>Ga0233434_1000005_pt1 | contig 367800 bp, 350 predicted proteins | sample SI_122_August201_4_FD_182738 | JGI IMG/M metagenome (GOLD analysis project Ga0233434, IMG submission 182738) | Seawater microbial communities from Saanich Inlet, British Columbia, Canada - SI_122_August2016_120_MG | ecosystem: Environmental > Aquatic > Marine > Inlet | place: Canada: British...
AAATTAAATTTTTTTTTATGTTTATTGTTCAACAAAACTAATGTTTTATTAAACATAAATATGATGTATTTTAATAAAATTTTGTTAATTTTTTAAATATGTACTTTTTAAGTTTTTTTGAAAGCCGGTATTGAATATGATTCTAATACAAAAAATGTATCTTTGCATCTCTTAAATTATTTTATGAAAAAGCGTGTTGTAGTAGGGCTTTCAGGAGGTGTAGATTCAAGTGTAGCTGCTTATCTTTTAAAAGAGCAAGGTTATGAAGTGATTGGGCTTTTTATGAAAAACTGGCATGACGATTCGGTTACCATTTCTAATGAATGTCCTTGGTTAGATGATAGTAATGACGCTATGTTGGTAGCAGAAAAGTTAGGAATACCCTTTCAAACTGTTGATTTAAGTGAGCAATACAAAGATAAAATTGTAGATTATATGTTTAGGGAATATAAAATGGGTAGAACTCCCAATCCTGACATTTTATGTAATCGTGAAATAAAATTTGATGTTTTTTTGAAAATTGCTCTGGATTTGGGTGCCGATTATATTGCTACGGGTCATTATTGTAGAAAAGGAACTCTTACTAAAAATAATAAGAAAACTTATCAATTATTAGCTGGTAAAGATCCCAATAAAGATCAGTCTTATTTTTTATGCCAATTGTCGCAAGAACAACTTTCAAAAACATTATTTCCCATTGGAGAATTACTAAAGCCTGAGGTCCGTAAAATAGCAAAGGAACAAGAATTAATTACCGCTGAAAAAAGAGATTCTCAAGGACTTTGTTTTATTGGAAAGGTCCGTTTACCTGATTTTCTTCAACAAAAATTAAAACCTATAGAAGGAGAAATTATTGAAATTCCTTCAAGTTTTTCAGGATTTAAAAGAGAAAATTTAGTTTTTAATTCTAAAGAAGAAGAATTAGTGTTTATTTCTGTAAAGCAAAACTATACTAAACAAAAAGGAAAAACTGTTGGAAAGCATCAAGGAGCTCATTATTTTACAAAGGGGCAAAGAAAAGGCTTAGCGGTTGGAGGGACTACAGAGCCTTTGTTTGTAATAGATACAGATGTAAAAGAAAATATAATTTATGTAGGTTTAGGTAAGAATCATCCTGGATTGTATCGAAGAGGATTATTAGTCCTTCCGGAAGAAACACACTGGGTACGCCCAGATTTAAAAATTAATATTGGAGAGTCATTTGATGTAATGGCTCGTATTAGATATCGACAAAAACTTGAAAGTGCAACGATTTATTACACAAAATCAGGACTTTATGTTATCTTTGAAAACCCACAATCTGCTATCACTGAAGGTCAATTTGTAGCCTGGTATCAAAATGAAGAATTAATAGGAAGCGGTGTTATTTCCTAATAGATGTAAATAGTAGGGTAACCAACAATTCAATTGTTATATAAAAAAGATTTAGACAATAAATAAAAAAATAAAACTATGAAAAAATTATTACTAATATTTACAATTTTATGGATTCAACAAGGCTTTGCTCAATCTCAAGATGCTTGGGTATTTTTTGCAGATAAAGAAAATGTGGAAGCTTCTTTGGCAGACCCAATATTAATTATGACGCAAGAAGCAATTGATCGTAAAACTTTACAAGGAACTCCTATCGATGAAAGAGATGTTCCTGTTAATGAAAATTATATTACACAAATTAAAAATATTTATGGTATTACTGTTCGATCAAAGTCAAAATGGATGAATTGTATTTATGTAATTGGAGATCAGTATAATATAGAGTCTCTTTTAGATTTTTCTTTTGTAACTGATGTAGAATATGCCGATAAGTCTTTAAATCTATTTCCCGGAGGACCAATAGAAAATAAATTTGCTTTAGAAGAAGCTAGTCAAAATATTAATTACAACTATGGAGCAGCAGCAAATCAAATCGAAATGCTATCAGGAGATTATTTACATGAGTTAGATTATACAGGAGAAGGAATGATTGTAGCTGTTTTAGATGCAGGTTTTCCATCCATTGATACCAATCCGGGGTTTCAAAAAATGAGAGATGAAAATCGAATATTAGGAACTTATGATTTTGAAGCTAGAATCGAAAATGTTAATGGAACAAGTTCGCATGGATTTAATACTTCTAGTGATATAGGAGGCTTTTTACAAGATGAATTTGTAGGTACGGCACCACAAGCATCATTTTATTTTTTTGTAACTGAATATACTCCATCTGAAACACCAGTTGAAGAGGCTTGGTGGGTAGAAGCTTTAGAACGTTCTGATAGTTTAGGAGTTGATGTTGTAAATACAAGTTTAGGTTATCGAGGTTATGATAATCCAAATTACGATCATAGTTATGAAGACCTTGATGGTCAAACTACTTTTTCTGCTAGAGGAGCAAATATTGCTTTTGATAAAGGTATGATTTTAGTTACTTCTGCCGGGAATAGTGGTAATACTGATTTTCCAACTGTGGGGACTCCTGGGGATTCGCCAGGAACCTTAACTATTGGAGCAGTAAATTCTAATGGAAACTATGCTTCTTTTAGTTCTATTGGTCCCACTGTGGATGGTAGAGTAAAGCCAGATCTGATGGCGCAAGGAGTAAGTGCTGCTGTAATTAATACTGGAGGTAATGTTGATTTTAGTAGTGGTACTTCATTTAGTTCTCCTATTATGGCTGGAGTTATAACCTGTTTATGGCAATCAAGACCAGAAGTTCCTAATGGACATATTATGCAAATTGTAAGAGAATCTGCAAACTTATATAATAATCCTACTGATCAAATGGGTTACGGTATTCCAAACTTCGAAAATGCTTATGCAGCTTTACAGGAGCTTGGGTTTGAAGATGAATTTTTGATGTCTAATTTTGCATTATATCCAAATCCTGTAACTTCAAAAATAAATATATCATTCCCAGAAGGAATTTCAAATTGCACATTTACTATTTATTCTATTTTGGGAAACAAAGTTTTATCAACTGAAATTTCAAGAAACTTGAATTCAGTAAATATAGAGTCTCTGAATTCAGGTATGTATATTGCTTCAATTAATTCAAATAATAAACAGATTAGCTTTAAGATAATTAAAGAGTAGTGAAAAATAAAATAAATCAACTTTTCAATATTCAATATCCAATCATTCAAGCTGGAATGATTTGGAATAGTGGATGGAGGTTAGCTAGTGCAGTTAGTAATGCTGGTGGTTTAGGATTATTAGGGGCAGGATCGATGTATCCAGAAGTTTTGCGGGAACATATTCAAAAATGCAAAAAGGCTACCAATAAACCTTTTGGGGTTAATGTTCCTATGTTGTACCCTAATATTGAAGAAATAATTCAAATTATTATAGAGGAAGATGTGAAAATAATTTTTACATCTGCAGGAAATCCTAAAACACATACCGCTAGATTAAAGGAAAATAATAGTATCGTTGTTCATGTAGTTAGCAGTGTGAAATTTGCTTTAAAAGCTCAGGATGCAGGAGTTGATGCTGTGGTTGCTGAAGGTTTTGAAGCTGGAGGTCATAATGGTAGGGAAGAAACCACCACGTTCACACTAATTCCTATGGTCAAAGATCAATTAGATATTCCCTTAATTGCGGCTGGTGGTATTGCTAATGGTAAAGGGATGTTAGCAGCGATGATTTTAGGTGCAGATGGAGTACAAGTTGGTAGTCGGTTTGTTGCAAGTGAAGAATCAAGCGCCCATATAAAGTTTAAGAAAAAAGTTGCTGAGGCTCAAGAAGGGGATACATTTTTAACCCTAAAAGAATTAGCTCCTGTTCGTTTGCTTAAAAATAAATTCTCTGACGATTTGTTAGCGCTCTATAAAACAAATCCCTCAAAAGAAGAATTATTAGATTTATTAGGAAGGGCTAGGGCTAAAAAAGGGATGTTTGAAGGTGATTTAGAAGAAGGAGAATTAGAAATTGGTCAAATAGCTGGACTTATTAATGAAATTAAGCCTGCTGCTGATATAGTAAAAGAAATGATCGCTGAGTTTGAACTTGAAAAATTAAAGATTGCAATGTTTTAGCTTTATGCCTACTTACATTGCGTTACCAAAAAATATGGCATTCATTAATAGTTTGTTTGTGCCATACCAAAAAGCTCTGAAATTAGTATTGTCTGTAAAGTAAATAACTTTTCCTCTTCCAAGATTACCAATTTTGAACATACTAGTATTTTTTAATTCTAATAGATTTTTATTAGATATGTATCCGCTTAATAATGGGTTCTCAGTATAATTTATAGGGTTATTATAACTGTTTTTATCGGGTTTCATAAAAATAGTTGAATTTCTAAAAACAGGAAGCGTGTTATTTTTGTAACCAAAAGCAATAGGGTGGGAGCGATCTATATTTGTTTCAAATATGGCTCCTCCAATAACTTGTGCCCCAAAATAATTACTTTTTTGTTCAAAAGAAATGTTTTGTGTAGAGTCCTTTTTAGATTTAAATTCAATTTTTAATATGTCATTATTATTCAGCCATTTGCCAGCGTTTTTATATCCAATTAAGGTTCCTCCATTTTCAACCCATTTTTTAAGTTTTTCTGCACCTTTTTTTGATAGTGCATTCCCCGAGCTATTAGGTAAAATAATATCGGTGTATTTACTTAAATCTGTTCTGTTAAAATCACGCGTATCTAATTTTGAAATTAACATATCATAGCGCTGATCAAATAAATGCCAAACTTCTCCTGCGTCATAAGGAGTAATTCCGCTCCCTACAATCAACGCTACTTTTTGAGGTTCTATTAATTTAAAATTACTGCTTCCAAGATCAATACCTTCAGTAAGTCCTGTTGAAACGCCATTGATTAATACATTGTTTTTTCTTGAAAGTTTATTGATAAAATTTGATAATTCTTGCTTATTTAATTTCTGATTTTGAACAGGAATTAATATAGTTCCGTAATCATAATTTTTGTTTTCTAACTTAAATGGTTTTAGCCCCACTTTTGCACGTAAGCCTTTTTCTAGAATCTTATTTAAAATTTTAGGGGTATTATAATCGTTCCACTCCATTAAATAAGCATAATTTGAGTTTGTAGGAATTGAAATATTTTTATTTTCTGAAGCTTTTTCACCTTGCTTATTTGAAGATTCATTTTCCTCGTAATCTAAATTAAAAGCTAGCGGAAAAGTCCATGCGCTTACATCATAAAATAAACTATCTTGAAAAGTTGTTCGTTTTTGAAACATAGCATTAATTAATCGATGTTGTTTTTGATTCCTTGGTATTACATAACTATATCCCTTTTTATAATTTTTACCATTTTTTGAAAAATTGCTTTTTAATTCATAATACTCAATTTTATGACGTTTTAAAATTTTAGCTAATTGATTAACTTTAGTTGCATCTTTTTCGTCACCAAAAACAATAACTCCAGAATTTTCAGCTTCTATACGAGCATTCGCATAAAATGATTTTTGATAATTTAGTAATTCATTACGCATGCCAACAGCAGCCTCTAATGTGGAAAGTGCTGCTTTAAACTGATTGCGTATGGTAAATGGAAAAGTAAGTATTCCGTTATCACTTTCTTGTGCATGTCCTCTCGAGGAAGCTTGTTCAAACAATATTCCAATACCACCATTTATATCTGGAAAAGTAGATCCTTTTCCGTAATAAAAATCATCGAAACTTTCTTTGCTATAATAAAAGCTTCCAATTTTATTTAATGCTTTTGCGTGGTAGTTTCCAATAGCTCCGGTAAGTTCTTGATTTTTACTTGGCGTTAAAGGATTCGTTCTTGAAGGAATGCCGGGTTGAAAGAAAAAAGTCGAGTTAGTTCCCATTTCATGATGATCGGTTAAGATATTAGGATACCAGTTATGAAATGTATTAATTCTTGCCTGACTTTCTGGAAGCTGAACAGGTAACCAATCCCTATTCATATCAAACCAATAATGATTGGTTCTCCCACCTGGCCAAATTTCATCGTATTCTCGATCGTTTGGATCTGGATTGATGTTTTTACTTTTATTAATATTTACCCAATATGCAAACCGTTGCAAACCGTCAGGATTATAGGAAGGATCAAATAAAATAACAGTTTCGTCAAGTAGTTTTTTAATTTCTGGACCTTGAGCGGCTGCTAAATAATAAGCTACTGCAAGGGAAGCATTAGATCCACTAGGTTCATTTCCATGAATTGAAAAACCTTGATAAACTACAATTGGCATTTTAGTGACATCCATATTCTCAGAACCATTTTCAGTTAAGAAAACATGATTTTTTCTTATTTGTTCTAAATTGGATTGGTTTTTTGGAGCGCTTATATATAAAAGTAAAAGCGGTCTCCCTTCAAAGGTTTCCCCCCTATTCTCAATTGAAATCCGGTCACTCGATTCAGCAAGGACATACATATACTGTACTAATTTATCATGAGTAATATGCCAGTCTCCAATTTCATGACCTATTACACTTGCCGGTGTTGGAATGTTTAGATTGTATGATATGTTATCTGGTAGAAAATAATCTAGCTTTACATGGTAGTCCTGAGTAAAAGCTTTAATTGAAAGAAATAAAAATAATAATAGGGTAAAGTTTTTCATGCGATTAAATTTAATTCGCATAAATATATAAAAAAAACATCCTTTCAAGCTTATATTATTGAAAGGATGTTTATTGCGATTAAGCGTATGTAAAAATATTATATATCATCAAAATCTACATCTGTAAAACTTGATGTAGAAGAATCTTCAGAATCAGCACTTGAAGCTTTTTCTTCTCCTTCTTTTTTATAATCACTTTGGTGACGATCACTAATTACTTCTTCACCTTTTTCATCGATTATGAATGAAATCATTTCATCTAAGCTATCTTTAAATTCAGAAAAATCTTCTTTATAAAGATAAATTTTATGTTTTTTGTAATGAAATGAGCCGTCGTCATTTGTAAATTTTTTACTTTCCGTAATGGTTAAGTAATAATCTCCAGCTTTTGTTGCTCTTACGTCAAAGAAATAAGTACGTCTTCCCGCTCGCATTACTTTAGAATGAATTTCTTCTCGCTCCATCATATAATTATCACTCATAATTTTATTTTGTTATTTAAAGTTTCTTCAAAAATCTAAAAAAAATACAACTATGGCAACATTATAGTTAATTTTCTTTTTCTAATAATTGTTTTGCGTACAGTTCTTTATAATAACCCTTCAGCTTTATTAACTCATTATGAGTCCCTTGTTGTATGATTTTGCCTTCTTCCAATACAATTATTTTAGTTGCATTTTTAGCGGAAGATATGCGATGACTAACAATAATAGTAGTTTTGTCATTTAATAAGGCATCTATATTATTTAAAATTCGTTCTTCTGTTTCAGTATCTACTGCAGAAAGGCAGTCATCCAATAGTAAAATCTGAGGATCTTTAATAATCGCCCTCGCAATAGAAACACGTTGTTTTTGTCCGCCACTTAATGTTATTCCTCGTTCTCCTAAAATAGTTTCATAACCTTTGTTAAAACCAATGATATTTTTATGAACCGATGCTTTTTTTGCAGCTTCAAAAACCTCTTCATTACTTGCATTTTCTTTACCAAACTTAATATTGTTTAATATAGAATCGCTAAAAAGAAAGGCGTCCTGAGGTACATATCCAATGCTGCCTCTTAAATTTGAGATATTTAAATCTTTGATGTTTTTATGGTTAATTTTTAGTTGACCATTATTAACGTCATAAAGCCTCCCGATTAACTCTAAGATGGTAGATTTCCCAGACCCTGTATTCCCTAATATAGCTAGAGTTTCTCCTGGATTTATTTTAAATGAAATATTTTTAAGTGCTGTAATATTTGTGTCTGAATATGTAAAAGAAAGATTTTTGAATTCAATTACTCCATTAATTTTTGTTTCTATTTCTACATAGTTTTCAATAGCTGGTTTTTCATTTAAAAATTCATTGATTCTTTTTTGAGAAGCTTCAGCTTGTTGAACCATAGAGGTTACCCAGCCAATAACTGCTACAGGCCAAGTTAACATATTTACATAAATAAGAAATTCAACGATGGTTCCAAGTTGTTCTATTTCACCATTAATAAATTGTTTACCACCAATGTAAATTACTAATATGTTGCTTAATCCAATTAAAAGTATCATTAAAGGAAAAAATAAAGCTTGCACTTTCGCTAAGTCTATATTTTTATCTTTACTGCTTTCAGATAAAACATCAAAACCTTTAATAATACGGGGCTCAATACAATAAGCTTTTATAACCGAAATACCGCTAAAACCTTCTTGTGTAAAAGAGGTGAGTTTAGATAGGTATTGTTGAACAATAGTACTCCGTTTATGAATAGCTGCGCTTAGTTTATATATTGCGACTGACAAAAATGGTAGGGGAGCGATTGCATATAATGTTAAGGTTGGTGCGGAATAAAACATATAACTTAATGTAACTACTAGTAATGTGATATTAGTGATACTATACATTAAAGCTGGCCCAGCATACATTCTAACTTTAGATACATCTTCACTAATTCGATTCATTAAATCACCTGTTCGATGTTGTTTATAAAACCCCAGAGAAAGACGTTCGTATTGTTTAAAAATTTCATTTTTTAAATCGAATTCAATATTTCTAGAAACAACAATAAAAGTTTGTCGCATTAAAAAAGTAAAAAAACCTGCTAATAAAGCAGTACCTAGTATGATAAGAATACTTAAGAATAATTCTTGTTTAACTATACTAAGGTCTGATTTAGAACTATTGATGTAATTTTCAATGATATTGATAATATCTCCAATTTTTTTTGGAACAATCAATTTGAATACGGTAGCTATAATTGTAATTATTAACCCAAGTAATAATCTTCCACCATACTTTTTTAAATAATGGTTAAGTTCTTGAAGTTCTTTCATTTATAGTTAAATAGATTTTTTTAACAAAATTGTAATTTAATTCTAATATTATTGCGAGATTATTAGCAAATAACTACTTTTGCAGGCCCTTTTTAAGGATGTTAAAATTCAATATATGGAGACTGAAGTAGTTAACAAAAATGATCTTAAAAAATTAAATCCTGTTTTTGGACAGGTATCTTTTGATGATCACGAACAAGTTGTTTTTTGCAATGACAAAGATACAGGATTAAAAGCAATAATCAGTATACATAATACAGTTATGGGGCCTGCACTTGGAGGTACTCGTATGTGGCAATATAAAAATGAATGGGAAGCATTAAATGATGTGTTGCGTTTGTCTAGGGGAATGACCTACAAATCTGCTATTACTGGACTTAATTTAGGGGGTGGTAAAGCGGTTATTATCGGCGATGCTAAAACACAAAAAACACCAGAACTAATGTTGAGTTTTGGAGAGTTTGTTCATTCTTTAGGAGGTCGTTATATTACTGCGGAAGATGTTGGTATGACAACTGCAGATATGGATTTAGTTAGGACTGTTACTCCTTATGTAGCTGGTATTTCTGAAGAAATTGGTGGAGCTGGAAATCCTTCTCCAATTACTGCTTATGGTGTTTTTATGGGAATGAAAGCATCGGCGTATCATGCATTTGGTTCTAATATTTTAGAAGACAAAGTGGTGTATGTACAAGGAATTGGTAATGTAGGTGAAGTTTTAGTAGAAAACTTAACTAATGAAGGAGCTAAGGTTTATATTTCTGATATTAATCAAGAAAGATTAGAAGAAGTACGAGATAAGTACAGTGTAACTATTTACGAAGGAGATAATATTTATTCTGAAGAAATGGATATTTATGCTCCTTGCGCTCTTGGTGCTACTATTAATGATCAAACTTTGCCTCAATTAAAAGCAAAAGTAATTGCTGGTGCAGCAAACAACCAATTGGCAGAAGAAAATAGACATGGACTTTTATTAAAAGAGAAAGGTATTGTTTACGCTCCAGATTTTTTAATTAATGCAGGAGGGATCATTAATGTTTATGCTGAATTAGAAAATTATGGCAAAAAAGAAATTATTCGTAAAACTGAAAATATATACAACACGACCTTAGAGATTCTAAAAAATGCAGATACTAATGGCGTTACAACGCATCAAGCTGCTTTTCATATTGCACAAGGCAGGATTGACGCTCGAAGTTTAAAAAACAATAAAAAGCAGTTAAATTAATTAAAAAAACATAGCATATTTATGCTGTGTTTTTTTTGTTTTAACGTTCTTATAAATTATGCTTACACGAAGACATATTAGAGTAAAAGTTTTGCAATCTATCTATGCTTATAATCAAAGCGAAAATAAAGATTTAGAAAAACAAGAAAAGTTTTTGCTCTATAATATGGAGCAAATGCAAGATTTATATTTATTAATGCTTCAATTACTAATAGCATTGCGTGATCAAGCTGAGAATTATTTACTTATATCTCAAAAAAAGCATTTGGCCACCGATTTAGAAAAAAAACCAAGTAAATTATTTATTGATAACAAGCTGATTTCATTATTAAAATCAAATGAAAGGTTTACAGACATTATCAATAAAAAGAAGCTTAATTACTGGGAGAACGATTCAGAGTATATTACTATTATATTTAATGAATTAAAAGAAAAAGAATGGTATTCAAGTTTTCTTACCAAAAAGGGAACGACTTTTTTAGAAGATAAAGATTTTATTATTAAAATATTTAAAGAGATCATTGCACCCAATGAAAAACTATACGAATATTTAGAAGATAAACGCCTTACCTGGCTTGATGATTTTCCTTTAGTGAATACCTTGTTGTTAAAAATGTTACAGAAAATTTCTGAAAAAAACATCAATTATATTTTAATTCCTGAAGTTTATAAAAACAAAGAAGACAGGGAATATGCTTTACAATTATTTCAAAAAGTGATTATTAATGAAGATGAGCTTTCTGAAGAAATTGATGGTAAAACTCCAAATTGGGATCAAGAAAGAATTGCTGAAATCGATATGATTATTTTAAAAATGGGAATTTCAGAGTTTTTGTTTTTTCCTTTCATACCAGTAAGAGTAACTATTAATGAATACCTTGAGGTTTCTAAAGAATATTCCACACCAAAAAGCAGCAGTTTTATAAATGGTATTCTAGATAAAATGGTAAAAGATTTAACAAAAGAAGGTAAATTAAATAAAATAGGGAGAGGGCTTAATTAAGTATAAAAAAATAAGTATTTTAGCCATCATAATACATAAATCAAAATAAAATGAAAAAATTAATTTTAATTGTTGCTGTAATTTCTGCATTTAGTTTTACTTCTTGTAAAGAAAATGCTGCAACTAAAGTAAGTAACGAAAAAGTAGCAGAAGCTGAAACACGTGATGCTAGTGCTTCAAAATTTCCAAAAATGATTTTCACTGAATCAGAATTCGACTTTGGAACCATTAACCAAGGAACTGCCGTAGAGCACGTATTTAAATTTACAAATACTGGAGAGGCTCCATTAGTAATTGTAAACGCAAAAAGCACTTGTGGTTGTACAGTGCCATCATACCCTAAAACACCTATTGCTCCTGGAGATTCAGCAGAAATGTTAGTGAAGTTTAATGGAAGTGGTAAAAATCAAGTAAGTAAAACAGTTACTATTACTTCTAATACTTTACAAGGAACGGAAACTATTAGTATTAAAGCTTTTGTAAATCCAAAAGCAGGAAGTGGTAGTGGTCCAACTGCAACTAATTAATCATAAAATACATACCCCTTATGGAACAGTTACAAAGTTTTTTTCCACTTATATTATTATTTTTGGTCATTTATCTATTTATGATAAGACCACAAATGAAAAAGCAAAAGCAAGAGAAAAGTTTTGCAAATGAGCTTAAAAAGGGAGATAAAGTTATTACTAAAAGTGGAATGCATGCAAAATTACTGGAACTTAATGATGACGGTACTTGTATTTTAGAATCTGCTGCAGGAAAAATGAAGTATGAAAGATCTGCTATTTCAATGGAGATGAGTAATAAATTAAATGCTCCAGCTCCAGAAAAAAAGAAATAACGTTAAAGCTATAATTATATAAAAAAAACCTTTAGTTAATTCTAAAGGTTTTTTTTTGCTACTATTTTATAAAAGCTATTGCTTAGCAACCAATTGCGCTATGTTAACAATAACTTCAATAGCTTTTTGCATGCTTTCAACAGGAACATATTCATACCTTCCGTGAAAATTATGCCCACCAGCAAATATATTAGGACAAGGTAAACCCATATAACTTAATTGCGAGCCATCTGTTCCGCCTCTAATAGGCTTTATTAATGGTTTTATATTAGCTTGAATCATCGCTTCTTCAGCAATTTTTACGATATACATGAACGGCTCAATTTTTTCACGCATATTAAAATATTGATCTTTAATTTCAACAGAAATTACTTCTCTACCATATTGGGAGTTTAATTCTGCTGCGAGTTTATTAATTATATTTTTCCTTGCTTCAAAATGTGAGAGATCATGGTCTCTAATAATATATTGTAATTTTGTTTCTTCTACAGCGCCATTCATATCATGTAAGTGGAAAAAACCTTCTCTCCCTTCGGTATGTTCTGGAGTTTCCATTTTAGGAAGTGAATTGATAAACTGCGAAGCAATGTACATGCTGTTGATCAGCTTTCCTTTTGCATACCCTGGATGAACAATTTTCCCTTTTACCGTCACAACTGCGCCAGCTGCATTGAAATTTTCATATTCTAATTCACCAATTTGGCTCCCATCCATGGTATAAGCCCAATCCGCACCAAATTTTTTAACATCAAATTTATGTGCTCCTCTTCCAATCTCTTCATCTGGAGTAAAACCTACTTTTATAGTACCATGTTTTAATTCAGGATGATTAATTAAATATTCCATAGCAGAAATAATTTCTGTTATTCCTGCTTTATCATCTGCACCTAAAAGAGTTGTTCCGTCCGTAGTTATTAATGTTTGTCCTTTATAGAGCAGTAAGTCTTCAAAATAAGAAGGAGATAATATGATGTCCTCTTCTTTATTCAAAATAATATCACTTCCATCATAATTTTCTATAATTTGTGGCTTTACATTAGCTCCAGTAAAATCTGGAGAGGTGTCAAAGTGAGATATAAAACCAATAATTGGTAGTTCCTTATCCGAATTACTAGGTAAAGTAGCCATGATATAGGAATTCTCATCTATAGAAACATCTTGCATTCCTATATCTTTTAGTTCTGCTACCAAAGCATTTGCCAAATCCCATTGTTTATTCGTGCTTGGAGTGTTTTCGCTAGTTGGGTCACTTTCAGTATCTACTGTAACATAGCTTACAAAACGGTCAATTAAGTATTGTTTTTCAATCATTGCTTATTTTCTTAAAATCTATAGTACAAAAATACTATTTTTGTACTTCATATTTATTCTATGTATAAATTATTAATCAGACCTATCTTATTTCTTTTTGATCCAGAAAAAGTACATTATTTTTCTTTTTTTATGATTAGGATTTTCAATAGCATTGGATTTGGAGGTTTATTTAGAAGCCTTTTTCAAATTAAAAATAAAAAATTAGAAAGAGAATTATTTGGGATAAAATTTGCTAATCCAGTGGGACTTGCTGCTGGTTTTGATAAAAATGCTGATTTATATAAAGAATTATCAAACTTTGGTTTTGGTTTCATTGAAATAGGAACTATTACTCCAAAAAAACAAATTGGTAATGAGAAAAAAAGATTATTTAGATTAAAAGATGATCAAGGTATTATTAATAGAATGGGATTTAATAATAACGGTGTAAAAGCTGCTGTTAAAAAATTAAAATCCAATACCAATATAATTATTGGTGGTAATATTGGTAAAAATACCGAGACATTTCATGAAAAATATACGGAAGATTACTTAATATGCTTTAATGAGTTACATTCTTATGTTGATTATTTTGTGTTAAATGTGAGCTGTCCAAATGTATCTAGTCATGCAAAGTTAAATGACAAAGATTATCTGGAAGAATTAATTACTGCTGTTCAAAAGGCAAACAAAGCTTTTGAAAAACAAAAGCCGATACTATTAAAAATAGCACCCGATTTAAATGATAGCCAATTAGATGAAATAATTGAATTGGTTAAAATCACTTCTATAGATGGGGTAATCGCTTCAAATACATCCATTGCGAGGGATAAGTTAATTTCAGAAAATAAAAAACAAATGGGTGGTTTAAGTGGAAAGCCAATTACTGATAAATCCACAGAAGTCATTCGTTATTTGCATATAAACAGCAATGGTTCATTTCCAATTATAGGAGTTGGAGGGATTCATTCAGAAAAAGATGCAATGGATAAGTTGAATGCTGGAGCTCGTTTAGTTCAACTTTATACGGGTTTTATTTATGAAGGACCAGGACTTGTAAAAAGAATAAATAAAGCCATATTAAAGGGATGATAGAAAGTTTGATTTCATTTTCTATTGCCACTTTTTTTTTAGCATTAAGCCCAGGTCCCGATAACCTTTATGTTATATCACAATCTTTGGCAAATGGCCCTAAAAGTGGTATTGCTACTACTATTGGTTTGATAAGTGGTTGTATCGTTCATACTACTTTATTGGCCTTTGGAATATCTGCAATTATAGTTGCTTCGGGAACATTTTTTTATGGATTAAAACTTATAGGTGCTTGCTATTTATTATTCTTGGCTTATAAAGTTTATAGAAGTAACGCACATGTCGATTTAAAAAATAAAGTCTCAAAAAAAACATATTTGCAACTCTTTAAGCAAGGTGTGATTATGAATTTAATAAATCCAAAAGTCTTAATATTTTTTCTTGCTTTTTTTCCTGGGTTTTTGTGGGATGAATTTCAAAACACCATTTATCAGTTTTTTGTTTTGGGTATTGTATTTATGACTATTTCATTTGTCGTATTTAGTAGTTTAGCAATTTTGGCAGGATATATATCTGCGGCATTAAATAAAAATAAAAATATTTCTATTTTATTAAAATGGATTCAAGTAATTGTTTTTATTGGTATTGCGGTATTTATTTTGATTACTTAATTTTTTATATATTTAAAAAATACATCAAAGGAATTCTTATCTTTGAGTAATGCAAAATGTAAAAATTATAGAGTGCCCAAGAGATGCAATGCAAGGAGTTCGAGATTGGATTCCTACTAAAGAAAAAGCACAATTCATTCAATCATTATTAGACTGTGGATTTGATACTATTGATTTTGGTAGTTTTGTGTCTCCTAAAGCAATACCTCAAATGAAAGATACTTCAGAGTTGCTTTCACTTTTAGATGTATCCAGTACAGAAAGCCAATTATTGGCAATTGTTGCCAATATAAGAGGAGCAAAAGATGCTGTAAAGTATGATCAAATAGATTATTTAGGGTATCCTTTTTCTATTTCTGAAAACTTTCAGATGAGAAATACTCATAAAACAATTGCTCAGTCTATTGAAACGTTAAAAGAAATTTTAAACCTTGCAGATTCAAAAAATAAAAAAGTAGTGGCCTATCTTTCTATGGGATTCGGAAATCCTTATGGAGATCCTTGGAGTATTGATATTGTTGAAGAATGGACAGAAAAGTTATCCAATATGGGAATTAAGATTCTTTCATTAAGTGATACTGTAGGTTCTTCGACCCCAGAGATTATTACTTATTTATTTTCAGAATTAATCACAAAATATCCTAGCATTGAGTTTGGTGCTCATTTACATACCACCACTACAAAATGGAAAGAAAAAGTTTCAGCTGCATATCTAGCTGGCTGCAGAAGATTTGATGGAGCTATTCAAGGATTTGGAGGTTGCCCTATGGCAAAAGATGATTTAACTGGTAATATGCCTACCGAAAAAATATTGAGCTATTTTGCTGCAGAAAAAGTGAATACAAATGTCAATTCAATCTCTTTTGAAAATGCTTATAAGGAAGCTTCTAAAATATTTAATAAGTATCATTAATTAATCTATAAACGAATGAGAAACCAATTTTTTTTATTGTTGCTTTTATTGATAACTTTTTTTAGTTGTAAAGAAAATAAAGCAGATAATGAGATTACATTTAAGTTTATTCAGGTGAACGATGTCTATGAAATTGCCCCTTTAGGCGGAGGAGAATTTGGAGGTATGGCAAGAGTTGCTCACGTAAGTGATTCAATAAAAAAAGAAACTCCAAATACCTTTTTGTTGATGGCAGGTGATTTTTTAAACCCCTCTTTATTAGGAACCATTAAAATTGATGGTGAACGTATTAGTGGTAAACAAATGATTGAAGTTATGAATGCCATGAATTTTGATTTGGTAACTTTTGGAAATCACGAATTCGATATAAAAGAAGAAGAATTACAAAAAAGATTAAACGAATCAACTTTCCCTTGGATGTCTTCCAATACTCGTCATGTCAGTGATGATAATACTTCTTTTTTTAAAGTTCAAAAAGAGGATGATACCACTTCTGTTGCAGATACTTATACTATAAATATAAAAGGCGCGAATGGAAAAGAAATGAAAATTGGTTTTTTAGGAGTGACTTTGCCATCGAATTCAAAAGACTTTGTCTATTATGGAGATATGTATTCTGAATCTGAAAGAGCTTACAGCGAATTAAAAAACAAAGTAGATCTAGTTTTTGGTTTAACCCATTTAGAAATTGAACAAGATATAGAATTATTAAAAATAATTCCAGAAATACCACTAATAATAGGAGGTCACGATCATAATTCCATGTCTATTTCTGTTGGAAAATCAAAAATAACAAAAGCAGATGCAAATGCTAAAACCATTTACATACACACGCTGGTTTATAATATTAAAACTAAAGACGTAGTAATAGATTCAGAATTATTTTTTATTAATAGAAAGATAGCTTCAAAACCAGAAGTAGCAACTATAGTTAATAAATGGTTAGGTATTTTAAATTCAAAAATAAAAGAAATAATAAAAGATCCCAATGAAGTTATTTTTATTACAAATGAACCCTTAGATGGTAATGACAATGCAAATAGAGGAGTGCAAACTAATTTGGGAGGTGTAATTACAGAAGCGATGGCTTGGTCCTATAGTTATGAGGTAGATGCAGCATTGGTAAACGGAGGTTCCATTAGAATTGATGATATGCTGCCTAATCGTCTATCTAGTGTAGATATTTTTAGAACTTTACCTTTTGGGGGCGGAATTTTAAAAGTAGCTATAAAAGGAATGTTATTGAAAGAAGTATTGGATTATGGTAAATCTAAGCGAGGAACAGGAGTTTATTTACAACGTTTTAACATAACTGAAGGAGCACAAGATGAATGGTTAATAGCTGGAGAAGCGATCGACTTAAATAAAACTTATAAAGTTGCCTTAAGTGATTTTTTATTGAAAGGATACGATATTCCTTTTTTAACACCAGAAAATGAAGGAATCACATCTGTTTACAAACCTTTAAAAGTTGAAATACCTTTTGATATTCGAAAAGCAGTAATATTATATTTAAAATCATTAAACGATTAATTATGAATAAAACATTAAAATTTATAGGATTATTATTATTGCTTGTTTTCGTTGTAATGCAGTTTGTACAGCCTGAAAAAAATAAAGGAGGAACGGAAGGAATTGCAGCATTTATAAACGATACTAAGCCATCTGACGATGTGTTTATGATTTTAAAACAAAACTGTTTTGATTGCCATTCAGATTCAACAAAATATCCTTGGTATGCTGAGGTTGCACCGATATCTTATTGGTTAGCAGATCATGTTAAAGAAGCTAAAGGAGATTTTAATATGTCTGCCTGGGAAACGTATTCTACAAAAAAGAAAGACCATAAATTAGAAGAACTTATTGAAGAAGTAGAAGGAGATGAAATGCCATTAGAATCTTATGCTTGGATACACGGTAAGCTTTCTAAAGAAGATCAAGAAAAACTCATTCAGTGGGCAAATTTGGCTAGAATTAAATACCAAGATGAATTAAAGGTTTCTTATAAGTAGCTGATATCTAAATTAAAAAATAAAATATTTTTTAATTTAGAATCCTTTTTCTAAATCATATTAATTTTTGTTGAAATTTATTTTATTTGTGAAGGAAGTCTTTTCGTGAAATGTATTGTTGCAGTTTTTGGGATTATAACAACAGGTGTATTTTAATAACATCTTTTTCTATTTTATTACAATTATTTAAAAAGGAAAAATAGTCAACTATTTGTAGTATATTTACATGCAATTATTAAGTGACCATATCTACAAACGGAAAATAATTTTAATTGCAATGAACGCACACAATAACAAGATTTTAGGAGAAGGATTAACATACGATGATGTATTGTTAGTACCTGCTTATTCAGAAGTTTTACCTCGTGAAGTATCAATAAGCACTAAATTTACTCGAAACATTACCTTAAATATCCCTTTATTATCAGCTGCCATGGATACCGTTACAGAAAGTGCGATGGCAATGGCAATGGCTCGTGAAGGTGGAATAGGAGTGCTACATAAAAACATGAGTATTGAAGCACAAGCTGCTGAGGTAAGAAAAGTTAAAAGATCGGAGAGTGGTATGATCATCGATCCAGTTACACTTCCTGAAACTGCGACTATTGGTGACGCTCAAAATACAATGCGTGAATATGGTATTGGAGGAATTCCAATTATCGACGATCAAAATAGATTAATAGGTATTGTAACTAATAGGGATTTGCGTTTTGAAAAAGACTATAAAAAATCATTGTCAAAGGTGATGACTTCTGAAAATTTAGTAACCGTAAGTAAAGGAACTTCTTTAGCAGAAGCAGAAATTATATTACAAAAAAATAAAATTGAAAAACTTCCTGTTGTTAGTGAAGACAATACTTTATTAGGTTTAATAACCTTTAGAGATATTACTAAAGTTACTCAAAAACCAATTGCGAATAAAGATTGTTTTGGAAGGTTAAGAGTTGCAGCAGCAATAGGCGTTACTGCAGATGCAGTTGAAAGAACACAAGCATTAGTCAATGCTCAAGTTGATGCTGTTATCATTGATACTGCTCATGGTCATACAAAAGGAGTAGTCGTTGTGTTGAAAAAAATTAAAAAGCAATTTCCTGAATTGGATGTAGTAGTTGGAAATATTGCAACTGCTGAGGCTGCAAAATATTTAGTTAATGCAGGAGCAGATGCAGTTAAAGTTGGGATTGGGCCTGGTTCCATTTGTACAACACGTATTATTGCTGGTGTTGGATTTCCTCAATTTTCTGCAGTTTTAGAAGTAGCTGCAGCCCTAAAAGGAACTGGAGTTCCTGTTATAGCAGATGGAGGTGTTCGTTATACAGGTGATATTGTCAAGGCAATTGCTGCAGGAGCAGATTGTGTGATGTTAGGTTCATTATTAGCTGGCACTAAAGAATCACCAGGCGAAACAATTATCTATGAAGGAAGAAAATTTAAATCATATCGTGGAATGGGTTCTGTAGAAGCAATGAAACAAGGATCTAAAGATCGTTATTTCCAAGATGTTGAGGATGATATTACAAAGCTTGTTCCTGAAGGTATAGTTGGTAGAGTTCCTTATAAAGGAGAACTTTTAGAAAGTATGACTCAGTTTATTGGTGGATTAAGAGCCGGAATGGGTTATTGTGGAGCAAAGGATGTAGAAGCGTTAAAGGAATCTGCTAAGTTTGTGAAAATTACAGCTTCTGGGATAAAAGAAAGCCACCCACATAATGTTACCATTACAAAGGAGGCTCCTAATTATTCTAGATAAATAAAGATATTTACTATTCTTGAGGAATAGGCAATCCCATTTTTTTCATTACTTTAATAGTAAGATCCATTTTTGGATCTAGATATACTATATTGTTATTGATTGTAAATACTTGCGTAAAGCTTTCTTCTTTAGAAACAGCATTTAGACTTTCACCAATCATCTGATAAAGAGGCTGAATTAATTCATCTTGTTTTAGTTGAATTAACTTATTTGAATTTTGCTGAAACTTTTTAATATCGTTTTCTAAAGCAATTATTTCACTTTGTTTTTCTTTTTTAATAGCTTCACTATAAGTGCTTTCATTTTGTTGGTAAGAATCTACCAATGTTTGAAACGTGTTTATTTTTAATTTAGATTGGCTTTCTAGGTCCTTATTATAGGATGTTACATCAGCCCTTACTTGTTCTAATTCTGGCATAGCTGATATTATATACTCAACATCAACAGTTCCAACTTTTGTTTGTGCATTTAATTGAATGCTAAAAATAATTACAATGACTAAAAAGATATTTAATTTATTCATAATGTTTTTTTAATTTTGGCTAATATACAAGTTAAAGAAAAATAAAACCAAAAAAACAGTTAATTCTTAAGTAAAGCTTAACAGAAAGCTATTTGCTTAAAGCTATATTTTTATTACATTTGCTCCGTTTTTAATACTCACCATAATCTATAAAAATGAATAAGAGAAAATTACTTTTACTTTTACTTTTAGCAACTTATTTTACTGGAATATCTCAAAATAAAAATAATGTTTTGTTAACTATTGATACAAAACCCGTTTATTCTTCAGAATTTAAACAAGTCTTTAATAAAAATCTTGATTTAGTTATTGACGAGTCTCAAAAAAATGTTGATGGATATTTAGATTTATTTATAGATTATAAGTTGAAAGTTACAGAAGCTTATGCTCAAAATTTAGATAAAAATGAAATGTATATAAAGGAATTTGAAAAATATGAAGATCAACTTTCAAAAAAATATATCTTTGATAAAAGAATTGCATCGCAACTAATAAATGAAGCTTATGAAAGAGGAAAAGATGAAATAAATGCAGATCATATTTTGGTTTTAGTAGGTTTTAATGCCCTGCCTAAGGATACACTAATCGCATATAATAAAATTAAAATTGCTTATGATAAAGCAGTTAATGGAGATGACTTTGAAACCTTAGTTGTTAATTATTCTGAAGAACCAGGCGCAAAAAAATCTAAAGGGAAGTTAGGGTATTTTACTGTTTTTCAGATGTTATATCCTTTTGAAACAGAAGCATACAATACAAAGGTAGGAGGAGTTTCTAAGATTACAAGAACTGATTTTGGATATCATGTTATTAAAATAAATGATCGGAGAGTAAAAAAACCAAAAATCAATGTTTCTCATATTATGGTTTTTTCTAATAAGGATAAAAAAGTAGAAAATCCTAAAGAAAGAATTAATGAATTATATGCAATGATTATGCAAGGGGAATCTTTCGAAAATGTAGCCAAACAATTTTCAGAAGATAAAAGTACTGGAAAAAATGGAGGCCAAATAAAGACTTTTGGTCCCGGTGATTTAAGAGCGGAACAATTTGAAAAAGCAGCATACTCTATAAAAAATAATGGAGATATATTAGCTCCTATTGAAAGTTCTTTTGGATGGCATATCATAAGACTAAATGAGAGATTTACATTACCTACTTTTGAAGAACAAAAAATAGAAATAGAAAAGAACATTAATAGTGGAGCTCGAGCAAACATAGTTACACAAGCAGTTAATAATAAAATAATTGAAAAATATGGTTATAAAGAAGGTGTAAGTTATTCTCCATATTTTAATACCTACTTAACAGATAGTATTTATAAAAAGAAGTGGGAATATACTCCTGTTGTATCTAATGAAACTCTTTTTACCATCGGGAATAAGAAAGTTAATTATGATGATTTTGCAATTTATATAAGAGATAATCAACGATTCATGAAAAGGTATAGTGATAAAAATGTTTTACTTTTAGAAATGTATAGCAATTTTAAAAATGAAACAATTAAAAATTATTATAAAGAAAGATTAGAAATAGAAAATGAAGATTATGCAATGATTATCGATGAATACAGAAATGGACTTTTAGTGTATGATGTAATGAAAAATAATATTTGGCAAGTTGCAAAATCAGATTCAATTGGCCTTAAACAATATTATGCAGCTACAAAAGGTAATTATATGTGGAAGGAGAGAGTTGATGTAGATATTATTTCTAGTTCCAACGAAGTAAGTGCAAAAAAAGCCCAAGAATTATTAAATAAGGGAATGGAAATCACAAAAATTAAAGAACTACTCAATACAGGCGGTAAAGTAAATGTTATCATTACAAGTGGTATTTATGAAGTAGATCAAAATGAACTTCCTGAAGGCGTCGAAATTAAAGTAGGCGTTTCAGAAATTTATAAAAGGGATAGCTATAGTGTTGTTGTAAATGTTAAAGAAGTGATACAACCCTTAATAAAAGAATTTATAAATGTTAAAGGAATTGTTTTAAGTAACTACCAAATCGAAATAGAAAAAAGATGGATGAAAACCCTTAGAGATAAATACAAAGTTGAAATCAATAAGAAATCTCTTAAAAAAATAAAAAAAGAATTTGATCATTAATGAATAAAATATTCTTAACTATTTTAAGCCTAATTACTTTAAGTTCTTGTGAATATTTTAAACAAGATAATATAAGGATTCCAGTTGCTAGAGTAAATGATAGTTATTTATATCAAAAAGATATTAAAAACTTAACTTTTGACAATACTTCAAAAGAAGATAGTACATTAATTGTTACTAATTTTATAAATAGATGGGCTACTAAACAATTATTAATTGATCAGTCTATAATTAACTTACCCCAAGAGAAACAGGATGCTTATAATAATTTAGTAAATCAATATAAAATAGATCTTTATACTGAAGCTTATAAGAGTTCAATAGTTGCTAAACAATTAGATAGTATTATAACTCTTAAAGAACTTGATAATTTTTATAAGCAGAACAAAGAAAATTTTAAATTAAATGATGATTTATTAAAGATAAGGTATATTCATATTGATGCAAATTTTTCAAATACTAAAGAATTAGTAGAAAAATTTAAACGATTTGATTCTATTGATAAATACGAATTAACAAATTTAAGTATCAAATTTAAAGCCTTCAATTTAAATGATTCAATTTGGATAAAAAACGATGTGCTAATAGGAGCATTACCAGTGTTAAAACACAGCAATAGTCAAGTGTTAAAAAAAGTTAATTTTACACAATTACAAGATTCATTAGGAGTATATTTGGTGAAAATTGAAGCAGTCTTAAAAACTAATGATATTGCTCCTCTTTCTTATGTTAAACAAACAATAGGACAAATTTTATTAAACAAAAGAAAGCAAGAGCTTTTAAAGAAAATAGAAAAAGACATTACAAAAGATGCAATTAAAAATAAAAATTTTGAACTTTTTACAAAAAAATAGCTTTCTGCCAATAATACTTTTTAGTGTTTTAACTCCTTTAATAGCACAAGAGGTTGTTACTGTTGATAGTAAAGGTGTTGCAAAAAACACAGAAATTATTGAGCAAAAAACTATAAATGATACCCTAGTAAATTTTAAAAGATTTAAAGCCGAAGGAGTAAGTGGGGTTGTTGGAGATTTTGTGATTTTAGAATTCGATATAGATAAAAGTTATCTTGAATTTGAACAAAATGGAGTAGATATTAGTACCATTGATCGTTGCCAGATGATAGGAAAATTAATGGAGGATAAGTTATATGTTCATCAAGCGATTCAAGATAGTATATTTATATCTGATGCAGAAATTGAACCAGAAGTTGATCAACTTATGGCTTATATGATTGAACAAGTAGGAAATGAAGAAAAAGTAGTTAATTATTATAGGAAATCTAATATTACGGAGTTAAGAGCTGATTTATTTAAAGCTAGAAAAGAGATTAGACTTACGGAGCGAATGCAAGAAATGATTGTATCAAATGTTACGATAACTCCTGAAGAAGTAAGAGCATTTTTCTTTTCAATCCCTGTTGATGAACGACCAATATTTGGTGCAGAATTAGAGATTGCTCAATTAGTAGTTGAACCAGAAGTTACCGATAAAGCAAAACAAGACGCAGTGAACCGACTCAAGGTTATTAGAGTAGATATCGTAGATAATGGTTCCTCTTTTGCGACAAAAGCAGTATTATATTCTAAAGATGGAACTCGAACTAAAGGAGGATTAATAGAAGGAGTTCGTAAAGATTCTCCTATGGCAAAGGAATTTAAAGATAGGGCATTTTCATTACAAGAAGGGGAGGTAAGTGAACCTTTTGAAACTGAATTTGGTTTTCATTTATTAAAAGTTGATAAGATAAGAGGTCAGCAAGTAGATGTGCGTCATATTATTATTTTTCCTGAAGTTTCTCAAACTATTGTTAAAGCTGCCCGAAAAAAAATTGATACAATTCGTCAAAGTATCATTGATGAAAAAATTACTTTTAGCGAAGCAGCAAGACTTTACTCCGATGATTATGAAACAAGAAATAATGGAGGGATACTTGTTAATCCACAAACATTTGATACAAGGTTTGAATTAACAAAAATGGACCCTACTTTAAGTGCTCAAGTTTATAATATTAAAAAGGGTGAAGTGACTAAGATTTACACAGATTCAGATCGAACAGGAAAAGATATATTTAAAATATTAACGGTTACTGCAAGATATGACGAACATGTTGCCGATTATCTTTTGGATTATGAGAAGATACATGAACTTGCTCTTAAAGAGAAACAATTAAGAGCGGTTGAAGATTGGCAAGAAGAAAAAATTAAAGAAACTTATATTAAAGTTAGCTCAGATTATCAAGATTGTGATTTTACTAACAATTGGGTAAATAAAGAGAATTAGTATGTCAGATGTTCTAGCAGTAAAACAGTTCGTTATAAAATATAATGAGCTAAGAAAAGAGATTAAAAAAATAATTGTTGGACAAGATGAAGTCGTTGAACAAGTATTAATTTCTATATTTTCTGGAGGTCATGCCTTATTAATAGGAGTTCCAGGTTTAGCAAAAACATTATTAGTTCATACGGTTGCTGAAGCTTTAGGGTTAAATTTTAAACGTATTCAATTCACTCCAGATTTAATGCCTAGCGATATTTTGGGATCAGAATTATTAGACGAAAACAGACATTTTAAATTTATTAAAGGCCCCATTTTTTCTAATATTATTTTGGCAGATGAAATTAATAGAACTCCACCAAAAACTCAAGCAGCTTTATTAGAAGCAATGCAAGAAAGGTCTGTTACAATTGCTGGTCATACTTATAAATTAGATAAACCTTACTTTGTGTTAGCAACACAAAATCCGATTGAGCAAGAAGGAACCTATCCTTTACCAGAGGCACAATTAGATCGCTTTATGTTTGCTGTTAATCTAGATTACCCTTCGTTTTATGAAGAAGTGGATATTGTAAAAACTACTACAGTAGGAGCAAAGCCAGTTATAAATTCATTATTTACTGCTGAAGAAATTATAAAGTGCCAAGGGTTAATTCAAAAAATACCAGTAGCAGATAATGTTATAGAATATGCGGTAACACTAGTTGGTAAAACGAGACCTAAGAGTTCCACTGCTACAGAAATAGTGAAAAAATATATAGATTGGGGAGCGGGACCAAGAGCGTCACAAAATTTAATTTTAAGCGCAAAAACGTATGCAGTATTGCATGGAAAATTTTCTCCAGACATAGAGGACATTCAAAAAGTTGCCATCGGTATTCTTCGCCATCGATTAATTAAAAACTATAAAGCAGAAGCTGAGGGTTTAAGTATTGAAGATATTATTAAATCACTTTTTTAAAATAGATTTTGCATAATTCGTAAAATATTACCCATGAAAATCCTTTTTTTATAAAATATGTTTATTAAAACTGAATAATTGATAAATTATATTCATTGAATGGTCTGTATTCTTGATTATTTGCTAATAATCATTAAATTTTGTAATTTTGCAAAAGTTTAATCCTAAAAAATTTAAACTTAGTTGTTAAAATTATAAAAATAAAAAATATGGCATTCGATATTGATATGATTAAAAAGGTCTATTCGCAAATGGTGGAGAGAGTAGATAAAGCACGTGAGATTACTAGAAAACCATTAACTCTTTCAGAAAAAATATTATACTCGCATCTTTGGGATGGAAATGCATCTAAAGCATTTACAAGAGGTAAAGATTATGTAGATTTTGCACCAGATCGTATTGCTTGTCAAGATGCTACAGCTCAAATGGCATTATTACAGTTTATGCAAGCTGGTAAAAATAAAGTTGCAGTACCCACAACAGTTCACTGTGATCACTTAATTCAAGCAAAAGATGGGGCAGCAACTGATTTAAAAAATGCTAATAGCGTTAGTAGCGAAGTTTTTAATTTTTTAGAATCAGTTTCAAATAAATATGGGATTGGATTTTGGAAGCCTGGAGCTGGTATTATTCATCAAGTTGTATTAGAAAATTATGCATTTCCTGGTGGAATGATGATTGGAACTGATTCTCATACTGTTAATGCAGGTGGTCTAGGGATGGTTGCAATTGGTGTTGGTGGAGCAGATGCAGTAGATGTAATGGCAGGAATGGCCTGGGAGCTTAAATTTCCTAAATTAATTGGTGTAAAATTAACTGGAAAAGTTTCTGGATGGACATCGCCAAAAGATGTAATATTAAAGGTAGCAGGTATTGTTAGTGCCAAAGGTGGTACTGGAGCTATTGTAGAATATTTTGGAGATGGTGCTACTTCTTTGTCTTGTACTGGAAAGGGTACTATTTGTAATATGGGAGCTGAAATAGGAGCAACTACTTCTACTTTTGGTTATGATGAGTCCATGGAACGTTATTTAAGAGCAACGGATAGGGAAGATGTTGCTGATGCTGCTAATGAAGTAAAGGAATACCTTACTGGTGATGCTGAAGTTTATGCAAATCCTGAAAATTATTTTGATCAAATTATTGAAATAAACTTATCAGAATTAGGACCCCTAATAAACGGGCCTTTTACGCCAGATTTATCTACTCAAGTAGGTAAAGAAATGACAGAAAGAGCTACTGCTAATGATTGGCCTTTAAATGTTGAATGGGGGTTAATTGGTTCTTGTACTAACTCTTCTTATGAAGATTTATCAAGAGCATCTTCTATAGCTCAACAAGCTTTAGATAAAGGAATAAAAATGAAAGCTGAATTAGGAATTAATCCTGGTTCTGAGCAAGTTCGTTATACAGCAGAACGGGATGGAATCCTTGAGGTTTTCGAAAATTTAAATGCTAAACTATTTACCAATGCCTGTGGACCTTGTATCGGTCAATGGGCAAGATATAGTAATCCTAAAAATGCACCAAAGAATAGTATCATACATTCTTTTAATAGAAATTTTGCGAAGCGTGCAGATGGAAACCCTAACACCCATGCTTTTGTTGCTTCACCTGAGATAACTGCTGCAATTGCTATAGCAGGTCGTTTAGATTTTAATCCATTAAAGGATTCATTAATAAATAAAAACGGTAAAGAAGTAATGTTTGAGGAGCCAACAGGGTGGGAGTTACCTCCAAAAGGTTTTGAAGTAAAAGATAATGGATATTTGGCGCCAGAAGCAGATGGGGGTCATGTTCAAATAACAGTTAATGAAAGTTCTGAGCGTTTACAATTATTAAGTCCTTTTGTTCCTTTAGGGAATAAAATAGAGGGAGCAAAATTATTAATTAAAGCTTTTGGAAAATGTACAACAGATCATATCTCTATGGCTGGACCTTGGTTGCGATTTAGAGGTCATTTAGATAATATCTCGAACAATTGTTTAATTGGAGCAATTAATGCTTTCAATATGAAAACAAACTTTGTTAAAAGTCAATTGGATGGAGAATATGATTCCGTACCAAAAACACAAAGATCATATAAAGATGCAGGAGTTTTAACGATTGTTGTTGGTGATCATAATTATGGTGAAGGGTCTTCAAGAGAACATGCTGCTATGGAACCTCGTCATTTAGGAGTTGCTGCAGTAATAGTGAAATCGTTTGCTAGAATCCACGAAACAAACTTGAAGAAACAAGGTATGTTAGGATTGACATTTGCTAATGAAAGTGATTATGACTTAATACAAGAGGATGATACTTTTAACTTTTTAGATTTAAATGAATTTGCTCCAGGAAAACCTTTAACTGTTGAGGCGGTTCATAGCGATGGAAGTAAAGATATAATAATTACAAATCATACCTATAACGATTCACAAATTGAATGGTATGAAGAAGGATCAGCACTGAACTTAATTAAGAAAGGTAATGCTTAATTAGAACTAGTAATAAGATCAAAAAAAACCTCAAATTTATTTGAGGTTTTTTTGTTTAATATTTCATTAAATCGGAATATATGAAATTATAATTCAAAATTGACTTTAGCTGATCGCTATTAATTATTTTATATTCATTGAAGGCTAATTCGTTAAAAGTTGGATTATTACGACCCTCTTTTTTAAATTCTTTCGTATAAAATTCCCTTTTTTTAGGGTGGGTATCAGCACAGGCATTTAAGGTTTTATTCCAAATATTTTTTGCTAGTATTTCTTTGATAATTTGAATACAATCATCTCTATGAATAAGGTTTACAAAAGCATCTGGATAATTAATTGCTTTTCCGTTTTTAAAGAAATTCCCTGGTTTTCGGTCATAACCAATTAGACCTCCAAATCGCAAAATAGTCGATTTAAAATTTGTATTAGTTTTAAATAAGAGTTCTATTTCAGAAAGGGGATTTTTTTTAATTAAACTATTTTCAGTGACGATTGAGTTGCTATTTGGATATACCGAAGTGGAGCTTATAAATAGAATGGTTTTTATTTTTGAATTTTCAATGTGAGAAATTAAATTTTTAAAATCGGCTATGTTCTTTGATGGAATTGCAATAATCAATACTTCTGAATTTAAGAACTTTTCAAATTCATTTTCTCGATTACTTAAATTAATAATAAATGGTTGTACTCCATTAGACTTTAATTTTTCGACTTTGATTTCTGAAGTAATCGATCCTTTTATGGAATAGCCCTTCTTTGTTAACGTTAATGCTAATGGAAAACCAAGCCAACCACATCCTAATATACTAATGTTATTTTTCACATTATTACATTTTTATTAATTTAAAATTATCATATCATAAAATGAATCCCAGACCATAGTTAAATATTTTTAACAAAATCTAAAAACACTTTTTTATGAAGCTCAAGATCCATATTAGGAGAAAGCGCTACACGTGCAATATAATCTTTGTCACCTTCTTTAGTAGTCCCTTGGGTAGATGTTGCAGGTACTGTCCAGTAACACCCATTTAACTGTCCATAGCTCACGCAATACTTACTTTCATTGGGAATTTTAGTAATCATTAAGTTGATTAATTTTAAATTTAATTCCCTTTTATAAGCTTCTCTTTCCTCATCAGTATTGCCTTTGGTAGGAAGGTCTAATGAAAATACAGAAGGCATAAATCCTTCTTTTGCCAATGCTTCGGACACAAAATTTATTTTTGCATCTGGTAACGTATTGTTAATAAAGTTTACAAACTCACGAGTATTGGCATATGCAGCATGAATTCTTTGATTCATTGAAGGCATTTGTTTTGCCAATATTTCATATTGGACCGTTGTTGCCTCGTTATCGCAAAGTCTTAGGTGCAATTCTATTTTCTCCATCAAAGCATTCGTTTTTGTGTTTCCTATGCAATAGCCAGCAGTACATTTCCCACCACTTGGGAATTTCGACCCACTAGCAAATGAAATGGTCCTAATCGTTGATAGTATTTCACTTTCACCTAAAAAATGCACATTAGGGCAAAATGTTTGATCTAAAATAAAAATGGGATCAATAGCAATATTCCCGGTTGCAGTTTTACGGACTTCACTTAAAACATCTCTTAATTTTATAAGATCTGGAACCTCAACTCTAGGGTTTGTTGGAATTTCAGCGATAATGTAAGGGATTGCATCTTCATTAGCGATTTTATTTAAAACCAGATCAATACTATCAACCATATCGTGTTCACCATCAACTGGTAAATCCAATACTTCAACATTATCAATGCAAGCAGCAACTCTTCTAGCCTGGTCATTGGTTCCACCATAACAATTTGGAGGAACTACAATTTTGATAGCCTTTCCTTTATGGTTTTCTAGCGCATCATGAATTAGCCCCATTAAAATCGCATATTGGATAGATAGTCCACTTGAACCAACTAGGGCCTTTGTTTTTGTACCTGTAATAGCCTTAATTGAATCTAAGACCAATGTTTTATTTGTTTTAATATTACTTTTATTAGTATCAATAGAAAATTGACTTATTAGAAACTGTAGGGCAATTAAAGAATTTGCAGGTGTCATTGCAATGGTCTCTCTTCTTCTAACATGCTGTATTTCTGATATATAAGATTCATTGTGTTCTCCGTTTACGACTAAAATACTTCCCAAGAGTGCATGAATATTAATAGAAAAGTCAATAGTTGATCTTAGATCGAAATTGCATATATCATCCTTTTGTGAAATAAAAATGGTACTACCGTTAAACTTCGAAATGGCTGAAGTATTTTCAACCTTTAATAAATCAAATTTATAACCATAAATACGTCTTAGTATTTCCGCATCAAAAAAATCTGGTAATTCACATGTGTAAATAATTCGGGTATTTTTATTAGCGAATAAATTTTTTCTTAGAATGGCTAATATAGGAACCGTTTTTGATGAAAAACTGATTGCATTATTTGGGTTTGTATTATTTAAGTGAGCAATTGTCCATTCTACTAAGCAAGATAATGGATGTCCCAATCGAATATAGTCATAAGCAGTAGGTAATTCATTAAGCGCCGATGCTTCAGAATTCTTCTCATTAAATAAGACTTCAAATTGTTCTAAAAATTGACTTTTAGCTAATTTTTCATCATATATATCAAGCCGATGAGTGGTTAAATTCAACCAAGCCTTTGGCATGTTTTCTAAAACCTTATTTAAATAATTTAGTATTATATTGTTTTTCATTAACCGTAATTTTATAGTTTTAATTTGTTTTTAATCGTGATCCCGTGCAGGTGTTTATTGCATTAGGTGATCCTATTTAAATTAGTGTTATGTAGAATGATTAGTATAAACTTTTGATTTACAAAAATCTATTAAGTGAATCAATATTTATAAAGGGATTTATACGCAGGGGCCATTTTCGCAACAAGGTCCAAATTGACATTCGAAAAATGCTGCTACCACATTTACAAATACTACTAAAGTAGCAAGGTATACCACATATTTTTCAAATTTGAGTACTGAGTGATTTAATCCTGGTTTAAATCTATCACCAGAAAATAAGAATAAAGCAGAACCCAAAATACTTGCCGTAAAAATAAGGGCTCCCCAAGAATATAGATGCATGCCAAAAATAGGTGATCCATATCCGGTACTCTCTCCAGCTGCCACTGGAGCAATGTGCAGCATTATCTGCCTAACTGAAAACAAAGCACCTATCAGAGCTGATATGATAACTATACTAAAATGATTTGTGTCAAATCCAAAATATATGTTTAAAGAAAGACCTATTATTACTCCCATCATTGCCATACGCTGTAAAAGGCATAGTGGGCAAGGTTCTTCATGGAGACCAAATTGAAAATACAGCGCTGAGACTAAAATAATACAGATTAAAAGTATACAAGCACTATTAAAATACTTTGCAATTTTCATTTTCTTAGAAATTTAAATTTACAGGTGAAGTGGCGTGATAGAAAAACATGCATAAACTGGCAATTGAAGCCAATGTAAAAAAGAAATATGTCTTATTTTTATCCTTCTTTAGAAGCATAATAAAAGAAATTCCATATGTTAGAAAAATTAAACTCAAAATAGTTATTGTTTTCTCAAATGTAATGTTTAAAAATTGAATTTGCTAATTAATTTTTTTAAAAAAAAACATACTCTTTGAAGGTATCTCCAATTATGCCAATGAAAAATAATATTTAAAAAAAATAAAGTACTTGTTGTTAAAACTATTAATTTTTAATGCCTATAATTCATTTTAAAGCACCCTTATGTTTTTCAGTTTTTTTTTTTTTAGATGTTTCCATTTAATACGCTCAATTCCATCGTTAATTGTGAAATTTAATAGGGAATACAAATTGGAGCCTATCATAAAATATTATATCTTCCACAAAAAATAAATGTTGGAAACAAAAATAATTTTATGGAGTTAGTTATTTAAAAATCCGTTAGTTATTATCAATTAAATAAGTACTTATGGAAGTGTTAAAAGGACATAATATATTTATTTATGTAAAAAATTTACAATGCATACTTCTAAAATAATAGAAATTAAAACCATAGAAACGAGTTGTAAATCTTGTCCACTATGCCATTTCAAAAGGATCGTTTTAGTTTTAAATCCATTTAAGTTGAATTAATAAATTATGAACGTAGCAGAACAAATATTAAAAATTTTAGAAGAAGTAGGTGTTCAACAAATTTGGGGAGTCACGGGAGATGCTTTAAATTCTTTTACAGACGCATTGCAAAGTGATCATGCTAAAATAAAATGGAACGCTGTCCGTCATGAAGAAAATGGTGCTTTTGCAGCTTGTGCAGAAGCACAAATAACTGGAAACCTAGCTGTTTGTGCAGGTACCGTTGGTCCTGGTACATTACATTTAATAAATGGTATGTACAATGCAAAAAAAGAACGTGTTCCCCTACTAGCCATTAGTGGACAAGTGGCTCGTGTAAACATGGGCACGAATTACTTTCAGGAAGTAGGTCTTACTAACATTTTTGATGATGTATGTGCTTATCAGGCAGTTATTCGTTCAGCAGAAGAAGCGCCTAGAGTTGTGTTACGTGCCATACAAATTGCTTTAGAACAAAAGGCGGTTGTACGTGTTGAAGTTCCTGTTGACATTGCAATTCAACTTGCTTCGGGTGATCATTTTATACATCCTGTTATCAGGTCGAATGCTATTTTGGTCCCATCTGATATTGATATAGATAATGTTGCCAATATGCTGAATGAGAATAAGAAAATAACAATTTTCGCAGGAGCAGGTTGCATTAATTGTAAAGAAGACGTAATTGCTCTTTCTGAAAAATTAAAAGCACCTATAGTACATACGTTTCGCTCTTCAGATATTTTCCATAAGGAAGATAAAAACGTGGTAGGTCTTACAGGATTAATTGGAAATCCAAGTGGCTATCATGCGGTTATGCATACTGATGTCTTATTAATGCTAGGTACTGATTTCCCTTATAGTAATTTTCTGCCGGATCATTGTAAAATAATTCAAATTGATAAGCGTATCGAAAACATTGGCAATAGAGTTAAAGTTAATCTAGGTGTGCATGGTGATTGTGGTCCTGCTATTTCAAAATTAATACCTAAAGTGATTAAGAAGGATAACTCAAAATTCTTAAACCATTTAGTTGATAGTTTTGCAAAGTGGAAAAAACATAAAGAAAAAAATAGTACTCTTGTAAATGATGGTGAACCTTTACATCCACAATTGTTTATTAATGAAATCAACAAAAAAGCTTCAGAGGAAGCCTGCTTTACCGTTGATGTAGGTGAAAGTGCCATTTGGGTGGCGCATCACTTAACGTTGCATACAAACAGAAGGTTACTGGGTTCATTCAATCATGGCTCGATGGGAGTTGGTTTTCCAGCAGCAATGGGTATTCAATCGGTAAGCCCAGAAAAACAAGTTTGGGCAATTGTAGGAGATGGAGCTTTTGGAATGTGTATGAATGATTTTATTACAGCCGTGCGATACAATTGGCCAATAAAAATTTTGGTCTATAACAATAGTCAATTGGGCTTTGTGAAAATTGAAGGAGAAGAATCAGGATATGCTTTTACCGATAAGGCATTAAAACTCACGAACCCTAATTTTGCTGAATATGCAAAACTCTGTGGTGGCGATGGTATTCGAGTAGAACATGCAAAAGATATTCCAGAAGCTATCGAGATGGCTATTGCATCCACTAAGCCTTTTATTATTGACGCAATTACCAATCCTGGAGAACTATCCTTACCACCTCACATAAGTATAGAAGAAGCTTGGGGGTTTGGAAAATCGAAAGTTAAAGAAATACTGTTAGCTGTAAAAGGAGAACAAGAACAAAAGGAAAATTTAATGAATGAATTAAAAGGGTTGCTGCGCAAACTGTAATTCTTTTTTCATTATCTAGTTAGCAATGCTTATTTAAAATAGATTATTTGAGAAAACAGTATTGTTATATTTATTATCAGATAAAAGATTTTTGTGTTGCACCATAACGATAATTTTATGGAACAAATTTTCTTTTCTCTTTTTCTAACGTTTAGTACGTTATTGTTTCTAAAATTATTAAATTTGATAATTATCTGCAGAGCAGAAGAGACTTAAATTATATATGAATGGCTGCAAAAAAGGTTCAGTATAAATCAGAATTTAAGGATAAATTGTTCTTGGCTAACCTAAAATAAATATTAGATTTATAAGTGCCAAACTACTATTTTTTAAAAATAACCGATGTTGATTTAATCGAAGAATTATTCGTCTACTTTCTTATAGTAGCGAGTATTATTTTTTTATTGGTTGTTTTCTTTACTTTCTTTTTTCTGTTTCGATATGGAGTAAAAAAAAGACCTAAAAAACCTTCTCAAATAGAGAGTGCTGGACAAGCAGAATCTGTTCTGGCAATAATAGTTACAATCGTTATAGGAGTGTTTGTTTATTTAACCATAGTTACTATGGAAAAAGTACAAACAATACCTGAAAACCCCAAACCATTTTTAGAAATAACAGGACATCAATGGTGGTGGGAAGCAAAATATCCAAATAGTGGTGTTGTAACCTCAAACCAAATTTATATTCCTACCGGTAAAAAAATTCTTTTAAAATTAAACTCAGCAGATGTAATACATAGCTGGTGGGTTCCTGAATTGGGTAGAAAAATGGATATGATGCCAGGCAGGGATAATTATATGTGGTTTTATGCAGATAAAGAAGGAGAATATTTAGGAACTTGTAGTGAGTTTTGTGGGGTGCAACACGCTCGCATGAGAATTAGAGTTACCGCTCTAAATCCTGAAGCGTTTGAAGTCTGGGAACAACAACAATTAAGGCCTGTTGCAACTACTAATACTAAAGATTTCCTAAAAGGGAAACAATTATTTGAAACAAAAACCTGTACCAATTGTCATGCTATTAATGGAACTGATTTTAAAGAAAATATTGGTCCAAATTTGACTCACTTTGCTAGTCGAAAACGTTTTCTAGCTGATATGAAAGTCAATAATGAAAAAAATTTAAGGGCATGGTTAACAAATCCGCAAGACGTTAAATCGGGAGCAAAAATGCCAAACTTTATTTTATCGGAATCAGAAGTTGATGCTTTGGTTGCATATTTAAATTATTTAAAATGAGTTTATTCATAAACATACCAGAAGATAAAGAGCCATTACCATCCCTAAAAACAGGACGTGGTAAATTATTATGGATTGCTTCTACAGATCATAAGCAGCTGGGTATTATGTATTTATGTTTGGCGTTATTTTTCTTTGTTATAGGTGGATTAGAAGCCATGGCCATTCGTGCACAATTGGCATTACCAGATAACGATTTGATTTCTCCGGAACTCTATAATCAAATCTTTACTATGCATGGAACAACCATGATATTTTTGGTTTTAATGCCTGCAATGGTAGGCTTAGCTACCTATCTAATCCCATTAATGATTGGTGCTAATGAAATGGCATTTCCACGCCTTAACGCCTTTAGTTTATGGATGACTTGTTTAGGTGGAATGCTGTTATATTTTAGTTTTTTTGCAGGTGGTGCACCAAATGCGGGATGGTTTAATTATGCACCTTTGAGTGAAAACAATTACTCTTCGACCAAAGGTGTTGATTATTTTTTGGTGGGCTTAATATTAACTGGGATTGGAAGTATTGGTGCTGGACTTAATTTTATAACCACCATACTTACTCTAAGATCACCAGATATTAAATTAAACATGCTACCACTATTTGTATGGATGATGTTAGTTAATGCATTTTTGATGTTAGCGGCATTTCCATTGCTAAATGCAGGATTGTTTATGATGTTAATTGATAGACAGTTTGATGCCCATTTCTTTATTCCTTCTACTGGGGGTTCTGCGATTTTATGGCAACACTTTTTTTGGGCATTTGGACATCCTGAAGTTTATATTTTGGCATTACCAGCTTTTGGGATAATTTCAGAAGTCATTCCTGTCTTTTCAAGAAAACCTATTTATGGTTATAAATTCGTAGCTTCTTCCTCTGTTGCCATTGGACTTTTGTCATATAGCGTATGGGCACATCACATGTTTTCGGTTGGTCTTTCAAATGCAGTTAATGGTTTTTTTGCGATAAGTAGTATGCTCATAGGAATACCAACGGGTTTAAAAGTTATTAACTGGATTGGAACTATGCACAAAGGAAGTATTTCATTATCTATACCAATGTTGTTTGCAATTGCTTTTTTAGTCGATTTTACCTTTGGAGGATTAAGTGGTATTTCTTTTGCTATTGTACCTATAGATTGGCAGTTAACAGATACCTATTATTTGGTGGCACATTTACACTACGTATTTTTGGGAGGGAGTCTCTTCGGTATTTTTGCTGGAATTTATTATTGGTTTCCTAAAATAAGTGGTAGAATGCTATCCCCTAAATTGGGCAAATGGCATTTTTGGTTGTTCGTTTTAGGGTTTAATTTAACCTTCTTTTTACAACATATTTTAGGGATTTTAGGAATGCCAAGGCGTATTTACACCTATCCAGATTTACCGTATTGGAAAGTATTAAATATATTTTCATCTATTGGAGCTGTATTTATGTTTATTGGTATGGCTATTTTCTTTTGGAATATTTATAAAACCTTAAAAAAACCAAGAACAGCAGTTGCAAATCCTTGGGATGCTTGGACCTTGGAATGGTCAACACCTTCTCCTCCAGAACTAAAGAATTTTGATGAAATTCCTCAAGTACACAGCAGAAGACCTCTATGGGATTTAAACAATCCTGATAATCCTGATAAAAAACTGAATTGATGCATAGAGATAAAGGAAAATTATTGATGATATTTTTTATTTTTTCAGAAACGTTCTTTTTTATAGCGCTTATAATTGCTTATGTCTATTATCGAAATTTCTCGGATGCGACGGATACAGTAGCAAAACATTTAGACGCATTTAGAGCAGGAATTTTTACACTATTTTTAATCGCAAGTAGCTTCACCTTATTATTTAGTAAAAAAGCATTGCTGAAAAAAAAATATACCAACTTTAAACTATGGATGGCTTTAACCATTCTATTTGGTGTTATTTTTATGCTGGGTCAAGTAACTGAATATATCGGTTTGTATCAAAAGCAAATAACATTAGAAAAAGACATATTTGGATCTAGTTTTTTTACACTTACTGGCTTCCATGGTTTGCATGTTATTTTAGGAATTATTGCTTTGGGGATTCTTTTTGCGATGTCCTTTGGAAAGTTAAAAAAGGTTGCTTTTTCTGGTATTAATGGAGTAGATATATACTGGCATTTTGTAGATATTGTTTGGTTATTCGTTTTTTATTTTGTCTATATAACACCATTATTATGAGCGCAACAGATTATTTTTCAAACCCTTATAACTGGTCATTTATAGGATTCTTATTTTTAATAGCATTTATACTAACTTATTTATTGCTATTTAAAACGACTAGCATTCAAAAAGTATTGTTTTGTACCGCGGTGGTATTGATGTACTTAGTTTTAGGATCTCCTATTTCAAATTTGACCAATTATGGACTTCATAGTATAAGCATGCTGCAGCATATTGTACTATTAATGGTTTCACCTATTTTAATAATAAAATCATTACCTTTAAAATCAATCGATAATAAATTTTTCAATAAACTTGGAGTATTTAATCAGCCAAAAAAATATTTTATACTAATTTGGATTATTGGTGCTTTAGTGATGTGGTTAGGACATTTTTTAAGTGCAGCAATCATGTCTTCTAAATACGGATTAGTTATTTGTGGTATCAATATACCCAAAAACAGTTTCCTTTTACAAATACCCGAGGTATCCATTTATACCTTATTATTTTTAGCAGGATTTCTAATGACTTTACCAGTATTTCATCCCAATAAAAATAAACGTTTGCACCCAGTTAAAAGTGTCATGTATTTATTTACTGCATGTATTAGTTGCTCTATTTTAGGACTTTATGTTACATTTATGGCATCTTCAACTTCTATGGCAGAAGCGATTCCAATTTTTGCAAGTTTTAGAAACCCCATGCCGATGTCTGTGAGAACTGATCAAGAAATAGCAGGATTAATGATGTGGGTTCCTAGTTGTATATTGTATGTTATTTCTTCAGTAGAAATACTTTTTCATTGGTATGATGACAATTCTGCAATAGATGAAATACAACAGTTAAAAGCAAGTCTTTCAGATAAATAAAATATTATGACTGAAAAAAACACCTATAAAGCACAACCAGAAGAACTTCCAAAACCAACCTATTGGCCATTCTTTTTGGCTTTAGGAGTTGTACTGATATTTTGGGGTATATTAACATCGTGGATTATTACTGGAATTGGATTTATTCTTTTTGGAATAGCTATTACAGGATGGATAATGGAGATTTATAAAGAACTATCAAAAAAAGAGAAAGATGAGTTGTGATTGCGAAGAACAAAAAACAACTGACTTAAATTTAGAAGCAGTTAATAGAAGAAGTTTTTTAACGAAGATTACTATTGCAATTGGTGGTTTTATAGGAACAGTTTTGGCTTTTCCTTTAATTACCGCTATGCTAGACCCTGTAACTAGAAAAAAAGATACTACTTGGCGAAATGTTGGTGGTCTAATTGATTTTGAAGAAGGCAAAACAAAAATGGTGTCTTTTGAAAATGCTTCACCTTATAAATGGAGTGGAGAAATAGCGTATTCTGCGGCATATGTCAGAAGAGAAGAAAATAATAAATTAACAGCTTTTTCTGTGAATTGCGCTCATCTAGGATGTCCTGTGAGATGGGAAGAAAAACCAGAATTATTTATGTGTCCTTGTCATGGAGGTGTCTATTATAAAGACGGTTCAAGAGCAGCTGGACCACCACCAAGAGGCTTACATACTTATCCAATCCGCATAGTGAATAATCAAGTTGAAATAGAAACTCAAGCAATTCCAATAACTAATATATAAGACTCAAATACCCGATGGCTATCCATAAATCAAACGAAATGAACATTTACAACTTACAAATCGGACAATTTATTTAATATTTAATTCTTATGAAAAAAATACTAAAAAATATAGGATGTTGGTTAGATGACCGGGGGGGATTCAGTGATTTATTAAAACCATTGACAACACATTTGGTGCCACCAGAATCTACATGGAATTACGTTTGGGGGAGTGCCACCTTGTTTTGTTTTATTTTACAGGTCATAACAGGAATTGCTTTAGGCTTTTTATATCAACCATCAGTAGATGTAGCCTATCAATCATTGCAGTACATAGAAAACCAAGCTTTTATGGGGAGCTTTATTCGTGGTCTGCATAATTGGGGAGCTTCTGGTATGGTGTTTTTAATGGGAATGCACATGATACGGGTTTATTTAAATGCAGCTTATAAGTATCCACGTGAAATGAGCTGGATAACTGGTGTAGTTTTAATGGTGATTACCATTGTCATGGCATTTACAGGCCAGTTATTACGTTGGGATAATAATGGTGTTTGGTCTGCCATAGTTGCGGCTGAACAAATGGGAAGAATCCCACTTATAGGAGATTCATTGGCTTATTTTTTATTAGGTGGTGATACTATTGGTGGCGAAACATTGAATCGATTTTTTGCAATGCATGTATTTTTATTTCCTGCTTTGTTATTTTCATTTGTAGGATACCACTTGTATTTAGTATTTAGAAATGGTATTTCTGAACCACCAAAAGTGGGAAGATTGGTTAATCCAAAAACTTATAAAAAATGGTATGAAGATATGCTCATAAAAAAAGGGGTTCCTTTTTTTCCGGATGCTATTTGGCGAGATGCTGTTTTTAGTGCATTCGTATTAATTGTTATAGTATGTCTAGCATGGTTTATTGGTGCACCAGAATTATCGTCAAAACCAGATTTAACCAATGTAAATTCAAACCCTAAACCCGATTGGTATTTTACATGGATTTTTGCTCTTTTTGCATTAATGCCTCGTGAAATTGAATCCTATGTCATGTTTTTAGGTCCTTTGCTTGTAGGTATATTACTGTTTTCCATACCTTTTTTATCGAATAAAGGGGAACGTAGTCCTTTACGAAGACCTTGGGCAATTACTGGTGTCGTTTTTATAATTTTAAGCATTAGTTCATTATGGTATGTTGGAATACAAGAACCATGGTCTCCTCGTTTCGACGCCAAACCTTTATCTGAATACACAACAGTTCCAGATGCTTCGACTGAAATAAAAAAAGGTATTGAACTTTTCAATACTGTAGGCTGTATATATTGTCACAGGATAGGAAATCAGGGGGGTATTCGTGGACCTGAATTGACAAATGTACAAAACCGATTGACCAAAGATCAAATGGTTATTCGAATTGTTAATGGAGCAGAAAACATGCCTGCTTATGGGGGTTCTTTATCAAAAGAAGAACTAGAGGCTATCGTTATCTTTTTATCGGCTAAAGAAAAACAATAAACACCGAAACCATAAGATATAAATATGTTTTATAAAAGTTATTATTTATTTCAGTATATTGTTATTATTCAGTTGTTCAAAGCCTTGTACTATTGCAAATTGTGATCTTACAATTTTCGAAGCTAGAAAAATCACTTGTAAAAACAAAAAGATATTTAAAATTAAATATATTATGAGAGAAGCTATTAAATTTACATGTATTGCCTTGCTTATTATCATTGTTATTACTTGTGTTTCCATCTGGCCAATTTACGGATTTTCAACTCTTGGGATATTGATTTTTGGTTTAGGTATCCATGATATTACCCAAAAAAAACACGCTATTTTAAGAAATTTTCCTGTTTTAGGTCACATGCGTTTTTTACTTGAATTAATCGGTCCAGAAATTCATCAATATTTTATAGAAAGTGATACCGACGGAAAACCAATAAACAGAAACCATCGTTCCTATATTTACGAACGTGCAAAACTAGAAAGGGAAACACATCCTTTTGGTACAGAGATTAATGTTGAAGAAGAAGGCTATAAATGGTTACAACATAGTATTTATGCTGCAAAGCAGTTAGAAGAGCCACCAAGAGTCTTGGTTGGAGGCCCAGATTGCAAACAACCCTATTCGGCAAGTATATTTAATATTTCGGCCATGAGTTTTGGTGCTTTAAGTAAAAATGCTATCATGGCATTGAATATAGGTGCCAAAGCTGGTAACTTTTTCCATGATACAGGTGAAGGTGGGATTTCAGAATACCATAGAAAGGGTGGAGATTTGGTGTATGAAATTGGAACTGGTTATTTTGGATGTAGAACCGAAGACGGGCATTTTTCAGCTGAAAAATTAAAAGAAAAAGCAGCCTTTTCTGAAGTAAAAATGATTGAAATTAAAATTTCACAAGGTGCAAAACCAGGACATGGGGGTGTTTTGCCTGCGGCAAAGAATAATGAGGAAATTGCTACAATTAGAGGAGTACAACCGCATACAGTTGTTATTTCACCACCGAGCCATAGTGCTTTTAGAAATGCGAAAGAATTATGTGCATGGATTAAGCAATTACGTGATCTATCTATGGGAAAGCCAATAGGCTTTAAATTATGTATTGGAAATAAAAAAGAGTTTATAGATATCTGTGAAGCTATGATTGAAACAGGGATAAAACCAGATTTTATAACAGTCGATGGAGGAGAGGGTGGTACTGGGGCTGCTCCAATTGATTTTTCAAATTATGTTGGTATGCCTTGGGAAAAAGCCATGATTTTTGTGGTTGATACCTTAAATGGATATGGTCTTAAAAAAGACATAAAAGTTTTTACAGCAACTAAAATTTTTACAGCTTTCGATATTTTTAAGGCATTTTGTATAGGTGCAGATATATGTAGTTCCGCTCGTGGTATGATGTTAGCTTTGGGTTGTATTCAAGCAATACGTTGCGACACCAATAAATGCCCAACAGGAGTTACCTCTAGTAATCCTAAGTTTATGAGAGGACTAGTTGTTGAAGATAAATGGAAACGAGTAAAAAATTACCAACACGAAACGGTTAACGACTTTTTAGAATTATTTGCTGGTGCAGGTTGTACAGAGTTATCGCAACTCAATAGAAGCTTTATTCATAAAAAAGTAGGTGATGAGATTAAATCATATGAAGAATTATATCCATCAGTAATTGAAAACTCATTACTTAAAATGAACAATGTAGAATAATAGGAATTCTTATTGAATAAATACTATCGTTCTTTCTACAATTTGAATGTTAGTTTTATTCCATCCACAATCATGCCTGTGCCAATTATAGCAAGAACTAAGCCCATTAACTTCCCAATTACTGAAATCAAATTAGTACCTACTTTTTTTACAATTAAGTCACTAAAAGAAAAAGCCAGATACGTCAGATAAATCATTAAAGCAAAAATGGAAATAACAATTCCAATCTGAATTAAATTTGCATTAGTAACATTATTCATAGCAGCTACTATAGTGCCTGGACCAGCAAGAATAGGTATGGCTAAAGGAGAAATGGAAATATTGTTTTTATCTTCAGAATCACTACTATGTATTTTAGCTTTCTGAGACATTAGCATTTCAAATCCGATATAAAATATAAGTATTCCCCCAGTTATTTTAAAAGCTGGAATTGTAAGGCCAAATAATTCAAAAATATATTTTCCAGCTATAACAAAAGAGACCACTATAATAAAAGCTGTAAATGTAGCTGTCTTAGCAATCTTTTTTTTACTTTCTTTATTCTCACCTACTGTAAGTCCTAAAAAAATAGGTGTATTTGCTATTGGATTCATAACAGCAAAAAAGCTCATAAAGACAGTTAAAGCATAAGTCATTAAATTTTCCATATTTTTTTAATATATATATATATATATTCTTTAGTATTTATTAGCCTTAGCTAACATTTTTAGTTACATAAAGCAACTTTTTTAAGACCTGCATACCAAAATAGTATTTAACAAACCTTTTATAAATTAATTGATACTAATAGGTATTGAGTTTTTCTCGTATTTATTGTGAATCAATATTATTGCCAATCCAAAAAGAACAGCCACAACAATTAAAATAGTGCTTATTAATCCAGTTACTCCAAACGACATTCTTATTAAGATTGTAGAGATCACAAATCCTGAGTTTCTTATAATTTTATGAAACTGATCTGTATAAAAGAAGGAGATTAAAAGCAGTACTACATCGACTAAAATTAGTATGGTAAAAAATTGATCAAAAAATAAATTATTAATACTTTCAAAGGACGGTAATTTATTTGATGCAATAGAGACTCCAGCAGTCCAATCAATTAATGTGTATAATGCTATAACAAAAAACAATGGCACTAATATTACCGCAATTAATTTTTTCTTTTTAATAAACTTTTCAATAACACCTTTAATACTAGTTTCCTTGACTACTTTTTGTTTTCCTTGCTTTTGAAATAGAAATATTAAATAAAAAAGTAAAAGAGAAGCAATTAAATCATAGGTAAATTGTAAGTCTCCTTTTATCTCAAACCAATTTGCAGAAACTTCTAAAGCAGACAAATCTTTAAATAATTTACGAATAATAATTAGTGTTATTATTTCGTATTGTTTTGTTATATAGGTCGTAAAAGATTTAGGTAAATAATAAATTAAGAGGTAAACCTCATAAATAAGAATAAATGAAAAGGGTGTGTAAACGGCTGATATAGGATTTGTTAGTAATTCTGAGTTTAATGGTAAAGCTAGAAAATCAAATTTTATTAAATAGATGATCGCTAAATGAATAAAAAAGCTGAGTAATGCCAATTTGAGAATTAGGTTTTCAGCTTTTCCTCGCATTTTTTCAGAGAGAAACTTATCGAAAATATATGGCACTATATTTTTTGTATTAATCATTAAAATATATTTTACACAACTATTTGTGGTTAATAATAACTGTTATAAGTAACTAATTTAACAAATATAACCGAATGTAATGTTATTACTTACTTTTTTTGATCAAACAAGGACTAATTTTTAAATATACAACGTATTATATCTTAGTTATTTAGTTAGAATTAAATCGTTAATTGCATCCCAAAGCTTAATTCTTATTGCTAAAGATTGCTTAGCTACGGCTAGTGTTTCATTCCATTTTTGATCATCTTCTTTACATAATTCTGCAATCATTTTAAGGGATAGTGGTCCATGCTCATCTCCATCTAATTCAATATGACGTTCCAAATAATACCTTAGTTTGTTATAAGATTTGTTTTCAGAATCGGAATTTTTAAGAATTTCTATAAACATATCTGGAATTACATCTTCTCTTCCAAAGGTAAAAGCAGCAGCTACAAGATGTGTTTTTTTTGTTTCAATAATTGAAAATGAAAATCGAACAAAATCTGCTACTCTTTTATCAATTTTTATTTCATTCAACGAATATTGAACAGTATTTCCTGATTTAATAAGTTTTATAAATTTATTTATTTCATCTTTATTTGCATTAGTCTGCGACATTGCATCCAAGTACATTTCAAAATGACTTTTAGGTACGCCAATTTCATTAATGTCACTTTCTTCACCGTGAACTATTTCATTAATAAATCTTGATAAGATTGGGTTTTTTGGCGGTGTCCAGGGTATATCAACAGTGGTTAGATTTTGTTGAAGACTTTTTAACAGAGACATAAAATCCCATACTGCAAATACGTGGCTTTCCATAAATATTTTTATATCTTCTATGGTCTTTAAATTTTTATAAAGGTTATGAGCTTTTAATTGATTTCGCAATTCAAAAATCTCATTTTCTATGTGTTGTATTCTATTCATTCTATTTTTTAAATTGTATTAACTCTTTTTAAAAATTATAGTAAGAAGTTTTAATCTAATTACCTTTTTTTTAATTGGCAAATTTACAATTTTACCATTAAATCCTTTAAACTATCAAATTTTAAATTTGACTAATATTTAGTTGCTGATGATTTGGTAAGTAATCGTTATTTTTTTTAGATTGATTACGAATACTATTCAGTCCATAAGTTTCCGATGGAATATGTTTTTGCTTTTCCGCTAATGATGACTCTATTTTTTTTATTTTGGCAATGTAACTTTCCTCCTCTATCTGAAATTTGTATTGCATTTAGTTTATTTTTAGAGAGCCTTAACGACCAAAATGGGATTAATGAGCAATGTGCGGAACCAGTTACAGGATCTTCCAAAATTGACGCTTGTGGCGTGAAAAATCTTGATACAAAATCGCAATTTTCTCCTTTTGACGTAACAATTACTCCACCGGGATCAAGGTTTATTTGGTCAAATATTTGTTTGTCAATTTTGATGTTTACAATATCTTGTTCAGTATCATAGATCAGCAAATAGTCTCTTGATTTGTAAATTTCTTTTGGTTGGATATTTAAAGATGCTCTAATTACTTCTGGTAGTTTTGAAATTATGGGCATCCGGGAAGGTAAGTCTAAGTAATAAGTGTCATTTTTTGTAAGAACAGTTAAATCTCCACTCCGTGTTTTAAAGAGTATGCGATCCTTGGGGTAGTTTAAAATTGTCTTTAAACAATGAGCAGTTGCGAGTGTAGCGTGTCCGCATAAATCCATCTCAATTTCTGGTGTAAACCATCGTAAATGTATTTTATTATTTTTTTTTACAAAAAATGCAGTCTCAGGGACTGCATTTTCTTTAGCGATTTTCAATAATAGTTCATCAGGCAACCATTCTTTTAATAGAATAACACAAGCTGGATTTCCGGAAAACATTTTATCGGTAAATGCATTTATTTGAAATAATTTAAGTTTCAATTATTATATAAAATTTAACTGCGAAAAAGATTTTTTTTAAAATATTAATAACTCTTTATGAGCTAATTTTTATTGCAACCATTCAGCTTTTCCTGTATCCATATTATAGTAGGCGCCAACAATTTTAATTTCCCCTTTATCTTCCATCTCTTTTAAAATTGGACTGTTGATTCTAATTTGTTCGATACTATTATTTACATTACTATCACAAACCATATGAACAAAATCGAGATTTTTTGAAGTTCTTTCTCCTTCATACACAACATCATCAACTGCCGGTTTTATTTTTTCAAGCATAGCCGTAATGTTCCCTAATTCAACATTGTCAATAGCTGCTTTTACAGCATCACAATGCTCATGTCCCAAAACTAAAATTAATTTTGCACCAGAAACTTTACAAGCAAATTCCATCCTGCATTAAAATGTGCTAACACTATACCGTCACTTATCTTTTGAGCAAATATATTATTGCTTAAAAACAAGATACTGATAAACGTTATTAATTTAGCTAATTTTATAAATTATTTTAGTTTGTCTAGTTTCTCTTCCATTCTAATTAAACGATCTTTTAATTCTTTAAGAATCTTTATAACCTCATCAGATTTTAAAGTATCTTGTTGTTCTTTTGTTAAAACTTCTTCAACTAGACCTTTCATTTGTTTATTTTTTTCAATAAACTCTTTTTCATTTGCTGGATTAGATTTTTTTTCTTGATTACAAGCTATTAAAGAAAAGAATGTAAAAGCAATTACAACGAATTTAATTTGTCTGTTCATGATTTTTTTTTAATATTATTTTTAAGTTTTTTAATTTTTTTTATAGGATTAATTTAAAACCTAGTTAGGACTAGGTAAATATATATAAAAAGATTGAAATGTCTATAATGATTATTTCTTAAAATCCTTTTCTCTAAAAGTTTATAAAATAATTACTGATCCCACTTAGTATACTTTGTATTGCATAAGAAGCTAAAATTAATCCCATAATTTTACTTAAAACAGTAATTCCATAACTTCCTATTAACTTTTGCAAATAATTTGCTGTTAAAAGGGTCAAGCAAGTAATTCCTATAACAATTAATACGACAAAGGTTGTAATGGCTTGTTCTTTAATTGAGTAGATTTGATTATTGGTCATTAAAACAACTGCCATAATAGCTCCTGGTGAGGCTAAGGAGGGAATTGCAATTGGAAATATAGTAACGTGTTTATAGTCTGTAATTCTATTTTTTTCCTGTTCAGGTTTTCCTTCTCCGAATATCATTGTTAATGCAAACAAGAAAAGAATCACACCACCAGAAATTTGAAATGCGTCAAGGGAGACTTCCATACCATCTAAAATTACTTGCCCAATGACAATAAAAAATAGAAGTATTAAAAAAGCCATTATTGATGCCCGAATTGCAATTTTCTTTTTATGAATTATATCAAATTCTTTAGTTGCTTCCAGGTAGACAGGTATTGTTCCTATTGGATCAATTACTGCGAAAATAAAAAATACTGTTGTTAAAATTTCAGCCATATTAATTTGATTGAGTTATACTGGACCTTACCATTCCGAATGAAAGGTCAATTTTGCATGCATTGATTCTTGTTGTTTTAATTAGTTTTTCATTTTTACTGAATTTATTATACCTTTTTTAAAATACCATTAAGAAACTCTTAGTTATGTAGATTTATTTTTTTATATTTTCTAAAAAGATATCTGTTAAAGAGTTTTTAGAGCCATAATTACAGGATAATATAAGCCGAGTATTAAAATCAAGGTTAAGAATGGCCTGTTCACATTTTGAAATTTATAGTTTTTATTTTTAATAGCATCAACACCATGATTAATTGCTGAAAAAAAGATAAAGAAAAAGAATGTAAAAAGAATTGTCAACTCCGACCTAATGCCCCAATTACATAAATATACAACTACTGCAATTACTGCATAAGACAACAATGCAATAGCTGATTGGCGTTGATAATTACTACCAACTTCAAAACCCTTCATTTTTGCAGACTCATTACCTAAAAAAAAGTCCTTCAAGGCCAGATGTGCCTTATAAAGCAACAATAATAACAGGTATCATAAAGTGTAGTTGAGCGATAGGATCATATGTCCCTGTATAGCCAATTTTATAGCCCCAATAAAACGCAACTACTGTACCTAAAATCCTTGATATACCTAATAATTTCAACAAATAGCTCATATTTTTCTCATTATTAAACACCTTTTTTATAGATTTTATCTTACTGTTTTTAGTATTAATTGCATTTATTTTTGTTTGAGTTCCGCATGAATTTTTTGTTTAATTTCTTCATATTTATTTTTTAATTCATCAGGAATTTCACCATGCATTGCGTTTAGTTTTTTTAATTTTAATGATAGAAAAACACTAAATACCCCGCCAGTAATTAATGTCAATCCTGTCCAAAAAACAATTGTCTTTCCTGCAAATAATGGGTTCCAGATTAATAGGAATGAAAAGAACACTCCAAACACTCCAATGAGCATAAGATTTCCCCAATCTGAAATCCCATAGTTTTTTAATTCTATGGCATAACTTATTCCACCAATTGAACGAAAAAGAATAAGAAAACCTACATAAATGGGTAATGTCACCATTGATATTTCGGGATGTATAAACAGTAATACTCCCAGAAGGAAAGTAAAGGTGCCAAAAATCAATGTCCATCCCCAATTATCAATTTTATTGCGATTAGCTATTGAGAAAATAATTTCTGTCAAACCTGAAAAAAGGAAGGAAACACTAAAAATTATTGCTAGCGCTAAATATGACTCTAAAGGTGATGTTAAAGTATAGATGCCAATTCCTGTGAAAATTAACCCAACTATTAAAGGAATATACCAATGTTCAATTGAGTTCTTAATTGTTTTAATAAAAGTGCTGCTCATTATTATTGTTATTATATTAAATGCCTACTCTATAAGTTTTCGGCTACCCTTTTTATTCTTTATGTAACCCATTAAAATTAGGTTAATTACTCTTTCAAAACAACTAAAACAGAAAATAATACCAAATAATTTTTTTATATTTTCTATGGAGTAAGTATTTTTCCATATTTAATATACCATTAATTACGAATAAGCTTTGTGTTGTGCTTTTAGTAATTAATTTTTTAAGGAGCTAATAGCTAATTATTCTTTTAGACGATTATATTTTTTCAAGGTTTTAATCAGTAAATCATGTGGTAAAGCATAAGCCTTATTTCCGTTAATGCCTTCCATAGTTTCCGCTGCTACCATTGCATTAATAATCGCTTCTTCAACTGCTTGAACAGTTGCTTCAAAAACGGGCATTAGTAAATCATTTGGTACTGATTTTACGTTGGTAGTTTCATCTATATTAAATGCATTTTCATTCGCAGTTGAGAAGGCTAAAAAAATATCTCCTGAACCATTACTTCCTCGACCACCTACAATACCAATTCCCAACGGAATTCTTTGGGCTATTCTTTTTAATTGATGAGGTAAAAGAGGCACGTCTGTTGCAATAATTACTATAATTGAACCATCTCCTTCTTGTCTCCTCGATTTTGGTGGCGCATTAAATTTAGTATTTAAAGTGTCCTTTAATTCAATTCCAACAGGTACACCTGCGATTGATAAATTTCTTTTAGCTCCAAAATTTGATTGGACGATTGCACCAACTGTATAAGTTGAATTCTTTATTTTAAAAATTCTTGAAGATGTTCCAGTCCCTCCTTTAAAACCCAAACACATCATTCCTGTTCCTCCACCAACATTTCCCTCGTTAATTTTTCCACTCGATGAATTTTGTATGGCTTCTAAAACATGTTTTTCTTTTACGTGAAACCCATAAATATCATTTAGGAAACCATCATAAGTTTCAGCAACCACAGGATAGGTGTACCACCAATCTTCTCCGTTATACCAATCTGTATCTACATACCATTTTAATACCGCATCTCTAACAACTCCAACACTATTTGTATTAGTTATCATAATTGGTGTTTCCAAAAAACCTGATTCAGTAACCCAAGTAGTACCTGTCATTTCTCCGTTACCATTAAGACTATACCAATTGGCATAAACTGGACTAAATTTTTTGTCTTTTCCTCTTGGGAATATTGCAGTAACTCCAGTTCTTATAGGTCCTTTTCCCGCAATGTTTTCTCCTGTTCCAGAAATAATAGTGCTATAACCTACTTCAACTCCTTTAACATCTGTAATAGCGTTAAATTCTCCTGTTGTTCCAACAAATGGAACTCCTAAATCTCTTGCTCTTGGTTTTTGTCCATAACATTGAAAACAAATAATTAGTACTATAAAAACGATATTTAATCTTTTCATATGGGTTTTTTTTAATAGGGTGTTTTTTTCCGGAATTAACTGTCTGGTTAAATAATCGATTTAGCCATTTTTTTTCTTCTTGTTAGTATTTATCAAAAAATAGATTATTGGAATAAAAATCATTCCCATTGTTAATGGTAAAAACCAAGTTCCAAGTCCATCTGTATTTCCGTTTGCATTCTGAATCGTCTTAAAAATGATCAATCCGAAAATTATCATAATTATGAATTTCAAAAATCGGATCATTCGAGATGCATTCGTGTATTGGTACAAAGCATTTTCTTTAGTTATTTCACTCGGATAATTAAATAGTTGTGGGTATTTGTTTAGAACTGTTAATCCAATAAATATTAGTGTTGAAATAATTGATAATGCAAGTATATTTGACTTATTTCCAAATCCATCTGCTTCTCCAGCTCCATTGTAATGTGTTGGAATTATATCGGGTAATTCAGAATAATTCGCAACTGTCAAAACCCACATTCCGAAAACAGCAAACCAACCTATTAGCTCAAGTATTTTGTCGGTTTGATTTAATTGTAATTCTATTTTCGGTCTTCTATCCATATAGTCCTCTTTTTCATAATGTTGCTTTTAGATTGATTGCAATATTTTTATGGACTACTTCTCTTATATTTACAAAGTTACTTCCTTTGGATTTTCTCCGTATTGATTTTTTCCTGGTTTACTATCTGTTAGCATTAGAACTAATATCCAAATTGCTCCTATAAAAGGGATTAATGTTACTAATATCATCCAGCCACTTTTACCAATATCATGAAGTCTTCTAATTACAACTGCCAATCCAGGAATAAATAAAATTAATGCATAAATTCCATATAATGGACCAGGACTTAGATCTACGTTTCCTTGGTCTATTATATATCCGATTCCTTTAAAGGCAATACCAAGAAAATTGTCGAGCCAAATTGCTATCCCTCCAAAGATAATATTGAAAAGAGTAAACATCCAATATTCTTTTCTTCTTGCACGACCATTAAAGTCCGCATACTGCTTTAATACTTTTAAATACCAATTCATAATTTTTCTATTTAATTTTCCTGATCCTAAGGTTTTTAAGTTTCACCCCATTTATTTCTTTGGGTTCTGGTCTCCATTTTTAAGTTTTATTTAAACTTTTATTCAGTTATTTTTGCTATGCAATATACATTTTTTATTGCTTATAGGTTCCATCAGGTAATACAGTTGGGAACATATATTGTGTGTCGGTTAGCAGTGAGTAAATAGTAGTATCTGTGTTTTCTACTAATGTTTTCGTGTTTAAATCCCATTCTTGAGCTATTTCATTTAGTCTATTTTCTTGAGCGCCAAGAATAGAAGTCATTGTCCAATAAATATATTCAGTTGCCATACAATCGTATTCACATGTTTGATCATCGTAAGTATACCAGGCGCTTGCTGGATATGGATTTGGAATTTTCATAAAGTTTCCGCCTCTTGCAATATCCATTGCGTTCGTTAATGAACTGCCCTCATTTTCTCCAAATATTGTTGGGTATGCATTGGCATATCCTGTATGAGTAATTACGTGCCAAACTTCTTCAATTGCAGCGTCAAATAGCCCTGTATGTCCATTTGTGTGCCAAGAAGGATTTGATTCGTCAGCACCTAAATCTTGTGCATTAAGGTTTATTTGAGATTCTGATTTCCACATGAATAAGGCTGCATTATTTGTTGTCAATGCAGTTAGTAAAGTCATATTATCTACTGTGCCATCCTCATTATTATCTAAATATTGAGCCATTAGATTTGCTGCGTGAAGCAATTTTGAATCTTCAACATCTGAATAGGCATAGATTGGGATTCCAAAAACATCTACTTTTCTGTTAGTGCTTGTAAAACCTGCATCCGTATGTGCAATAATTGTAAAATTTGGATCATTTCCAGGAGAAATTACTATTGGGTTTGTGTCTTTATCATTATTGCAAGCACTGAACATTGCAAAAATCCCTACAAGAAGGCTTATTAATTTGTTCATTGTTACATTAATTTTATTTAACGATTATTTGCGGTTTAATTATCTATAGCACTATTTAAGATAAGGTATTCCAAAAGGAGATTTAAGGGCTACTACTATTTTTTCTGTTGGTCAAGAGTAAATCCTCGCAATTCAACGATAACTTCATTTTTGCGATTAAAAAATTCATAAGGTGCGTTATAACCTAAAAAATAAAATCGTTCAGTATAAGCTATTCCTTCAGCGTCTAAAGCTGATTGTAATTTCTGTTTATATTTTTCTATTTTTTTATTATTAGCCCAACCGCTAAAGCTTATTGCAGCAACAGTTTTTGCAGGCTCTTCTTTAAATTCTATAAGTGATTGATTAGGTTTTGGAAGCATTTCTTTTTTCAATTCCTTTGGAACCATAAACATCATAGTCATAGAATCTTCTAATTTCATAGCTACAGGAGAGGTCATAGATATTTTTTCATTTCTTTCATTACCTCCAAAAATATATCCTGCTAAAATGGAGAATCCTTTACTTGAAGAATTTTCATAACCTTTAGTTGATAGTTTGATAGAAGTAAATAATGTTTCTTCATAACTTCTTATTTCAAACGTGTTATATTTTTTATTAATTGAATAAGAGTAAGTTTCAATATTCCTTTGACTGTTATAAGCAAAAAGCTGAGTAACAACAAAAGCTATCAATACAACCCCAATTAATATTAATACTATTTTCATTTTTGTATTTAAATATTTAGCTATTTTCATTTCTTAAATGAACACCAACGTGTTTATGTATGATTTCGTTGCGTGTTTAAGCAACTAAATTAGTAAACTAAAACGAACCAGAGGAAATTCCGCAGGATTTTCCGAGTACACGCAGAACAAGCAATTGATTATAGACGTTGTTGTAGCTCATTAATTTTAGTATTCCATATTAATTCAGAATAGCTGCTTTTAGAATTATAAAAAACGATAGTTTCTTTGATAATATTTGTGACGATAAAATGTTCTTCACGCTACTTGTTCTAATGGGTTAATTTTAATTCTCCTAAGCCTTTTATATCTTCTCCATTTAAATGGACTAATCTATATTTAACAGAGTTATCTTTATAAATATCTAATATTATAAAATTATCGCGAGTTCCTCCTCCCATACCTGTTGTAATGTAAGTGATGTTTTCCTTTTTATGCAAACTATATTCGATAATGTTTTTACTTTTCGGTCGATAAAATGCGCCCACATCACCTGCCATTAAATAGACTGGTTTTTTAGTTTGTATAAAAAGAGGCTCAAGAATTTCCCAATAATTTGTAATAACATCTTTGTTTTGTAATGAATTAGGTTTAGGTATATTAAAATTTTCTATATCCTTTGAGTACCAAATAAGCTGGTGCATAAAAACAAAAATATTAGTAACTTCTTTGCCTTCTTCCTTTAAAGTTTTCTTTAAAAAATCTAATTGTTTGCCGCTGATATTCCATTTGTCAATATTTGGGTCTAAAATTATGAATAGATCATTTTTAATGCTAAATTTTTTGTATGATGGACCAAACATTTTTTCAAATGTTTCTAATTTTCCGTCGTGATTCCCCCTCGCAATATGGATAGGCATAGAGAGTTCTTCTAATTCTTCTATTACATTTGGCCAACTATTTGGATAACGTACAACATCTCCTAGTAAAACACCGAATGCTATTTCTTGTTGCTCATTTATAAAATCGAATTTAGCTTTAAAAGGTTTGAACAATTCTTTCTCTCCTCTAGGAGCAGGTTTTCCGTAAGTATGGCCTGCTATAAAAAAAGAATGTTTAATTTTTTCTTTCGGTGTCGAATTGCAACTTATTAGTCCAATTGTCAAAAGTCCGAATGCTAATTGTTTAATATTCATATTGGTTTTTTGGTTTTTCTCAAATTACCGCCAACGGTTTTGTATAAGAATAGTGCGGTTTTGTATGCGAGTATTTTCCGATAGAAAAATCAGACTTAACAAAAGTGCACGGATTCTTGATTAAGCACTAAACTAAGCATTATTTTTATACGGTGTTGTACTACGTTATTTTTCTTTTCAGCTTTTCGTAACAATATTTTCTATTTTTTTGTTTGTATGATTTTCCTTTAATCATTCCGAAAACTTCGTTAGTTTTTAGTAAATATTCCAATGTACTCTCATAACAACTTCCAATTGCGTAATCATTGTCAGATTCATTTGGTAGTTTTGTTCCAGTTCTATGAGGTTTGTATGTTGCAAAAATATAAGTTTTCCCAGTTTTAAATTCACTAATACTTGCTCTACAATCTACTCCGTCAGTATCAAATATTTCAATAAATTTTCTTTCTTCTTTACCTTTTATTATTTCAATAATTTTCACTTTTATAGATTCTCCAGTTCCGTAATAAGGGTCAAATTTATTGTTTAGAGTTTCTGCAAAATATTTGTCATAATCTGTAAATCGTTTTCCATTTTCAGTATGATAAATATGTTCTATAATTTTCCCTTTTTATAACTTCTTCCTTCTTCACACTCTAATACCTCTTTATATAATTTTCTAGAAATAGCTAGGTTTTCTAACGGAATAGAAAGATGAAAGGGATTCATTTATTAATGATTTAGCCAACTAATTTAGAAAATACTAACCAAAATAGAAAACTCAAGACCATTTTCTTGTAAAAGCTAAAACTAGCTATTAATTCTTATTTAACGTTTAAATCATTTTTTTATTAATACAACCTTTTTATAAGGTTAGCAATGGTTGGTTAATCGTTTCTGATCTTTATGGCGTAATAATGATGTGTTAGCTCCATGAATTGAAGAAAAGTCCACAGTATCTAGCAGTTCAAATGCAGCTTTAAAAGAATCAACTAAATTGTTTGCCATATTGCGTGTCAAATTATTTTTAACAACGATCCGAAACATAGTTTTATCTTTATCTTGATCACTGAAAAGAGCTCTGTACTCATCGGTGACTGGATCATTAATTCCCATCTTATATCCACTCACGTACCAATGATGTTGAGATAAAACGTGTTGCAGGTCTATGTCATCATAAGTGAAATCGCACTCTGGGTTTAGCATTGCTGTAACAACGGGAAGACAGTTCCTTGGACCATCATCAAGAATAACAAATCGAGCTTGTCCATTTATTGTCATTTCGCTAAGTGATTTACGAATATGTTGAGCATTGGCCATCATGTTGTCACAAACCTGACGATACCCACTTAAGCCGTAGCGTAGTAATTTATAATATTGTACATATACACCACTTGCTGGGCGGGAGAAATTAAGCGTATAAGAGTCAGCCTTACCACCTAAATACGTTACCGAAATAGCCACATGTTCGCTGAGATCTTTCCGTTCCCGCCATATTACCCAACCTGTTCCACAGACAGACTCACCGTATTTATGTCCACTAGCAGATATTGACAAGACGTTCGGTAATCTAAAATCCCATGGAGGAAGATCATCTTGAAATGGCGCAATGAAACCTCCAGATGCTGCGTCAACATGGATGCCAACCTGGAAATCACGCTCTCTATTTATTTCTTCGATAATAGAGTTAATTTCATTAACTGGGTCATATTGCCCTCCATAGTGATTACCCATTATGCAAACCACTCCAATGGTATGATCATCGACTAAGTTGCTTATTTGGTCTGCTTGTATCTTAAAACTTGATGATGATGGACTAATTAATCTGGGCTCAATATCCATATATTTAAATAGTTTTTCCCAGGCGGCCTGGTAGCAAGATGAGATTACCAAATTGGGCCGCTCCCCTATAACGGTAGCTTCAGTAAGATTATTTCGCTTCGCAAACCATTTACGCCAGCGAAATTTTAGCGCAAGTCCAGCTAACAAACATGCCTCTGTGGAGCCAACGGTTCCTGCTCCAGCGAAAACGCCATATTCGTCAAAATCGACAGGTTTAGGACAATGCCAAAGATTAGCAATCATATTAACTACTGAATCATGCATTTTGTAGGATGCTGGATAAACAGTTTGATCGGCCAAATTTACCCTTAGACCCATCAATGCAATCTCGTTTTCCTCTTTTTCGAAACTCACATTTACATATGAGGAAGTATTAAGCTTGAAATTAAAGTCAAGTTCATGGTTATTCTCAATTTGTGTCTTCACTGATTTGGCAGGCATACCGTTTTCGGGTAAAGTGAACATATATCGATTATACACAGCAGCATCAGATAAATAGTAGTTGTCCTCTAATACCTTTTCTGCCTTTTCAAGTTTATTTTGAAGCTCCGCTAATTTGTGTTTCAATTTTTCAATTTCTCCCATTATTTATATTGTTTTAGTTTTGTTTTCATATAAGTTCTACTAGTATTTATTCTATTTCTAAAAGTCTAAGCGGTTACTTTAGATTACAATTTAAATATACTTTTATTTTTTTAAATACAAATGATATCAATCTTGGTATTTCATTTTCTGAGTTTTCATCAAACCACTCTTTTAATTCGATTAACTGAAAACCGTTATTTTTTGCATCATCAATGTATTCTGAAATATGGTGAACATAAACTTCTAATTCTTCAGTTCCGTTTTCGGTTTCGTATTTAGCTTTACTTCCAGAATATTGCTTAAAGGAATGTAATTCACTAATAAAAAAGAGTCCATTTTTATTTAGTTTTTGGTTTGCTTGAGAAAAAATATGATCTAAATTTTTAATATGCTCAAGTGTTAAGCTCGAAGTTATTAAATCTGCAAAATTGTTTTCTATTTTCCAATCTTTAGTCAAATCGGCTTTTTTGAATGTTACTCTTTTATCAGATATTTTTTCTTTTGCTTTATTGAGCATTTCTTGAGAAAAGTCCAAACCAATTATTTTTTCTGCCTTATTAAGTAACAATTCTGTATTCTTTCCAGTTCCGCAACCTAATTCTAATACATTTTTAAATACAAGATTATTCAAAGTTTCAATAGTACACTTTTTATCTAAATCTCTTGTTCGATTCACATTTGTGTCATATTGATGCGCCCAAATATTATAAGCGTTTTCTATACTCATTTAAATTATTATATTACTAGCAAAGTTTTATTTATAGCCTGTTTCCTAAGCGCTAATATAGAAAAAATACTTCTTATGACTTTAAGCAACTTCGCATATTATAGAAATGCCCAATAATAATTGATGTCGAGAATAGAAACATTCCATATTCAAAAATTTCAGCACGTTCTTCTAGTAATATGGATATTACAAAACCTATAAAAGCAACCCATAAAAAAACATTAATTCCCTTTGTGAATTTTCCGTTGGTAGCTTTATATATAGAAAAAAACGCTACTATAATAAAGAGGAAAGCAATAATTGGATTGCTCAGAAAACCAATTCCCATAGCAAGAAATGTAGGAACTGCAAGGCAATGAATTATACAGAGAATAGCACTAATAGCTCCTAATTTATCTGCCCAATATATTTTGTTTGTTTGTATCATTATTTAAGTGTTTTATTGTATTCTAAATATTTTACTTTATCGACTTTAACGTCATTCCAAATGTCTAAAACCATTATTTCAATGCGCTTATCAATCAAATCTTGAATGTCATTTCTATAGTCTTGGTAGTCATCGTAATGTGTTCCTGATAAGTGATTGAATTTATTCTGAAAATAAGTGAGCGGATTAAACCAATAGGTTTTAGAAATAAGCTCATTTCTAGACTGATTATCTTGGTCTATTTTTGCAATTGTATTTTTCATTGCACTATTAATTAATGCTCTTATTGATCTTCGTCTCGCATTTTTTATACCTACAGAATCTTTTGCTATCTCAGTCTGTTTTAAACTTGGATATAAGTTAAAAAGTTGTTTGTCGGTTAATTCATTAGTCTGGTCATATATTTCGTCCGTTTTATCTCTTTTAGTATCAATAATGTCAACCATTAAATTAGTTGGTTTTTCAATGCTTATCCATTGCTGTACCGCAGCAGGAATTATAAAAGCGAAAAGCAACCATACTCCAATCATTTGTAGGGTATTTGATACCGTATTTTTTCCGTATTTCAGAATTAAAAAATAAATCAAAATCCAAAATATAAGATAGATTGCTACCCAAAGAAAGATCTGCCATAATGTTGAGTCTGTTTTAAAAATAGGGGTAAGCATAGTGCCATAAAAAAGTAATCCAAATAATGTCAATAAAAGTAGTATAGTGTAAAATGCAGTTCTTGAGACTAGCCACCAATTCTTTGATCCTGTTTGTACAAACACGAGCGGTAAAAAACCTTGTTCTGCTTCTTGACCTTTTATGTTATAAAGTAAGACTAGTAATAAAAGAGGCAATAGAAATAAGACTACGAAAGCAAAATCTAAAGTTCCAGATTGAATACGCTCTGGATTAGCAATTTCTTTTGCCATATCTGCATCATAAGGGCTGCTGTAAATGTCAATAGACTTGTAAAATCCATATTGTTCAGTTTGTCCAATGTTATAAACAATAGCTGGTGTCGCTTTTTTATAGTGATACGTTGGTGTATTATAGATTGCCCAAAACGGTGTCGCTACATCAATCCATGGTCTGTTTTTAGGTCCTTTCTCACCTTTTTCGAAGTAATTAACGATTTCATCCTTTTTGTCGGTTACTTTTTGATTTACTTTTTTAATTTCAAGATATTGCTTTTCATATAAATCGGCACCATTTTGTAAACCATAAATACTTGCTAGTATAAAAAGAAATAATGCTACAATTTTAAAAGGACTGCGAACAAAATGTTTCCACTCATATAAAAATATATTTAAATTCCTCATATTATTTGCATTTTTTTGGTTCCGAAAACAATAAGTACTATAACTAGTATTGACCATAAAATAAGCAATCCTATATCTAACATATAATTTAATACAACTGCGGAAATTTGAGTCGGCTTATAATCGAAATCTGGAACAGACCTAAAAAATGCATTATCTTCTCTACCTGTTTTAGAACTACTAAAAGTTTCTTTTTCATTCAGCATTTTAATAAAAACCCTTCTATAATTTTCTACTTGTAACAAAAACTCTTGATGATGTAAGTTATCACTTGCCATAAATCCCATACTTGTATTTTGTAAGGAAATAAATGGATTAATAATGCCACCTAATTGAAAGCTTTGTTTCTGTTTTTGCAATACATCACGATTATGCCCAAAATGTTTATCCCAAACGATGTTACCATATTCCTCATCGGCTTGCATTCGAATACCGTTAAAGTTTATGGGAAGTTGAGACAAACTATCTACTCCATATTCTTTAAGTACTTTTTCTTTTAATTCGATACCTCTTTTATCGGCAGGATTATGACCGTCCATACCTTTTGAACGGTCTTCTTTCATTGCAGATTTAAATTCGCTTCGACTGGGAAGTGAATGCCATTTTTCGGCAGAGCTCATTAAAATATTTGGTAAAAACATTGTCCAAATTATCCAAACACCTAACATTGAAGTTAAAGCGAGTGTAGCATTTTGCCAACGCGCAGAAAAGAAAACCGTGAGCCCACTAATAATAAAATAGTAAAAGCAATAGGACATAAAAAACAATATTGTTCTGATTAAAATTTCATCAGTAAAACTTTGGAAATTCAAAATACCATAAACTAAAAGAATAAAAGTTAATAGTAATACCCCATATAGCCAAACAGATAAAGTCTTAGATAAAATAATTTGTAATGGTTTTGCACCTTGTAAAACAAGTAATTTAAGCCTTCCGCTTTGTTTTTCGTTACTAACAGAGTTAAATGCTAAAAAAATTAATAATAAAGGGACTATATATTGTAGTAAAAGTGAAGGTTTTAATTTCCCAAATCTAGAAACTGCTTGCATTTGCGATGCTTCAGAATGTGTTATTTCATTTTGTACGTGTCCTTCCACTTTTAGCACATTTCCTGTAACGCTGTTTACACCTTCATCGAGGCTGCTCAATAAATTGGAAGGTTTAAATACATACGTTCCATAATGTGCAGCACTATGTGGACTCATTTCATCAATATTTACCCATTGTTGACGCACGTGTTCTTTGGCACTTTGATACGTCTGTTCTTGTTTGTGTGTTTGATAATTTCCTAAAAAAACAGAGAGCATCAAGATTGAAATAAAGGCAATACTTATTCCTAAAAATATACGACTACGGACTAAAAAGCGCCATTCGTTTTTGATAATTTGCAACATAATATTGGTATTAGTTTTGCATAAATTGCAGATACAAAGTTTCTAGTTCGTTAGCACTTACATCTTTGCTATGTAGTTCTTTTACTAAAACCCCATTCTTAAGAATCCCAATGCGTTTGCAGACATCTCGTACACGAAAAATATCGTGGGAAGCCATTAAAATAGTTGCACCTTCCGAAGCGAGTTTCTTAAGAAGTTTAGAAAGTTCATTACTAGCCAATGGGTCTAAACCGCTAGCAGGCTCATCTAACAAATAGACTTTTGCTTTTTTTGCATAAGCAATGGCAATTCCTACTTTTTGTCTCATTCCTTTAGAATACCCACTCACTTTTTTAACGTGTGCTTCACTTGCTAGCCCACAAGTGATTAGGTAGTTTTCCAGTTCACTTTTAGAATATTTTAAGCCTGCTAGCATGCAGAAATAATCTAAATTTTCTAAACCAGATAAATAAGGATATAGATTTACATTTTCAGGAATATAGCCAATAAGCTTTCTTGTCTCTTGGGAATTATTACTAGTGTCTAAATCATTGATAGATACGCTTCCAGAATCAGGATTAAGAAAATCCAACAGCATATTAATAGTGGTAGATTTTCCTGCGCCATTAGCACCTAACAGCCCTAAAATTTCTCCTTTTTTAACTTCTAAGTTTAAATTTTTAATAGCAATATTGCCCTTAAATGACTTGCTGACATTTTGTAATTTTATCATAAAAATATTTTGTTAATGCAACCAAGTTGCGAAAATAGATAATAAAACTTGCTAATGCAACATAGTTGCACTAATTTTGTATTTATGGGAATTATTAGAAAAACAAAAGCTGTTAACACGGTACTCCAAATTTTTAAAGGAAATAACGAAGCTAAATCGGTTGTATACCTAATAGATCTTTTAAATGACAAGATGAATAAAACGACTGTGTATCGTATTTTAGATAGACTTGAACGAGATGGAATTATTCACTCTTTTAATGGGAAAGATGGTTTAAAATGGTATGCTAATTGTGAAGATTGTTCTCTTAGCCATCATTCTGATAAACATCCACATTTTCAATGTACAGAATGCGATAAGGTTGAGTGTTTATCTGTAGAGATTAAAATTCCTTCCATAAAAAATCATAAAGTAGATTCTAGCGACATTCTTCTAATAGGAAAATGTGAAGCCTGTTATGTTTAAGTGTTGGCTAAAACGTTCTTTGTAAGAGACCATGGCCACCCCACAGGATGACTGTGCATATAATACCTTGTTGTACTTAGCTATTTATTCTAAGTTCAAATTTTATTTTTCTAATTCCGTGGTCAGTGTTCCACTGTTTAACTTCTTTGAAATCAAATTTCTTATACAATTCAGTAGCCGGTCCATTTTCTAGTCCGGTTTCCACAACAAAAAGTTTCGAGTCAAATGTATTAATTACGTATTCCATCAACTTTCTTGCTATTCCTTGCTTGAAAAAACCTGGATCTACAACCAAGCTATTAATATGTGTAAAATTATCGTTATGTTCAATTTCAATTACTCCAGCTAATTCCTGATTTTTTAAATATCCGAAAAACGCGGTGTTACTATTTACATAATTTTCAAGAGATCTTTTTAAGGGAGGAAAATCAGTAGCATTTAATATTTTTGCCTCTACTTTATATGATAATTGAAAAACTGAACGTATTTTTTTAGATATTTCTAAATCATTATTTTTTAGTCTTTCGATCATCTTTAGTAACAGTGAATTTTAATTAATCACAATGTTCTCTTTATGTTGCTTAACCTTCAGAGCGTATTCATGCAAATTATTGCAAGATTGCAATAAGATATAGTGCTTTTGATAAATATTTCATTTGTTTTATAAACTTTGTTATGCGTGGTTATTATTTATAATTTCATTAAATACTTTTGCATCAGTATTTCCTTCAGTATTTATGCATAATATTTTGGTGTTCTTGCTTATTTCAAGAGCATCTTTTATTACTTTAAATTCATCTTCAATCATAAGAGTTAGAAAACCAGCAAACCCTGCTGAACCAGATTCCCCCGAAATTATTCGTTTATCCGAATCAATTGGAAAATATAATTCTCGCATAGCTTGTTTTGCATAATAATCATTGATTTTTATAGAGTAATCTGTTCCATTTTTTAATAATTCCCATGCACCTAAAGAAGGGGTTTCACAGTTCAAGCCTGCCATAATTGTATTGCTATTTCCTTTTGAAGTTGATATCTTATTTTTTTGAAATGAAAGAAGAATTCCATCAGCTTCTTCGGATTCTACAATTATTATTTTCGGTCTTTTTGTCGCATATTTATTTAAATAATAGTAAATACCTGCTGCAGCCATACTTCCAACTCCAGCTTGAAGGAATACTATATCTATATTTGGTTCTAAACTTGTATGAAGATTTTCTTCTAATTCTTTAAACAATGTTAAATATCCAGACATTATCAATGCTGGGGTTTCCATGTAACCCTTCCATGCAGTGTCTTGAATAAGATTCCAATTGTTATCTTTTGCCTCATTTTTAGCTTTTTGACAAGCTTCGTCGTAATTACCATTTATCTGTACTACTTTTGCTCCTTCTTTTTCTATGGCATCAATTCTTATAGCTGTTGTGTCCTTTGGAACAAAAACAATTGATTTTTTACCAAACTTCTTTGCTGACCAGGCAACAGCTTTTCCATGATTACCATCTGTAGCAGTGCAGAACGTTTCAATATCTGGTGTTTTTTCTAATGATTGATGAATTGCATATGATGCTCCTAAAATTTTAAATGCGTTTAAACCAAATCGTTGAGATTCATCTTTAATGTAAATATTACCTACATTATATTTTTTAGAAAGATTGGTTAATTTTACTAATGGTGTCGGCTTGTATTTAGTCAATGAAGTATGAAATGCAGTTGCGTCATGCTTTTGAAGTATAGATGTTGTCAAGTCCTTATTTATTATATTATTGGGTGTATTTTTATAATATTTTTCATTCATACTACAAACATATTTAATATTATTACCAACTTTTTATATCTAGATTGAAGGTCCTATTTATCAGTTAATATTTCGGTATAAATAGACATTTTGAAGTGTTTTTTATTCTTTTCAAATTATTTTAACGTTTGGTGTATGCTTAGTGGCGTGGTTAAGCACCGAATTTTCCAAAAAAGAAAGGACCAAAGCAATTAATTATACACGGTATTTTCTGTAGTTTTCTATCAAAAACAATCAAATATTTCATTAAATGATTTTAATTGGACTTTAAAATTTTAAATACCTGATTACCTAATTTCAAGTAGTATATATTAGGCGATAAATTTGATAAATCAATCTCTTGATTATTTGTTTTAATTGTTCCAATAATCAATAGCTTTCCTAAAGAAGAAAACAATTCATAATTCAATTCCTCAGAAAAGTTCAATGACAAATTAATTTTTGAATTGGTTGGATTTGGATAGATGATCACTTGTCTATTATCAAATTCATTGACAGACAATGTTCCATTAATGTCAAATCTCGAAAAGAACTGCCAAATTTCCATTGAAGCATTAATATCATAGTTTGTTCCCGGGAAATTAAAAGCTGAGCCTGGCCAAGTATGATCTCCTCCTATAACTTTCATGTGTTCAGTAGTTACGTCATTATCACCTCCTATATAAACACTATGTTCGACGGTGCTTCCATCTGAAGGATCTATATCTGGAAAAACCGTAATTATTGGGTTAGTATCACAATTATTATAATTAACCCAATAAGATATAACATCTTCAATGGATCGTGTCCAAGTATCACCATTATAAGGAACAACGCTATCAATTGTACCATGAATTTGCAGAATTGGTGTTGGGTGTTGGGCGTTACAGGCATTATAAGTATCTGGAGTCTTGGAGCCTGTAACAGAGGCCACAGCCGCGATTTTTTCGCTCAATTGACAAGCCAACAAAAAACTCATAAAACCACCATTAGACATTCCTGTTCCGTATACTCTATCTAAATTTATGGCGTATAAATTTGCTAATTCATCGATTAATGCTTCTGTAAAACCAAGATCATCTGTTGTGCTTCCACTTCCTGGAAATCCTACATTCCAATGTTGGTTTCCATTTAATATAGTTCCTTGAGGATGAACCAAAAGAAATCCTTCTACATCAGCTATATCTCGAAAATCGCCGTAAAACATTTGTTGGTTTGCATTACTCCCGTATCCATGAAAATTAAGAACTAAAGGCACATCTGCGCTGCCATCGTAAATCGCTGGAATATATAATATATAGTCTCTTTGAATTTCATCGTGTATCATAGATCCATTGATGGTTTGTTGGGCCGAAATCGGCAAATAAAATCCTATAAGAACAAGTAAAATAGTTGTGTATTTCATAATTAAAAAAATTTAAATAATGATATTCTATAATAGTAAGAGTTTGATTTAATCTACAATTACAGAAAACGTCTCGGCTATTAGTAGTGCGGGTTTTTTTAAAGCGTTTCAGATACAATCGAGCACTGACTTAAGCGAGCCATTTTTATATTTTTTAATTTCGTGAATAAATATACAAATTAAGATCGGATTAAAATCAAAGTCATTAGTTTCAGTACCAAAACCCGTATGAATTTTTTAAGTGGGCGAGAAACAAGTAATTATTTTTACACGGTGTTAGCCACTGACCTTATTATTATAAGTAAGATTGAAATACAAAGGAGAATAATAAATAAAATAATAGTATTTTTGTCATATCCAGAACTCCATGGTGTGATCTTTTGTGAATCATAAAACTCAGCTTTTCCTAGACCATTACCATTTTGAAATGCATCTTTGTCAAATTTGAAAATTAATGAATCGTTTGGTAAGGCTTCTTTATAGGTTTGAAAGTGTTTTGAATTTTTTAATGAGAATCTAAAATTTTCCATTACGAGACTAGGAGGTTTTCTTTTTATTCTTTTGCCAAAAACACACTCTGTTACTGCTCGCATGTATATTGGAGGACCTAAATGAAATACACCACGAGGATTAATTATTAATCTAGCTGCTAAGTTATATTCAATAGCTTTTTTAAATATTGGGTTTTCTTTACAACTTATCATCAAATCTTGTGAAAAATCGATATTACCACAAGTTGGTAAGATACATTTGGTTCCATTTTTTATAATGTTATCAAATGGTATATTACAATACCTATCTATATCAATATAAATCCCTCCTTCATAGTAAATTTTAAACAACCTCCATAAATCAATTTTTTCTACAATTTTTTTATTTTTAATCTTGATGTAATCCCATTTTTTTAATTTACTTTTTAGATATATTTCAACATCCTCATCATCACTGATTTCTAATTCATAATCGGGGTTTATTTTTTTTAGATTGGCTAATCCATTTAAAATAATTGGGGATTCATTGAGTAATATATATTTTGTTTTCCATGAGACGTGAATAATTTTGGGAATATCGTCGTGTTTAGATAAATCTAGTTTTATCGTTGTATCTATAGTTTCTTTCATTTTTTAGTTTGTGGCTAACAGTTAAGCTAAACTACGTTTTTTTTCGCTGCGGGTCAAAAATTAAGTTTTGGTGATGTTGTAGCATGTTAAAGATTCTTAACCATAAACAGATGTTTATTAATAATTATAAAAAATAACAAATAATTAATAGGGGAGGAAGCCTAAAGGTAATTATAATTATAATATATTCACCAATTACCAATCAATAATACTTCGCTATATAATCCTTCATAATAGCTATATCCTCTTTCGAAGTTAAATCAGGTACATGCTCCGTAAATGGAATTCCTTTCATATAAGAACTGGAATCATGTATCATATTTAAGATAGCAGTAGGGAGTTCTTTTTCGTTTCGGATGGGATCGATTGGGCAGTTTTTTAAAAAAGAATAAATTTCAGTCCCCGTAAATTTAAATACATTCATACTAACCCTAAATTTACCTTCTGCATCTTTATAATGATTCACCTTGTCTTTGCAAGGTTTTTCAATAATAGCTTCCAAATGAGATTTTTCATCGACTAAGGTCAATGCAAAACGTTCTATTTTTTCCATCGGAAAGAGCAAGCCATCACGATCATAATTAATAAAGGCATTGGCATCTTTACAAGTTAATAAAGCTTGCAATGCTTCCACCGAATATAGATTATCGCTATTGCATACCGTAAATGCTTCATGTTGTAATTCTGGAAATTGCGTTAAGGCTTGAAAAAGGGCATCTGCTGTTCCAAAAGGTTTTACTCTATCTTTTGGCAAGTATTGCGTGGCATAAGAAATAGATAGCTCATTAAATGAGTTGTTTTTTTGTTTTCCCCCATAATAGGTTTTAAACAATGCTCCCTTTTCACTAATAATGATAAGTACATTTTTATAGCCTGCTTTTTCGGCATTTAGTAATAAGAAATCTAGTATTGGTCGGTTGTTTTTTCCAAAACCCAGTAACGCTTTACTTCTGGTATTGGCATTGATCACCTCTTCTTCGGAAAGGTTTTTGGTTCCTAAAGATTTCTTCATCCTGGAGGAAGCTCCTGCTGCTAATATCACTAAGTTTTTAGGCATCTATTATAATTTGAGTTCCTTTTGCGACGCATACTGGATAGGCATCTTTTGCTCCAGCTTTTTTAATGGCAATACTTATTTTATCTTGTAAATGGCTAGGGCATAGGGCTACGATACATCCGCCGCCGCCAGAGCCAATAATTTTTGCTCCATGTGCACCTGCTTCGATTGCTGCATCAATCATAGCATCGATTTTTGGAACCGTTAGTTTTAAGTCATCACGTAATATGCGGTGATGCTGATTGATTAAGTCGCCAATTAGCGGGTAATTAAGTGTTTTGTCTTTTAATACCCTAAGCGCCTTTTGAGTAATGGTATGATTTTGTATGGCAGCATAAAAATAAGGTTTTAACGCATCTGGCAATAAGGTTTTATAATTTTCATAATCTTTAATGCTTGCTTTTTCAAGTACAAAGTTAGCTTCTTTATCCTGGATGATTTGTATCGCTTTTATAGCATTCGTTTTTGAACTTCCTAATAAACCAATGGTATCTTTTTCGATTCCAGATTCACCCAATACCATTCCATCTAAGGTCTCACCAATAAGCTCATAATTAAAACAATCTCCTGTTTCTATAAAAACAATGTTGCCAATACCAATGGTATATTGATCCATTTTTCCGCCAGGCGAATGGTGTTCTAATACCTCTGCTTCGTAGGCCAATTGAGAAATAAATTCTGAAGTAATTTCTCGATCACAACCAAAGGTTTTTAATAAAAAATGAACCCACGCTACTACAATTGCAGAGGAACTAGAAACTCCTGCGTTTACTGGAATATTGCCTTGAATGGTTATGGAGTATCCCATATTTGGAATGCAGCCATATTTTCTAAGCCTTCGCAATGCGGAAGCAAAAAAATCACCGGCTCGGAGGTTCTCAAAATTTTCATATATAGAAAAGCTCCTTTTGGAGTTAATATCAGGTAAATTGAAAATAAATTCCTTAGTTGTATTGGGTTCTCCAATAAGGATAATCTGCCTATTTATAGCACAAGCAATTACCGGAAGACCCAAATAATCTTGATGGTCACCAAACAAACAAATTCTAGCAGGAGCTAAAACTTGTATGGTTTTTAGGTTGTTTTTAGCGATTGCGATTTGGTTCATTTATTTCAATTGCTAATAATAATTAGTAAGTATCCTTCATCCATTGAAAAGGCTTCCTTTTTACCCAATCTCCTCGGGTAAAATCTGGAAAATCTTGCGGCTCTCCATTATTTGCAATCGATATTTCTGACAGCGGAGTAATGGCACTCCAAGCTGCAGCATCGTATGCATCAAGAGGAGGTGCTATATTTTGTTTTGCAGACTCTACAAAGGCATTAATCACAAAAAAGTCCATTCCTCCATGACCAGCACCTTCGGCATGCGTTCCAAATTTTTTCCAAAGTGGATGGTCATATGCTTCTAACCATTTAGTTGCATCATCCCATCGGTGTGGTTTTTCAGCTTCCCCTTCAATATAAATTCGATTGCCATCTACTTCCCATAGACCTTCACTTCCTTGAACTCTAAAACCAAGTGAGTAGGGACGGGGGGAGTTGCAATCGTGCGTTACAATAATAGTTTCCCCATTAGCAGTATCAATTGTTGAGGTAATGATATCTCCTTGTTTAAATTTAAGTTTTGTATTGGGATGGTCTTTTCCGCCAACATCTTTAATGTATTTATTCAACCCAACACCTTTGGTCGCATGAGAAGTCATCGATACAAAACGGTTACCTCTATTAATATCAGACATCACCGCAATAGGCCCAATTCCATGAGTAGGATACACGTCGGCATTTCGTAAAAGAGAATGTTGGGTACGCCAAGCAGATTCCGATATTCCTTTTTCACCAAATTCAGCTCCTTTTCCATAAGCTGTTTTACCGTCATTAAATTTTACAAATCTTAAGTCATGTTGATACCCACATCTAAAATGTAGTAATTCCCCATATACATTTTGTTTTACCATATTCAATACCGCTAAAATATCCCTTCGGTAGCATACATTTTCCAAAATCATTAAATGAGAACCTGTCTCTTCATGGACATTTACAAGGTCCCAGCATTCTTCCATAGTATTGGCAGCAGATACTTCCAATCCCGTATACTTTCCTGCTTTCATAGAATCCTTAGCCATTTTTGTATGCCATAACCAAGGAGTTGAAATGATGACAGCATCAATGTCTTTAAGTGCTAAAAGATTTCTATAATCATAATCGTATTTTCCAAAAATAGCTGCTTTTTTTTGTCCTTTTCCTGTAATTAAATCTTGAGCAATAGAAATTCTTTTTGGATCGATATCACAAATCGCAATAATGTTACAATCATCTCTAGATAATAAATTATTTAAGTGATTGGTACCTCTTAGACCAACACCGATGAGTCCAATATTTAATTTTTCTTTTTTGGCATTCGTAGTTCCAAATGTTAACTGTGGCGCTAAAGCAATTCCTACTCCTAAAGCAGCAGTTTTCTTTACAAAATTTCTTCGTGTACTCATCGTTTGTAGTTTTTGTTTTTATGAAAGTTCACATTGATAAATTTAAAATAATTATAACAAAATAGTAAGTTTTAAAGTTAAAATATGACTAAGTAAAGTCAAGCGAAGTATTTCAGTTCCTCTTCAGTTATTGTTGCATTTTGTGAAGTTAAATAAAATAAGCTTATTTATAGCTACGCAAGTCTTTTTATCACAAAATATAATCAAACAATACAAGGCTTTTTCTGATCGATAATGTTTATTTTGCCACTAATAATTTTAATAAAAAATAGATACGTAACTTAAATTGTTTTTGGATATAATGTTTAAATAGCTATTTGCTAAAATCATTACATTTGTAACCGTTTAAAAATAAATTATAAATAACATGAGTGTACCAGAAAAAAAATTTTTGTCAGATATAGAAATTTCACAGGCTAATTCTATGGAACATATTAGAGATATAGCTAGTAAACTTCATATCACTGAAGACGATTTAGAAATGTATGGTAAGTATAAAGCAAAGCTTCCTATAAAGTTAATAGATGAAGCTAAAGTTGCAAAAAGTAATTTAATTTTGGTTACCGCTTTAACACCTACTCCTGCAGGAGAAGGTAAAACAACAGTTTCTATAGGATTAACAGAAGGCTTAAATAAAATAGGAAAAAAAGCAATTGTGGTTTTAAGAGAACCTTCTTTGGGCCCTGTATTTGGGATTAAAGGTGGTGCAGCTGGAGGTGGGTACTCTCAAGTAGTACCAATGGAAGATATTAATCTTCATTTTACGGGAGATTTTTCAGCTATTGAAAAAGCTAATAATTTATTATCTGCACTGCTTGATAATAACCTTCAATCTCGAACTAGAAGTTTAGGAATAGATCCTAGAACCATTGCTTGGAAACGCGTAATGGATATGAATGATAGGGCTTTACGTGATATAACAATTGGCTTGGGTGGTACTGCTAATGGTATTCCAAGACAGGATGGGTTTAATATTACTCCAGCTTCTGAAGTGATGGCAATACTTTGTATGGCAAAAGATTTTTCAGATTTAAAAGATCGATTGGGTAATATTTATGTAGGCCAAACTTTTGACAGAAAGCCTGTTTATGCAAGAGATTTAAAAGCAGAAAATGCAATGGCTATTTTATTAAAAGATGCTATTAATCCTAATTTAGTTCAAACTTTAGAAGGAAACCCAGCGATTATACATGGAGGTCCTTTTGCTAATATTGCCCAAGGAACCAATACTATTCTTGCCACTAAAATGGGAATGACCTTATCTGATTACGTGGTTACTGAAGCAGGGTTTGGAGCAGATTTAGGTGCTGAAAAATTCTTGGATATTAAATGTGTATCTGGAGGTTTAAAACCTAAAGCAGTGTTATTAGTTGCTACAATTAGAGCATTACGTTATCATGGAGGTGCAACCAAAGAACAGTACAATGATGCAAATGTATCGCGTGTTGAAAAAGGTTTTGTTAACCTTGAAAAACATATCGAGAATATGAAGAAATTTGGATTAAATCCTGTAGTAGCTATTAACTCCTTTTTTACAGATAGTGATGAAGAAGTTGCTCTGGTTAAAGAGAAATGCAAGGCTATGGGTGTAAACGCTATAGTTTCTAAAGGATTTGCTGATGGAGGAGTAGGAACCAAAGAATTAGCGACTGCTGTGGTAAATGAAATCGAAAACGGAAATAATAACTTCAAACAATTATACGATTGGAATGCACCCGTAAAAGTAAAAATAGAAACTATTGCTAAAGAAATTTATGGGGCAGATGGAGTAGAATATTCTAAAAAAGCGTTAATACAACTTGATAAAATTGAAAATTTAGGATTGGATAAGTTAGCAATTTGTATGGCTAAAACACAAAAATCTTTTTCTGATAATGATAGGCTAACGGGGCGTCCAACAGGATTTAAGGTAACTGTAAGAGAATTTGAATTTGCATCAGGAGCAGGCTTTGTCATTCCAATATTAGGGAACATGATGCGCATGCCTGGATTACCTGCAATACCAGCATCTGAAGGAATGTCAATTGATAATAATGGGAAAATATCTGGCTTATCGTAAAATTAAATTTCACCAATAAAAACACAAAATACTATTCAGTAATTTCTGTAACTTTTCTATTGATTTAATTTTGTTAATAAAATCACTATAATTAATAATAAACAACGCTTTTAAATAATAAATGAACATAACATTTGTTATTTTTGCAACCTAAAAAATCAACTCCGAACGATTCGGGAAAATAGCATACTATGAATTTACACGAATATCAAGGAAAAGAAATGTTAAACAGTTTTGGTGTTGAAATACAACGAGGAATTATTGCGCAAACTCCTGCTGAAGCTATAACTGCAGCTAAAAAATTAACAAAAGATACTGGTACTGGATGGCACGTTATAAAAGCACAAATTCATGCTGGTGGTCGTGGAAAAGGTGGTGGTGTTAAACTAGCTAAAAACTTAGATGAGGTTTCTCAAATTGCAGGTGAAATAATTGGAATGCATTTAGTAACACCTCAAACGAATGCTGAAGGTAAATTAGTAAGTCAGGTGTTAGTTACTGAAGATGTTTATTATCCGGGTGAATCTGAGCCAAGTGAATTTTACATTAGTGTTCTTATGAATAGAGCAACAGGTAGAAATATGATTATGTATTCTACAGAAGGAGGTATGGATATTGAAGCCGTTGCTGAAAATACACCACATCTTATTTTTAATGAAGAAATTGATCCTACTATGGGATTGCTTCCTTTTCAAGCAAGAAAAATTGCTTTCAATCTAGGTCTAAGTGGAAAGGCGTTTAAAGAAATGACAAAATTTGTATCTGCTCTTTATACGGCTTATGTAAAATCTGACTCTTCTTTATTTGAAATTAATCCTGTTTTAAAAACAAGTGATGATCGTGTTATTGCTGTAGATGCTAAAGTAACTATAGATGATAATGCATTGTTTCGTCATAAAGACTTCGAAGCTTTAAGAGATATAAGAGAAGAAAATCCAATTGAGGTAGAAGCGAAAGCTGTTGGATTAAGTTATGTAGATTTAGATGGCAATGTTGGTTGTATGGTAAATGGAGCTGGATTGGCAATGGCTACTATGGATTTAATTAAGCAAGCTGGTGGAGAACCTGCTAACTTTTTAGATGTTGGAGGTACTGCTGATGCAGAACGTGTAGAAATTGCATTTAATTTGATTTTAAAAGATCCAAGTGTAAAAGCAATATTAGTTAATATCTTTGGAGGTATCGTTCGTTGTGATCGAGTTGCACAAGGAATTATAGATGCTTACAAAAGTATAGGTACTATTAATATACCAATCATTGTTCGTTTAGAAGGAACAAATGCAGATATTGCTAAAAAATTAATTGATGAAAGTGGATTAGACGTACACAGTGTTATTGAATTTCAAGAAGCTGCAGATAAAGTTCAAGAAGTATTAGCATAGTTTTAGTTGACTATATCATAAAATAATTTAGAAAGCCACGTATTGCTATATCGGTACGTGGTTTTTTTTATAAAAATTAGTTTTCTCTTTGTTTTTCTGAAATATTTAGAGAAGCTCCTAAGGAATTTTTTAAGTCTGTTAATTCCTTTTCTGTTAAATCACGCCATTCACCAATTTCTAAATTATCCAAATGGATATTCATAATTCTTAAACGTTTCAAGCTAACTACTTCATATCCCAAATGTTCACACATTCGGCGTATTTGACGGTTTAAACCTTGAATTAAAATAATTTTAAATACATAACGGCCTACTTTTTCGACAACACACTTTTTAGTAACAGTATCTAAAATAGGAACTCCAGTACTCATTCTTTTTAAAAACTCATCTGTGATTCTGCGATCAACTTTAACGATGTATTCTTTTTCATGTTTATTTCCAGCTCTTAAAATTTTATTTACGATATCACCATCATTCGTCATTAACAATAAACCTTCACTGGGTTTGTCTAATCTCCCAATATGGAAAATACGTTCTTTATGCTTAATAAAGTCAACAACATTGCCTTCAATTCTTCTGTCTGTAGTACAAGTTATTCCAACAGGTTTGTTTAATGCGATGTAAACAAGCTCATCGTTTTTTGTAATAGGTTGGTAATTTATTTTAATGATGTCGTTAGGCATAGCACGATCTCCTAGCTTAGCAATTTCATCATTTACAGTAACAAGTCCTTGTTCTATATGCTTGTCTGCTTGTCGTCTAGAACAAAAACCGCTATCGCTAATTGCCTTATTTAATCTTTTAGAATCTAGATGATGAGCCATTCTTTATTTCTTTAATACTTCTAATTCTTTTTGGAAACGTTTAATGGCGTCTCTCATTTTTGCAGCAGCCATAAAATCTAATTCTTTTGCTGCTTTTTCCATAGCCTTCCTGGTAGCTCTAATTTTCTTTTCAAGCTGAGGTTTTGTCAAATATTCATTTTCAGCTTCTGCAGCTAAATTATCAAAATGATCAAAGGTATAAGCTTCTTTTTTTGATTTTGTTAATGCATTTTCTAATGATTTTTTAATCGCTGTAGGAGTAATATTATGCTCGGTATTATAAGCTATTTGTTTTTCACGACGGTAATCTGTTGCGTCCATCGTAACTTGCATGCTTTTTGTGATCTTATCAGCATATAAAATAGCTTTTCCATTTAAATTACGAGCTGCCCTTCCAACCGTTTGTGTTAAAGATCTTGCTGAACGTAAAAAACCTTCTTTATCTGCATCTAAGATGGCTACTAAGGATACTTCGGGTAAATCTAATCCTTCTCTTAATAAATTAACGCCAACTAACACATCAAATATACCCAAACGCAAGTCTTGCATAATTTCAACACGTTCTAGGGTATCTACATCACTATGTATATACCTACATCGGATATCAATTCTCGACATATATTTGGTGAGTTCTTCTGCCATTCTTTTTGTAAGGGTTGTAACCAAAACCCGTTCGTCCTTTTCAACCCTCAATTGAATTTGTTCTAATAAATCATCAATCTGGTTCAAACTTGGACGAACTTCAATTGGTGGATCCAATAAACCTGTTGGTCGTATTATTTGTTCTACATAAACCCCTCCACTTTTCTCTAATTCATAATCTGCAGGTGTTGCACTTATATAAATAACTTGCTTTTGCATGCTTACAAACTCATCAAACTTTAATGGGCGATTGTCCATTGCAGCAGGTAATCTAAAACCATATTCGACCAAGTTTTCTTTTCTGGATCGATCTCCACCATACATCGCAGAAACTTGTGGAATGGAGACATGACTTTCGTCAACAATCATTAAATAATCGTCTGGAAAAAAGTCTAATAAACAGAATGGTCTTGTGCCAGGTAATCGCTTATCAAGATACCTCGAATAGTTTTCTATACCGCTACAATAGCCCAATTCCCGAATCATTTCTAAATCAAAATTGGTGCGTTCTTCTAATCTTTTTGCTTCTAGATGTTTGCCAATTTCTTTAAAATAAGCCAATTGTTTTGTTAAATCATCTTGAATATCAATGATAGCTTCTTGTAATATATCTGGAGATGTTACAAACATATTAGCAGGGTAGATGTTTAGGGATTCATATTTTTCAATGACCTCATTGGTTTGAGCATCGAACACTTCAATTTCTTCAATTTCATCTCCAAAAAAATGAATTCTAAAAGCATCATCTGCATAACTTGGATAGACATCCACGGTATCTCCTTTAATTCGAAAATTTCCATGTTGGAAATCAGCTTCCGTTCTAGAATAAAGACTTTGTACTAAGCTGTGTAGTAATTTAGTACGAGAAATAATTTGTCCTTTTTGAAGCTTTATAATATTTTTTTGAAATTCAGTTGGGTTCCCAATACCATACAAACACGAAACTGAAGCTACAACTATAACATCACGCCTTCCTGAAAGTAAGGAAGAAGTAGTACTCAACCGCATTTTTTCGATCTCTTCATTAATAGAGAGGTCTTTTTCAATATATAAGCCCGATGAAGGGATATAAGCTTCTGGTTGATAATAATCGTAATAGGACACAAAATACTCTACAGCATTTTCTGGAAAAAACAGTTTAAACTCAGAGTATAATTGTGCAGCTAATGTTTTATTATGTGCTAGTATAAGCGTTGGTTTCTCAACTTGTTCAATAACATTTGCAACAGAAAAAGTTTTACCACTACCGGTTACCCCTAAAAGTGTTTGGTGCACTTCTCCAGAATTTATTCCTGCAATCAATTGCTTTATGGCTTTAGGTTGATCCCCAGTTGGTTTGAAATCGGAAACGATATTGAATTTCATAGAAAATGCTAATAAATTACAAAACTACGGAATTGGTATTCTTTAAATATGTATTTATCAGAAACAATTTTTATGCTTTATGCTCTTTATTAAAGTATACCAAATAATAATACATTTGCTTTTCTTCATCCCAACCTTTTTCTACAAATTTATCTGCGCTATCTGAATTTATAAAATCTAATTTTATTTGAATATTGGTATCTAAATTAATTATATTTTTAATCTTTTTACGTGCAGCAGTTACCGCAGTATTTGCAATGGGAAATTCCGTCAAGTCTTCTATTTTATATTTTGGTGCTTGTTCCGTTTTATAATGTTTAAATTCTGGCACCAAGTCTGGGTTGTTAATTACTTCATTGATAAAGTGAGACTCTTCAAAAGCATCATTTTTCGCAAAATGATTTACTGCACGATTCATAAAAAGCACTTCTTCTTTTTTATCTTCAGCTGGAAGTACTACATCCTTAGCAAAATCCTGACAAAATTTTAAATATTTTTTGGTGTGAAAGTTATCATCTTCTAAGGCATTAACTCCTAAAAAGGATTCCAACCAATACCGAGTATCATAACGATTGCTATCTACCGATAAAATTTTGTACCCGTCTTCCTTTTTTACATTAAATATTAAACAGCCTTTATCCAGCTTATTAAGATTGACACCGTGTTCAAGTTTTGCATTTAACTGACTTTCTTTTTCTGAAAACTGAAGAAAATCTTGTTTAATTTCTGATTTAAAAATTCCGATGGCATCCACTTTTTCATTATCAATTTGAACATTCTCAAAGTGAACGATATAAACTTCACCAGCTTTGATATGAGGATGAAGTGATTGATCATATAAATATTTGGTAATTAGTTTGCTTTGCTCATGGATACTATTTGGTGCATCAAATATTTTAGAAGAAATTGAAAATAATTCGTGAAACTCTAAATCAGATTCGTGTGTAAATTGAAAATAATTTTCTTCTTTTTCTCTAAATGGCTTCAGAAAATATTCTTTTAATAAAGGAGTTAATTCATCATCTGCTTTATAAATATCGTCAGAAATAAAAATAGGTTCATTATTAATTTTATTTCCAACTCTATGGATAGACAAGGAGTTAATGTGTGCGCCAAATAAGTTGATCATTTAGTTTTTTTGGTATTTAAATAGTATTGTTTAGTGCTTCTAATTCCAATTTTCATTAAAATCTAAATCATCATAATCCTCAGAATCTAAATCATCATCATAATCCTCATTATCATCGTCATCTCTTTCAGCTTTAAATTCTTTATCTGGAGCTTCATCTGGTATAATACCATGTGCAAACATTAAATTTGGGTATGTTTGTTCAGGATCGGCATCAGCAACATCAGCTAATTCTACCAAAAATGTCCACATACTTAAAAAATCATAAACGTATATAAGTCTTGGCTGTTCTTTATGAGTAACATCATCTAGTGATGTTTCATTCATAATTCGAATACTGTCCATTCCTTCACTTAAATCAAATAAAGCAATTTCTTCACCTTGTTCCCATTGCTCATTACTAACATAAAAAGAAGCCATTTCGTTTCCTTCAAAACCAAAAGCTTGGGTAATGCTATTATGAAATTCTTCTAAGGTATTTTCTGAATTAATTTCAATATCTCGAAAAACATCTTCTTTTGCATCCAATATAACTCTAAAACGGTATATCATAAAATATAAATTATTTGGCAAATATAGTTAAATCAATTCCCTTGAAGCAAGCAGAAGTGTCATGAATAATGAATATTTTTTTTAGGCTTTTAGCTAGTTTTAGAGGTGGAAATTAATGAAATGTTTTGTCCTTTTGGGATGGTCGTTTTTAATATTAAATAAAATTGCAGTCCAAATAGAATTGCTGATAATAATAGGTGTAAGGGTTGCGTTGTAAAAGGAAAGTTAAAATAATACATAAGAATTCCAGTGAGCACTTCAAGACCTAGCACTAACATGATGTAATTTATTAAGGGTTCATTTAGCTGCAGTTTTTTATTGATCATATACAGCCAAACATTGATTAAAATAACCAGTATGGATAATGTTCGGTGTATATAGAATTGTAGGTTGGGGTTTTCTAACCATAACTCCTTTTTATAACCAAAAATTAATACCTGTTCATCTATAAATTGCCGCACCTGTGTACCTAAAAATACTTGAATAAAAGTCAGTAAAATAGCACTTATTAAAACATATTTAAATGCTGGAGGAAAGGTAATGACTTTTTGACGCTGGGAATGATATATGCCATATAATAATAATGCAATAATGATGAATGAGCCCATCATGTGTATTGTTATTTTATAGGGTGATAAATTAGAGTCAACTACGGTTTTACCCAGCCATGCTTCAAATCCCATCCCAAGTATGACTAGTATGCTGGTGATGGTTAGATGTCTGTTAGGTTTCCTTAATCTAAGTGATATAATTAATAGTATTAAAATAGGAATGCCTGCAAAAGCGGTTAATAACCTATTAATATACTCAATCCAAGTATGGCTTACATCGAAGGAGTTATAACTATGTTGTGTGTTGATTTTCCATTTATTTAAGTCCAATTTTAAAGCAGATGTAAAATTTTCTTTTGCATAATAAAAAGTATCTTCATATTGAATTACGTGGCCTGATTTGTATTGATGTTTAGGTTGAAATTGAATTTCAGATATTTCAGTAGGGGGTATGTAGTATCCAAAACATTTTGGCCAATCAGGACAGCCCATTCCTGAACCAGTCATCCTAACTACTGCTCCCGCAATAATTATAAAATAGATACAGATCAATGATATTTTAGCAAGCTTATTAAATCGTTTTAGCATATTCATTTTTTGTTAACACATACCATTGAAGAGTTTTTTTTCCTGGAATGTTTTCTTCACCAGGGTAATAATCAATTTTGTCTAACTTAAATCCCACTTTTTGTAAAACATTTTTAGAAGCACTATTTTCTAGTTCTGTAAAACCAAAAATTTGTTTAAGCTTTAGTTTGTCAAAAGCAAATTTTAAGGACATTTTTGAAGTTTCAGTAGCAATACCTTGACTCCAATAATCAGGTAAAAATCGATATCCTAAATCAGATTCGCCTCCCATTTCTGGTAGGTACTTAATTCCTGTAAAGCCAATAAGCTTATTATCTGGCTTGTAAATTACGGCGAGTCTTCCATAACCGTATTTCTTGTAATCTTTAAGGACATTGTTTTGCAAAATATCTCTGGCTTGTTCTACTGATTTTACCAAAGTATCTCCTGTGTATTTTTGAACAATTGGATTTGAATTTAATTCATACATTGCCAGTTCGTCTCCTAATTGAAAAGGACGAATCAATAATCGTTCAGATTCTAATACGATAGCTAACATTTTAATTGGTTTTTAATCCTAATTCTTTTCCTTTTTGAAGCATAAAAACTTTGGCAGCTTCATATTCATTTAGAATTTTACCTTCTAAAATTGCTTCTTTGATTGCATCTTTTATGATTCCAATCTCACGAGAAGGTTTTAGGTTGAATGTTTTTATAATTTCTTCACCTGAAATTGGTGGTTGAAAATTCCTTATATGATCTCGTTCTTCAACTTCAATAATTTTATCCCTAACTTTTTTAAAATTTTGATGGTATTTTTTAAATTTCACAGAGTTTTTTGTAGTAATATCTGCCTCACATAAGGTCATTAAATCTTCAATATAATCACCAGCATCAAAAACCAATCTTCGAACGGCACTGTCAGTTACACCCGAAGCAATAACTATAGGTCGCGAGCTCATAAATACCATTTTTTGAACAAATTTCATTTTTTCATTCAATGGCATTTTTAATCTTTTAAATAATTTATAGACCATTTTAGAACCTACAAATTCATGTGCATGAAAAGTCCAACCTACTTTTTTATCAAACTTTTTAGTAGGAGCTTTTCCAATATCATGTAAAAGAGCTGCCCATCGCAACCAAAGATTATCCGTGTTTTTAGCAATATTATCTAAAACTTCTAAGGTATGCCAGAAATTATCTTTATGGCGTTGTCCTTCAATAGTATCTACTCCTTTTAAATTTGATAATTCGGGTACTATATGATGTAGTAAATCTACCTTGTTTAAAATTGCAAAACCAATAGAAGGTTTTGGAGAAGCTACTATTTTATGAAGTTCATCTACAATTCGTTCTGTAGAAATTATTTTAATTCGTTCCGCATTTCTAACGATAGATTCAAATGATTTTTCTTCAATTTTAAATTGAAGCTGAGTAGCAAATCGAATTGCTCGTAACATTCTTAAAGGATCGTCACTAAAGGTAATATCTGGATCTAAAGGGGTGCGTATAATCTTATTTTTTAAATCCTCTATACCATTAAATGGATCTAAAAGTTCACCATAAGAGCCTTTATTTAAACTTATAGCCATTGCATTAATGGTAAAATCTCTGCGGTTTTGATCATCTTCTAGGGTTCCTTCTTCAACAGCAGGATTTCTGCTATCTTCTTTATAGGATTCTTTCCTAGCACCTACAAATTCTAATTCAATCTGATCTACTTTTAGCATGGCTGTTCCGTAGTTTTTAAAAACGGATATGGTAGGTTTTGTAGCTAATAAACTAGATACTTTTTGTGCTAAATCAATTCCACTACCAATAGCAACAATATCAATATCTTTAGCATCACCTCGCTCCATCATATAATCACGAACATAACCACCAATAACATAACTATCAACCTTTAATAATGAAGAGGCTTTTAAAACCGTCTTAAATAATGGATTGACTAAAGCTTTTATGTGATTTGAATTTGACACTAGATGATATTTTATGGAAATAGATAAATTATTTTCGAATTACTGTTACAGAACCAGTTGTGGTAATTTTTATAATGGATGACGGTTTATTAGAATTTCCTTTTTGACCTAATTCAACTACATAACCCACACCTTCTAATATTTTTTTATTAATTTCTTGAAAATTATTAGGAGTTGCTTTACCACTTAAGTTTGCGGAAGTAGAAACAATAGGTTTTTTGAACTTTTTAATTAATTGGCCAACAAAACCATCTCTTACAACTCTAATAGCGATAGAGTTATCGTCTGCAATTAAATTTTCGGCAACATGCAAAGGTCGATCATAAATAATCGTGGTAGGAGTAACTGCATATTTAATAATATCATAGGTCACCTCTGGGATATCCTCTATGTATTGATTGAGCATTTTAAAATCTTTCACTAAACAAATCATAGATTTATTATCAGCTCTTTTTTTAAGTTGGTATATCCGCTCGACAGCTTCATAATTGGTTGCGTCACATCCTATTCCCCAAACGGTATCGGTTGGATAAAGAATAATTCCTCCTTTTTTAAGCACATTTAGGCAATTATTTATTTCTTGCTGCATGTTTTTATTTTTGGATTAAATTTTTGATATTAAACTAATAATTACACCAATATTAATGAGTTTAAGTTATTCAATAGCTTCACAATTAGTATCTTTTAATCCAATGCCCCAAAAGGTTTCTGTTGAATAAATAATAATTTCTCCTTTCCAGTCTATTTAAGGCTTGAAGGAGTTATTGACATAGGAACTTGTTTTTGCAAAGGTAAACAATTACTTATTGTTTTGTAGATACCAATCGGTGCTTGTTTCAAGAGTATTTAAATAGTATATTTTTTCCTCATCTAAATTATAGTTATCATTACACCAAGTTAACTGTTGCGCTTGATATGGAAAAGTTGTTCTAAAAACCAGAGTTGAATTAGACATTTCCTAATTCTTTTGACAAATGTGCTGATGTAGGTGCGTTGTAGTATATATCTTTTGTGATTTTTATTCTTGGTTTGAAACTTAATAGTTGTTTTATGAATCTCCAATCTTCTCCGTGACCCATACCGAATATAACATTTGTTTGTTTATAAAACTTGGATGATATAGCAATGTTTATTCCAACATTACCAAACCTAATAGTGTTGTCTAGAGGATTTGGTATTATGTTTTGACTTTGTTTCATTCGCAATACTACAATATCGTAATTGCTGTCCAATTCCTTGTGGTAACCAGGAGACAAGAAATCGTCATCATCAACAAATACAATCCAATCTGAACCTGTGTCTTTTTTTAAGCATATATTCCTGTTGTGTCCTGCACAGCTTTCGGAACCAGAAATCAATATGTTTGTTTCTACATCCTCATGTTGTGCTGATAGTATAGCTCTTTCTATTGTACTTCTTCCAATTGTTGGTATTATGATATCTAATTTCATTATATTATCTGGACAAGAAGTTATAGAAACAACATCTGAATCTATAGGAACAAAATGAGAATTTAAATATTTAATCCATAAAGGATTGGTTTTAAAATTATTCGGCGTTTTACCAAATAATAACCTTAATACATTTGCTATTATATTTTTAAACTTCTTCATTAATAGGTTGCTTATATTTTAATGATCGAGATAAAGGTGCTCCTGATAAAAGAATTGTAAATAATTTCCAATATTTTGGTTTAAATATGGATGTAAAAAAGTATCTTAATATATAATAAAGATTCAATATTTTTTGATGCCACCAGCCATAATGTTTTTTTGTGTAATAGAGCAACGAAATTTTTTGTTCTATCTTAATATCAATATTTTTTTTAATACTCGCACTCTTATAATGAATATATTTTAGCGAGGGAATCAAGTAGGAGTATTTATGCTTTTGTTTTAATAAACGTTTCGAAATATCAGATTCTTCGTAAAATAAAAAGAGGTTGGTGTCAAAACCTCCAATATCATGAAAATCATTAGCTTCAATAAACATAAACGATCCTTGAACATAATGAACTTTAGTTGGTTCTATATATTCTATTTTTCGTTTAAGATATGTTTTAGGGAATAATGTTTCTAGTAAAGGGCGCCTTAAAATTTCGCGTTGTAAGGACGAAAAATGGTCTATAGTTACCCTGAAGTTTTTGTGTTCATCTAACATCTGTGGCGAGCACAATCCAGCATCTGGCTCTGTTTCCATAAAATCCTTTAAATGCTTTAGACAATTATCACTCACTTGTAAGGTGTCATTATTTATAAAAGCATAGTATTTAGTTGGAGAAGCGTGTGCTACCCCAAGCATATTACCACCACCAAATCCGGTATTTATAGTACTTCTAATTAATTGTAAATTACTTTTATTCAGGTTGTTTAAACTTGATTTTAAAACTATATAATCCTCTTCTTTTGATGCGTTATCAACAATAATAATCTCAAACTTAATAGTATTATTATGCATGTCTAATAAAGAGACAACTGCTTCATAAGTATATTTAGAAGTATTGTAGTTAATAATAATGCAACTGACGTCTAACATATTAGTTTAAAATTGCTTGCCATCTTTGGGTAATTGATTCCTCAAAATAATATTTTGTTTACTTAGTACTCTTCTTTCTATTAATTGTTTGTAAAAAAAATCTCCAGTAACTAAATGTAAATAAAAACCTAAGGATCTTTTTAATTTTTTAGAATGATACTTCCAATAAGAAGATAAATTATTTAAATCTATTTCTGTGCCATTCATCTGTAAGAATAGCTTTATTTTTTTTCCAATCTATTTTTTAGAATAAAACAAATAATTAAAAAGTGCTTGAACATATTAAAATTAATAATTGAACCTTTATATTTACAAAATTACAATTTCATTAGTAATATCAAAACTTTAAACAGTAAAGATTACATTCCCAATAAATATTAAAAGAAAAGATACTATGTTTTTCTTTTAAAAAATCATAAATGAATTATAAAGAGCATAAAGTTTTTAGCGAAGATCAAGATGATGCTTCTATTAAAATAATCTCAGATCTTGTAAAGAACTTTGATGATTTTGATGGAGGAGAAGGAGAGCGGAATACCATTAAAAATGTGACGGCTCAAAATCTTGATTTAAATATTAAATCTTTTAAAGTTCCACATTTAGTAAATAGAATTGTCTATTCTTTTTTTAGAAAATCAAAAGCTAACCGTTCTTTTGAATATGCAAATGATTTAATCAAAAAAGGTATTAATACTCCTAAGCCATATGCTTATTTTGAATATAGTGATTTAAATTTATTGCATAAAAGTTATTATGTGAGTGAGCAATTAAGTTATGATCTAACATATAGAGAGCTAACAACAGATTTAAACTATCCTGACTATGATAACATATTACGGGAATTTACACGTTTCACTTTCGATCTTCATGAAAAAGGAGTCAATTTTTTGGATCATTCACCGGGTAATACATTGATTAAAAAAAATAAGAATACGGGTAAATATGATTTTTATTTGGTTGATTTAAATCGAATGAATTTTCATGCTATGAGTTTTGAAGATCGCATGAAGAACTTTGCAAAGCTTACTTCTAGAAAAGATATGGTAGCGATAATGTCTAATGAGTATGCTAAGTTGGTTAGTGAAAGTGAGGAGGAAGTTTTCAGTAAAATTTGGTCACTAACAGAAAAATTCCAAAAAAAATACCACAAGAAAAATGCTATTAAAAGAAATGTATTTTTTTGGAAAAGGAGATACCGGAATTGCTAATTCATTCTTGATGCCAAAGTCAATAACTGAATTTACCTTCTAGTATTCCATGTCCTAGAAATTTCAAAAAAACTTAGCTAAATTCAAGTTTAACTTTACTTAAAGCTGAGGCTACTATTTGGTGCATATCATAGTATTTATATTCAGCAAGTCGCCCACCAAAAATAATATTAGAATCTTTAATTGAGAGTTCTTTATATTTTTGATATATTTTTTGATTCTCGTCATTATTAATTGGGTAGTATGCTTCTTTTTCTTTTGTCCATTTTTCTGAAAACTCCTTAGTTATAATAGTATGTTTTTGTTTACCAAATTCAAAATGTTTATGCTCTATTATTCTAGTATAAGGTATATCTGAATCGTTAAAATTCATTACAGCATTTCCTTGATGGTTTACTTTTTCTAACCTTTTGTTTTCAAATCGTAAGGACCTATATTCTAAACTTCCATATTGATAATTATAAAATTCATCAATTTTTCCTGTAAAAACAATTTTATTAGCAAGGTTTGTTAGTTTTTCTTTATTATTAAAATAGTCAATATTGACTTTTGTGTCAATACCGGTTAATAAACCAGTAATAATTTTATTATAACCACCAATAGGTATACCTTGATACTTATCATTAAAATAATTGTTGTTAAAAGTATAGCGAATAGGTAAGCGCTTAATAATAAAGGAGGGAAGCTCTTTGGCTTTTTTACCCCATTGTTTCTCAGTGTATTCTTTAATTAGTGTTTCGTAAACATCTTTCCCAATCAATGATAAAGCCTGTTCTTCAAGGTTTTTAGGGTTTTTACATCCATATTTTTTAACTTGATTATCTATAATAACTTTTGCTTCTTCTGGTGTTTTTGTACCCCATAATTGATAAAAAGTATTCATATTAAAAGGAAGATTATATAACTTCCCTTTTGATAATGAGACTGGTGAGTTTATATAGTTATTAAACTCTGCAAATTGATTTACATAATCCCAAATGTATTTATCGTTGGTATGAAAAATATGTGGGCCATATTTATGTACATTAATTCCATCTACATTTTCGCAATATATATTGCCTCCTAGGTGTTTTCTTTTATCAATAACAAGACAAGTTTTTCCCTTTTTTTTTGCTTCATGAGCAAAAACGCTTCCAAATAACCCACTACCTACAATTAAATAATCATACTTTTGCATTTAATAATATTTTTAACAAAATTAAGATTATAATTCTTAAAAAAAAGAATTAATTCTATGTATTATATTTCAAGAAATTATAAATCACTATTTGATGCTTCAGGAAAAGCTAAGACTGATTGTGAGTATACCCTTAGTAATATGGGATTTAAAAATTTAGGTTTTGCACAATCTTCAATTCCAAATTCTGCTATTGGGGCAATTAAAAATAGTATAGGAATAATAATAGCATTATTAAGATTACCATTTAAATCAATAATTTGCACCCAATACCCTAATAATAAGTTTAGAAAATTAATAATGTTCTTTGCAAATTTAAAACGTTGTAAGATTATTACAATTGTTCATGATGTTAGAAGTTTAAAAGGAAGAACTAATGATATTGATGCTGAATTATCTAAAATTATAAGCTCTGATGTTATTATTGTACATAATTCATCTATGAAAAATTGGTTTTTAGAAAAAGGAACAAAAATTCCAATAATTGAATTGGGAATTTTTGATTATATCTCGAAAGAAAAACCTAATCAAAATAAAAAGGATAACCCAATAGAAGTATTTGAAATTGCCTATGCAGGTGGGTTTGGAGAAAGTAAAAATTCTTACATTTTTGATTTTGATATTTTAGAAAATAATAAGTATAAATTAAAACTATATGGTAAAGGTTTTGATAAGAATAAGCTTAAAGTTGAAGAAGGTAAATCTGTGCTTTTTTACCAAGGAGCATTTCCCTCAGATGAGATTGCTTATAATATTGAAGCAAATTTTGGATTAGTATGGGATGGGGTTTCTACTGAAACGTGTAGCGGACAATATGGTGCATATTTAAAATATAATAACCCACATAAAACGTCTTTGTATTTACTTAGTGGTTTACCAGTAATTGTTTGGGATAAGGCTGCAATGGCTTCATTTATTTTAGATAATAATTTAGGACTTAGTGTCTCTAACTTAAATGAGTTAAACGATATTTTGAAAAATCTAAAATACAGTGATTACTTGCTAATGAAAGCCAACGTTTTAAAAGTTCAGGAACAAGTTAAAAATGGACAATTTCTAAAAAATGCAGTTACTAAAGCATTGGAAACATTGAAATAAATATTATTATTTTATTTTTGATGCCAAAGTTTGTATAATTTTTGATATTTTAAAAAGGTAACATTAAAAGATTGCTTACAAATTCTATAACCATTTTTTCCATCAAGAATTCCCAACCTTAAAAAATAAGATTTAAAAAATGCCCAGGAGGGTCTAAATATTATTTTAAAATAGCTAGATTTTATACCTAGTTTATAATATGCTTTGGATGCAATGTTTGAAAAATTCTCAACTTTTTCCTTGTGTTCGTCATAATCTCTATAAATCCAATGAAAGAGGTCGCCTTCTAATACTCCCTTCTTTTTTCCATTTTTTAATCGATAGCTGTCATGGGGATTGATGCCTTTCCATTCACCGCTTCCTTTTTTAAATAATCTGAGTTTTTTATCTGGATACCAATCTGAATGTTTAATCCATTGGCCACAATAATTATTTAATCTACTTGAATAAAATCCATCATGATCCCAATGTGCTTTTATACCTAAAATAGATTCTTTAAGTTCGTCAGATAATGCTTCATCACCATCTAATGATAAGATATAATTATGTGTAGCTTGTTGTATGGCAAAATTCTTTTGTTCAATATAACCTTCAAACTTATGTTGGATAAAAATTACGTTATAGTGTCGACAAATTTCTTCAGTTTTATCGGTAGAAAAAGAATCAACTACAATTATCTCATCACAAACATCAACTAAAGATGCTAAACATTTTTCAAGATGTTCTTCTTCATTATACGTAATTATTACTGCTGATAAAGGAAAAAATTTATGTTGAGTAAATAATTTATTGAAATTAGTAGGTGTTGTTTTTTTATTCTTATCTGCTAAATTATTATCGATAAACAATGATAATTTAGATTTGAAATACGAAGGTTTTAAATTTGGATACAACGCTATTGAATTATCTTTTAATTGTTTTTTAGTTTTTTCTTCAATTAAATGAGGCTGATAATCCAATAAATGTACAGAATCATGAAGTTTTCCATCTTCAAAAGTAGACCACATTTGTTTTTCTATCCAAGGTGAAAAAATAATAAAGGAAGGTTTGTTTAGTGCTTTAGCCATATTAATTGCGCCACCATCATTACCAATGATCAAATCACAAGAATCCATGATAATAATAAACTCTCTTAAGTCTCTCCCTAATAAATTAAAAAAGATATTTTTCTTAGTCCCTTCTGCACAATTCTCATATACTTTTTGTGCTAATTCTAACTGATTTGGAATGTAATTAAAAAGAATATTTGCATTAATTTTTTTTGAAACAATATCAACAACCTTAGACATATATGCTAAAGGATATGTTTTATTAGCACTACTACCAATAATCGATATCATCACTGTCTTTTTTCCTCGATCTAGATGATGTTGATTAAATATTTCCGATGCCTTTTGTCTTTCGTTATCTGAAACAATAAGACGTGGTACAACATCAAATTCAATATCTAAATTTAAAGGGTCTAATAGAGAAAGTCTTCTTTCTATTACTAAACCAATACTAGATTTTGGCTCGTCGGAAACAGGTACATTATGAGTATATAAAAATGTTCTGCCAAATTTTTTATAAGAAATTTTAGTTATTGCATTTGAAAAAAGAACCGTTAGCCAACTTTCTAATTTTGAATAGGCATCAATAATAAGGTCGTATTTTTCTTTCCGAACATCAAAAATTAATTTAAAGAATGCTATTTTGCTTTTACGGTGTTTCTTTTCGAATAATATAAAATTATTAATACTGTTATTGCCTTGTAAAACAGGGAGTGTGCTTTTATATACCATATAATCTATTTGGGCGTTGGGGTACGCTTTTCTTAGATTATTGCATAACAATGTGCTTACCAACACATCACCAATCATTTTTTGCTGTATTACAAGTATTTTCATCAATTAAATAAGGATTTTTTACCGATTTGAAAGATAAAACATTTTTTATTTTTTAAACTAATTTAAACCGCAACATCATAGGTTCTAAGTGCATCATTTAAAGAAGTTTTTTTATTGGTGCTTTCTTTTCTTTTACCAATAATCAAAGCACATGGAACTTGAAAATCTCCCGCAGGAAACTTTTTAGTATAGCTGCCAGGTATAACTACTGATCGAGCTGGTATCATACCTTTAGTTTCAATTGGGTTTGACTGTGTAACATCTATAATTTTAGTCGATGCTGTTAAGACAACATTAGCTCCTAATACTGCTTCTTTTTCTACTTTAACTCCTTCAACCACAATACAACGAGAACCTATAAAGGCATTGTCCTCAATTATTACTGGTGCAGCTTGAAGTGGTTCTAAAACTCCTCCAATACCTACGCCACCACTTAAATGAACATTTTTACCAATCTGAGCACAACTCCCTACTGTTGCCCAGGTATCTACCATCGTTCCTTCATCAACATAAGCACCAATATTAACATAACTTGGCATTAAAATAACTCCTTTAGAAATATAGGATCCATATCTTGCTACTGCATGTGGAACTACTCGAATTCCTTTTTCTTGATAACCTCTTTTTAAAGGAATTTTATCATGATATTCAAATATACCTGCTTCTAGAACTTCCATTTTTTGAATGGGAAAATATAAAACCACTGCTTTTTTTACCCATTCGTTTACTTGCCAGCCAGAATTTGTAGGTTCCGCACAACGAAGTTTACCTTCATCTAATAAGCTAATAACTTCAAGAATTGCGTTAATGTGCACTGAATCAGTTAATAATGATCTATCGTTCCACACTTTTTCTATAATATTTTTTAATTGTATCATATTTATTTAATAATTAACAAAGATAGAAGTCACTTTTAATTAATCCCTTATTTTTGCACAAAATATGGCACGTTTATTAGCAATAGATTACGGAACAAAAAGAACTGGTATTGCAGTTACAGATGAGATGCAGTTGATAGCATCAGGATTGACAACTGTTCCAACAGAAAAGTTGTTTTCTTTTTTGAAAAATTATTTTACCGAAGAGAAGGTGGAGCTTGTTATTATTGGTGAACCAAAACAAAAGGATGGCACTCATTCAAGAGTTGAAGAGGAAATTAAAAAGTTTATTCAGAAGTTTTCAGAAGTGTTTTCTGAAATGAATATGGATAGAATGGATGAAAGATTTACCAGTAAAATGGCATTTCAAACAATGATAGATAGTGGATTAAATAAAAAACAACGTCAAAATAAAGCGTTAATTGATGAGATTAGTGCAACCATTATTTTGCAAGATTATTTATATAATAAAAAATGATATTACCAATTATTGCCTACGGAGATCCTGTTTTAAGAAAAACAGGAAAAGATATTACTAATGAGTATCCAAATTTAGATGCATTATTAGAGAATATGTTTGAAACTATGTATGAAGCAAGAGGAATTGGATTAGCTGCACCTCAAGTTGGTGTTCCAATTCGACTTTTCATTGTAGATGCCACTCCTTTTGAAGAAGATGAAGAACTAACAGAAGAGGAAAGAGCATTTTTAAGTACATTCAAACAAGTATTTATCAATGCAAAAATAATTAAAGAAACCGGTGATGAATGGGCTTTTAATGAAGGTTGTTTGAGTATTCCAGATATTAGAGAGGATATTTTTAGAAATGATACTATAAAAATTGAGTATCTAGATGAGAATTTCGAAAAATATACGAAGAAGTTTCATGGAATAGTTGCACGAATTATTCAGCATGAATATGACCATATAGAAGGTGTTTTATTTACAGATAAACTTTCTGCACTAAAAAAACGCTTAATTAAGGGCAAGCTTTCAAATATATCTAAAGGAAAAATAAAAGTAGATTATCGCATGCGTTTTCCAGACATGAAAAAGAAACGTTAACACATTTGGAAAAGTAATATTAACCAAAGATATTTGCGCTCTTATTTTTTAAAAATAATAATAACATAATTATAATATGAGTTTAGAAAAAATATTAACTATTTCTGGTAAACCTGGTCTTTATCAACTACAAAATCAAACAAGAAGTGGATTTTTAGCAACATCATTAGTCGATGGAAAAAAAATTAGTGTTAGTGCTAAACAAAATGTAAGTATCCTTTCTGAAATTGCAATTTATACCTTAACAGAAGAATTACCTTTAAGCGAAATTTTTACTAAGATTTCTAATAAAGAAAATGGAGGAGAAGCTATTAGTCATAAATCTACAAAAGATGAATTAGAAGAGTATTTTTTCGAAATTTTACCAGACTATGACGAAGATAGGGTATACCCAAGTGATATAAAAAAAGTGGTACAGTGGTATAATCTTCTCACTAAACATGGAGTTACCAATTTTAAAAAGGAGTCAACTGAAGCTTCTGAAGCAAACAGCGAAGAAGAGTAATTATGAATCATAGAAAGGAACAGCTTCTCGCCATAAATCGGTTACTTACTATAATGGATGAGTTGAGAGACCAGTGTCCTTGGGATAAAAAGCAAACTCTACAATCTTTACGTCATTTAACCATAGAAGAGACCTATGAATTAGGTGATGCTATATTAGATAATAATTTAGAAGAAGTGAAAAATGAATTGGGCGACTTATTGTTACACATTTTTTTTTATGCAAAAATTGGAAGTGAAACTAAAAACTTTGATATTGGAGATGTTGCTAATGCTATTTGTGATAAATTAATTTCTCGCCATCCTCATATCTATGGTGATTTAAAAGTTACAAATGAAGAAGAAGTAAAACAGAATTGGGAGGCTTTAAAATTGAAAGAAGGTAAATCTAGTGTTTTAGAAGGAGTTCCTAAATCGCTCCCCTCATTAGTAAAAGCAAGCCGAATTCAAGAGAAAGTTGCTGGTGTTGGTTTTAATTGGGAAAAACCAGAGCAAGTTTTTGAAAAAGTTCAAGAGGAATTAGAGGAATTACAACACGAAATTTCAGATAATAATAAAGATAAGATGGAAGCAGAATTTGGTGATGTTTTGTTTTCTATGATCAATTACGCTCGCTTTCTTAAGATAAATCCTGAAAATGCTTTAGAACGAACCAATAAAAAATTTATTAAGCGATTTCAATTTATTGAAAAAAAGGCCAATGAGTTAAATAAATCTATTAAAGATATGAGCTTAGCTGAAATGGATATATATTGGGAGCAAGCCAAAAAATTATAATATAAAAAAGGTGTTAAATTTAAATTCAACACCTTTTCTATAAAATTAATTATTTTTATTCTCCTTTACGGATACTTCTAATTTTTTTAAGTTTTTCAATCCAAGTTTCTAATTGCTCTTTTTGTCTATCGATGTTATTATGAACTTCTTTTACTAGAGGATTATCATCTTTAACATGTTTAAAAAATAATAAGTTATTTTCTAATTGCCTTATTTCATCTTTAACTTCAACTACTTTTTTGGATATAAAAAATTCTTCATTCTTTAGTTTTCTATCATCTTCATCAGAAGCTATCAAGTTTAATTTATTTTCAAATTTTATAAGTTCCGTTTGTTTTTTATCTAAATCTAATCTTTCAAAAAGCTCATCTAATTTTTTATTAAATTTCTGTTCAACATTTCTTTTATTATAAGGTACTCTTCCAAGTTTTTTCCACGCTGCAATTTTACCAGTAATAGTCGCAATATCTTTTTTATGATCCCCTTCTAAATTAATTTCTTCTAACGTTTCTAAGAATGCTTTTTTAGCATCATAATTTGCAAATTCTTCTTTATTTGCCTCATCTTTTTGTGAATGTAAACGATCAAAATAATAGTTGCAAACTGCTTTAAATTCTTTCCAAATCTTATCACTATCCTTCCTTGGAACGTGACCAATGTCTTTCCAATCACTTTGAATTTTTTTCATTAATGGTGTTAATTTTTCAAAATCCTCACCATCTTTATTATCTTCAGCTATTTTTATTAATTCTCTTTTCTTAGCTAGATTATCAAATTGCTCTTTCTTTTGTCCTTTGTAAAAAGCGTTTTTCTCTTTATTAAAGTTTCTTGTCGTTTCTTTAAATAAATCCCAAATCTCTTTGTTTTTTGAACGTGGAACTTTTCCAGATTCAAAGAACTGATCTCTTAATTCTTGAACTTTTTTAATGGTGTTTTGCCAAGCTTGGTGTCCTTTGTTTTTAGCAGTCTCGGTTAACGTATTAATTTCAATTATTAACGTTCTCTTTAAAGCAACATTTTCTTCCGCTTTCTTTTCTAATTCCTCTATATATTCGTTGCGTTTGTCATGAATTATTTTGGTGGCAGCACTAAATTTATCCCAAATATTATCACTAAATTCTTTTGCTACAGGTCCAATTTCTTCTTTCCACATTTTATGAAGCATTTGTAATTCACGAAATGCTACATTATTGTCTTCTTCATTAGTAAGTTCTTCTGCTCTTCCAATTATTCTTAACTTTTGTTCAAGATTTTGTTTGAAATTACGATCTCTAAACTCTCTATCAAGATGGAGTATGTTATAAAAATTTTCTACATGATGGTGGTAGTTATTCCATACCGTATTATTTTTATCACGAGGTATAGATCCTGCATCAAACCAACGTTCTTGGATGTCTCTAAATCTTTTGTAAATAGTACTTGTATTTTCCTTAGCATTAAAAAGATTCTTTAATTCTTCAATTAACTCTTCTCTTTTTAAAAGGTTTGTTTTTTGATCATTTAATAGATTTTTGTAATAATTACTACGTTTATCTTTATATATGTAATATGTAACATCAAATTCTTTTTTAATTGGTGTTGTGTAATAAAAATCTATAATATTACCGCCTTCAGCTAAAAATTCTTTTTTAATTTGTTCTAATTCATCATTAAATTTAGAATTGAATTCTGTTTTAATGATTTCAACAACTGTTTTAATTTCTTGAATAGGTTTACTTTCAATAACAGCTTTTAATTCGGTTATTAATTCCTCTTCAGATAATAGGGTATAATCTTTCTCTGGCTCTTTAACTACAACTTCTTTCTCCTCTTTTGTAGCAGTTACTTCTTCTTTAACTTCAGATGTATCTTCTAACTGTTCTTTAGCTACAACTATTTTCTCTTCTTTAGTAGCAATTACTTCTTCTATACTTTCAGATTCAGGATTATCAGCATCTTCTTCTTTAACTTCAGATTTATCTTCTATTTGTTCTTCCACTTTTTCTTCAAAAATAGCTTCAGAATCTTTATTATTTTGAGTTTCTTCTTTTGAATTTACTTGCGTTGGAATTGTAATTTCTGAAACTGGTGTTTCAGTAATTTCATTTTTAATTTCTTTTTCTGACATTTTTTTCAATGTTAAGGTTCAAATACACTCAGATATATTCCGAATATTTAATTAAACCGTCAAGATACTAACTACTGTTTAAATAGCAAAGAAAGGATTGATTATTTAAGTGGTTTTGAGAATTATTTATGATATCCAAATAGACCAAGCTTTTTTCGCTTGATATTCTAACATTTTTAATCCGTTACTTATTCTAGCACCACGATCTTTACTTAATTTCATAAATTTGCTTTCTCGTGGATTATAAGTTAGATCAAAAGCCAGGTGATCTTCTGTTAAATATTGATAAGGAATATCGGGAAACTCTTGAATATTTGGGAAAGTTCCAAGGGGTGTGCAATTAATAATCAAATAGTTTTGAGCCATTATATCTCTATTTAAGTCGGTATAAGTTATGGTGTTTTTAGTTCTAGTTCTAGAAACTTGTATGATTTTAAAATTCATTACTTCTAATACATATATAATAGCTTTACTTGCTCCACCAGTACCAAGAACCAATGCTTTTTTTTCTTTTATGGGTAGAAATTCCATCAAGGCTTTCGCAAAACCGTAATAATCTGTATTATAACCTATAAGTGTTCCGTCCTCATTTATTTTTATGGTATTTACTGCGCCAATTTTACGAGCTTCTTTGTCAACGTTATCCAATAATTGAATGATACTTTCTTTATAAGGGATAGTGACATTTATACCTTTTAAATCGGGATTATTTTCTAATATATTTGATAATTCACTTACAACAGGAATGTCAAAATTTTCATAGCTATCATTTCTATTTTCTTGTTCAAATTTAAAATTGAAAAATGTTTTAGAAAAAGAATATCCAATATTATGGCCAATTAAACCGTATTTAGCCATTTGATGTAAGTTTTATTTTGTGATATCCGTCCAAAAAAAGTAAGATTAAAATTCCTATAATAATAAATATAATTGCGAACATTACTTCGGAATTAAATTCTGAAGGGAAGTATCGTTGATAGCTTGTAATTATCTCTCTTCCATTGTTGTTATATATAATAGTTCCTAAAGTATCTGTTTCTAATACTTTAGTTTTCCAAGGCCAAACTACTCCTAGGGAGCCAGCTATAAACCCAATAATTACAGCATTTGTTTTTTTTTTATAATGTTTTAATAAATAAGCCAACACATTAGAAAGCGAGACCAATCCTACAATAGATCCTAGTGAGAAAACTGCCAATACTTTTAATAAATGAATTCTATTTTGGTTGTCTATAAAACTAAAGTCACCTTGAAAAATATCGAAGAACGTATCATAGAATGCATTTACAGAATCTACTAAAAGCAAAACGTAATTGCCTAATAAAATTAGTATAAAGGAACCTGAGAGACCAGGTAATGTCATACCAGAAATCCCAATAATACCACAGAAAAATACAAAGAAAAGATTGTTGTTTTCTTTTGCAGGTTCTAAGAAACTAATACTAATCCCAATGCTAACCCCTATTAATAGGAATAAAATAAATTTCCATTTCCATTCACCAAAATCTTTAGTGATGTAATAAAGTGAACCAATGATCATTCCGAAAAAAGTACTCCAAACGTAGAGTTCATAGTTTGCCAAAAGGTAATCGAGTACTTTAGAAATACTAAAATAACTTATAATCATTCCTAAAAATAAAAGCCCTAAAAAACGAGCATTGGTGTATTCTAAAAATGACTTTAAACCTCTATTAAATAATAATAAAAAAGCTTTTCGATTAATTTTCTGTAGCGAGTAAATAAATTCTTCATAAAATCCTGCAACAAAAGCAACTATGCCACCCGAAACCCCAGGAACTTTATTGGCAGTCCCCATAGCAAGTCCTTTTAATATTAAACAGATTTTGTCAGATATGTTACGTTTATTAGCCATTATTTGTTTTTTTGATTGGCAAATAATTCTAATAATACAATTGTTAAAAACCCAAAAATCATAAAAAATATGGCAAAAAGCAACTGTGAATCAAGACCATTATTTATTTTAGAATAGGTAAATGGGCTTATGCTTTTTTCAAGCATAGCATTGTAATTTTCAAAATTTTGAATGCTTTTTTGGTACACAGAAAGTGAACCTAAATCTGTGATTTCCATAAGAGGAATCTCTTTTCCAGCTTCCTTTGAAAATACTAAAAATGTTTGTTTCCATGGCCAAATTATGTTTAAAGACCCAATGATAAAACCGGTAAGAACAGCTAATGTAGTATTTTTATAATGCTTAAAAAGCCATTTTAGTACTCTGCTAAAACTTAATAAACCTAGAATAGCACCTCCTATAAAAATGAAAATATTCTTAAAGTTATAATCGTGGATAGCATCACTTAGTGTTTTATATGCTCCTAAAATTAATAAAATAAAAGAACCAGATATGCCTGGGAGAATCATGGCACAAATTGCAATAGCTCCTGCAATAAGAAGAAAATATGGATTATTGTTATTTGCTAAAGGTGGAAGTGTCGTAATATAATATGCAACTAGACCTCCAATTATTAAAGCGGTACTAATTTTTAAATTCCAGGTTTTAATTTGTTTTCCAATGTATGCGATACTTGCTATAATTAATCCAAAGAAGAAAGACCAAATTAAAATGGGTTGATTTTCAATTAAATATTTTGCTAGTTGCATAAAACTAACAAAACTTATTGCTATACCTGTTAATAGGGCTATAATAAAATTACCATTTAATTGTTTCCAGAATTCAGATATACCCCTTTCTTTTAGTGTTTTGAAAAGGGATAAATTAATATTGCTAATCGTTGAAATTAGCTCCTCATAAATTCCAGATATAAATGCAATTGTGCCTCCTGAAACACCTGGGACAGCATCAGCAGCACCCATTGCAAGACCTTTTACTGTTATAATTAAATATTGTTTAAAACTACGTGTTGGCATTATTTTTTTGATGCTTTATTAAAGTAACAGCATCAAAAATACACATTTTATAACGAAGGGTTTTTGTGTATGTTGATTAATTCTTGTACTTTTTTTAAATCGTATACTCTAGGAAATAATTCTTCAATTATCATTAAATATTCTGGATCTAATTTTAGAGCATTTTTTAAATGAAATTCACCTTTCGCATATTCTATATTATGATAAAATAAACCAGCTAATCGATATTCAATTTCTGCATTCTCTGGATAGAATTCTAATGCTTGAAAAAGAGTATTTGTTGCAGCTTCATGTTCTCCTAATTTTAATAAAATGTCATGACGAGTTAACCAGGTGTTTAATTCGTAATTTCCAAATTCTAAGGCTTTTCGGAACCCTACTTCAGCTTCTTCAAAAAGATTTAATCTAAAGTTTATTTTTCCATATCGTTTCCAATATAAAACATTTTCACTATCTATATTTATTGCTTTATTAATATAATAAAGTGCTTTTTTGTAATTTTTATTTCTAATGTAATAATCTGTAATAGCAATCCAGCCTTTATCTAATAAAGCATCTTCTTCTACACATTTATTGAAAAACTGAAGTGATAATTCAGTATTTCCTGTTTTCGCATAACATCTGCCAATACGCAATAAAGCAAATGAAGTAGGATCATCCAGTCCTAATGTGATCGTATAGCTTTCTATGGCCTCATTATATCGTTTTAATTGCTCTAGAACTTTTCCTTTTTCTAAATATGCACCTATAAAAGTATCATCACTTATAATAGCAAAATCATAAGCAGCAAGTGCTTTTTTATATTCTTTTAAAATATAATATTGTTTTCCTATTTGATGCCAAGCAACTTCACAATAAGGGTTTTTGTTTAAAAAACTATTTAAATATTCTATCGCTTCTTCTGTTTGATCTAAATATTCAAAACAATAGATTATGTTATATAAAGCTGAAAAATCTTCTTGATCATCTGCTAGGCATTGAATAAAATACTTTTTAGCATTTTCGAAATCTTCTAAAAAGAGATACTCCATGCCAATTAATGACAGTACGTCAGATTGTTCGCTAGTTAAATTGTGAGCGATTTCAAGCATTTCTATTGCTTCTAAATGCTTGTCTCTTCTTGATAGTATATTTGCTTTCTGAATATATACTTCTTCGTTGGATTGTTCTAATAAGAAAATATTTTCTAAGAGCTCTTCGGCAACCTCTAATTCATTTTCAAAAATAAACATTTCTACTTGAAATAATTTTAGGTTGGTTGAAGTAGGGTGTTGTTCTAAACCCAGCTTTGTAGCCTTTTTTGCTAATGCAATTTTTCCATTGTCTAAATAATAATCTATAATGTCTTCAAACTCATTGGAGTCGAAGAAAAACACATTGTTTGTTTTTAACATGGATTCGAAACGGGAAAGCGATATGTTGTTATACTCGTTCAAGTTCTATTACACAGTAGATTTGCTATTTCTGTTAAATTAAAGATACTAATGTAACCTAAATTTCAAATGTTGTGCCGCTTTTGTTGTTAACGTACTTATTAACACTATGTGATCATGCTTAATTGGCTGTATTGTTTGAGGTATATAGTAAAAAATTAAATTAAATTTAAGACTTGTAATAAAACCTGACACCCTTTTTTAATTTCTTTTTCAGTTATTGTTAAGGGTGGAGTGATTCGTATTGCTTTTTTTTCAAAAAGTAGCCAAAAAAGCAGTAAACCCTTTTCTTTGCATTTTAAAATAACTTCAGAAGCAATCTCTGGAGTATCAACTATTAAAGCAAGCATAAGTCCTTTACCTCGAATTTCTTTTATTAATGGATGAACTAAATATTTCCGAAATATATTTTCTTTTTGAAGTGTCTCTTCTATTAAATTAGTTTGGGTAATTTCTTTTAAAGTTGCCAGCGCAGCAGAAGCGATAACAGGGTGTCCACCAAAAGTAGTAATATGTCCTAATTTTGGATTATTAGATAATAATGACATTAATTTTTTAGAAGCAGTAAATGCACCGATCGGCATTCCACCTCCCATACCTTTACCAATAGCTAAAATATCTGGTGAAATGTCATAATGTTCAAAACCAAATAATTTTCCAGTTCGTCCAAAACCTGGCTGTATTTCATCTAAAATTAATAAAGCACCTACAGCGCTGCAACGATTTTTTACTTTTCTTAAATAATCATTTTTTGGTACTATAAATCCTGCTCCTCCTTGTATTGTTTCTAAAACTACTCCTGCAGTTTTTGATGTTATTTTTAAAATATCTTTTTCATTATTAAACTCAATGGAGTTGCAATTGGGTAGTAATGGTTGAAATATTTTTTTTCTTTCTTCAACTCCCATAATACTTAAAGCTCCCATAGTATTACCATGATATGCCTTTTTTGAATAGATAATCTCTTTTCTACCGGTAGCTCTTCTGGCTAATTTCATGGAACCTTCAATTGCTTCAGTTCCACTATTTGTTAAATAGGTAGTTGTTAAATTATCTGGCAAAAGTCCTGAAAGAAGTTTGGTGAGTTCGACTGCAGGTTCTTGAATGAATTCCCCATATACCATTACATGAAGGTATTTATCTAACTGATTCTTTACTGCTGATATTACTTTTGGATGGCAATGACCTAAACTACTTGCGGAAACGCCTGCTATAAAATCTAAATATTCTTTACCCTTTATATCATAAATATAGCACCCTTTTGCATGAGATATTTCTATTGCTAATGGGTGAGGAGTAGTTTGAGCTTGGTATTTGTAGAAATCGTTTTTCATTATTTCCTGTGAAGGCAAGAATCTCATTATTAAAAATTAAAAATAAACATTAAATATCGAATTTTGAAATTAATTAATTGAAGAATTATATAAAGAAATAAGCTATAATAATTCCTAAAGCAATTAAGAAAATTAAATTACAAGCTTAGTAATCTTCAGATTGCTCATCATCTAAATCTATTTTTAAAAACTAAATTAGCATCCTCCAAAGTAATCCAACCAGATCTGTAAAATTTAAAATCACTTGTTAATTCTATTTTTCTGGAATTAATTTCACTTACTCTTCTTCCAAGGGCAGGGTATCTTCAGACTTATTTTTAAAATGCTCTGGAGAAAGTTTTGAAGCTTTTGGAATTTGAAGTTCATTTTCTGAGTTTTCATCAAAAAAATTATCTTCTATCTTAGGAAGAGGAATCCCTTTTATTTTGGCTAAGATAAAAGTTGGTTTTCCTCTAAATAAATCGTTTACATTAAATAATCGTTCATCACCATACCAATTAAAACCTGGAAGAACTCTTGCGTTTTCAGGGAATTGGGAAGGAGGATACAATTTTCCATTCACTTTTTTATTAAACCTGATGCCTCTTGTTTGTTGCTTTTCCAAATACATTTGAATAGAGCTACTTATGGTGTTGTTAATTCCGACTAACTCTTGTTCTTCATTTCTAGAGAAGAATATAACTTGTGTGTTTTTCTCAATATTTATAGTATCCAATTCATTATTTGTAAACAATCCAATTAACCGTTCGCCTTTTACTTGATTATATCCGGCACTGTCTTTTTGAATGATAAATGCATTTTTAAAGACTTTTAAAGTGTCTAGTTTACTAGTTTCGATATTTCTAAGCAAATGAATAGTATCACCAGTCATTTGGTTTTCACCAGTCCACAATATTGGCTTACGTAATAGTTTAGTAATTCCTGTTTTCTCATTTACATAAATAGAGTCGCATTTTCCACTTGTTGGTTCTTCTCCTGGTAAACCTTTTTTAAAGAAACGAGCTTTATAATATCCTCTTAAAATACGATTATCTGCTTTTCCGGTAATACGTAACGTATCTGCATGAACATAAATAGAATCATTATCTCTAACAGTAATAGCTACTGCTCTTTTGGTAATAAAAACTGAATCTTTTTCTTTAAATACTTCCGCATAATGTCCGCTAATAAAACTATTGTTTAAGGTATCTATTAAACGAATGTTATTCGTTGCAGAGGCAAAGTTTTTATTTCTGTCAAAATAGATACTATCTCCATAGATGGTTCTGTTTTCATAATCTATTCTTGATTTTTTTACAAAATATCCAATGTCATTTCGAGTGTTATAATATCCTCTTTCACAATAAACGGTACTGGTTTCACCCTTTATAATAGATTTACCGTATAAATAGGCGATTCCAGATTCTGAATAGAAATCTAATTGTTCAGAGTTTATAGTATACTTTGGGTTTTTGATAACAACATTTGATAAAAACTGATATTTTTTTGAATCTGCAAAGTACCTTCCAACGCTACTGGTTAAAATGCTTGCAGTGTCTTTGATGGTGCCGCTACTTCTGTAAAATGCTTGCTGTTTAATCCGATCAAAATATAAGGTGTCTGTTTTTAAAGAAGTTTTAGAATCGTTAAAAGCAACATTTCCACTGGCAAATGCAAATTGAGTATTACCGTTATATTCCGCGTATTTACTTCGCATAAAAATGGTATCTCCTTGCGAAATATTTACAGAACCATACGCTTTTACGAAGTTGTCTTTTGTATAAACATAGGCTTGATCACACCACATTTCTACACCATCATGAACTATATAAACTTGACCAGAATTATCACGAGTATAAATTACGGCATCTGGGAATTCAGGTTTTTTTTCCCAATACCCAGATTTAATAGTTATTTGTGTTTTTTCTTCAGGAGTATTCGTTTCTTCTTGTGCAATTAAATTGCTTCCGAAGAAAACAAATAAAAATAAAATAATGTAATTGTTAAGTTTCAAATAAAAATTCCTTTGTATAATGAATTAACGAAGATACTAAAGAATTGTTATTACCTATGAATAGTTTGTTTTCTATCTGGACCAACCGATACTAACTTAATAGGGATTTCTAATTCCTTTTCAAGAAAATCAATGTACTCATTTAACTCAGATGGCAATTGACTAGCATCTGTCATTTTTGTTAAATCTTCTTTCCAACATTTAAATGTTGTATAAATTGGAGATACATTTTCTTCTTCAATATTATAAGGTAAGTGCTTGATGGTTTCTCCTTTGTAGTTATAAGCAGTACAAATTTTTAGATTTTTAAACCCACTTAACACATCACTTTTCATCATCATTAGCTGTGTTACCCCGTTTATTTCGCAAGTGTATTTTAGGGCTACTAAATCTAACCAACCACAACGTCTTCCTCTTCCGGTAACTGCTCCAAATTCACGACCAACTTTAGCCATTTCTTTACCAACTTTATCAAATAATTCAGTAGGGAAAGGTCCAGAACCAACTCTAGTCGTATATGCTTTAAAAATACCAAAAACTTCGTTGATTTTTCTAGGTGCTACTCCTAATCCTGTGCATGCACCTGCAGCAGTCGTATTTGAAGAGGTTACAAATGGATAAGTTCCAAAATCAATATCTAATAAGGAACCTTGAGCTCCTTCAGCTAGTATAGTTTTGCCAGATTTCATAGCCTGACTCAAATACTCTTCACTGTCAATAAAAGTTAATTCTTTCAATTTCTTGATAGCATCAAAAAATTCAACTTCCATTTCATCTAAATTATATTGAATTTCTACATCGTAGAAATTAATCATAGCCACATGTTTATCTGCTAAAGCTCTATATTTTTGCTTAAATGTTTCAAGTTCTAAATCGCCAACTCGAATGCCATTCCTGCCCGTTTTATCCATATAAGTTGGGCCAATACCTTTTAAAGTAGATCCGATTTTTGCTTTACCTTTTGAAGCTTCTGAAGCTGCGTCTAATAATCGATGTGTAGGTAAAATTAAATGTGCTTTTCTGGAAATAATTAGTGTTGAAATATAATCGATATTAAAAGGATCTAACCCTTCTAATTCTTTTACGAAAACAACAGGATCTATAACCACACCATTCCCAATTACATTCATAGATTCTTTATGAAATATACCAGAAGGAATGGTTCTTAATACATGTTTTATACCGTCAAATTCTAGGGTATGTCCTGCATTTGGACCTCCTTGAAATCGTGCTATAATATTGTAGTTTTTAGTAAGAACATCTACAATTTTCCCTTTTCCTTCATCGCCCCATTGTAATCCAAGTAATAAATCTACTGCCATAAGTTATGCTTTTTCCTGTTTTGAATCAGGAGTTTTTTTATTTCCGTAAAAATAAAGTGAATGATTAATTATATCAACATTAAAAACTTCTTCAATAGTTTTTTTTATAGATTGGATTCTAGGATCACAAAACTCAATAACCTCCCCATTAGATAAGATAACATGGTCGTGTTGTTTATCAAAATAACATTTTTCATAATGTGCTTGATTTTGACCAAACTGATGCTTGCGAACCAAGCCGCATTCCAAAAGTAATTCTATGGTATTATAAAGAGTGGCTCTACTAACTCGATAATTTTTGTTTTTCATGTTTATGTATAATGATTCAATATCAAAATGATCATTATGGTCATAAACTTCTTGAAGTATAGCGTAACGTTCAGGTGTTTTTCTATGTCCTTTTTCTCCTAAAAAAGCTGTAAAAACATTCTTAACTATTCCTTGATTATTTGGATTTATCTTAGCGTTCATATTGAAACAAAAATACTCATTTATATTCTGGTAATTTTATCGATACCATTAATTTTTTTAATGTTTTTCACAAGGTTATCAAGAATGGATATATTTTTTACAACAACTATAATATTTCCATTAAAAATGCCATCATTACTCTCAAAATGTACACTTATCATATTTATGTTATGAGTGTTTGAAATAATTTTTGTCATTTCATTTACCAGTCCAACAGTGTCAATTCCAGAAATTAATAATTCTATTTTAAAATCACTTTGACTAGAGTCTATCCATTTTGCAGTAATAATACGATAACTAAAATTACTTTGTAGTTGAAGTGCATTTGGACAATTTTTTTTATGGACCTTAATACCATCAGTAACCGTTATAAATCCAAATACTTTATCGCCAGGAATTGGATTACAACAAACTGCGATTTTATAATCTAATTTATCATCATACTTGCCAAATACAAGTTGATCGTATTTTGCAGTAATTTCTTCTTTATTTACATCTTCTAGCTTGCTTGGCTTCCGAAGCTTATTTTTAAAGAAACTTACAATCATATTGTTTCTTGATGCTACAAACTCTTTTAGCTTTTTATTATCGATAATGCCAACACCAACTCTGTAAAATAGATCGAGGCTTGTTTTAATTTTAAAATAAGCGACTAATTGATTGATTGTTTTTTCATCTAAGGTAATTTTAAGAGATTTTAACTTTCTAATTAAAATTACTTTTCCATCTTTTGCAATTTGTTTTTCTTCTTCTTTTAAAGAAGATTTTATTTTTGATATAGCTCTACCAGAAGTTGCATAATCCAACCAATTTGAATTTGGCTTAACTTTATCTGACGTAATAACCTCTACTTGATCCCCACTTTTTAATTGATGACTTAATGAAACTAATTTACCATTAACTCGTGTTCCTCGAGTATGTAGTCCTATTTCAGTATGTACATTAAAGGCAAAATCTAAAGCAGTAGAACCTTTCGAAAGAGAGTATAAATCACCCATTGGAGAGAAAACAAAAATCTCTTTGGTATATAAATTTAATTTAAACTCTTCAACAAAATCTAATGCACTAATGTCATCATTACCCAGTGTTTCTTGCAATTTATTGAGCCAAATGTCTAAATCAACATCCCCTTTCTCATTATTTTTATATTTGTAATGAGCAGCAAATCCTTTTTCAGCGATCTCATTCATTCGTTCCGATCTAATTTGTACTTCCACCCATCGACCTTTTGGTCCCATTACAGTGATATGGAGCGCTTCGTAACCAGTCGACTTTGGAGATGATATCCAATCTCGTAATCGAGTGGGGTTGGGACGAAAATGATCGGTAACAATTGAATAAATTTTCCAGGCAAGAAATTTTTCATTTTCTTTATTTCCTTTGTAAACAATTCGCACTGCAAACTTGTCATAGACTTCATCAAAAGAAACATTTTGAACCATCATTTTTCTTCTAATTGAAAAAATTGATTTTGGTCTTCCTTTTATTTCATATGCTAAACTTTCTTTATCAAGAGAATCTTTAATCATACCTGTAAAGGAATTAATGTAGATATCTTGCTGTTGTTTGCTTTCTTTAATTTTACTAAAGATATCATTGTATACTTCAGGTTCGGTATACTTTAAACTTAAATCTTCAAGCTCGGTTTTTATATTATACATACCAATACGGTGAGCTAATGGTGCATATATGTATAAAGTTTCTGAAGCTGTTTTCACCTGTTTATGAGGAGGCATAGCGTCCATAGTTTGCATATTGTGCAAACGGTCTGCGATTTTTATAATAATTACTCGAATATCTTCATTTAAAGTAAGTAACATTTTACGGAAATTTTCCGCTTGAAGTGAATTGTCTTTATTTGAAGAAAGATGAGATATTTTTGTAAGCCCATCAACGATTCTAGCCACTGCTTCTCCAAACAACTGTTCGATATCTGCCAAGGTATAATCAGTGTCTTCTACGACATCATGAAGTAATGCTGCTGCTATTGAAGTGGAATCCAAACCAATTTCTGAAGCGACAATTTTTGCAACTGCTATAGGATGAAAAATATAAGCTTCACCAGACTTTCTACGTTGATCTTTATGAGCATCTACTGCGATGTCGAAAGCACTACGGATCAATTTTTTATCTTCTTTGGTAAGTGTTCTGTAGCTGATTTTAAGCAATTTTTTATATTGCTTTGCAATCTCTTTGTTTTCTATTTCTATAGCCTCTTCTGTCATAAAATAAAAATACATAAATGATTGTAATAAACAATAAAATACATTTTATTTATCAATATTTTTTTTTAGTTTGAATAGAAAAATACTTTTGATAAATCCAATTATTAAGTCATTATGTTATAGTAACGTTGTAACAATGTAGGGTGAGAGTAATGAGCAAAAACATATGCTGGGTGTGGAGTAAGATTACTTAAACTATTTTTAGATAATTTTTTTAATCCAGAGATTAATGGAGCTGCTTTAAAAGTATTTTTCGCATAATTATCAGCTTGATATTCAAATTTTCTTGAAATAAAATTCATAAGCAATCCGGTAAGTTCAGAAATTGGACTATATAAAATTCCAAATGCTATTAATCCAATATGAAATGACGGAATAGTTACATTTAGTGCTTCAGATAATATAGGACTTCCTACAAACAAAGATAACAACCAAAAAGTGAATCCCATTGTCAGAATACTTGCGATTAGATTAAAAACAATATGTTTTCTTTTATAATGTCCTACTTCATGAGCGAGTACTGCTACAATTTCATCTTCTTCCAAATCATTGATTAAAGTGTCATAAAGCGTTACTCTTTTTTCACTTCCAAAACCTGAAAAATAAGCATTTGCTTTTGTGCTTCTTTTAGAGCCATCTATCACAAATATCTTATCCAACGTGAAACCAACTTGTTGAGCATAATTTTCAATTTTTGTTTTTAATGTTCCTTCCTCAAGAGGTGTTTGTTTATTAAAAAGTGGTACAATTAACCTTGCATAAAACATATTCATAAAAAAAGCAAACGCAGCGACCATTCCCCAAGCATATAACCAGAAATTACTTCCAGTAGATTCATAAAACCAAATAATAATTGAAAGGATTAAACCTCCTAATAGTGAAGATATCAGCCATCCTTTAGCTTTATCCAGAAAAAATGTTTTTATAGTAGTTTTATTAAATTCAAATCTTTCTTCGATCACAAAAGTGTGAAAATAACTAAATGGGGTGCTTAAAATATCACTTGTAAGCATAATACTTCCAAAAAATATAAGTGCAACAATAATATTGTTATCTGAAAAAGTGCGTGCCCATTTATCTACAAAAGCAAAGCCATCTAAAAAGAAAAAAGCCAAAGTAGCAACTAAGGATACTAATGAAGTGATCGAACCAAACCGAGCATTAACTTTTTTATAAGCCTGTGATTTTTGATATTCTTTATGATCATAGACATCCTTTAATTCAACTGGAATGAGATCGTTATAATGACTGGAATTTAAAGTATCTAAGATTTTATCAATAATGAAACTTAGTATCAATATAGCTATGATAATATAAAATAGGGTAGTGGCTGTCATTTTATTTTTCTATTTTTTAAAAGTGTAAATTGAGTTTAATAGGTTCTTTAATTAAAATTTCGTTGTTTTTTTACTTCAAATAAAAGAATTCCAGCTGCCACAGAAACGTTCATGGAATCAATTTCACCTTGCATAGGGATGTGTATGTTTTTTTTACTTTCATCTCTCCATTGACTCGATAATCCAGTAGATTCTGTTCCAACAACTATCGCAGTGCTTTCTTTGAAATTACATGTATAATAAACATCGGATTCTTGTAAAATCGCACTGTAAATGGAAATATTTTTATTTTTTAAAAATGTGATGATCTCTGAAGTATTCCCTAGGGCTATCGTATTGGTAAAAACACATCCAATACTACTTCTAATTATATTTGGATTGTATAAATCTGTTTTTGGATTTGCAATGATTACGGCATCTACATTTGCAGCATCAGCAGTTCTTAATATTGCACCAATATTACCAGGTTTTTCTGGAGCTTCAGCAACTAAAATCAATTGATTGTGATCTTTTAACTTTAAATTGCTTAAAGCTAAATCTTTAGATTCAGAAATTGCAATGATTCCTTCTGTAGAAGTTCTATAAGCAATTTTTTTATAGACCTCAATAGAGATTTTAATAAGATTATTAACGTCTGTATTTAAGAAGTTTGATACGTCGTTTTCTGAAATGATATCAGAACAAAAAAGCAAGGTATTGATTTTGTAACCACCCTTTAAAGCTAATTTTATTTCGCGTTTTCCCTCAATAATAAATAAGCTGCTTTTCTTTCGCTCCTTTGCTTTCTCTTGAAGCAGCAATACTTTTTTTATAAGTGGGTTTTGAAAGCTTGAAATGTTTTTTAACATAACACAAATATAACCTTTTTAGAGATTGACTAAGTCTTATTAAATGGAGAGAATTTATACATTCTTAAGTCTGTAAATTATTGCGATAAAAAATAAGAATTACGATATATAAATTTTTAGACAGGAGTAAAGTGATTTAAAAAAGGCAATTGGATACTGGAATTACCTCTTTTAGTATTCAAAGTTAAACACAGGAATATATTTTATAACAAATTGATACTGGAGGAAATTCAAGAATAAAGAAAGTGTTTAAGAATTAATTTGTATTTTTTTGCTTGATAATTTTTGTGCTTTTCCCCACTTTTATTTCTCTATTCAAAAATAAAATTTCAAAACCTATTAAAAATCTCCAGCGTGATTGTTTTATGGTTGCAATTTGATTTATTAAAACATCAGGGAAAATATTTTCATCATTTGAATTTAAAAAATCAGACTTTCCATAAGTATACACAGTACCTAAAATAAAATTCACTCTTTTGTAACCGAAGTTAACACCTAAGCCGTAGTGATAAAAATCAGTGCCCGTATTAAATCTATTTTCTGATTTATTTGCTAATTCTATGATGGATGTTTCAATATCGAAAGGAGAAAAATCGGTTGAAAAACTACTATAGGCACTAATGGTTGGATTTATATATATCTCTGCTCCAATACCAAAATTAACAATAGAACTTAACTTTTCTTGTAATTTATACCGATAAACCTCTTCCCCTATTGTACTTTCTAAAGTTGGTATGTCAAGCCTGTCATAGTTGTCAACTGCAGAGTTCCAACTAATGTTTAAATGTAAATTGTTCTTTTTAAATGGAATACCAGCACCTAAAGAAATACCCATAGGAAATATTCTTTTAGCATTAATATCATCTAAATTATTTAGGGAAAATATATCAATTTCATTGTTGGAACCAGAAAGTACTTCTTCATTATAAAAAGAACCTTCACTGTATACTTCTAAATATGGCAAATCAATGTTTATTCCAAATTCTATTGATTTAAAAACCCAAGCTGCGCCAATTTTTAAAAATGCACCATATGATTTTTGATCAAAACTAACTTTATATGAATGATTCGTTATCTGATCTAAATCATTAATTGAAGTGAATTGGTCTTTATTTTCCGCTGAATAATTATAATAGGAAGCAAATAATGAAGCGCCTAAACTAAAATTAGAAGTAATTGATTTGGCCCACGAAAGACCAAACCAATTTTCTCTTAATTGATAATTTAAATTTGTGCTAGCAAAATATTTTGCTATTCCAGGCAGTTCATTGGTGAATTCATTATCAACGATATCAGTATTAAAACTGAGATCGACTTCGTATCTATTTCTTGAAATTAATGCGTAAGCAAATTGGTGATTTTTCAAGAATTTTACTTTAAATGTCCCAGAAACCATACTTGGTAACCCTTTAAAATTTGAACTTGAAAGATCGGTTTTATCAAACAAATAATTTTCAATTTTAATATCGATAAATTCGTATATTTTAGCATTTATAGCAAAAACAGGATCTTCTATTAAAGCTAGTCTTGCCGGATTATAATAGGTTGCACCTAAATCGTCAACACTACCAGTAACATTACCATTTAATAATATAGACCTATTTCCAAAATTCTCATACTTATAGTTAGTTTGAGACTTTACTTGAATTATAAAACAAAAAATTAATAAAAATAATGAATATTTCATTTCATTTAAAATTAGTTATTACTATATTTTTCAGAATATCGTTTCCAAAGTTTAGTTTGATGAGTTTCTAGAGATATTTCTCTGCCATCAATAAAAGCCTGGCTTAAAATGTTAGTACGCATATCTAAAGCATCTCCCTTACAAATAAATAAAGTAGCACTTTTACCAATTTCCAATGTACCATAATTTGCATCAATACCTAAAATTTTAGCTGGATTTTCTGTGATTAATTGTAACGCCTTTTCTTTACTTAAACCTTGCGCAGCAACTTGACCTGCATAAAAGGGTAAGTTTCTAGTATTCATTCCTTCCATTTGCCCACTTGTTTGTAAAGCTACTAAAATTCCTTCATCTACTAATAATTTCGCTAACTTATATGGTAAATCATAATCTTCATCATCTCTTTCAGGGGTACTATGAACCCTTTGAATTAAAACGGAGATATCATTCTTTTTGAGGAAATCACTAATTTTATAAGCTTCATAAGCTCCTACCACAACAACATTGTATATCCCATTATTTTTAAGAATAGTCACCGCATCAATCATTTCTTTTTCTCCCTGGGCGTGCACAAACATTTTTTGATGACCATTAAATAAACCTTGCATTGCTTTAAAAGCTTCGTTAATTTTTTTAGGAGTTGACTTTCCATAGGTTTTACTATTTAAAATAAAGCTCTTTATGTTTTCAATTTCTTCTTGGTAATTTTTGTTTGCCTTATATGCACTAGATTCTCCTAACCACCATCTGCCTCGAGCATAACTATTTGGCCAATTTATATGAACCCCATCATCTTCTTTAACTACTGCATCTTCCCAGTTCCAAGCATCTAATTGTACAATTGAAGAAGTACCAGAAATAGTGCCACCTCTAGGAGTAATTTGTGCTATCAATACACCATTTGGTCGCAATGATTCAACCACTTTGCTTTCTGCATTATAAGCAATTAAAGACCTTACATTAGGTATAAATTCACCTAACTCATCTTCATCTCTAGTGGGTCTAACAGCATCAATTTCCACGATGCCTAATGTTGTATTAGGAGCTATAAAACCTGGATATACATGTTTTCCAGTAGCATCGATAATAGTTCCTTTCAAAGCTATTTTTGAAATAGTAGCATCAGCAACAGCTATTAATATACCATTTTCAAATGTGATGATACTGTTTTTTATAATGGTGCCATTACCTATATGAGCAGTTGCTCCAGATATAGTGATGGTTTCATTTTGAATAGGAGCAGGTGTTTGTTGTGCAAAAACAACCAAATTAAAGCTCATGATTACTAGTGAAATTATATTTTTAAATGCTTTCATAATGGAATGATTTTTTTAATTTGAATTATAAACTTTCACATGTTAAATGTCTCTTTTTTCTCTTAATAGGAGTTTTCTTTTTTTCTCCACTATCTTTCTCATTTCGCATTAAGTTAACAAGTTTGTTTTTTTCTTCCTGAATTGCTTTACGTTGAAGTTTGTCTGTTTCCATATCAAAGTAAACAGCTCCTTCAATTAATGTCTTTTCAGCTTTTGCGTATACTGATAAGGGATGATCACTCCATAATACCAAATCTGCATCCTTACCCACTTTTACGCTTCCTACTTTATCATCTAAGTGTAATAGTTTTGCCGGATTTAAAGTGACCATTTTCCAAGCCTCTTCTTCAGACATCCCACCATATTTAACAGATTTTGCTGCTTCTTGGTTTAATCTTCTGGACATTTCTGCATTGTCACTATTAATAGCTACGGTAACTCCTGCATTGGCCATAATTGTCGCGTTATAAGGTATAGCATCTTTTACTTCATATTTATAAGCCCACCAATCACTAAAAGTTGATCCACCAACTCCGTGTTCTTTCATTTTGTCAGCTACTTTATACCCTTCTAATATGTGTGTAAATGTGTTAATTCTAAAATCGAAACGCTCTGCAACTTTCATTAACATATTGATTTCACTTTGCACGTATGAATGACAAGAAATAAATCGTTCCTTATTTAAAATCTCTACTAAAACTTCCATTTCTTCATCATAACGGTAGGCATTTCCACTTTTCTTTTTAGCTTCATATTCTTGAGCTCTTGTAAAATAATTAATATATAATTGTTCTACTCCCATTCTAGTTTGTGGAAAACGACTGTAGCTTTGCCAATTGGATTGTTTTACATTTTCACCCAATGCAAATTTTATAAACTTTGGAGCATCTTTATAAAGAAGCCCATCTGAATCAGATCCCCATCTAGGTTTTATAATAGCAGAACGACCTCCAATTGGATTTGCAGAACCGTGTAATATTTGTATGGTGGTAACTCCTCCAGCTAAATTACGATAGATATTTATATCCTCAGGATCTAAAACATCTTCTATGCTTACTTCAGCAGAAGAATTTTGACCTCCTTCATTGATGCTAAACGCTGCAATATGTGAATGCTCATCAATTACTCCAGAAGTTAAATGTTTTCCTGTTGCATCAACAGTTAGTGTATTCCCAGCAGATAAGTTAGATCCTATTTTTTCAATTTTACCATTTTTAACTAAAACATCCGTTTCCGTTAAAATTCCATCCTCTTCATTGGTCCAAACCGTTGCGTTTTTAAAAAGAATGGTTTGTTGTTTTGGAAGCTCAGAAAAACCATAACCTACATTTGGATAGGTGAGAGGTACTATTTCAATTTCTTGTTCATCCTCTTTTTTATCTTCTTTTTTGTCTTTATTTTCTTCAGAAGCTTTTTGTTTTATGGCAGTAAAAGCAGTTTCTTTTCCACTTGGTGAAATTAATAATCCTGAGAAATTATCATTATTTTTTTCAATAAGAGCGGTAGAATTATAAATATCTGTAGTCTCTTTATTTGTAATCGTAAGAGTAAGCCAATTGTCTTTGTAATTTAATTTTGAAGCATATGCTACCGTGTCAACTTTTACTTTGGATTTTAATTTGTCTATTTTGCCAGAAATCGAAATTTCGAATTTTTTTTCAGCTGTTAAAATCGCATAATCTCCACGAATATCTTTTTGGTTTAAAGAATTAATCACGTTTTTATTTCCTTGAACCCAATTTTCATAAAGGATTGTTTCTTCTTCAAAAAGTTCGCCAGAGGTAATTAAAAAGTTAGCGTATCGTCCATTTTTTAAAGACCCTACTTTATCGCTTTGTCCAAGCATTGCTGCAGGTACCGTAGTTAAAGATTCTAATGCTTTGGTTTTGTCATAACCATATTTAATGGCTTTTTTTAGATTGGTATTGAATTCAGATACTTTTTTTAATTTAAAAGTAGTTAACGCAAATTCAATATTATTATCAGCCAATACTTTTAAATTAGTAGGTGCTTGATTCCAATCACGCATTTCTTCGATGGTCAGGTGCTTTAATGAATAAGGATCAGTAACATCATATGCTTCCGGGAAATTGATGGGAATAATATATTTTGCTTGAGTAGCTTTGATTCTTTCGATAGTTTCATACTCATTACCTCCACCAACAATGGTATAATTAAGATTGAATTGATCACTAATATCATCTGCATTAATGTCTTTTCTTTTATCTCCACTTTCAATAAATGCGGGTAAGTTTTTACTTGCATTGAAAGCCTCCAATGATAAGTCTTTATTGGTTGCATTTCCTTCTGCATACCATTTAGCATCGTGTTGAAATTGTTTTAATAAAGCTATAGATCCCATATGTGAAGAAGGGTAGGATTGTCTACTTGCTTGCGATTTTTTAAAAGAAAAGTATTGACCGGAAATGTCATTGATGATTCTTCCTGAATTAGTACCCTCGTCATTTAAAGTTACTAAAACCCCCGTTCCTCTGGCAATCCCATCCATAATATGTGAGTTTACAACTCCAAACCCAGCTTTTCTTAATTCATCAGCTTTTTTACTAGTATACTTAAATTTGTCGATCGCTTTATTTTCGGGCATGATATGATCGTTCCAATAAAATCCCTCACGTTTAGATTCATATTGAGGAGATCGTTCTCTATTTGTCTTTTCAGGTTTCAATATTCCAAAACCAGAATACGGATCGATAAAAGAAGGATAAATATGTTTTCCATTTAAATCGATAATAATAGTATTTTTAGGAATGGTCACTGATTTACCACTTGTTATAACTTTTCCATCTTGTATTAATAAGGTGCCGTTTTTTATTACTTCATTTGGAGTAATAAAAATTACTGCGTTGGTAAAAGCTGTATAGTTATTGTTTTCTTGTTTTAATCCAGTATTGGTTGGAAAATAATCTTGAGCAATTAAATTTATTACACTTACTAATGTTAAGCATAGAAGGACTATTTTTTTCATGAGTTTATTTATTAACAATAATTCTTAAAAATACAAATACTGTAGGATTAAAAATTAATATTCAGGATTTTAACACTATTAGAATCTAAAATGGTTGGTCCTCGTAATAATTAATAATTAGAGCTACCATATAGCTATAACTTTTAATTCCGTTGGATTGATTATTGGCTCTTAAAAATTGATCCCAAAATAATTTTGAAAACACTTCAAAGGGGTTTTCATAACTTTTCCAGAAATTGCGCATTTCTTTATAGCTTTTTAAAATTCCTGGATTAATGGTCGTCAATAATTCACGATAGGTATCTAAATCTCGCCTGGCGATTTCATTAACACAATAACGCAATGCAAAAATGTAACCTGTATATTGAATAAAATCATCTTCATTATTTATAGTCGCAAGTGCTGCTATAAAATTTGCTTCATTCTCTGCGGCATAACCTAATTGATGTGCTTGTTCGTGACAACTTACCACAGGAAATTTATACAGTTTAATAAGACCATTTACTTGCGCTTCACCTGTAAAAGGATTGTAATAACCACTATAACCCATATATGTTAATCCCAAACTCCAAGTGCTTCTTTTTAAGCTTAAAGGATTATAATTAAGATTGGGATGTTTTTGAGAAAGGTTTTGATAGCCGTTTAGGGTCTTTTTAAATAATTGTTTATAATCGTAAGGAGATTCAATTTTTATGGTATCGTGAAACCCTAATTTTCGATGCATTTCATTCGACTTTTTAATCAATCGTTTAGTAGTAGAAATTAGTTCTTCAGTATTGTATTCGGTATCTAGAGAAAGGTTTTGATGCAATGGAATGCGATAATAATTCAATCCCCAAAGAAGATTAAATAGTAGGTACACAATTGATAAAGTTGAAAACACATCTAAAATAAAATTTTTAGTATCTGTTTTTATTCGTTTTATGTTTTTAAAAATCCATCTAATCAATAATAATATCAAAAAGAAATAAAAAATATCACCTATTGAAAAAGGAATCCACCCAAAAACATACCTATAAATTTTTGAAATAACAGGAAATATTCCGGTACTATAAAAAGATTCTATAAATTCAGGGACATGTTTTAAAAGTTGCAAAGCTAAAATCTGAATAGGTAGTAGAACTACTAAAATTAGTTTTGTCTTTTTTTGCATAAATCAAACTTACAAATAATTCTTTTTATAATTTTTACTCGTGGAAGTAAATTGTAATTTTGTATGAATATTTTAAATAAACCTTATACTATGAATGAAGCTATTAGAAATTTAGAACCAAATAGACTTTGGAATAATTTTGCAGATTTAAACGCTGTGCCCCGTGCTTCCAAAAAGGAAGAACAAGTAATTCAGTTTATGAAGAGCTTCGGAAATAATTTAGGTTTAGAAACTTTTGAAGATGATGTGCGAAATGTAATTATTCGCAAGCCTGCAACCCCCGGAATGGAAAACCGTAAGGGAATTGTATTGCAGTCTCATATCGATATGGTACATCAAAAAAATAATGATACCGATTTTGATTTCGATACTCAAGGAATCGAGATGTATGTGGATGGTGATTGGGTTCGCGCAAATGGAACCACTTTAGGCGCCGATAACGGGTTGGGAGTAGCAACTATTATGGCAATTTTAGAAAGCGATACTATTGTACATCCAGCAATTGATGCCTTATTTACCATTGATGAAGAAACTGGAATGACTGGTGCTATAGGATTAAAAAGTGGAATATTACAAGGAGAAATTTTATTGAATTTAGATACCGAAGAAGATGATGAAATAGGAGTGGGTTGTGCTGGTGGAGTTGATGTTACTGCATCTAAAAATTACCTTCAAATCCCAAGTTCTAATGATGCCAATGCATATAAAATAACAATTAAAGGACTGCAAGGTGGGCATAGCGGTATGGAAATTCAATTAGGATTAGGGAATGCTAATAAATTGATGAATCGTATATTATCTGAAGTACATGATAATTGTTCATTGTCAACTTTATTAGGTGGAAGCCTGCGTAATGCAATTCCAAGAGAAAGTAATGCAGTTGTAGTTGTTGAAGCTAACAAAACAATTAATTTTCTTGATGGTTTTGAAAAAATGAAAAATAAAATTAAAAATGAATTTCATCACATAGAATCAGATATCACTATTAGGGCTGAAAAAGTAACAGTACCAGAAACGGTATTGAGTGTTGAAGATCAAGATCAGTTTTTTAAAGCTGTTTATGCAGCTCATAATGGTGTTTTTAGAATGAGTCCTGCAATTGAAGATTTAGTAGAAACTTCTAATAATATTGCAAAAATAACAGTGAATAATGGTTCCATTACTATAGAATGTCTTACGCGTTCATCGGTAGATTCTTCTAAAGATAATATGGTAAATACTTTAACTGCAGTTTTTGAATTGGCTGGATTTTCAGTAAGCTTATCTGGAGATTATCCAGGTTGGGCACCAAATATGGATTCTGCTATTTTAAAAGTGCTAGCAGCTTTATATGAAAAAATGAATGGCGAAAAAGCAAATGTAGCTGCTTGTCACGCAGGCTTGGAATGTGGGATTCTAGGAACAAATTATCCTGGGATGGATATGATCTCTTTTGGACCTACGATAAAAGGAGCACATTCTCCAGATGAAAGAGCTAGTATCTCTTCTACTCAAAAGTTCTGGAAATTTATAAAAGAAATTTTAAAAGAAATCCCTGTTAAGTAATTTAAAGACACAAACTTTAAAAATTATTATTTAATAATTAATAGTTCTAATTAATAATGTGTCACCTTTTTTTATGATAGATTTAAATAGTTTCGAAATTTTATCTTAACTAATTATATTATATAAAAAAAAGGAAGGTGTATCTAAATACACCTTCCTTTTTATACTTAAATAATTAATTTATAAAAATATTATTCAGTTTTTGACTGCTCAAGAGCTAAGTTATATATAACTAAACCAAAACCAATTTTATTAATTGCATCGGCAATGTTATACCAAACATCCATGTCTAATACACTTAGACCAAGCATGTCATACCATCCAGAAGTACCAGCCATGTAACCTATTGGGTAAATTGCCCAACCTACTAGTACGAACCAACAAAGTACTTTGTGAGCACGTTGTATTGAACCACCTGCTTCTTTAGCTAATTTAGCTGCACCACCTAACCATATTTCATATACAATAGCAAAATAAGCAACACCAGAAACTAATCCCCATATTTGAGCATTATCTGAATCTGAAACTTCTCCAATGTATCCTGTTACAAGCATTACTACTGAAAGTAAAATCAATTTCCATAACATTGATTTTTTTGCACCTGCTACTTTTAGTATCAAGTAAAATTCAACACACATTAATGGTACTGTAAGAATCCAATCAACGTATCTAAAATCTGTTGGAGATTCTCCAGTAGTCATGTAATAATCTCTCATATACCAATAATGAACTGCAGCGATAAATGTAATTAGACCTGAAACAAGTATGGAAGTTTTCCACTTTCGGTCAAAATCATTCATTGAGAAAAAGAAAAATGCAGATGCTGCCATCATGGCCATACATCCAATAAAAAAAGTGAAAGCAGTAGAATCCATTGTTCCTAATGTTTCAGGGGCAATTGCGATAAAATTTAGTAAATTTGTCATAATATATTTTGATTTGTTTAGTCAAACATACAATTAATTAAACAGATTGTAAAATTAATTTAACATTTTTTTTAAATTATTAATTATTTTACATTTTTATACTATGAAATATAAGGAAAAAGCAATTTTAATAACATTTTTTAGTCTTTGGCTTTCGGTCTATTTTAAAGGACCGGCACAAGAAGTATTCGCTCTTTTTCTTATTTTTTCTTTAGGTATTATGCATGGAAGTAATGACTTGTTTTTAATTTCTAAATTTAAAACAACTTCCAAATCCTTAAAACTAGTATTTTTCTTTAGTTCATATATTTTAACCGTTTTAGTGGCCAGTTTACTTTTTTATTACATTCCCATTTTTGCACTAACTGGATTTATAATTTTTAGTGCATTTCATTTTGGTGAACAACATTGGAATGAAGCCAAGACAAAAAATCTAAATTTTAACCGTTTGTTATTCCTTAACTATGGCTTGTCTGTTTTATTTTTACTTTTTGCTTTGAATAGTAATGCCACGATAGAAATAATATCTGCACTTACAGGTTTTTTAATCAATGAAATTTGGTTTAGCTGGATATTTTTTTTAAACATTACATTATTTATAATGCAAGCTATAATAATGACCTATAAAACTTACATTACTTGGCAAGAGCTATTGTTTGAGTTGTTTTTAATCATTGTCTTTGCTATTGTTTTTAAAACAGCTACACTTATTTGGGCATTTGCTATTTACTTTATTTTCTGGCATAGTATACCTTCAATTTTTGAACAGCAGTCTTTTTTATATGGCGAGGTATCTTTTAAAACCTTTATTAGATATGTCAAGTCCTCTTTTCTAATCTGGCTAATCTCTATAAGTTCAATGCTAATATTATTTATATGGTTAAAAGATGAAGCTATTTTATTGCCCTTATTATTTGCTTTTTTGGGAGCAATTACATTTGCACACTCGCTAACAATATCTAAAATGTTCAAATCTAAAAAATAGCCTTAAAATAATTCTTACAAAATACCCACTAGCTAGCCAGGTATTATTTGTTTTAAAAAGTATAACAAAATGTATAAATTGTTAAACATTTTATATCTTTACAAAATAATTTGTAGTGATTTATTGCTGGAGATTTAAAAAACAAAATTAAAAATGTTCGGATTATTTAAAAAAAAGTCAGAGAAAGAAAAATTAAGGGTTCTATATGAAAAGCTTTTAAAAGAATCTTATACTTTATCTACCACTAACAGAAAATTGAGTGATCAAAAAGCTTTTGAAGCTGATGAGGTAATGAAACAACTCGAAAAGTTGAACTAAAGGGATTTATTTAATAATGACAGAAAATAAAAAACCAGATAATGTAGTTTTTAATACTGAAACTCAAAAATATGATGCTTCACTTAAACCCTACGGAACTTCCGTAGGAGCACCAATAATAATTCCAACAGATACTGTTGCTTGGAAGAATAGAAGCATCAATAAAATTAATCATAAAGTATCCGCTAAATATTTAGAATTAAAATCTGAATATGAAAATATGATACAAGAATTTGAGTACAATAAACTTATATTTAATGCAAAATTTTCCTTTGAGCCTATTATTGGTGAAGTTTATCATTTGTACCAAAGAGAAAATAATGAATCTTTTCTTTCCCTTATATCTCCAGAACAATGTAACTTTAAATCAATCGGTAGTTTTTATTTGAATGCAGGCCAAATTTGGGAAAAAATTTAATTTTAGGATGGTTAACAAGAAACAATTAACAGAAATAGAATTAGATCGCATTATAGAAATGGCTTGGGAAGATCGCACACCATTTGAAGCAATTCTCTTTCAGTTTGGCTGTACAGAAAAAGATGTCATTAAACTGATGCGAGGAAATCTTAAAGAATCTAGTTTTAAGCGTTGGCGTAAACGAGTTAATAGTGGTGTTAGCAAAAAGCATTTAAAAAAACGTAATCCAGAGATTTCACGTTTTAAATGTTCACGGCAAAATGCTATATCAGGCAATAGAATTAGTAAAAGAACTTAATAAAGCCCTATCATTTGATGGTAGATTCGCTTTAGTTATGATAGGTCAATCTAATTTTAAATATAAACCACAAAAAAGAGGCTTCGCGCAAGCCTCTTTTTTATATAAATTAGGATTAGTTATTTTACAATCTCTACGATTTCTAAGTTGAAAATTAAATCGCTTCCTGGAGGAATTAAATTAGGAATTCCTCTTTCGCCATATGCTAAATGAGTAGGAATAAATAAGGTAATTTTATCACCTACACCCATCATTAATAATCCTTCCCTAAAGCCAGGAATTAATTGAGCATCTTTACTGTAATCAGTTGCAGTTGGTGCGTATCCGCCGCCATCAGCTCTTCTGTGATCCCAAACGTTGTATTTTTTAGCAATTTCTTCGATGTTAGAATCAAATAATGTACCGTTTGCCAAATATCCTGCATAGTTCATTTTAATTTTAGAACCTTGAGCTGGTTTTACACCCGATCCTTTCTTATTAAAATATACTTTTATTCCAGAAGGCATTTCTTTTCCTTTTTCAAGATCACTGGCTAAAACTTTAGCAGTTGCGGCAGCAATAACTAGGCTAGCAGCTTGTTCTTCTTTTACTTTGTCTTCTGCAGCAATCATCGCTTCATTAAAAGATAATAACGATACATCACCAACCCTTATAATTTTAAGTTCCTTAATAAGAACAGGATCAACTGGCTTGTCTCCAGGTTTTGAAGTTTCAACAACTCCTAAAGAATCGACGATATCTTGACCGATTACAATTTCTCCAAAAACAGAGTGCTTACCATCTAACCAAGGAGTCTCTTTTAAGGTAATAAAAAATTGGCTTCCATTAGTTCCTGGTCCAGAATTGGCCATAGAAAGTATTCCTTTTTTACTGTGCGTTAAACTATCTGAAAATTCATCAGGGAACATGTATCCTGGGTTGCCAGAGCCAGTACCTAATGGATCGCCACCTTGAATCATAAAATCTTTTATAATTCTGTGAAAAATTAATCCGTCATAATATTTTTTTCCTTTGTATACTGAATCTACCAACTCATTTTTTCCTTCTGCTAATTCTACAAAATTAGCAACGGTAAGAGGGGTTTCTTCATTATGTAATTTTGCTACAAATACTCCTTTGGTGGTATTAAATTCTGCATAAACCCCATCTTCTAAATCTGGGTATTTGCTTTCTTGGCAAGATGCGAAGCTTAAAGTAAGTATTAATATTAAAAATGATAGTTTTTTCATAATTCTAGTAGTTTTCATGTGTTTGATTTATTTTATTTAAAGTTACTGTGCATTGAACAGGAATATTAGTTTCTAATTTATTGTCGATTCCATAATAGCCAAACGCTTTGAAGGAAGGAAATAGAAAAGTAATGGTTTCTCCTTGTTTCATTAATTTAAGCCCATCGCGTATTCCAGAAATTAATTCTTGATTTGTTTTATCTATACTACAATTTTGTATGCCAATTTCCTTTTTTGAAAGGACCGCAGTTCCATTTAGCCTATTAACATTATAACTAAAGGTAACATGGTCTCCAAACTCTGGTGTTTTAGTTTGTGTGGTGTCTTTTATATTGTAATAATACCAAAAACCACTTTCTGAAGAATGATAAGGTTGTTCTTTATTTGAATTTAATAGTTGAATTATTTGTAATTTTTCTTTTTCAAAAATCGATTTATTTCTTTCTATGGAATTTGACATAAAAGATCCAGAATTATTTTGAATTGGTCTTCTAGCCTCTGGATTTTTACAGGAGAGTATAGTAAACAGAATGCTTAAAGCAATAAATACATTACGACTCATTTAATTCTTTTTTATAGTATGGTAATATACTGATAAATTCTTCAATGGTTTCTGGTAATTTTTTTAGACTCCTACCGCCAGCCGCGTTGGTATGGCCTCCACCATTATAGTGATTTCTTGAGAATTCATTAACCGAAAAATCACCTTTGCTTCTTAAAGATATTTTTACGATATCCTCTTTTTTATTTTCAATAAATATAATAGCAAAAACAACGCCAGAAAGCGATAAAGCATAATTAACAAAACCTTCGGTATCTCCTTTTTTAAAGTTATTATCGTTTAATTCGTTTTGTGATATTGTAATGTATGCAGTGCGAAATTCAGGAAACATTACCATATTATTTAAGGCAATACCTAATAATTTAAGTCGATCTGGACTATTAGTGTCATATACATTTTCATGAATGCTGGCGTTTTCAGCTCCTGCTTCCATTAAATCTGCAATTACTCTATGAGTTGTAGCAGTAGTAGTTTGGAAACGAAATGACCCTGTATCGGTCATAATTCCCACATATAATTGTGTGGCAATTTCTTTATTTAATAATTTAATACCTTCTAGTTTTTCCATAAAATGAAAAACCATTTCGGATGTAGAACACATTGCAACATCACTATAGGTTACTAGTGCGTAATCATCGGGTTGTTGGTGATGATCTATTAATATAAAATCGGCAGCTGCTTGTTCTAATTCGGTTGCTAAACCTCCAGTACGATTAAGTGCATTAAAATCTAATGTAAATATGATTTCTGCTTTTTGAATAGCAGTTTTTGTTTCCTCAAAATTTTGTTCATAATTGATAATGGAAGAAGCTTCAGGAATCCATTTTAAAAAATCAGGAAAGTCATTAGGCATAACTACCTGTACATGATGTCCTTTTTGTTTTAGAAAATTGCACAGCCCTAATGAAGAGCCTACAGCATCGCCATCGGGGTTTTTATGACCTACCACAACGATTTTTTTAACGGTACTTAATAGCTTATTTGTTATTGAAATGTCTTCCGAATTCATAGACTGCAAATATACAATTTATTAGTATTTACTCACTAATATTGAATTGTTTTAGAAAAGTATTAAGGTTATTTTGATTAAATTATTTTATTCTTGGAACTTACTATGCCTTTTATTTTTTCAAAAATATAGGGGATCATTTCTTTAGCTACCAGGTATCCAGCAAAATAGTTGCGAGTTACTTTATTACCAAGAAGAAAAGAGCTTATAAATTGTTCTACAGTTTCAAATTTAATTTCTGGAAGGTTTTTAAAAAGTATACTTTTTGCAGATTCTTTGTTTTTAATAGAATCTGCAATTTTTACAACTGGATTATTTTTAAAATATTGTTCCTGTTCTTGAATGGAAATTCTTAGGTTAATCTTTGCTGCCTGCAAATCTTTATAAGACTTTATGTCACTTGTTTTATTAATCATTTTTTTCTTTCTCAGCTTTTAAAGCAGCTTTTACAATAGCATCCTTTACTTTGTTTTCAATGTTTTTCTTTATAAACGTTATATAAATTAAAAATACAACAATAGCTATTCCACCAACTGCAGCAAATCCTATTGCAGTGTTATCGAAATAATGTCCAATAAAATAGGCTATTGAAAAGCTAAACATGGTACATATGATAACAAGAAATAATGATATCAATAATAAATTTATAAGGTTTGCAGATATATTTGCTAAAACAGTTATTAATTCAAGTTTTAAAAGTTGTATTCTATTCTCAATGTATTTTTTTACTGATTCAATCATAAAAATTTATACGTTTTTAGTGCTTCCTGATTTTTCTTTAGCTTCTTTTTTAATGCCCTTATATTTTGACACAATGTCTTTTTCAATAGTTTCTGCTTTGTCTACTATATTAGCATACTGATCTTTATTTTTTTCTTTAACATCGAAAAATTTATCTTTTAAACTATTTAAATCTTCATTTTCGATGTTTTTAATTTTTTCAGAAACATCGTTAAGCTTGGCTTCTAAATCTTCTTTTAGTTCTGAAGTTTTAACGACTATTTTTTTTCTAGTTTTTTCTCCAGATTCTGTTGCTAATAGTATTCCTGTAGCTACACCAGCAATTGCTCCTATAATTATTCCAGTTAAAAACTTTGATTCCTTAGACATGATATATGTATTAAAATATAGAGTAAATGTACCATTAATTTCGAATTTTTTAAGATAAAAAGTTGTTAAACTATTTGTTAATGTTTGTGTTGTAATTATCTTCAATTTCCATATTTTTGCAAAAATTTAAAAAAGATGAGAACAGACAGAACGTTTACTATGTTAAAGCCAGATAGTGTTGAAAAAGGACATGTTGGTGCTATACTTGAAAAAATTACAGCTTCAGGATTTAGAATTGTTGCTATGAAACTTACACAAATGACTTCAGATGATGCAAAGGCTTTTTATGCTGTGCATAGTGAGCGTCCATTTTATGGCGAGTTAGTAGAATATATGACTCGTGGTCCTATTATTGCTGCGATTCTTGAAAAAAACAACGCCATGGAAGATTTTCGTACATTAATTGGTGCTACAAATCCTGCAGATGCTGCAGAAGGTACTATTAGAAAATTATATGCAGCCTCTATAGGTGAAAATGCTGTTCACGGAAGTGACAGTGATGAAAACGCAGCAATTGAAGGTGCTTTTCATTTTTCAGGCAGAGAAATGTTTTGTTATTTTAGAATGTAGCTTACGAAGTAAAAATTTATATAATTCACTTTTACGTTATATTATATTCTTTATCGAAGTACTAGCTTCGTAATTATTTGTTTTCCCATTTCTTCATTAATCATAGTTATAATTTTTGTTTTCCCATAACTTAACTCTTCTCTTAAAACAGAAGAACTTAATTGTATATATAGTGTCTCTCTATCTAATTTAATAGCAGTGGTGTATTTAGAAATAGCATTCCCCATTACCGAATGCCAAGCTTCTTCAATAGATACCTTATCCAAGCCTTTTTGCAATCTATTTGCATCGATAAATCCTTTTAAGGCATTACCCATAGTACTATTATCACCTATTCTGCCTTTTCTTTTTACCATTTTATAATTTAAACATTTTATAAGATTGATGTATTTTTTTAATCACATTTTCTGTTCTATCGGCGTGAGTATCACTAATAAACAACTGTCCAAAATCTTCATTTTTAACTAAAGATATTATTTGCGCTACTCGCAGTTCATCCAGCTTATCAAAAATGTCATCCATTAATAATATTGGATTTACTTTGCTATGAGATTTTATAAAATCAAATTGCGCCAATTTTAAAGCTATTAAATATGATTTTTGTTGTCCCTGTGAACCAAATTTTTTAATAGGATGCTCTTCAATTTCAAAATTAAGATCATCTTTATGAATACCATAATTGCTGTATTGTGTAATTTTATCTTTTGCCGCATTCTCTTCTAATAAAACCAATAATTCATTTTCATTTAATTGACTTTTATAGGAAAGCATAACCGACTCCTTTGAATTGCTAATAGATTGGTATCGTTTTAAAAAAATGGGCATAAATTCTTCCAAAAACTTTTTACGCTTTTCAAAAATTGTAGTCCCTAAATCATGCAATTGTAAATTATAGATGTCTAGTGTTTCTTGATTGTGCGTATTATTGATTGCAAAGTATTTTAAAAGTGAATTTCGCTGTGTTAAAACCTTATTGTAATTTAATAAGGTTTGAAGGTAATTAGAATCACCTTGAGAGATGACACCATTAATAAATTTTCTTCGAGTCTCACTGCCTTCAATAATTAAATCCCTATCACTAGGAGATATGATAACTAAGGGTAAAAAACCTATATGCTCACTAAATTTGGCGTACAATTTTCCATTGCGTTTGATTACCTTTTTCTGCCCTCTTTTAGCGCTAATAATAATTTTTTCTTCTCTATTTTTTTTTGTGTAATTACCTTCAACGACAAAAAAAGCTTCTCCATGTTTGATATTTTGAATCGTTAAAGGATTAAAGTAACTTTTTCCGAAGGAAAGGTGATAAATTGCATCTAAAACATTCGTTTTGCCAACCCCATTATTACCAACTAAACAGTTAATCTTAGAATCGAACTGAAAAGAAACCGTTTCAAAGTTTTTGTAATTAAGAAGCGATAGGTTTTCTAAAGTCATATTTTATAGCTGTTTATACGTTTTTTAGTATTAATTTATTAATTAAAAAGGCAGTATTTTAATCGATTGCAAATTATTGAAAAATAATAAAAAGTTGTGCTTTTATTATGTAATAAAAATTATATTTTTGCACAATAACAAAGTTAGATTATGGCAACATATAAGAAAAGAGGGGATAAACCTAAAAATCAGGCCGAGAAGATTTCTCAGATAGAACAAGAAAGTACTACGGCAGAAGTATTTAGCACCCTAGATGAAGGAGCTTCAAGAACCGAAGCTTGGGTAGAAAAAAATCAAAAGGCAATTTTAATACTTGTTGGAGTTGTTGCAATAAGTGTTTTAGGATATTTAGGATATCAAAAATTGATCCAAGAACCTAAAGAGTCTGAAGCAATGAACGAAATGTTTCAAGCGCAATTTTACTTTGAAGCAGCATTAATTGCTTCTAAAAAGGATTCGCTTTTTAATTTATCTTTAAATGGAGCTAATGGTAAATTTGGATTTGTAGATATTATAGGTAATTATGGTGGTACAAATGCTGCTAATTTAGCAACGTATTATGCTGGTATAGCTTATTTAAATACTAATAAATACCAAGAAGCAATTCAGTATTTAGACAAATTTAAAGCTAATGATACTAATGTTGCTCCAATTGCAAAAGGAGCAATAGGTGATGCATTTGCACAATTAGAACAGCCAGAAGAGGCTTTAAAATACTATGAAAAAGCTGCTTCAATGAGCGCTAGTGAATTAACAGCGCCTCGCTTTTTATTAAAAGCAGGGATTACGGCAACTACTTTAGGAAAGGAAGACTTAGCATTAAAACAATTTAATGCAATTATTGAAAAATATCCTAAATCTCCAGAAGCTGAAAAAGCTATCTTATATCAAGGAAAAGCAGAAGCAATGAAGTAATAAATATGGCTACTGAAAATAATAACTTATCAGTTTACGATAAAACAACAATCCCAAACGCGAAAAATTTTCGGTTTGGGATTATTGTTTCTGAGTGGAATCCTAAAATCACAGAAGGTATGTTTCAAGGCGCTTTTGATGCAATTATAGATTGTGGAGGTATTAAAGAAAATATCGTTCGATGGAATGTGCCAGGAAGTTTTGAATTGGTTTATGGTTGTAAGAAAATGCAAAAAAGCTATGAAATGCTTGATGCTATTATTGCAATTGGAAGTGTTATAGAGGGCGAAACCAAGCACTTTGATTACGTATGTGAAGCTACTACTAACGGTATTATGCAATTAAACTTGCAAAGTGATATTCCAGTAATGTTTTGTGTTTTAACTGATAGAACACTTCAACAAGCAATTGACCGTAGCGGAGGAATTCATGGCAATAAAGGAGTTGAAGCTGCAATAGTCGCTATTAAAATGGCGCAGTTACGAAAAGACGCTAAATTTTAATATTTAAGAATTATTTTTTAGCTTTTGGATTTTCTATCTTTGAATACTAGAAATACCATTTTTCCTTTTAAAAGATGAAATGCCTAAAAATCCAGAATTAGACTTATCTTGGGATTTTGTTGAAAAAACAGATCGTTCTATTTTTTTAACAGGAAAAGCAGGTACTGGAAAAACCACCTTTTTACATTCGTTAAAATCTAATTCCTTAAAAAGATTAATTGTAGTAGCACCTACTGGTGTTGCAGCAATTAATGCAAAAGGAGTTACCATTCATTCTTTTTTTCAAATGCCTTTTGGCCCTATTTTACCGGAGGGATCTTCCTTTCAGAAAAAAGAATCTTCATTTCAGCATAAATTTAGTAAGATAAAAATCAATATTATTAAATCATTAGATGTATTAATAATTGACGAAATAAGTATGGTTCGTGCAGATTTGTTAGATGGAATCGATCAAGTTTTACGTCGTTACCGAGATCGGACTAAAGTGTTTGGAGGTCTTCAGGTTTTAATGATTGGTGATTTACAGCAATTGGCACCTGTTGTTAAAAATAACGAATGGGAGCTCTTAAAACCCTACTATAACACACCGTATTTTTTTAGTAGTAAAGCTTTTATTGAAAGTGCTACCGTAAATATTGAATTGAAACATATTTACCGACAGGATAATCAGCGTTTTATTAAAATATTAAACGAGATAAGGAATAACAATCTTTCAGATGATTCGATTACTGAATTAAATAAAAGATACTTACCCGATTTTACCCCAAAGCAAGACGAAGGATACATTACTTTAACAACCCATAATGGAAGGGCTAATGTTCTTAATGATAAAGAACTTGAGAAATTAAAAGGTAAGTCTCAAAGTTATAAAGCCATTATACAAGGTAAGTTCCAAGAATCTTCCTATCCAACTCACGAAAAGTTAATCTTAAAAAAAGGAGCTCAGGTGATGTTTATTAAAAATGATAGCAATCCTGAAAAGCGATATTATAATGGGAAAATAGGAACAATAATAGCACTGGATAAAAAAGAGATACGAGTTTTTTGTAAAGGTGACATAGAAGATAGTATCGTGACTCCACAAACCTGGGAAAATGTAAATTATACCCTACATCCTGAAACCAAAGAAATTTCAGAAAACTCCATTGGCTCTTTTTCGCAAATGCCATTACGTTTAGCTTGGGCAATTACTATTCATAAAAGCCAGGGATTAACTTTTGATAAAGCCATTATCGATGCCAACGCTGCTTTTGCTCACGGCCAGACTTATGTAGCATTAAGTCGTTGTAGGACTTTAGTAGGTATTGTGTTAAAAAACAAAATAGCTGCAGAGAGTATCATCACAGATTCCCGAGTTACTTCATTTAATAATAATGTTGCTGAAAACCCACCAAATCAGTTCGATTTAAATGATTCACAAAAAGTGTTTCAATTAAACATGATTGCAGAATTAATAAATTATTATCAATTCATGTTTCCTGTAAATAGATTAATTGAAATCTATAACCGCAATAAAAATAGTTTTCAAGGAACTATTATCAATCCATTAACTGAAATAAAAGAAGTTGGAGTACAACCGATTTTGATGATCGCTAATAGTTTTAATAATCAATTAAAAAAATTATGTGAAGATGTTATTTTACCTGAAAATAAAACAGTTGTTTTGGAAAGAATTCATAAAGCCATTACCTACTTTATAAAGCATACTAAAGATAAAATTAAAGCTCCTTTTGAAGCGCTAACTTTTTCTACCGAAGATAAAGTACTTCAAAAGGATTTCGATAAAAATTTAAATACCATAGAAGAATACATCAAAATAAAACTGTTTTGTTTATATGGGTTAAGCGGTTCTTTTACAATTAAAAAATACTTAAAATTAAGAACCGAAGCTGTTTTGTTAAATATTACTCAACCAAAAAAAGTCAAAGAATTTAAAGCCGAAACGGAACATCCTAAATTATTTGAAATGCTTCGAAATCTTAGAGATGCAGTTTCAAGTTCAGAGGACATTCCACATTTTCAGGTTTTCACACAACATACCTTATACGAAATGTGTGATGTTTTGCCTTTAAATAAAAAGCAATTAAAAGCCATTCACGGAATGGGAAAAATTAGAGTTGAAAAATATGGAGTTGAGATTTTAGAAATAATCAATGAATATGCAGATGAAAATAATGTAATTGTTGAAGAAATAATAGTGGAAGAAAAACTTAAAAAAGAGAACACAAAGCTTACTTCATTAAAAATGTTTAAAGGGGGATTATCTATGGCTGAGATTGCAACTCAACGGGAATTAGTAATAGGTACCATCGAATTTCATTTAGCATCCTACATTACAACTGGAGAAATAGATATGTATGATTTGATCACTGAAGAGCGATTTTTAGAATTAAAAAAGCAGGTCAAAAGCTTAAAATTTGAAAATCTAACAGATTTAAAAAATAAACTAAAAGATACGTATTCTTATTTTGAATTGAGAATAGTTATAAATGAATTAAATAAGTAATTTTCCTGACACTCTTAATTTTGGTACATTTATTGTTAATATTACGATTGTTAAAACACTTAAAAAACCGAAGGAATTTAATTACATTTGATTTATGGGAATTTTGAAACCTCGTAAAAATAAAAAATTCGGATACGAACCTCGCCATTATAATAATGATGGAGAAGGTAGTCCTTTTCAAATGGAACACAAGTTTGATAAGTATCGAACAACTATAGGTGACGGGAATAATTTAAAAGCAAAGTTTAAAATGGCCTTAGAGGATTTTAAAAGTACTTCAGACAAGAAAACCAATAAAAGAGTGCTTTTGATTATTTTAATTTTAATTCTTGTTTTTCTATTTATTATTGATTTCGATTTATCCATATTTTTTAATTAAAAAATGGCAGACATTATACAATTATTACCGGATCATGTTGCCAATCAAATTGCTGCTGGAGAAGTAATTCAGAGACCTGCCTCACTTGTAAAGGAATTGCTTGAAAATGCAATTGACGCAAAAGCAACTTCAGTGAATTTATTAATTAAAGATGCCGGAAAAACATTAGTTCAAGTAATTGATAATGGAATTGGAATGAGTATTACAGATGCTCGTTTTTGTTTTGAAAGGCATGCAACTTCAAAGATAAAAGCTGCTGAAGATTTATTTAATATAAATACAAAAGGCTTTAGAGGTGAAGCTTTAGCCTCTATTGCTGCTATTGCTCACGTAGAATTGAAAACTAAAAGGGAGCTTGATGAAGTTGGCACTCATATTATAATTGAAGGGAGCTCCTTAAGATCTCAAGATGCAGCTGTTGTGCCTATAGGTACTTCTATTTCCGTTAAAAATTTATTTTATAATATTCCTGCCAGGCGAAATTTTTTAAAAAGCTATACCGTTGAAACAAGACATATAATTGACGAGTTTCATAGAGTTGCCCTTGCACATTCACAAGTAGCATTTTCATTTATTAATAATGGAAGTACTGTTTTTAATTTACCAGCTTCCAATATAAGACAAAGAATTGTCAATATTTTTGGAACAAAAACCAACGAAAAACTAGTTCCAGTTTCTGAAGAAACCGAAATTGTAAGTTTAGAAGGCTTTGTGGTTAAACCTGAATTTGCAAAAAAAGGAAGGGGAGAACAATTTTTCTTTGTCAATAATCGATTTATAAAAAGTCCTTATTTGCACCACGCAATAATTTCAGCTTTTGAAGGATTGATAAAAGAAGGCGGACAACCTGGTTATTTTTTATTTTTGGAGGTAAATACTCAATCTATTGATATCAATATTCATCCTACCAAAACAGAAATTAAATTTGACGATGAACATGCTATTTATGCAATGCTAAGAGCTTCGGTGAAGCATAGTTTGGGTCAGTTTAGTATCGTACCTGTTTTGGACTTTAATAAGGATCCAGAAATGGTAACTCCTTATGATTTTAATACTAAAAATCCTATAGCTCCAACTATTGAAGTTGATAGAAATTTTAATCCTTTTGAAAAAGAACAAAGTCGACGAAATGATTATGCATCTTTTAAAGAGAGTAGTACTTCGCAACTAAATTCATGGGAGGCGATGTATGTTGGTTTAAAAAGCGATGAAAATTCATTAGACCTAGAATCTATAGAATTTGAAAGTGAAGAAGTGACCGGAAGTTTTTTTGAAAGTGAAGAAAAAACTCCAAGCGATATTACTTTTCAGCTTCAAAATAAATACATCATGAGTCCCATTAAAAGTGGAATTATGGTGATTCATCAAAACCTTGCTCATCAAAGAGTTTTGTACGAATCTATTTTAAAAAATATAACCGTAAAAGAAGCAATTAGTCAACAATTACTTTTTCCGTTGCGTTTAAATTTCACAAGTCAAGACATTGAGATATTAAAAAATATTCAAGAACAATTAGAACATACTGGGTTCGGATTTTCTGCGTTTGAAGAAGATATTATAGAAATTAACGGAATACCAATTGTTGTTAAGGAAAGTGAAATTAAGAATGTTTTGGAAAGCTTGGTGAATGATATTCAAACTGATATACCAGATGTAGGTTTTAGTCAAAACGATTTATTGGCAAAATCATTAGCAAAGTCATTAGCTATAAAAACTGGAAAACCAATGAATGTATTAGAACAAGAGTATTTAGTGCATCAGCTTTTTGCTTGTAAGGAACCTACCAAATCACCAACTAATAAACCAGTATTGATGATTTTAGATGCATCGGATATTGATAAAAAATTTAATTAAATGGGAAGAATTTCTGAAACTATAAAAGCACTTATAATTGTTAATGTAATTTTCTTTATTGGCTCTAGCTTTTTAGGTGATGTTGCGTATAAATTATTTGCATTATTTTATTTTGAAAATCCTAATTTTCAATATTGGCAGCCGCTAACACATATGTTTATGCACGGAGGATTGATGCATATATTATTTAATATGTATGCACTATGGGCATTTGGATCTCCATTAGAACAGATTTGGGGTCGCAAAAAATTTTTGTTCTTCTATTTTTCTGCAGGTTTAGGTGCAGCTTTAATTCATACACTGGTAAATTATTACCAAGTACAAGAAGGGATGAGTGCATTGCTAAATATAGGAATGAACCAAACAGAAATTATAAATATGTTAACTACAGGTCAATATAATTCAGGTATTTTGGAGTCTGTGTCAGTAGAACGTATAGAAGCATTATATGCTAGTTTTAATACCCCAGCAGTAGGTGCTTCAGGTGCTATATATGGCGTTTTAGTAGCATTTGGATTAATGTATCCTAATGCAGAATTAATGTTGATATTTTTGCCAATTCCAATAAAAGCAAAATATTTTATTCCTTTAATCATAGTAGGAGATTTGTTTTTTGGAATCACAGGAACTTCCACAGGTGTAGCACATTTTGCTCATCTTGGAGGGGCCTTATTTGGTTTTATTATGGCATATTATTGGAAAAAAAATAGTTTTGACTCACACCGTTGGAATTAAATTAATAAGTTAATAACAGTTAAGATATTTTAAACTTAAACAATTGAATACTAGTAATCTTTTAGATCAATTTAAACAAGCATCTATTGTCTTAAAAATCATAGTTATCAATACATTGATTTTTTTGGTATTGTATTTAGGAGCTTTCTTTTTTAAATTATCTCCAGCTTCTTTTGTTTCTTGGTTGGTGCTGCCAACTTCATTTGTTGATATTATTTTGCAACCTTGGTCTATTATTACCTATGCATTTTTACATGCTGGTTTTTGGCACTTGTTTTGGAATATGTATTTATTGTACTGGTTTGGTACTTATGTATTTAATCTATTTACCGCTAAGCGGTTTTTAACAATTTACTTGCTTGGAGGAATCTGCGGTGGCTTATTATATGTTCTTTCCTATAATTTATTTCCGGTTTTTAGCAATATTAATAGTAATTTAATGGGGGCTTCTGCTGCTGTTCTTGCTATTGTAATATTTATTGCTACTTATACTCCAAATACCATAGTTCGTGTTTTTATGTTTAAAGTGAAGTTATGGAAAATTGGGTTTACAATGGTTTTGTTAGATTTATTGCAATTGCCTTCTTCTGATAATGCTGGTGGATTAATTGCTCATATTGGAGGAGCTTTATTTGGATATGTATATGCAATACAATTAAAAAAAGGAAATGATATAGGAATTTGGTTTGAAAACTTTATAGATTTAGTTATAAATTTATTTAAGCCAAGACATAAAAAACCCTTTAAAAAAGTACATCGAACCAAGCAAGCAGTTGCTAAACAAACTAAAAAGAAGACGTCTAATGAGCATCAAGCAAAGATTGATGATATTCTAGATAAGATTGGAAAAAGTGGTTACGATAGTCTAACTAAGTCTGAAAAAGATTTTCTTTTTAAGGCAGGAAAAAATGATTGATGAGTAAAAAGTTAGGGCTATTAAATAGAATTATATACTGGGTCAATATTATTGTAGCTTTACTTCTTTTTATCTCTTTTGTTTTGCCATATCTCCCACCAAAAAAATTTCCAAATCTATCTTTATTAAGCCTTGCCGTTTCACCATTAATAGTCATAAATATTCTTTTTGTTGCATATTGGTTATTTAAATTAAAGAAATCAGTTTTGCTTTCTTTATCTATAATTGTTGTTGCTTATTTCCATTTTGGTTCCTTTTTTAAATTTTCTTCAACCGAGCATCCTACAGAAATCACAAATACATTAAATATACTTTCCTTTAATGTGCGTTTATTTAATTTGTTTGAAACTAAGGATACACAAAAGAACATTCCAGAAATTATTTCTTCTTTTCTAAAAAAAGAAGACCCAGATGTACTTTGTCTGCAAGAATATAATAAAGAAATTAAAATAGATTTCTCTGAGTATCCTTACAGTTATATTCATTTTAGAGGAAAGAATATATTAGGCCACGCTATTTTTTCTAAATATCCACTCATCAATACCTATTCTTTTGATTTTGAAGATTCTTATAACAATACGTTAAGTGCAGATCTAGTGAAAGGATCTGATACCCTTCGGATTTATAATATTCACCTACAATCTCTTAGTATAAAGCCGAGTGTGAGTTATTTACAAGAAGCAGATAATGAGATGTTGCGCAAGAAAATTTCAATACGGTTTATAAAACAACAGGAACAAGTAGAAACAATTTTGGAGCATAAAAATAACTCAAGATATCCAGTAATTATTTCTGGAGATTTTAATAATACTCCTTTTTCATATGTATATCATAAAGTTTCTCAATCTATGAGCGATGCTTTTGTTGAGGCTGGAAATGGAATTGGTACTACCTATCTATTTGAATATTATCCTATGCGAATTGATTATATTTTAGCATCAAATGAATTGCAAATTTTAAGTTTTAACACCATCAAAAAAACTTTTTCTGATCATTACCCAATAAGGGCAACTATTGGTTGGGATTGAAGCTATTAAAATCGATTTTCTGATTTTCTAAATAAGTGCCCGCATTAGGTCCTTCATTAAATAATAAGTCTAATATGGAAAGGTTTGATAAAAACTCATGTTGCTTATTTAATACTTGAAAATAAGAATCCAATTTAAAATCAATTTTTAGTTTTGGATTTACAAGATATCTTAAATCTTGTTGATTTGGGTTTTTAAAATATTCTGTAGTAAAAGTGTATTTAATTTTTAAATCTAATAGTTCGCAAACTAAGTCAAGCACTTCTAAATTAAAATGTAATAATGAATCTACAGGTTTAAAAAAAATTGGTTTAAGCTCATCTTCATAAAATTCAAAATACGGAGAGGTTCTATAAGCAGATTCTAATGATTTCCAATGCTGTACTTGCCAAGGAAAACTATTCTCAATAATAACATCCTTGGGTTTATTTTTTTTGCCGTCTTTGGTATGTTTTATTGGAATGTTAAGTAAAAGGATTCCATTACTATGGGCGATATATGCTCTACTTCGATAAGTTTGTTTTTGGTAATTATCATCCATTTCAAGAACTACTTTTTTGGATTGAGCCATTGCAACCATTTGAATAATAGAAGGAAAATACGTTGGATGTACTAAAATAGATTCCATATTATTTGTGATTCCAATCAGCTGGAGTAACAAAATAAACTTTTTTAATCCAGGTCATCGCATCTAATTTTATTAATTATTTAGCTTTCTTTTTACGTTTTCTAATGTATCTGAAAATATACCAACCCGCTAATAATATGATAAAGTATTTAAAATAAGAAATAGGTTTTCCTTCTCCACTAACTGAAGTAAACATTCTGTCCCAGCGTATTTTATTTATAATGCCTTTAGCATTTGTATCCCAACTCATCCATATAAAAACAGGCTTTCCAACTACATGATTAAAAGGAACTAAGCCCCACATTCTGGCATCTTGCGAATTATCACGATTATCACCCATCATCCAATAATAATTTTGTAAGAAGGTATATTGGGTTAATTGTTCACCATTTAGCATAACTTGAGTACCAGAAACAACTATTTTATTATTAATGCCAACTTCACTTCCTTCATAAACTTCAATGATTCTTTTGTATAAAGGAATGTTTTCAATTGAGATAGCTATAGTAGTTCCTGCTTCAGGTATTGTAATAGGTCCAAAATATTTTGTATTCCAATTGAACCTAGGGTCTTGAGGATATACAGATTGATTCCAAACACCTTCTTCTTCAGTTAGTTTTTCAACTTCAATAACATTTGGATTGTTTTTTACCTTCTCATATGCTTCATCTGTCATTTGGGCAATATGCGTGATGATTTTATTTTCTCGATCAATATCTGAAATATAAATATCTGAAATATCAAAATGACTAGAAACAAAAGCAGAAGGTTGATTGGTGTACCTTCCTTTATTATCTGTTTTTACAAAAGAATTTTTAGAAATTATTTTATAGCGAAATTGCAGTTTTGCTCTATCTGGTAATACATTTTGCTCACCATTAATATACACATATCCATCCTTAATCTGTAGCTCATCACCAGGAACTCCTACACAACGTTTTACGTAATTAGATTTTTTATCTAAAGGTTTTACTTTAAATCCTTTGCCAGGTCTATTGATGTCTATTAAAGTATCTGTAGGCCAACTAAAAACTACAATGTCATTTCTTTTTATTTTCTGAAATCCTGGAAGTCTAAAATAAGGCAATTGTGGTTTGTCTAAATATGATTTTGTTCCAATAACAGGAATTGAATCATGTACCATCGGAAAAGAAATTGCAGTCATAGGCATTCTTGCACCATAATGAAATTTACTTACAAATAAGAAATCACCCACCAATAGTGTTTTTTCTAAAGATGAAGTTGGAATTGTAAAAGGCTGCATTACATATGTATGCACAATAGTAGCAGCAACAACTGCGAACAAAATTGAACTGATCCATTCTCCTGCGGCTGTTCTGGGTTTTAAACTTCTATCATTTATATAGGTTACCTCTTGTGCGTAATTGATGTAATAAATATATAACCCAAAAGTACAGATACCTAAAAAGGTATCGGTATTGCTATTTCTTCCAAAACTTCTTAGCGTTTCTACCCAAATTACAGGAAACATGATGAGGTTAACAATTGGAATAAAAAGTAATAAAGTCCACCAAGGTGAGCGATTGATTATTTTCATTAATACAATTGCGTTATAAATAGGTATTGCAGCTTCCCAAGCTTTTCTTCCAGCTTTTATATAAAGTTTCCAAGTTCCTAAAAAATGGATTATTTGAACTAATAGTATGAAAATTAATAAATCAGTAAATGTCATTTTAATTTGGTATTGGTTATTTTATTTGTAAAACATCTTTCATGGTAAAGATACCTTTTTTATCTGCAAGCCATTCTGCCGCAAGTAGCGCCCCTAAGGCAAAACCATCTCTAGAATGTGCTTCGTGTTTAATTGAAATGGTATCGATATTAGAATCATAATTAATGATATGGGTGCCTTTAACTTCATCCATTCGTTTGGCAGTAATTTTTATAGTACCATCGGCTTCTTCATTTAATTTCCAGTTTTTTTTATCTGAATTTTTTACAATTTCTTCAGCCAAAGTAATTGCGGTACCACTAGGAGCATCCAGCTTTTTAGTATGATGAATCTCTTCTATAGAAACTTGATAATCTTTCCAAGGTTTCATAAGGTTTGAAATATGTTCATTGATACTAAAAAATAGATTGACACCAATACTGAAATTAGACGCATAGATAAAACTTCCGTTACGATTTTCACATAACTTTATCATTTCATCGTAATGCGCTAGCCAACCTGTAGTTCCAGAAACAATTGGAATGCCATTTTCTAAGCAAAATTTAATATTTGAAACCGCAGCTTCAGGAGTTGAAAATTCAATGGCGATATCAGCTTTTAATAATTCTTCTTTTGAAGAATCTTGGTTTATTTTTGAAATAATGGTATGGCCTTTCTCCAAAGCTAATTTTTCAATTATTTTTCCCATTTTTCCATAACCTAACAAAGCTATTTTCATTTTAAACGGTATTTTAATAATAAACTGTAATTTGCTTTTGCATCGATTGGGTTGATATTAAAAACAGGTTCAAAAGATAAATCATCATTCACATTAAATTGACTTAAATGAGCATCTACATTAGCATCTATAATATTAAGTAAATAGAATGCTACTGCAGCAGCAATACTCGTATCTTTATTTCTTTTTGCAGTTTTTTGTGCATCGACTAATCTATCTGAAGAAATAATAGGAGTAGTTCCATTCCCCCAATACTCATCATCTGTAAATCCAGCTAACCTTCTTTTGTAAGCATCTCTAAATTTATTATAATCTTTATTATTTTGCATATAAAAATAAATACTAATACCGATACCGGTATATACGATTGGAATTTTCCAGTATTTCTTATTATAAACTTGTCCTAATCCTGGAAGTACAGCAGAGTAAAATGCAGCTTTTGCAGGAGCTAAAGGATTATAATCATCAGTTTCAATAAGACTGTCTTCTGTAATCAATACACTATCTTGATTTAAGAAAAGTGTGTCTGATTCCTGAGCAAACAAAGTAGTTACTGAAAAGAAAAGAAAGATATAGAAAAGTTTATTTATCACTTTTAAGTAAATTCAAGATTCTTTGAAAATCTTTTTTATTTTTAAAAGGAATTGATAGTTTCCCTTTTCCTCCAGCATAATTTTTAATACTTACATTACTACTTAGGTATTCAGATAAGGCTATTTTTGCTGAATTTAAGTAGGAGGGAAGTACTGCTTTTTTTATTAGTATTTTTTTATCAGAACTATTTTTAAAACCTCTAACTAAAGCTTCTGTTTCTCTAACTGAAAGATTTTCATAAATTACTTTTTCATAGATATCAAGCTGTTCTCCGAGGTTGCTAATATTAATGATGGCTCTTCCGTGGCCCATTGTAATAAAGCCATCTCGCATACCTGTTTGAATAATTGGATCTAATTTTAAAAGACGTAAATAATTTGCAATAGTAGAACGATTTTTACCTACACGATCACTTAACTCTTCTTGTGTAAAATTAATTTCTTCAATTAAACGCTGATAAGAAAGAGCAATTTCTATAGGATCTAAATCTTGACGTTGAATATTCTCAACCAAAGCCATTTCTAATGATTCTTGGTCATTTGCGATTCTAATAAAAGCTGGGATACTTTCTTTTCCAATTAGTTTTGAAGCACGATATCTTCTTTCGCCACTAACTAGTTGGAATTTATTAAATCCTAATTTTCTTACAGTAATAGGTTGAATAACACCTAGTTCTTTAATGGAGGATGCTAATTCTCGAAGAGATTCTTCATTAAAACTTGATCTAGGTTGAAAAGGATTCATTTCAATTGCATGCAAATCTAACGCTACAATACTCCCTAAAACTTGATTGGTATTTTTGTTGGTAACTGATTTTATATCGTTACTAGAGTCTTTTAATAATGCAGACAATCCTCTTCCAAGAGCTTGTTTTTTAGTTGCTTTCGCCATTTAATCAAATTCGTTTTTCTCAATTAATTCTTGTGCCAAACTTAAATAATTATTAGCACCTTTACTACCAGCATCGTAACTAATAATACTTTCTCCATAGCTTGGTGCTTCTCCTAAACGAACGTTACGTTGAATGATTGTTTTAAAAACCATTTTATCGAAGTGTTTTTTTACTTCTTCAACTACTTGATTGGAAAGCCGAAGTCTAGAATCGTACATCGTTAATAATAAACCTTCAATATCCAAGGAAGGATTGTGTATTTTTTGAATGCTTTTAATGGTATTTAATAACTTACCTAAACCTTCAAGAGCAAAATACTCACACTGTATTGGGATAATAACAGAATCTGAAGCTGTTAATGCATTTAGAGTTAATAAACCTAATGAAGGAGCACAATCTATAAGTATGTAATCATATGATTCTTTTAAAGATTCAATTGCTTTTTTAAGCATATATTCTCTTTCCTCTTTATCTACTAATTCAATTTCTATTGCAACTAGATCAATATGTGCAGGTATGATATCAACATTGGGTGATTTGGTAGCCACAATTGCTTCCTTTGCAGTAATAGTATGTTCTAATAATCGATAGGTGCCATTTTCAACATTTTCAACATCAATTCCAAGACCAGATGAAGCGTTTGATTGAGGATCTGCATCAATCAATAACACCTTTTTTTCAAGAACCCCTAAAGAAGCTGCAAGATTGATAGTAGTGGTTGTTTTTCCAACACCTCCCTTTTGGTTAGCAATAGCTATTATTTTTCCCATAAATTTAGAGTAAATTTTAGGTTTAAAAATACAATTAATTACCCGGTTTTAAAGGGAATTTTGTTAACAGGTAATAAACAATATTATAAAGTATTGGATTAGAATAACTCTATATATAAAACATGAACTATTTGCCCATTATGCATTTTGAGAATTTCCAATGAATTTATCCTAATCGAAAAATTTAGAGGGTTTTAGGATAAATTATAACAAAACAGATTACAGGTTTTATTTGTTCTTTTTTGCTCGTATCATCATTTCTAACATATCCCACATTTCTTCCGGAACTTCTTCAAGTAAATTCATCTGTCCAGCTCCTTTTAGCCATTCTCCTCCATCAATAGTAATAACTTCACCATTGACATATGCAGAGAAATCAGATACCAAATAAGCAGCTAAATTTGCTAATTCTTGGTGTTCTCCAACTCTTTTCAATGGAACTTTTTTTGCTAAATCGAATTTTTCTTTTAAATCACCGGGTAATAATCGATCCCAAGCTCCTTTAGTAGGAAAAGGACCAGGTGCAATTGCATTAAAACGCATTCCATATTTTGCCCATTCTACTGCTAATGAACGGGTCATTGCAAGAACACCTGCTTTTGCAGTTGCACTAGGTACTACGTAAGCTGAACCTGTCCAAGCATATGTAGTTACTATATTTAAAACTACTTTTTCTGTTTCTTTATTTTTTATCCAATATTTTCCAAAAGCCAAAGTGCAATTTTTAGTTCCTTTTAAAACAATGTCAATAATAGTGTCAAAAGCATTTGCAGATAAACGTTCAGTTGGAGAAATAAAATTACCTGCAGCATTGTTAAGCAGTACATCAACAGTCCCAAATGCTTCTAAAGAAGCTTTCATCATTGCTTCAACTTCGTCATAATTTCGAACATCACATTGAACGGCAAGTACTTTTCCCCCTGTTTGTGATTCTAATTCTGTTTTTACAGTTTGAAGCTTTTCTATATTTCTGGAAGTAATTACCACATTTGCTCCTAATTCTAAGAAATAGGTAGTCATCGCCTTTCCGAGACCACTTCCGCCTCCAGTTACAACTATTGTCTTTCCTTTTAAAGCGTCGTCACGCAACATTTTTTTGGTATAATCCATAATTAGGGTTTGTTTTTTTGTTTTATAATATATTCTATCAGTTATGCTACAGAGTCAATCAAAATTTCCAGTAAATCGATGGCAGCTTCACTAATTTTTGTCCCAGGACCATAAACAGCAACTGCACCAGCATCAAATAAAAATTGATAATCTTGTGAGGGAATAACACCACCCACGATAACCATAATATCTTCCCGAGCGTATTTTTTTAGTTCTTCAATTACTTTTGGGACTAATGTTTTATGGCCTGCAGCAAGCGAAGAAACACCAATAATGTGTACATCGTTTTCAATAGCTTGTTGAGTAGCTTCTTCTGGGGTTTGAAATAATGGACCGATATCCACATCAAAACCTACATCTGCATAACCAGTAGCTATAACCTTTGCCCCTCTGTCATGACCATCTTGACCCATTTTTGCAATCATTATGCGAGGACGTCGTCCTTCTAATTCTGCAAATTTATTGGCAAGTTCTCTTGCTTTTTCAAATGATGGATCATTTTTTATCTCTTTACTATACACGCCACTAAATGATTTAATTTGTGCTTTATGCCTTCCATACACTTTTTCTAAAGCATCACTAATTTCTCCTAAGGTAGCTCTTTCACGAGCAGCAATAATTGCTAAATCTAATAAATTTTTTTCACCTGATTGAGCAGATTTCGTTAATTTTAACAATGCACTTTTCACCTTAACAGAATCTCGTGTCAATTTAATACTGTTTAATCGTTTAATTTGCGATAGGCGAACTTTCTGATTATCTACATCTAAAATTTGAAGAGGATCTTCTTTTTCTAAACGATATTTATTGACTCCAACAATAATATCTTGACTAGAATCTATTCGTGCTTGTTTTCTTGCAGCAGCTTCTTCAATTCTTAATTTTGGAATACCTGCTTCAATTGCCTTTGTCATTCCTCCTAACTCTTCTATTTCTTGAATCAATTCCCAAGCTTTATTAGCTATTTCTTCCGTCTTTCTTTCTATAAATTCACTTCCCGCCCAAGGATCTACCGTTTTTGTTATTTGGGTTTCCTTTTGAAGGTATAGTTGTGTATTTCTAGCTATTCTTGCTGAAAAATCGGTTGGCAAAGCAATGGCTTCATCAAGCGCATTGGTATGTAAAGATTGAGTGCCGCCAAATGCAGCAGCAGCAGCTTCAATGCAAGTTCTAGCTACGTTATTAAAAGGATCTTGTTCTGTTAAACTCCAACCACTTGTTTGGCAATGAGTTCTTAAAGCTAAAGACTTTTTATTTTTTGGATTGAATTTCTTGACCATTTTTGCCCAAAGTAATCGAGCTGCTCTAAGTTTAGCGATTTCAGTAAAATGATCCATTCCTATTGCCCAGAAAAATGAAAGTCTAGGAGCAAAACTATCAATGTTCATTCCTGCAGCAATTCCTGTTCTAATATATTCTAAACCATCTGCCAACGTATAAGCCAACTCAATTTCACAAGTTGCACCCGCTTCTTGCATATGATATCCCGAAATAGAAATAGAATTAAATTTCGGCATGTTTTTAGAAGAATACTCAAAAATATCACTGATAATTCTCATGGAAGGAGTCGGTGGGTAGATATAGGTATTTCTAACCATAAATTCCTTTAAAATATCGTTTTGGATGGTTCCTGAAAGAGCCTCAGGTGAAATACCTTGTTCCTCAGCAGCAACGATGAAAAATGCCATAATTGGTAAAACTGCACCATTCATAGTCATGGAAACACTCATTTTATCCAATGGAATTTGATCGAATAATATTTTCATATCTTCAATACTGTCTATAGCAACCCCTGCTTTTCCTACATCTCCTTCCACTCGTTCATGGTCACTATCATATCCTCTATGTGTTGCTAAATCAAAAGCTACAGAAAGGCCCTTTTGTCCACCTTCTAGGTTTCTTCTATAAAAAGCATTGCTATCTTCTGCTGTAGAAAAACCAGCGTATTGTCTAATCGTCCAGGGTCGACGAACATACATCGTTGAGTAGGGACCTCTTAAATAAGGAACGATTCCAGCAATAAAATTTTGATGTTTAAATTTTTTAGATTTGTTTTTTTTAACTGTTTCTGAATCTGAAAAATTAAGATGCTGTAATTTTTTTCTGTCCATAATTATTTATTGAAATTCATATCATATAAATATTGATAATACGTATCGAAAGCAATCAACATACCAAAATGATTGTCATTATAACAGTCAAAAACATTTCTTCTGTAGTTTTCTGCAAAAATGGAGGGATTCATAGAATTACTTTTAATTAAAGAAATAATAGTTTGCTTTACTTCTTCATTTTTAATATTCTGAACCAAACAATTTATAAATTCTGAATGGTAATTAATATTGCTTTTTGGATTTGTGGTGTCCCAAATGTCAGCGTTTTCTTTAAGTAAATTTAATAGTTTGATGGTGTGCGGACTTACTATTTTATTGTAATCGTAGTTTCCTAGTGCCCCCCTATAGATGTAATAACCAAGACTCTCTTTATAATTTAAATAGTCATAACCAATATGCAAATTCTTTACATAAATAGCTATGTCTTGTCTAAAACTATAATAGGCTTCGTGAGCTAAATTATAATCTAAACCTTCACATTTAATTGTTTCTGGGCTATCTATAAATTGATATTCAATAGGTTCTTTACAACTTAAAATAGTTATTGAAATTGCTATAAGTATATTATATTTGTTCATGTAAAATTATTCAGTTTTTAATCTTTCTTGTTCTTTCTTTTCAGAAAGACGCCTTTCTAAAATTGGTTCAATGAGTGTCTTTCTAGTATTTTTTTTCATAAAAGGGAAGAGTTCTAAATCGTTTTTCATTTTATCATTTGGGTTTTGATGGATATTAGTACCTAATAATTCTAATTTTCCAGTATCAAATAATACTTGTTCTTTTTGTGCACTTTCTTTAATCTTTTTTTGAATAGTACCTTCTTTTAATTGAGAAAGAAAACCCCCATTTACTTCTATGTTTTTAAATAAGGTTAAAGCTTTTTCAGAAAGCTGATCTGTTATTGTTTCAATATAATATGACCCTTTAGCGGGGTTGTTTGAGGCTTTAAAATAACTTTCTTGTTTAAGTATTAATAGTTGGTTTCTAGCTATTCTTTCACCAAATTTATTGCTTTTATGAAAGATTGAATCGTAAGAGTTATTGCATACAGTGTTTGATCCTCCAATGATTGCACTCATATTTTCGGTAGTAGTACGAAGCATATTTATATTGTAATCGTATATTGTTTTATTTCGATTAGAAGGAAACGTTATTATATGGCATTCTGTTGAAAAATTATATTCGTTTGCGAGCAATACATATAATTTTCTGAGTGCTCTAATTTTAGCAATTTCAAAAAAATAATTAGATCCTAAACTAAGTTTAAATGTTATTGAAAACGTATTGTTTTTTAAAATGGGGGTGTTTTTAAAATGATTTAAATATTCATTAGCTTGAGATAAACAATATGCTAATTGTTGAACCATAGTAGCACCACTGTTTTGAAACAAAGTGCCATCGACACTTACTATGTTTTCTTGAGGGTTTTGTTTTATAATTTTTCTTAAAGTTGAATGATCTTCTTTTAAGTTAGAAAACCAATTTCCTGATTTAGCAAGGTTTCCGATAATATCTATATTGTAAAAAACGCTTGCTTTTTTGCTAGAAAAAAAGTGTTTTAAATTGGAGATAAACGATTCAGATATAAATTTTAAATCAAAATATATAGTGGTGTTTTTACCTAAAAATTGATTAAAAACTTGCTCGATATTAAACTCATTATTAGCTTTTAATACAATTGCTTCAGCACCTCTTTTAATTGAATCTAATATCAGGTGATTGGCAATTTTTTCATCATCAATAAAAATTGATTGAGCAACATTCCAATCTTTTGGAAATCCAGGTATTTCCTTGAAAGCTACTTTAAAATCATCTTGATGATAAAATGGCTTAACATCAATTCCTTCCAAATTTTTCCAGATAAGCGTTTCGTTATAATCAGCTCCTTTTAAATCTACTTGAATTTTTTGTTTCCATTCTTTAGATGAAACCTCGTTAAATTCATCAAATAAATAATTACTCATTATTTTTGTTTTTAATACTGTCTTCGTGCTCTATAATATAAATATCTTCATTGTCTTTTTTTAGATAGTATTTTTCTCTTGCAAATTTTTCAATTTCATTGCTATCTTTCATTTTATCAATAAACACTTTGTCATTTTTAATTTCCTCTTGATATACTTTTTTATTGTTTTCAAGTTTATTAATATCATCATTTAATTCTTGATGTATAAAAAATGAATTGGTATCAAAAAAAAACATCCACACAAAGAAAAGAATAAGAATTAGCAAGTATTTATTACTTATAATTCGAACCCATTTTTTGTTTTTTATTTCGGTAAGTTTTTTCAATTGTCGATTAATTTTTGATTGATTATTTTTCTTATTAAATCGACCGCAACTGTATTGTACCTGTTATTTGGGATAATGATATCTGCAAATTCTTTAGTAGGTTCTATAAACTGCTGATGCATTGGTTTTAGTGTGTTTTGATAGCGGTTTATTACTTCGTCTAAGTCTCTGCTACGCTCAGACATATCTCTTCGCAATCGTCTTATCAATCGCTCGTCACTATCTGCATAAACATATAATTTTATATCAAAAAGTTCTCGAATATCGGTATGGGTAAGTATTAAAATACCTTCAACGATAATTACTTTTTTAGGATGCATGGTGATGGTTTCCTTCGTCCGGTTATGTTCAATAAAGGAGTATATGGGTTGCTCAATAGCATTGCCCTTTTTTAATTCTTTTAAGTGAGCTACTAATAAATCGAAATCAATTGCTTTTGGGTGATCAAAATTTATTTTAGTTCGTTCGTCAAATGGTAAATGACAGGTATCTTTATAATAAGAATCTTGTGAAATAACACAAACTTCTCCTTCTGGAAGTTCTTGTATGATTTGATTTACAACAGTAGTTTTACCACTTCCGGTGCCTCCGGCAATTCCAATTACAAGCATAAATAAAGGTTTTTACAAAGGTAGTAAGAAATACGGTTTTTTACCTAAAATTTATTTCTGAAACTTACTTGTATAGATTTATAAATTATCTTTTTTTGTAAAATATTTTAGGGATGTAGCTTAGTCCGTTTTAAAGTGTTGGTCTGGGGGACCAGAGATCGGAGGTTCAAATCCTCTCATCCCGACAAAATATAACCTAACTATTAACTTGAGTTCTATAGAGAACATTGAAAGAATAACTATTTACAATATTTTAGGTCAAAAAGTAATTGATCAAAATCTCAATGCAATTAGCTCTCAATTAAATTTAGCTAACCTAGTAACTGGTGCTTACCTAATGCAGGTTTCTGTATATGGTAAAACAGCTACATATAAAGTTTTAAAAAACTAAGACGCTAATGTTAGTTTAAGAACTTAATAAATATTAAGTACTAAAGCCGCTCTTATTAAATGAGGAGTCATTTTTTGATTTATTTTTTACACAGCGTATTTCTTTATTGCATATTTTTAGAAGACAGAGTTTAACAATCTATAGGTGTTCAGTTTTAATTTACTATAATATTTTTTAAAGAAGGTCTATACCTATTAATAAGCTAAAACTTTATGCTATCCGTTAAAACTTCTAAAAATACTAGCTTTAATAATATCAAATGCAAAATACTTTGATATTTATAATTCTTGTTTTTTTTTTTTTTACCTTGCTCAATGAATTAAATTATACAAAATGAAAAAATTACTTTATTTATTTATACTATCTATAATATTTATGTCTTGTAAGGATAAGACCGCTGTAGTTGGTGACTTTAGAGATGGAGGTGTTGTTTTTTGGGTAGATCCATTAGACAATACACACGGTTTAATATGTGATTTTAGAGATTATTTAAGCCCTGTCCAATGGGGATGTTCAGGTATAGATTCACCAAATTTAGAAAACATTCCTATTAATAAAGGCAATCCTTTGGGGGTGGGTGCAGAAATTGGAGATGGTTTAAATAATACGAATAACATGAAAAATGACTGTCCTGAAGCCTTAGTTACCAATTCGTTAGAATCAGGATGGTTTTTGCCAAGTATAAACGAGTTAAAAGAAATTTATAATAATAGAGTAGTTATAAATACCACTGCAAGAAGTAATGGAGGGAATGTACTCGGTGATAGCTATTGGAGCTCTTCGGAGTGTACTGATAAATTGGCATGGGTGCAAAATTTTAAATTTGGTGTTCAACGTCCCTATCTTAAGTCTTATGTTTACAGAGTTCGTGCGGTTCGATACTTTTAATATATGGAGTAGCGATGTCAATAACACGAATAAGAAAATAGTATCCACTGAGTAATTTAGTTAGTTCCTAATTTAATTAAAACCCTTTTATATTTTATAAATTATTATAGTTTAATAACACGTATCTTTGTCAAAAATAAAAAATGGCTACATCTTTAGTTATTTATAAATTCATTTATGTCATTTAAATCATTGGGCTTATCTAAAGCCCTATTAGACGCTGTTAGCAAACAAGGCTATACTTCACCGTCACCAATTCAACAAAAAGCAATTCCATTAATTTTAGAAAGAAAAGATATTTTAGCATCTGCTCAAACTGGAACTGGAAAAACGGCTGGTTTTACCCTGCCTATGCTTCAAATATTATCTCAAGGTCAACCATTAAGAAAAAGACCTATACGCTCATTAGTGTTAACTCCAACAAGGGAATTAGCAGCTCAAGTACATAGTAATGTAAAATCGTATAGTGAGTTTTTAGATATTCGTTCTACCGTTATTTTTGGAGGTGTAAATCAAAGACCACAAGTAGCTACGCTGCGAAATGGAATCGATATTTTGGTAGCAACACCAGGTCGTTTGTTAGATTTACAAAATCAAGGATTATTATCGCTTTCAAATATTGAAATTTTAGTATTGGATGAAGCTGACCGTATGCTTGACATGGGTTTTCTTAGAGATATTAGAAAAATAATTGATTTAATGCCCAGAAAAAGGCAGAATTTATTGTTTTCAGCTACTTTTTCTAAAGAAATTAAAAACTTAGCAAGTGACTTTTTACATCATCCTGCAATGGTTGAAGCGACACCTGAAAATACAACTGTAGATGCTATAGAGCAAAAAGTGTATCGGGTAGCGAAAGATAAAAAAACGGGATTAATTATAAAATTGATTTCTGAAGGTGATTGGAAACAAGTATTAGTGTTTACTAGAACAAAACATGGAGCTAATCGGCTTTGTGAAAAAATGGTAAAAGCTGGGATTTCTGCATCAGCAATTCATGGTAATAAATCACAAGGTGCTCGAACCAAAGCATTGGCTGGATTTAAAAGTAATTCTATTCGAGTTTTAGTGGCTACCGATATTGCTGCCAGAGGATTGGATATTCCTTTATTACCTCACGTTATTAATTTTGAATTGCCTAATATTTCTGAAGATTATGTACATAGAATAGGAAGAACTGGTAGGGCAGGAGCGAGTGGAGAAGCTTTATCTCTTGTAAGTGCCGACGAAACCGAATTTTTAAGAGATATTCAAAAACTAGTAGGGATTAAAATTCCTGTAGAGATTGTTGAAGGTTTTGAGCCAGATCCAAATGCATCAACCAAGCCTATAAAACAAGGTGGAGGCGGGGGAAACCGAAATTCTGGAAACCGAAATTCTTCAAGAAATAATATTAGCAGTAGAAATTCTTCAAAACCTTCCAATAGAAATAGGAGGACTAACGATAGGAGAAATTAAAAAATGTTCATATAGATTTATTGATAAAAACTAACACTTATTGAATAAAAACCAATTAAGTAGACGATTTTTAAAACGATATAAAAAATAAATTATCGCTTGTATAAGCTTAATTAATTACCAAGAGCCAGCTGGTGAAAACAAAAAATCTATTGGGTTATCAATATCATATAAATATTGATAGCCCTTTCTGTCCTTAATACAAAAAGGATCTAAAAGACTTATCATAGTTATATATGCTTCTTTAGTTAAGGCACAATAAAAAGTTTTATGATCACTACTTAAAATTCCTTCATCTGTTTTAAAAAGCCCTAGAATTAAATTACAATTTCGGTTTTCAATAAAAGAAATTGATGAAAGATCTAGCCTTGTATTATTTTCAATAATAACAATTTGGATTAAATCTCTAAATAAAATTGCTTCATCTCTTTTAAAGTTATATAACCTAACAACACTTTCATCGAATTCATTAACATTATTTATGAAGTCCAATTCCATTAATTATAAAGGTAAATATAAGTGTTTAATGAAGTTGCTATAAGCAACCATAAAAAGTAGGGTAGTACTAGTAAACTTTTTATTTTCAACTTTCTATTATAACTTACTAAAAAAGTACAGACGATAATTGTTAAAATAATAATAAAAATCAATCCCAATCCTATTAAATGTTGGTTAAAAAAAATGTAATTCCAAATTACATTAAGAACAAATTGAATACCAAACAGCACTAATAATTTAGAGTCTTTAAAAAACTTAAATAAATAAGCCATATAAATTGAAAAACAAATCATAATAGTCGTCCAAGCAGCTCCAAAAACCCAGCCTGGAGGAGACCAAGGTGCTTGATTTAAATTGATGTACCAATCTGTCATAGGACCATTATCCATTAGCCAACTCCCAATTGCTAAAGCCCCGAAATTTATTGCTAAAAAAATAAAGATGAGTTTATATAATTTCATTTTTAATTATTAAATTAATGTAATATTTGCAAAAACACTTAGCTTTTAACTTTACAAATCTACAAGAAATTATTTTATATGCTTTGTTATTTTACTGCTTAAAGGTTTGGTAATCGAATAATAATAATCAATATATTCACCATTAGTTCCTACTAAATACTTTTGAAAATTCCACTTTACAGTTGTATTTGTTTTACCATTTTTAGCTTCATCAGTTAGCCATTGATATAAAGGATGTTGGTTTTCTCCTTTAACATCTATTTTTTCAGTCATCACAAACGAAACACCATAATTTGCTTGACAAAAACTCTCTATTTCTTGAGAAGTTCCAGGTTCTTGTCTTCCAAACTGGTTACAAGGAACGCCAATAATAATTAGTTTTTCATTATAAGTTTCATAAAGTTTTTGCAAATCTTTGTATTGTCCTGTAAAACCGCATTGTGAAGCTACATTGACAAATAAAATATATTTATCTTTATAAGTAGATAAATCCAGTGGGTCTCCATTCAGTTGATTTATTTGAATGTCATAAATAGATGCTAAGGGAGTTGTTTGAGATACAGATTTATTGAAAAAAGAGAGCATAATGGATAGTATTAGTAATCGTTTCATAATTTATTATTGAGTTAACAATACCATTCAATATTAATTGAATGGTATTGTTGCAATTTAAGCAATATATTAAAGTGTCAATTATTAATATAATTTTGTAATTCAGTAATTTTTTGTGGAGTATTAAAGACACCTCCATAATAGGAAGTTACGGTTGCAGAAGATTCGTCTTTAATACCACGTGAAGATACACACAAATGTTTCGCATCGATTATAACCGCAACATCTTTAGTTCCTAAAACTTTGATTAATTCATTTGCTATTTGATTGGTTAAACGTTCCTGAACTTGTGGCCGTTTTGCATAATACTGTACTATCCTGTTAAGTTTTGATAAGCCAATTACTTTCCCTGAAGAAACATAAGCTAAATGAGCTCTTCCCATAATAGGAACAAAATGATGTTCACAATTAGAATAGAATGTGATATTCTTCTCAACCAACATTTGATTGTATTGATATTTATTGTCAAAAAGTGCAACTTTTGGTTTGTTTTTAGGATTTAAACCACTAAATATTTCATCGATATACATTTTTGCAACTCTTTGTGGAGTTCCTTTTAAAGAGTCATCATTAAGATCAAGACCCATAATGTCCATAATTTCTTGAAAATGAAAAGCTATCTTTTTTTTCTTTTCTTCGTCCGTAATAGAAAAAGCATTTTCTTTCATAGGTGTTTCAAGACCCGTGTATAGATGATCGTCTCCGATGTCTTGAATAGTAAAATCATTTAATTTATGACCGTTGGTGTTTTGGTGATCCAATATTTTTGTTTTCATGTTTTGAGTTTATTGGTATGATTTGAAATTATTTATTTTAACATCTTTGGCTTTTAAATCGAACATCAAATTAAACAATCCAAAAAAGGTTCTGTTTATATAGATAAAATGCTTAGAACCCCTATTTCCATTCATTTTACGAAGTTCTGAATCTTTACTGAATTTCTCACCTAATGTTGCGATTTTTTCAAAAAATATAGGGTCTGAAAAATCAAATGTATCTGAATGAAAAGGTTGTGTAAATAAACTCAACATTTCATGAAATAATTTTGTAAAAAAACTAATTTCTTCAGGAGAATCTTCTTTACGAAGAATTTCAAGTTCATACATTTTTTCTTTAAAAATAGTCTTATTATTAATACTTTCTTTATTGGCTAATTCGAAATATGGGATATAAAAATCTTCTGGAACTTCTTTCATACAACCAAAATCTATGGCAATTAAAGTTCCTTTTTTTGAAATTAAAAAATTTCCTGGATGAGGATCCGCATGCACCTTTCTAAGATGGTGTATTTGATACATATAGAAATCCCAGAGTGCTTGCCCTAGTTTATTAGATAGTTCTTGGTCTTTGTTGTATGCCGTAAATTCCGAAAGATGTTCACCTTCCATCCAATCCATCGTGATGATGCGTTCGGAAGAAAGTTCTTCGTAGTATTTTGGGAATTCTAAATTTTTGATGTGCTTACAAGCCGCTACAACGAATTTACTTTGCTCAACTTCTAAAATATAATTGGTCTCTTCAATTAATTTATCTTCTATTTCCTGGAAGTATTTATCTGAATCTTTGCCTTTTAAATTAAACATTTTGACCGCTATTGGTTTTACCAATGATAAATCAGAAGATATACTTTCAGCAACTCCTGGATACTGTATTTTTACAGCAAGTTGAATGCCATTTTTTTGAGCTTTGTGAACTTGACCAATACTCGCTGCATTTACTGAAGTTGAATTAAAAACATCAAATATTTCATTTGGATTTTTTCCAAAATATTTTTTAAACGATTTTATAACCAATGGAGGTGAAAGAGGAGGAACAGAAAATTGTGACAATGAAAATTTTTCAACATAAGCTTGTGGTAAAATACTCTTATCCATACTTAACATTTGTGCGACTTTTAATGCACTTCCTTTTAAGTTTTTAAGGCCATCATAAATATCATCTGCATTATTTTGATTAAGACGTTCTTTTGCATCCATCTCAGAAGTTATTATTTTATCTCCATAGTATTTTAAATAATTCACTCCGACTTTTGCCCCAGTTTGAAACAATTTAGAAGCTCTTTGAATTTTTGATGTAGGTATTTTATCTATTGTTTTCATTAATTATTAAATGTTTTGTCCTTGTATAAAAATTTACCGAGATCTATAATGCTTTTTATTGGTTTAGTATTTAAAATATCGAAGCTGGTGTTTACAGATTTTTCAATAAAAACGTCTGTTTTTTCAAAAGATGGTGAGGTATCTTTTAACCAATACTTCATGGTTAATGATAATTGTAACCATGCAGTTTCTTTTAGAGTAGTATTCTGAATTTTATCTAAGGTTTCTTGTTTTATTTCAAGAAGTGGAATATTTAAACTTTCTATATATTTTGTAAAACTATGCTTTAATCCTTTTAACGACTTTGATTTTGTTAGATTATTTTTATTATCTTCTAACGCATAGACAACATAACTTCTATTAGCAGTTAATAATTCAAAAAAGGAGTAATAGAAACTTAATAGTTGATTTCTTGATTCATAAGATTTATAATCATCACTTTTTTCTAGCAGTGTTATTGTATTATCAAAAAATGTTTTAAAAATAGTTTGCTTTAAAGCATCAAAATTTCCAAAATATTTGTAAAATATTTCTTCTTGAAAATTATATTTTTTCGCAAAAATATAAACAGATTTTGGTGCAGCATTATGCTCTAATGTATATTCCATATAGTATGAAATAAGATCTGTACTGGTACTAATTTTTTTTTTTGCCATTATCGTATATATTAGATGTAAAAATACAGAATGTTTAACGTAAAACAATATAAGTTAAACAAATATTAACATTATAAAGTAATATATAAATTAAATATCACTAAATGAGTAAGTTAAGTATGTTTTAAATTAAAAAAATACCATAAAAAAAATAGATTTTACACTATCTATGATTTGATACTTAGTTTATGTTGTTTTAGCATTTTGGAATTGCTATTAAATATAAATATTGTTATGCTATTTGTTAATTATCTCAAACCATTAATATCATATTTTGATATAAAGTTCCAAATTAGCTCCGCTGTATTTTCACCTTGATAAGTATTGCTAAACCAAACATGATTTCCTTCAATATATTTATAATGCTCAACAGCACTACCGTTATCTCCTTGACCATATTGGTAGTGTTCAATTGCTATTTCTCCACTATTATCAATACTTATTGTAGGATTTGAAATTGTATTATTAAAATCAATCCAGTAGTCCAATACAGATTGTACTGAATTGTAATCATTATTACCGTTATATGGGATGACACTATCAGCGGTTCCATGAAGGTGAATTACTGGTATTGGATGATTTGTAGGCCCAGTGCAATCTAACATTGCTCCAGAAATTACTGCAACCCCAGCAATCAAATCACTTTTATAATTAGCAAGTCCATATGCCATCATACCACCATTGGAGTATCCAGCAGCATAAATTCTTTCTAAATTGATGTTATACTGAGCAGCTATTTCATTTATCATAGTTTCAACAAATCCAAAATCATCAGCATTACTTTTATTGTCTTCTCCTGTTGGGCAGGAATTCCAATGTGAAGAACCATCTAAACAACTTCCTTGTGGATAGACCAATATAAAAATTTCAGATTCCGCCAATGCACGCAGGTCTGCATAGTTCATATAGTCACTTGCCTTACCTCCAAAACCGTGAAAATTAAAAACTAAAGGAACCGGAGACGAACCATCATATGAGACTGGTACATATGATATATATTCTCTTGTTTCGTTATCGTGAGTTAATGTTTGTGTATTAGAATCCTGTTCACAAGACTCATTAAATTCATTTTTGTTGTCATCACTATTACAAGAAACGATTATGATTGTTAATACTAGAAAGATTAATTTCTTCATTTTCTAATTAGTTTAAATTTACCTGAAAACGGTTGTTTAATTTTATTATTATTATTCTTGTGAGTTTTATAATTTATATCTTAAATATTTTATTTTTTATAAGTTAATAAATGAATAACTTTTCTCTATAAAAATTCAGCATTATAATTTGCGAAAGTAGTATTTTTGATTCTAGAAAATAAAAAATAATATTATGCCAGATACAATAGAAAGAATTAAATGTTTGATAATAGGTTCAGGACCCGCAGGATATACAGCTGCGATATATGCAGCTCGAGCAGATTTACATCCTGTTATGTACACTGGAATGCAGCCAGGAGGTCAGTTAACAACGACTACCGAAGTTGATAATTTTCCAGGATATCCAGATGGAACCGATGGTAATGCGATGATGGTGGATTTACAAAATCAAGCCGAACGTTTCGGAACTCAAGTACGTTTTGGAATGGTTACCGCTATTGAATTAAGTAAAGATTTAGGAGGGATTCATAAAGTGACTGTTGATGATAAAACCGAACTAGAAGCTGATACTATTATCATCTCTACGGGTGCATCAGCTAAGTATTTAGGAATAGAAAGTGAACAACGATTAATAGGTGGAGGGGTTTCGGCTTGTGCTACTTGTGACGGTTTCTTTTACAAAGGGCAAGATGTCGTCGTGGTAGGGGCAGGAGATACTGCTGCCGAAGAAGCAACTTATTTATCGAATATATGTAAGAAAGTTACTTTATTAGTTCGTAAGGATTACATGCGAGCTTCAAAAGCAATGCAAAAGCGAGTTGATAAAACAGAAAATATAACGGTAATGTATCATACCGAAATTGATGAGGTATTAGGAGAAAGTGTGGTGGAAGGCGTTCGAGTAATAAATAACCAAACTAAAGAAACAGAAGTAATCGATGTTACGGGTGTTTTTATAGCCATTGGTCATACTCCAAATACCAACTTATTTAATGGAATATTAGATATGGATGATATAGGTTACTTAATTACGGAAGGAAAAACTACTAAGACTAATTTGCCAGGAGTATTTGCTTGCGGTGATGTGCAAGATAAAGAGTACCGTCAAGCAGTTACTGCAGCCGGAACGGGTTGTATGGCAGCCTTAGATTCTGAACGTTACTTAGGAGCTTTGTTATAATAATAATAATTTTATAAAATTTAAAAAAGACTATTCAATTATTTGAATGGTCTTTTTTATATCTCTAGGGATGTGAATTCAAATTTACTTCCATTAAACAAGCCTTTATCACTTAACTTTAGGGATGGAATAACCAACAATGCCATAAATGAAAGAGTCATATAAGGTGCTTTTAAAGTACTGCCCATTTCTTTGGCCATCTGATCTAATAAAGCATACTCTTTTCCAATAGTTTTTCCATTTTGATCACTCATAATACCAGCCACCGGAAGCGGAACTACTTTTTCTTCTGAATTGCTTAGGGCACAAATTCCACCTTTGGTTTCAATCAATAAATTAACGGCGTTACAAATAGCTTGATCTGTGGATCCAATAGCAATAACATTATGCGAATCGTGACCTACTGATGAAGCGATTGCTCCTTCTTTCAATCCGAAATTTTTAATAAATGCGATAGCAGGTTTTTCATTTTTATAACGGTTTACAACCGCCATTTTTAAAACATCTGTATGGATATTAGAAATTAAATTTCCATTTTCAATCAAACTATTTTCAATAAGTTCATTAGTTACTAATTCTCCTTCCAAAGCTTCAATCACACGAATTTGTTTAGTATTGGATTCAACCCTAAAGTCGGAAATAGATTTTTTATTAGTATTAAAATTATTCAAAATTTTAAATGGAATAGACTCAATTTTTGAAATACCTTTTGAAAAAACTAATTCTCCATCGATATAAGTTTGTAATGTTTTAAAGTTTACTAAATCTTCAACAATAATAAAATCAGCTGGATCTCCAACTTTTAATGTCCCTACATCTAAATTATAGTGATTTATAGGATTGATACAGGCGGCTTGTAGTACCTTATATAGATCAATTTCCTTTTTTATAGATCTAGCGCAGAGTTTATTAATGTGATTGATTAATAAATCATCAGGATGTTTATCATCACTACAAAACATCATGTTTTCAAAATGTTCAGGAAGCAAATCGATTAAGGCCTCAAAATTTTTAGCAGCAGATCCTTCTCGTATAATTACTTTCATTCCTTTTTGAAGTTTTTCCAATCCTTCTTCATAAGTAAAACATTCATGATCGGTACTGATACCTGCAGAAATATATTTGCTTATATCATCACCTCTTAGTCCTGGAGCATGACCATCAACAGGTTTGTTATAATGTTTTGCCCAAGCAATTTTCTTACTGATTTCATCATCATCATATAAAACGCCAGGATAATTCATCATTTCAGCTAGGTACTTAATTTCTTTTTTTTGAAGTAATTTTTTAATTCCTTCTGAATCAATCACAGCTCCTGCAGATTCAAAAGCTGTTGCTGGAACACAAGATGGTGCGCCAAAATTGAATTTAAATGGGACTTTATTCCCATTTTCAATCATAAATTCAATACCTTCAATTCCAAGTACATTGGCAATTTCATGGGGGTCTGATACCGTAGCTACGGTTCCGTGAGTAACAGCAATCTTTGCAAATTCTGAAGGTACGAGCATAGAACTTTCTATATGTATATGAGCATCAATAAAACCTGGCATTATAAAATCAGTAACTTGATGATTTTTTTTAATTATCGCTTTTATTTTCCCTCCTTCTACAACTAGTTCTCCTGTGTAAATTGTTTTATTATAAATATCTACTATTCGTCCTTTAATTTTCATAGAATTAATTATTGTATCTCTAAAATTTTAGTTTTTAATGAAACTATAAAATCAATATGGTAATTCTTATTTTTTTTGAGTTTTCATTTTTTAGATGCTAATGTTGTACCCAGTTTTTTAAGATTTGAAAACCTAAAGGCGTTAAAATACTTTCTGGATGAAACTGTAAACCTCTTGTGTCATATATTTTATGTTTAAGTGCCATATTTATTTGAAAATTATCAGTGGCAATTGATTCCAATTCATCGGGAAGATTTTTAGCAACCGCCCAACTATGATACCTTCCTACTTGGAATGTTTCAGGACAATCTTTAAAAAGATAGTCTTCTTTTATTGAAATATCGGTACTAACCCCATGATAAACCTCCTTTAAATTATTAAGTTCTCCACCAAAACATTCAGCGATGGCTTGATGTCCTAAACAAATACCAAGAATTGGTTTTTTTGAGGCATAGGTTTTTATGACTTTTTTTGTAAGCCCAGCTTCTGAAGGAATTCCAGGTCCGGGGGAGATCAGTATTTTGTCATACGCTTCTAAATCATCTATATGAAATTGATTATTTCTAATGATAGTCACTTCTACCTCTAACTCATCTAAAATATGAACTAAATTGTAGGTAAATGAATCGTAATTATCAATGACTACTACTTTTAACTTTTTCACTGTATAGACTATTTTTTTAGGTTGCAGAAGATAAGATATTATCTGCTGCAACTTACTTACATTTTTCTGATATTTCCTTCTATATTTTTTTTAATGACATCTATGGTAATTCATTCATAGGATTTATTTAATCTATTTTCCCAGGTTTCGTCTTCTGGATTTTCTTTTCCTAATAATTGTTTTGGACAATCCAAACAAATAGTTTTAGATTTTTGAATTAGCAAATATTTTTCTTCATCTCCATTATTTAAAATATCATTATATCTCGAACTGTTTGAATGATAACTGTAAGTATTATTGTCTGCAAATAATACGGTTCCTAAAGGTAAATACAATACCACTTCAACTTCTTGTCCTCTATACTTATTAGCGATGTCAGTGGTGAAATAACTATTTAAAGTTAGTGTATTATTCTTAAAAGTATACTGATAATCAATAGCTTCTGCTCTTTCTTTTGCATTGTCAAAAGAGCTGCCTTCTGCTTTGTGTTCTAGGAATACTTTTGCAACAGAATCATTTGTTGAACGAACAATTAGTCTAATATTGCTTGAATAAATAATTTTGTTACCATATTCATCAGATTTTAAATAAAAACTACCGCTTCTAGATGCATCATATTCATACCGATTATTGCTAAGCATCTCTATTTTTAATGTATCAGTAGTTTTAATTGAGATGCTATTTTCAGTTATATAATCACCGTCATATGCTTGCTCGGTTGCTTGTTTTACTCCTAAGATACTCAAACCAATGATTGAAAATATCCAAAGAACGAATAGAATGATTTTTGCTGTCATACCAATTGACTTTAAATTAGTTATTATTAATTTTAAGCCTAAAATAAAAAGTGCAAAAGCTGGAATTCCAACAATTAAAAACACCAATAATACTATTAACCAAAAAGGAAAGCTAGCTACTAAAACTATAGATGCATAATCAAAAACTTCATTATCGCCCAATACAAATCCAAAAGTCCCCGTTGTAAATAAACCAACTATTAGTCCAATAATTGTTGAAAGTGATAGGATGATTAATAATATCCCAAAGAATTTACAAAACACACTAAATATACCTGCGAATATCTTACCGATGGTACTAAAAAAAGTGTTTACCCCTTTTTGTGCATTGTCTTTATACTTGTCATAATCGACCTCTTTTATTTTATCGGAAGCATTTTTAAGTTCTTCTTTAATTTTTTTTTCGATGTTCGAAATATTTACAGGCTCTCTATTCATTTTTAATTTTTCTGAAGTTGTAAGAGCTTCAGGAATTAAAACCCATAAAACGATGTAAACTAATATAGGAGCTCCAAAACCTAATAATACCATAGCGATCCAAGCCAAGCGAATCCAAATTGCATCGACACTAAAATAATGTCCTAAACCAGAGGAAACCCCTGCTATAAATTTATTATCTGTATCTCTAAATAGTTGTTTATAAAAAGATTGATTTCTTGTTTGATTTTTTTGATCTGATGAAGCATCATCAAAAATTTCTTCATCTACCATATAATCTTCTGGTTGTCCCATTACTGCAATTACTTCATCTAATTCCTTTATAGTAATTACTTGGGATGTATTGTTTATTTTTTCAGAGAAGAGTTCAGAAATTCGCGCCTCAATATCTTTTATTATTTCCTCTTGTCCATTTAGATCTGAAAAAGAACGACGTATAGCGTCAAGATATCTGGTAAGTTTTGCAAAAGCATCTTCATCTATATGAAAAAATGTACCTGCTAAATTTATGTTTACTGTCTTGTTCATTTCTTTGTTTTTTCTCGTGTTACTTTTTTTACTGCCTGTTGCAATTCACTCCAGGTAGTATTTAATTCGGTTAAAAATAATTTTCCAGTTTCGGTAAGTGCATAATACTTTCGTGGTGGTCCGCTGGTAGATTCTTCCCAGCGATAAGATAGTAAACCTGCGTTTTTAAGGCGTGTTAGTAAAGGGTAAATAGTTCCTTCTACCACTAGCATTTTTGCATCTTTCAAAGTTTCTAGTATATCTGAGGTATAAGCTTCCCCATCTCTTAATATGGATAAAATACAATACTCCAAGACACCTTTTCGCATTTGTGCTTTTGTATTTTCAATTTTCATGTGTCTTTATATATTATTTTTTAATGATCATATTTCGACAAACTCAAAATAGGCATGCTATCCACAATTAGTAATCTTCTTGAATGTAAAAAATTTTAACATACTCGTTTATGTGTTTCTTTTTAATTGATAATTACTAAATTTATTCACTTCTTCTTTAGTGATTAAATAATGTGGTTTAAGGTCTTTTAGTTGATAAGTTTGGTTTTTATTTTCTTTTATACCATGATTAAATTTATGTTGAGTTAAGTATGGATCATTAGTTCCATTTGAAAGAAATTTTAAAACGATTACTAAAACTAAATGTATTAAGGCGTTCATTTTTTAGTTAATTTTTTTGTTACATTAGTTTTATTGGCTATTAATGTATTTTACAAATATATATCTTTAATATAGTACTTTGTTTAGCATAGTACTATAATTAACATAAAGTTAACATAATTAGAAGTTTAAGTATTTGATAATAAGTTTATTGAAATTTTAATAAAAACGTGTAATCAATATTTTTTATATTTATAAAATAAAAAATATAAGATTAGGAGTCTTTTGTTTTTTAATATATTCGCTTTAAATTATATAGATGCCAATAACACCAAAAAAAATTACTCTTTTCACTTTTTTTAAATTGCCTTCTGTTTATTGGTTAGGAATTCGTGTAAAATCAATTAGTGAAACTATTTGTACTGTAAGAGTTAAGCATCGATGGATCAATCAAAATCCATTTAAATCTTTATTTTGGGCTGTGCAAGGTATGGCTGCAGAGTTAAGTACTGGTGCCATGGTTATGAGTTGTATTGAAGATTCCAACCAAAATATTTCTATGTTAGTTGTTAATAATAAGGCTACTTTTTTAAAGAAAGCAACAGGTAGTATCACGTTTACTTGTAATGATGGTGAATTGATAAAACAAACAATCAATGATGCGATAGCAAGTGGTATCGGAAAAACCTGTTGGATGAAATCAGAAGGAGTAAATGAAAATGGAATCTTAGTTTCCATTTTTGAATTTGAATGGACGGTAAAAGTGAAACCATAAAGCCTATAAACACTTAATTTTAACTTATTAAATTATTTTTAATCCATAAGAATTGGTTTAAATAAACACTAAACTTATTAACAAAAATAAATTTATAGTACATTTTATTGTTATCTTTAAAATTGAAATTAATAAAAAAACTGCCTATAGTTTAAAAATACTTAACCCAATACCCTAACAATGTCTAGAGCAATGTTTGATTACACCAAGGCTGTACTTAATAAAGTAAGTTTTGACGTTAATCTTTTCTGTATCGAGTTAAAAAAAGCATTAACCCGCTTACTTCCTCATGAAATAGTGGAATTAAAAATTTGGGTATATGGTTTACTGGAACAGAAACCACAATTAAATCAATGTTTAATTTATTTAAACTCATAAAAAACAACTCAATTAAAGCGTTTTTTAATTTTTTGAATTCATTTTTTTTATTGGCGAGGACTTATCACTTTAATATCTTGAAAAGTAATAGCACCTCTTATAATACCAGCGATAATATCGTAAAGTGAATCGATAATTTGCATTTTTAATTCACTCTTTTTATATAATAAACTTACTTCTCTTGCTGGGGATGGTATATTAAAGTACCGTAAATATTTTTTTTGTTCTTCTTTTGGAATATCCAAGGTATTTAGATAAGGAAGAAGCGTCATGCCAAACCCTTCATTAGATAATTTAATTAAGGTTTCAAAACTTCCGCTTTCCACCTGAAACGAATCCGTTGCTGCATTGTTTTTTAAAGATTTACATATATTAATAACCCCATTTCTAAAACAATGTCCGTCTTCTAATAGTAGAATATCATTGATATCTAAATCGGATCGATCTAATTGTTTTTTAGAATGCAGTCGATGATTTTTAGGTACATAGCCAACAAAGGGCTCAAAATAAAGTACTCGTTCTTTTATTTTATCTTGTACTAGCGGAGTTGCTGCAATAGCAGCATCTAAATGACCGTCATTTAATTTTATAATGATCTCGGCTGTGGTAAGTTCTTCAATTTTTAAATGAACTTTAGGATATTTATTTATAAAGTTTTTTAAAAACATGGGCAATAGTGTTGGCATGATGGTAGGAATAATTCCCAATCTAAAATCTCCTCCAATAAATCCTTTTTCTTGATCTACCACATCTTGCATTCGCTCAGATTCATTAACAATGTTTCTGGCTTGATTCACAATTTTTTTACCAACTTCTGTTAATTCAATTGGCTTTTTACTTCTATCGAAAATTAAAATACTTAACTCTTCTTCTAATTTTTGAATTTGCATACTTAGCGTAGGTTGAGTAACAAACACGTGCGCAGCTGCTTTTGTGAAGTTTTGATGTTCTGCTACCGCTAAAACATATTTTAATTGTGTAATAGTCATTATAAGTTATTTGTATCAAATATAAGATTATTATCAATAAATCTTATATGAAAATCTGTAATATATACTAGTAAAAATCTAATTTATAATTTAGAGGCTTTATTTATAAGTTTAATATTACCAATTTTTCAATTAATAAAGTCTTTCCAATATTATATAATAAAAAAAATTAATTTATTATTTCTGCCTTAATATAAATATTGTTCAATGGCCAATCTTCATCATCTGAAGGTAATTCCGATAGCCTTTCTACTACATCCATACCTTTTATAACTTTACCATAAATAGTGTAATTTCCATTGAGATGAGTATTGCTTGTTTTAGGACCTAAATAGATGAAGAATTCATAAGGAGATGTTTTTTTATCAGGATTTTCTCGATATTCTTTTGCACCAGACACTGTTCCATAACTATGAGTTCTTCCATTGCCTTTTTCATAAGGTATCCTATAGTCATTTCCTATAACTGCTCTTTTTTTAAACGTAGATTTTAAATCACTACTTCCTGCTTGTATAATAAAATTAGGAACGACTCGATGTAAAAAGGTATTATCAAAATACTTTTGTTTTACCAAATAAATAAAATTTGCTCTATGTAAGGGAGTATCCTTAAATAATTCAATATCAATAATTCCATAAGGACTCGTAACTCTTACTTTATTTTCAAGGTTTTCTTTTCCGTAGGCTGTTAAAAAAGAAACTGCGTTTGCTTCGGTAAGTTTAATTTTTGATTTTATAGGTTTTGATTCTACTAATTTAGATAATTCAATTGCATCTATTTGTTTTTCGAAACTATTTTCAAAAGTGTTAGTTTTGCTATTTTTAGTATCTTCACAACTGATAAGTAGGGCAAGTAATAAAGTAATTAGCAATAATTTTTTCATAAATGAAATTTCAAGAATTCGAAAATAAGATTGTAAAAATAACAAAATTGAAACTACCAGGAGAAGTAGCTCAGTTTAAAATGGCTCCAATGGAACGTTTGGCGGCACTGAAAAAAATTGCTATTGAAAAAGAAACAGTTCGTAAAGCTGGTGTTTTGGTATTGTTTTACCCATCCGAAGCCAAGCAAACAATGTTGGCCTTGATACTTAGAAAGACTTATAAAGGAGTTCATTCTGCTCAAATAGGATTTCCTGGCGGTAAATACGAAAATGAAGATACCTCACTTAAAGAAACAGCATTGCGAGAAACGGAAGAAGAAATTGGAGTATTAAGAAACACAGTCTCTGTATTAAAAAAACTTACTGAAGTTTATATTCCGCCTAGTAATTTTTTTGTTCAGCCCTATTTAGGGATTACTAAAAATACTCCTAACTTTATTTTGCAAGAAGAAGAAGTGGAAACTCTTATTGAAGTTCCTTTGATTCATTTTATGGATGATACTATTAAAATACATCAAAATTTAACAACTTCTTATGCGAAAAATATTAAAGTGCCAGCTTTCCTTTTAAATAATTATTTAGTTTGGGGTGCCACAGCTATGATGCTCAGTGAAGTAAGAGAAATGCTAAAAGAACTTCTCTAAGAGCGGTAATTTTGTATATTCGCAGCCTATCATTACTCATTTTATAAACTTTATAAGCGAGTTATATTAAAGAAATAATATCAGATATGGGGCTATTTAAAAAAAATCCTTTCGGACATTTATTATTCATTAAACTTTGGATTATTAGAGTTTTAGGAGCTCTATCTCATAGCCGTTTTAAAGGTTTTAATGAATTAAAGATCGAAGGAAGTGAAGTCATAAAAAACTTACCGGAAACCAATGTTCTTTTTGTTTCCAATCACCAAACCTATTTTGCAGATGTAGTTGCTATGTTCCACGTTTTTAACGCAAGCTTAAGTGGTAGGACTGATAGTATAAAGAATGTAGGATATTTGTGGAGACCTAAATTAAATATTTATTTTGTTGCTGCAAAAGAAACTATGAAATCTGGTTTGTTGCCAAAAATAATGGCTTATGCTGGATCGGTTAGTATTGAAAGGACTTGGAGAGCAGAAGGTAAAGAAGTGAATAGGCAAGTTAAAATGAGTGATGTTAGTAGTATATCTAAGGCATTAGATGATGGATGGTTAATTACTTTTCCCCAAGGGACAACAAAGCCTTGGAAGCCTATAAGAAGGGGAACTGCCCATATAATTAAAAAAGATAAGCCAATTGTAGTTCCTATAGTGATTGATGGGTTTAGAAGATCATTTGATAAAAAAGGACTTCGAATAAAGAAGAGAGGAATTCTGCAATCTTTTATTATTAAAGAGCCTTTAGTAATTGATTATGAAAACGATACGATAGATGCAATTGTTGAAAAGCTTCAATTTGCTATTGAACAACATCCTTCCTTACTAAATGTAATACCAGAAAAAGAGCTTATAAAAGAGGAAGAATTAAATGACAAAAGAAAATGGGAATATTAATGTAATTATTAATCATCTATTTTTTTCAACTCTTTATAATTTTTATTTAATTTTTTAAGTAAAATTCCATAGATCAACCAATAGAATACAATAAGCAGTCCTACTACTAGTATTCCTACTATAATTTGTGAAATTATAAAAGTAGTTGCAAATCCTTTTTCTGGAACCCCTTTACTTGCAAAATCCATTATTTCATATAATTTTTGACTTCTAGAATAAAAATAAATATCGGTTATAATAAGTCCTGATGCTAACATCCCTATATTATAATATACAAAATAGCGAACTGTTTTTCTAGTTTTTAAAATGTTTTGCATTAACATTTTCGTAGTATCGGTAACTTGTATGGATTGGTAATTTTTATAAAATAAAAAGATAAAAACCGAAAAAATGATAAAATGAACAATATTGCTATAGCGCATAATATCTCCAATACCCATTTCATTTATCAGTTTCAAATTATCTTCCGGAATAACAAAATTTAAACCAATCCAAAATAATAATTCTATGATACTTATAATAAAAATCCACTTCACAATGGAAGACGATTTTTTCAATAACATGTTATAAATAGAATTGTAGCTTAACTTGGGAAGTTCTTGCTCCCTGTTTTGCCATTCTTTTTTTAATTTATCTAACTGATCCATGTTGCTTACGGATTTAATATTTTACGTAATTTTTCTTTAGCTCTATTCATTTTTACTCTAGCATTAACTTCTGTAATACCTAATGTTTCTGATATTTCTCGATATGATTTGTCTTCTAAATATAAAAAAACTAGGGCTTTATCAATATCATTTAATTTTTTAATAGCGCTATACATTAACTTTAGCTGCTGTTCAATGATGTCGTCATAATCTTCAGTTTTAATTTTAAAACTGATTGATTCAAAATCTTGCGTGTTAATTTTTCTTTTTGACTTTCTGTAAAGTGTAATTGCTGTATTTAATGCAACACGATACATCCAAGTGCTAAATTTTGAATCTCCCCTAAATTTTGGAAAAGCACGCCATAATTGTATAGTGATTTCTTGAAACAAATCATTATGCGAATCTTGATCATTGGTATATAAGCGACATATTTTATGCACGATATTTTGATTCTCTTCAAGTTGTTTTACAAAACTATGTTCGAGTTCTTTATTCAATGATAGAAAGTTAATTAAGAGATTAGTAGTAGTAGCTTCAATTTTGTTACAAAGAAAACAAATAAAGTTCTAAATGACTAAACGATATTAAGATGTTAAAAAGGATTGTTTAATATTAAGAATACAGCAAATATTACAATTGGTTAACTATCATTTTTTAGGTAGCTTTATATAACCGATATTTGTAACTTAAATTGATATATTATGAAAACAATCCTAAGTTATTTCACTCTTTTTTTAACAGGAGTTTTATTACAAGCTCAAAACAATATTAATGTTGAAATGTCTGGATTTGAATCCAATAAAGGAAAAGCTAGTATAGGGTTATTTAATGAAGAACAAACTTTTTTAAGAGAAGCTAATTGGAAACGATTTTCAGAAATAAATAATTATAAAGCAACAGCAACATTTACAGATATTCCAGATGGTATTTATGCAGTATCAGTATATCATGATGAAAATGATAATGAAAAATTAGACTTAATTATGGGTATGATACCTAAAGAAGATACGGGGACTTCCAACAATCCTAAAGTAACAATGGGACCTCCTAAATGGGAAGAATCAATTTTTGAAGCAAAAGAAGGTCAAGTAGTTAATTTAAAAATTATTATTAATTAATTTTTTGATTTTTATTTTCTAAAAGAGATAAACAAAAAACATTCTTAATACTAGTCGATAAACGGATCTGAAAATTTCTCATCACTAATCAAATCATAATCAGTTAGTGTTTTTAAAAACGCTACTAGCCCTGCAGATTCTTCAGGACTTAAATTGAGATGTCTAGGTTCACCTGCTCCATTTTTCATATGTGCAGAAAGATAAGGATGGTCTAAAACTTTAGTGCTATAATGTTCTACAACTTCTTCTAATGTCGATAACCTTCCGTCATGCATGTAGGGTCCGGTTAGTGCTATGTTTCTTAGTGAAGGTGTTTTAAAATGCCCATAAAGTGATATAACACCTACTAATTCACCAACTCCATTATCTTCCACATTTAAATCGATATCTAAACCAATATTATCGGGTTCTGCACCACTAAATATTATCTGATTTGCATTATCTGGTATAGGCTGATTAAAATGTAAGGGTACATTATTTGGTAAATGACAGGTGATACAAGTACCAATTGCATTAGGTGTTAGTTTACCATTGAAAATATCTTTACCTAAATTTTCTTCAGCAGTAAAATTTGGAAAATATACAAATATATCATTTGTGATTTCAATCCCTTCATCGTATTTGGAGTTATAGGAATAAATAGACCTTATAAATTGTGATAATGCTTTTGAAATTCTATCGTTAGTTACTTGTATGTTTCCAAAGGCATTTTCAAATAATGGATTGTAATACGCTAAAGTTCCAATTTTTTCAACTAATTCATTTAAGGTCATTCCCATCTCAACTTCATCTTGAATAGGAATTAGAACCTGATCTTCTAAATTAGCTGCTCTATGATCCCAAAAGAAGTTTTCCGCTCCATAAAAACCAACATTTGCAAATCCCATCGTATTTCTGAAAGTTTGGACCCCATCAAAACCTATACTTTTTGACGCATCATCTGAAAAACCAAATTCTTGTTTATGGCAGCTAGCACAAGATGTGGTATTATTACTTGACATATTTTTATCATAAAACAATACCCTTCCAAGGGTAACAACATCGTCAGTTATTGTATTGTTTGAAGGAGTGTTATCAAAACTAAATACATAAGGTGTGAACGTATTAGGGAAATTAGGATTGCTGTAATTATATGGGATTAGAGGTAAATTATAGACATCACTATAACCTTCATTTCCTTTTTCATCACTTGAGCAAGAAGTTAAAATTAATAATAAAAATAGTTTGAATAATTTCATTTCATAGATGGAATTATTGGTAAAAGAGATCAAATACAAAAATAAAACATTTTTAAGTAAAAAAAATTGTTTAATACGAAATAGTCACTTATTTGTTTTTGATATCATTTTCAGAATTTAAAAATGTACGATACTTAAGGTTGTTTAAAAACAGTAGTGCATAGGTAAATATATTGTTAGGATTTTTATTAAAAAGATTATTGATTTTCTGTAATATTAAAGGTAAAATGTATTCTAAATTATCTGAAGGAGATTTTGAAATAAAAATCTTATAAAAACTAGTTTTCATTTGTTTAATTAATTTTTGTATTTAATTTTTTGATAAAAAATATGCTTTGAAAAAGATTGATTTTAGTATATTCATAACTTGTTATATTGAATTTATTTTAGAGCTTCGGTTGAAATTTTATATAAAGATACAGTAGTTTTAATTTTTTAAATATGTTGTTTATTAACAATAGTTAAAAAAATTTGAATCCAACCTGATGCAGAGGGGTTCATATAAACTAATTTTATTATTTTTGTTTTTTTGCATTTAAATAAAAGTATATGGAAGTTGGAAAATTTTATTGTTGTAAATTTAAATAATTATTATAAAACCATGAAAAAAACAAAATTATTGACAATAATTGGTGGATTTAGCTTGTTATTGCTATCATTTATTTTTATGTCCTTGGATCATATAGATGCAACAAATGTAGCAGGTACCAGTTCGGATATAGCTGATTTCTTCGCTTTTGAAGGTGATAATCCTGATAACACTGTTTTTGTAGCTACTATACAAGGGATATTAGCTCCTGGTGTTGTAACTGAAAATGCTAGTTTTGATGAAAATGTATTAATAGAGTTTAATATAGATAATACTGGAGATTTTATTGAAGATTTAGTTATACAAGCTATAAAAAGAGGTGATAGTATTTATTTTTTCGGACCTGTAATACCAAATCAAACAGGATTAGAAAGCGATGTTATAACATCAGCTCCTAATCATATAGTACAGATTTCTACAACTGAAGAAACTTTTATTACCAACGAAGATGGCATGAGTTTTTTTGCTGGACCTAGAAGAGATCCTTCTTATTTTGATTTTAATCGATTTATTGATATTGCAAATGGAGATGCAGCGCCAGAAGGATTTTACCCTCCAGGAGAATCAACTGATTTTTTTGTAGGATTAAATGTATTGGCAATTGCAGTTGAGGTGCCAAACTCATTATTAGGAAATGCACCACAGCATATTTTAGAATCTCAAGGAACTATTAGTGGATTACCACCTGCATATAATGTATGGGTTTCTACAAAAAGAAAAGAATAATAGATGAAAAATTATAAAAATAAATCTTATAAATTAACTGTATTTGTTGTTTTGTTGCTTACTGCATTAATATTTGTACAATGTAAAGATGATGATGATAATGGAAATGTAATTGATGTAATATCTTGTAATGATGGAATACAAAATGGAGATGAAGATGGGATTGATTGTGGAGGTTCTATATGCTCACCTTGTGAAGACAACCAATTAAATTTTGATGGTAATTTTGTTCAAGAAGATATTGCAGGTAGACCAGGAGTAAATATCATATTTGGAATTACAGACCTTTCAAAAAATAATTATAATGTATCTGAAGTTGCTAATCGAACTATATTTCAAGAAGATTTCCAAGAAGTATTAGAACATTATTATGATATTTATGCTATATCATTAGATATTCCAGTAGATGAGCTAAACTATGAAAATAATATTTTTGATTGGAATGCTGGGACATTTACGACTATTATGTCTAATTATGATGCATTACAAGTAGCGCCAGATGGGCCAACAACCTATTATAACGCTACTAATAATTTAGTTTTTACTGGAAGGTATTTATCTGATGATGTTATGGATTTTACGCTCAAATTAATATTTGGTGGAGCTGATGGAACACGTTTTGATGGAAATAATAGTACGCCACAGCTAACCACAGATGATGTCGGTCTTGGTGATAGGGATTTTACATTGTCATTTCCATACCTCGAAGTTCCATTGACTTTAGAATAAATTTAACCTTATTTCTTTTTGGTTTCAAAATATTTTTTTGAATATAACTTTCAATACTAACTATTTTTAAATTCAAATTTGGAAATAAAAAAAAACGGTAAAAATTTTTGCGGTTTTTTTATTTTGTTTAAAGTATAATTCCACCACAAATAATTCTTGCCCCTGCAGCACCTGAAGGTTGAGATGTGAAATCATCAGTTCCTTGATGTACAATAATTGCTTTACCTAAAATATTTTTGGTGTCATCTTCACAACCGATACACCATTCAGTAGTTTCCATAGTTATCTTTCCATAACCATTATCTATAACATTAAAATTACCGATATCTCCTTTGTGGTATCCGTCTTCATTTCCCCATTTACCATGGTTTGTAAATGTAGGGTTCCAGTGACCTCCAGCAGATTTTCCATCTATAGAGGAGCAATCTGCTTTTTCATGAATGTGTATGGCGTGCATACCAGGTGATAACCCCTGAAATTTAGCTGCTAAACTAACCACTCCATCTACTTCTTTAAAAATTAGTTTTCCAACAGCCTTACTTCCACTTTTCGGTTCGAATTGTACTATAATTTCTTTTTTTTCTTGAGAGATAGGAGAAGGGCTAACTTCTTCTGTTTTTTCAACTGTTGTCAGTGAATTTTTATTTTTTTCTTTACAAGAAATAAGTGTAATAAAGATTAAGGCTATTAAAGGAAATACTATTTTTTTCATAATTATATTTTTATATTGGATTAAAGGTAATTAACTTTTATGGATTGTATCAATTGTATCAGAAAATCAGGTTATCACAAAATAGCATCATTTAATTAATTAATTTTTTTAAAAAATGAATATTGTTATGCCAATTGTACTTTCCTTCAATTTTTAAATTAAAATCACCAATACTATCTTTATTCCAAATATCAATTCTTGGAATTTGAAAGGGGTCTGTATTTTTAGAAATAGTTCCAAATTGAGTTGTGAAAGCGTGATTATATTTTTTAGATTTAACAATATCTACAACCTTTTGATTATATTGACCGAAAGGATAACAAAAATTATTAATAGGAATAGAAAACTTATCTTCTAACCATTTTTTACTATATTCAATTTCATATTCTAAATCTTTAACATTTAATTTCCGCAAATTTAAATGTGAAAAACTATGAGATCCAAAAGTAATTTTTTTACTTTTAATCATCTCTGTAATTTGTGAATTACTTAAATATTCTTTTTTATTGGATTTAATAAATTTGGGACATACAAAAATATGAGAATGAAAATTATAGTGCTCTAATTGTTTCAAACAAATTTCAAATAATTCACTAAATCCATCATCAAATGTTAAAATACATTTACGGTTTGGGTTAAATAAATCTTCAACATGATCTGGACTTTCAATGTTTTTATGTTTTAAAAAACGTATTTGTTCGAAAAAAGAATCCAACTGCAACTGATAAAGTTTGGGCGTAAAATCATGATTAAAATCATTAATGGAGTGATAGGTTAATGCAAAACTATCTAAAGATTTGAAGGGATAAAATTTACTTATTGTTGAATAAATTTCTTTTTTCATACTTATTTTTTATTTTGCTTAAAGGTAATTAGTTTTCTTTTATGAAATAGGATTGAGTCTTTTTAAATGGGGATAGATTTATTTGGTTCATTTCCATTTTATAATTTTCCCAATCTTTTTCAAAAAATAAATTGGTTTCTTTTAAAACAACTTCCAATTTATCTTTTACCTGCTGAATTAAAATTATTTCAGTTTCTGTAATCCCATATGGCCTGCTACTAGAATACCAATTTGCAGTACTTATTCTGTTCGCAATAGTTACATAGGAACTATTCGTTATTCCTTGTCGCTTATCTTCTTTACCAATAAACTTATCTATTATAGAATCAATTCTTTTGATAATAATCTTACTTGCTTTTATTTCTTCTAGGTATAAAACCTTATCCTTTTTAGCCAAATCAACTTTGTATTTTTCAGCAATGCCTTTACTTTCAGCTAATTGTTTAACCGCATTAGCAGTAGTTTGCGTTAATACTTCTAATTCTTTTCCTTTTTGATAGATATCATTAATTGTAATTTCCGAAACCTCAACTCTAGGATCGCTCTTAATTTGAATAGCACTTGATGTGGTGTGGTCCAAGTAATTTAATTCTAAGCGATAGGTTCCTGGTTTAACCGAAACACCTCTTGGTTCATTTTTACGTTTTTTTATTTTACGTGAAGGCCTGTCGACTCCAGCTTCATTCATAGACCAACGCCAATAATAAATACCTGTACTGTCGGGTGTTTTTTTCTTTAAACTTCGAATCAATCGAACCCCATCATAAATTTTTAAATAAATAGAATCTTTATGTTTGCCTTCAGTCTCTTTTTTATCTTCATCATCTTCTTCATTTTGTTCTGAGGAATCCATATCCCTTATAATTTCTTTTTCTTTTTTCTGAAAATAATAGGGTATTCTTGCTCCATAAACCCTGTTTTCTCCTTGAAATATAGCATCTGCAGCAAACCGACTACCCGTAGGTTGTTTAAAAGAAACTTGATAAGCATCAGGAGCTTCAAACAAAACAATATCTGAAGCCATCACTTGATTGTTTTTTGCAATATCTCTTAAGGGTATTAAGTCATCTAATACCCATGCAGCACGTCCAAAAGTTCCAATAACCAAATCATTTTCTCGTTCCTGAATTACCAAATCTTTAACGGGAACGGTAGGGAAACCATTGGTCCATTTTGTCCATGAATATCCAGCATCTATTGAAAGGTATAATCCATCATCTGTACCAAGAAATAATAAATTCTTCTCTACGGGATCTTCAATAATACAGAGCGCATAACTCAAAACATCATCTTTGTCAACAATTCGTTGCCAAGATTTGCCATAATTAGAGGTCCTATAAGCGTAGGGTTCATAATTAAATCTTCGGTAATCATTAGCAATTAATAATGCTTCTCCTCTATTTTTATTGGAAGCCTTTATTTGTGTGATCCAACTTCCCTTTGGTAAGCCAGATAAGTTATTGGAAACTTCATTCCATCTATTTCCTCCATTTTGAGTATAATGAACCCGACCATCATCAGTAGCAACCCAAATCATATCTTGTTCTATGGGAGAAGGTTCTATTACTAAAATAGTAGTATGATTTTCAGCTCCAGTAGCATCCATGCTTATTCCTCCGCTTTCATTTTGTTTTTGTTTCTCAGGATCATTTGTGGTAAGATCTCCTGAAATTAGTTCCCAGCTAAGACCTTTATCGGTTGATTTATGTACAAACTGACTGCCAAAATAAATGGTGCTATTATTATATGGATCTATATTAATTGCAGAATTCCAATTAAAACGAAGCTTTACATCAGGATCAGGATGAGTTGGACGAACCGTATAATTATTTCCAGTTTGCCAATCATAACGACTTACATATCCCTGTTGACTCATAGTCCACCCATACCGGCTATTATCGCGATCTGGTATCACATCAAAACCATCTCCAAAAGATATTTCTTGCCAATAATCATTTCTAATTCCTTGCGAACGAAATACATAAGAAGGACCTTTCCAGCTACCGTTATCTTGCATTCCTCCATATATATTATATGGAAACTCATTATCAACTGCAATATGATAAAATTGAGCTACCGGTAAGTTTCCAATAAATCGCCAAGTTTTTCCTCCATCATGAGTAATGTTCAAACCTCCATCGTTTCCGTCAATCATAAAATTGCCATTGTCTGGATGAATCCACCAAGCGTGATGATCAGGATGTACACCATTATCCACACCATAAGCAGGCATTAATTGAGAAAAATTTTCCCCGCCATCTTCAGAAACATTTACATAAGTAAATACAGAATAAACTCTATTTTCATTTTGTGGGTCTACAAATATATCACTATAATAAAAAGGACGATTTCCGATGTCACTTTTGTCATTTATTTTTTTAAATGTAAAACCTCCGTCTTCACTTTTATACAAAGCATTTTTTTTTGCTTCAATAAGGGCATATACTATATCGGGTTTGTTTTTAGCTATAGCTAAACCAATTCTTCCTAGATTTCCTTTTGGTAAACCATTTTTATCGGTTCGTTCTTCCCAAGTTTCACCTCCATTATGAGTAATGAAAATACCAGATCCTTCTCCGCCAGAATTGAAAAACCATGGTTCTCTTTTATGTTCCCAAAGCGCTACTATTAATTTATTAGGATTGTTAGGATCCATAACCATATCACCTACACCAGTTTTATTAGTAGCATATAATATTTTATTCCAAGTTTTACCTCCATCTTTAGTTTTATAAACACCTCGCTCTTCATGTTCTCCCCAAGGAGAACCTATAGCTCCAATATATATGATATTTGGATTAGTTGGGTCAATAATAATGCGGTGGATATGACGTGTATTTTCAAGTCCCATAAGGTCCCAATTCTTTCCTGCGTCTAAAGATCGATAAACACCATAACCACCATTTAAACTATTTCTTGGATTTCCTTCACCAGTACCTAGCCATATAACAGACGGATTGGATTGTTGTATGGTAACGGCTCCAATTGATGCAGTAGCTTCTTTTTCAAATATTGGTTTCCATTTAACACCTCCACTTTCAGATTTCCATAAACCACCTGAAGCGGTTCCTACGTAAATTATCTCAGGATTTTTTGTTACCACATCTATTGCTGTTATGCGACCAGACATTCCGCCAGGCCCAATGTTACGAGGCTTCATGTCTTTTAAAATATCTGTTGAAAAATCTTGAGCGGAAAGCGATGTTGTTATAATCAGCAGTATCAAAGAAATTAAATTCTTCATATTTGAAAGGTTTTTAATATGTTCTAAAGATAAAAAATGAATCTAGAAAAAATTGATATAATTGGAACTTTAACAAATGAAATTTTAACACAAGCTAGAAATGGCTTTTATTAATAATAAAAGTCCACTAAGCACCATAATTATTATTACTAGTTTGCGAAATAACAAACTACTCATTTTTGCTAATACTCGTTTTCCTATTAGGTTTCCGAAAGTAGCACCTATTCCTAAGGAAATTCCATAAATCCAAAGTTCAGTGGTAAGCAATCCAAAAAAAGTATAACTACTAACTTGTGCAATTCCAAGAAAAAAGGAATTAGCAGCTTTTGTACCTACTAATGCTTCTTTTGTGATTCCAGAATTTAAATAAAAGGGATTAAGAATTGGGCCCATGCCTCCAGTGAAAGTTCTTATGATGGATACTAAAAAACCTAAAGGAATAAAATACCAAAGCGGTGCTTTAAAAGACCGTTCTTTTTTTCCAAATCGATACTGAAAAAAGGTACTTATTAAAAATAAAGCTACGATTATTTGAAGCCAATTAATTTTTATTTCAGAAAAAAACCAAGCGGCTAAAAAAGCTCCTAAAATGGCTGAAGGGACATAATACCAAAATACTTTCCAAACGATATTTTTCCAAAATAGGATGATTCTTGAAGGCCTACTTATAAATGCTCCAAGATTTATGATAGGTGCAGTTTTTGTAGTTCCAACAATTAAATTTAATAATGGAATCAGCATTAATGCACCACCACCACCACTAATAGTTGATATTGAAAAGGTTATTACTCCTGCAATAAATAAAAATAGGATTAATAAAAAATCTATATTAGTAGCAATTTCGATCATTTATTAAATTGATATTAATGATGCTTTTCTATACGTCACTATCTAATAAATCTGTAACTACATGATAACGTGGGTCCTCAATAGATGTCTCAATAATTTCATTAAACTTAGGATTTGCTTTTAATAATATTATTTTACATTCGGGACTTAAATGTGTAAGTTTTATATTTTTTCCTAGCGATAGGTATTTATTGGTCACATTTCGCAAGGACTCTATCCCTGAATGATCCCCTACTTTTGATTCTATAAAATCGATTTCAATTAGTTCAGGGTCATTTTTAAAATCAAATTTTGAGTTAAAAGACTGTGATGATCCAAAAAATAAGGGTCCCCATATTTCATAAACTTTGGTACCGTTTTCTTTAATTCTTTTACGTGCTCTAATTTTTGTAGCACTTTGCCAAGAAAAAACTAAGGCTGACATAATTACCCCAACAATTACTGCAATTGCTAAATCTTGCCATACTGTAATAGCAGAAACTGTGATTAATACAATAGCATCAGCAAGAGGAATTTTATGAAGAATTCTAAAACTACTCCAAGCAAAAGTTCCAATAACTACCATAAACATTACACCCACTAAAGCTGCAATTGGTATCTGTTCAATTAAAGGGGCGCCAAAAAGCACAAAGCCTAAAAGTGCAAGGGCAGCTACAATTCCAGATAATCTACCTCGACCACCAGAATTTACATTTATGATGGATTGTCCTATCATTGCACAACCTCCCATACCTCCAAATAATCCATTCAATATGTTTGCTCCACCTTGAGCTACACATTCTCTGTTTCCTGACCCTCGAGTCTCAGTCATATCATCAATAAGGTTTAATGTCATTAAAGATTCTATAAGGCCTACAGCTGCTAATAAAAAAGCAGTTGAAAAAATTAAATCCCAATTACCAGCAAGGGTATCAAATAATCCAAAAATTTGAGCTTGAAAACTAGGTAATGAACCTTGTAATCCTTCACCACCACTATCTATAATAAATGATCCAACAGTACTTACATTTACATCTCCAAATATCGTAATAGCCGCAACTACAATAATAGCAACTAATGCTGCTGGAACTTTTTTGGTGACCTTTGGTAATAAAAACATGATTGCCATAGTAAGACCAACAAATCCAAGCATAATCCAAAGGTTTGAACCTTGAATCCACTCTAAATTTCCATTTATTTTTTCTTTAAAAAGTCCTAATTGAGATAAAAATATTACAATAGCCAGACCGTTTACAAAACCCATCATTACAGAATGGGGGATAAGCCTAACAAATTTTCCTAATTTAAATACACCAGCTGATATCTGAATTGCACCCACAAAGAGCAGAGTAATAAACAACCATTGAAGGCCTAAGTTCTCAATTGGTGTTTCTAATCCAATTCCAACATCATTTCCCTTTTGAATTAAATGAACCATTACTACAGCCATAGCTCCAGTAGCTCCTGAAATCATTCCTGGTCGACCACCAAATATTGCGGTGACAATTCCCATCATAAAAGCACCGTAAAGTCCTACTAATGGATCAATTCCTGCAACAAAAGCAAAAGCTACTGCTTCTGGTATTAGCGCTAGGGCAACCGTAAGACCAGATAAGATATCGTTCTTGGGATTGAAGGTAAAGTTTTTAAGTAATTTTTGCATTTCTATGTATTTCTGAAGCGCGCAAATATAGACTTTTAAAAAGGAGTTTTTTGTTTTGGTAAATAAACTTTAAAGAAAAAATTGTTTATTTTTCACATTAATACCAACGCTTCTTATTTTTCTTTGAAGCCAATGATTTCCTGCTTTTTTTATGTTTTGTATTACTATTTTTTTGTTTAGTATTCTTCTTCTTATTTTGATCTATAGCTTTTTCTTTTCGCTTTAAAGCATAAGGGTGGTCTTCTAAAACAGGGATGGCTTTCTTAATTGTTTTTTGAATAGCTACAACATACTTTTTTTCATCTGCAGAACAGAAAGAATAAGAAGTTCCCTTCTTGCCAGCACGACCCGTTCTTCCAATTCGGTGTACATAGGTTTCAGAAATATTAGGAAGATCAAAATTAATTACTACATCTAAATCCTCAATATCAATACCTCTGGAAGCCACATCGGTAGCGATTAAGATATTTACCTCACTTACTTAATGCATTCTGTCGTAAGTTCTGACTCTTTTCTCCATGTAAAGTTTCTACTTTAAAATCATTTTTTAAAAGAGTTTGTTCTAAATTATCTACTCCATTTCTAGTTCTTCTAAAAATTAGGATATTCCCTTTAATAGTATTTCTTAATAAATGTAAGCAAAGCTCTATTTTATTAGGTTTTGGAACATAGTATAACAGTTCTTTAACCTTAGTTGTCTCCGATTTTATTGAAATTACTTCTACTATTTCCGGATTGGATAAAAGATTTTTAGCAAAATGAACCACTTTTGAAGGCATGGTTGCAGAAAACAATAATATTTGCTTTTGGGTGGGACATAAAAGATCTATTTTTTTTATATCATCTATAAACCCCATATCCAGCATTAAGTCTGCTTCATCGAGCACTAATATTTCAATGGTGCTAAGATCGACGATTTCTTGCTTACATAGTTCTAGTAATCTTCCTGGAGTAGCGATTAAAATATCAACCCCTTTTTTTAGTACTTTTTTTTGAGCGTCAATAGATATACCTCCATATACAACCGTAGAACTCAGCTTGGTATATTTTGAGTAGTCCGTAAATTCTTCGTTAATCTGAACTGCAAGCTCTCTTGTAGGGCTTACTATCAATGCTCTAATTTTTTTTTGTTCTTTATTTGTATCAAGTTGATGAAACAATAATTGCAAAATAGGGAGCGCAAAAGCAGCTGTTTTTCCAGTTCCTGTTTGAGCCGAGGCAATCACATTTTTTTTAGCTAAAACTAAAGGAATGGTTTGTATTTGAACCTTTGTAGGAGTTTCGTAATTTTTCTCAAAAATAGCTTTTAAGAGTGGTTTGTTTAAATTAAGGTCACTAAAGTGCATAGAAACAGTTTACTAAAAATTTTCGCAAAGGTAGTGTAATTTAATTCCTATTTTAATTAGAAACTTGCACACTCTCTACATAAAAATCTTCTTTAATTTTAATGCTTTTTACTTCTTTTGAGAACTCTTTTGTTTTCCAATCTGCAGTAGGGAAAATCCATTCTTCGTTTCTATTAATAATAGCAATTACAGGCATTTCAAAATCTTCTATAATAGAAACATATCGAAAATTTAATTTATTATTACTTACTTTATATTCCACTTTTGGGATTTGAGTAGTACGCAGGTATTGATTCCAAAACTCAGTTAAATCAATACCAGATTTTTCACCAATATACTCTTCTAATTGTTTGCTGCTTATTGTTTTATGGTAAAAATATTTGTTCAAACCTCTTAATATTTCTCGCCATTTTTCATCGTCTTTAATCAATTGGCGCAGGGTATGTAAGATGTTCGCTCCTTTATAATACATATCGCCACTTCCTTCCTTATTCACCTCATAAATACCTATAATAGAGCGGTCATTTTGGATAGAAGCTCTGGTACCAATTACATATTCTGAAGAAGCCTTTTTTTCGTAGTAATAATCTAAATATAAGTTTTCAGAATAGGCTGTAAACCCTTCATGAATCCACATATCTGCAACATCTATATGGGTAATGTTATTGGCAAACCATTCATGTCCAGATTCATGAATAATGATAAAATCGAATTTTAATCCCCAGCCAGTTCCAGATAAATCACGACCTAAATACCCATTCATGTATTGATTACCATACGTAACACTACTTTGATGTTCCATCCCTAAATAAGGAACCTCTACCAACTTAAAACTGTCTTCGTAAAAAGGGTAGGGACCAAACCAATGCTCGAAAGCTTCCATCATTTTTGGGGCTTGTTTAAATTGTTCTATGGCTTTAGTTTCATTTTCTTTAAGGACATAATAGTCCATATCTAAAATCCCCTTTTCACCATCGTATTGTTCTCCAAAATGAATATAATCTCCAATGTTTATGTTCACCCCATAATTGTTTATTGGATTAACTACTTTCCAAGACCAAGTAGTTTTATTTTTTTTATTTTTTTTATTTGCTAATCTTCCATTGGCTACCGCCATTAATCCATTTGGTATGGTAATGTCAAAATCAATACCCTTATCAGGCTCATCATAATAATGATCTTTATTTGGCCACCAAAGACTCGCACCGATTCCTTGATTAGAAGTTGCAACAAAATGTTTCCCATTAGCATCTTTTGACCAAGAAAAACCCCCATCCCAAGGTGCGTTTTTAGCAATAGGTGGTTTACCAGAAAAATAAACGGTAATTTTTTGATTGGAACCTTTTTCTTGTTCCTTTTGAAGTTGGATAAAATGAGCATTCCCTTCCGAAGTAAATAATAGTTCCTTTCTGTTTTGAAGAACCTTTTCAATAATCATAGGTGCTTGTAAATCAATTTGCATTTTAGAATTTGTCTCTAAAACATTATAACTAATAGTATTGAGGCCATGTATAGTTTTTTTCTCTAGATCAACTTCCACCTGTAATTCGTAATGTGTAAGATTCCACCAGGCCCTTTCTGGAGTGATACTTCCTCGCAAAGAATCTTGTCTTGTAAAGTTTTGACTTATTGCCGTTATTGAAATAAAAAATAACAATACTAAAATAAAAGGTTTCATAGTATCTATTTGAATTTGTTTTTTTTATTTATTTGAAATTTCAGGTTTCAGTTCAGCAACCATTGCTAATTTAGAACCGTCTGGATTTACAGCAAGACGTGTAATATCTTTTATATTATATTTTGAAAGGTCTGCAACTAATTTCCATTCTCCATTTCCAAATAAATCTAGTAAAAATAATTTATCAAGACTTCCAATTAATAAAGTAGATTCGTCTAACCAAATATGATCCTGAATTCCAACAGGTAACTGACTGACAAAAAAACTTTCTAAAGTAGAAATATCAAGCTGATAAACATCCATATTGCCTTCATCATTTACTGAAGTATAACTCATGGTATTTATTGTATTGGGAACTTTATGAATGGATCTTCCTACTTTTACTAATAGGGTATCATTTGATTTTTTAGAGATGTCTGAATACACTAAATCTAAATTAGCTCCACTTAAAACTGATGAAAGCAATCTGTTTTCATCAAAAAAAGAATAATAAGCAACCTGTAAATTTTCAATTAACAAAGAAGATTGCTTTGTTTTTGAATCGTATTTGTAAAGTCGTTGTAAACCTGTAGTATCAAATCTAACAGCAGTGTAGTAATTACTGTTTGGAATTTTTTGTGGAGAATATTCACCCCCAATTTTAGTTTCGCTTAAATTGATTTGTGATTCATCTTTTAAATTATATTTAGTGATATCTGTTTGGTTATTATAGGTTCTAGCGTATACTATTTGTTCATTATTTATAAAAAATGATTGGCTATCATAGCCTGGATTGTTTGAAATATTTTTGATTTTTTTAATATTAAAATTATTTTCTGAAAATTCTAAATCCATTACAAAAACTTCTGTATTTGATTGTGCAATCAATAAGCAACAAGTAAAAAGAAGTACAGAGGAAATTTGATATTTAAACATTTAATATAATTTCTATAAATATAAGAAAGAATTTTAAACGAGTTTCACAATCAAATATTAAAAAAACCGCCTTTCAAATTAATGAAAGCCGGCTTTAATCAATTAAGCAAAACTTAAATATATTTAAAAAGGATACTTGTTTTCCTTTTGAATTTTTTCTGAAATATTATTGCGTATGGCAACCACATTAGGTTGGTTTTGATACTTTGTAAAACGCTTTAGTCCCATCAGCATCATACGTTGTTCATCGCCTTCAGCAAAAGAAACGATTCCTTCTTTTGCGTTTTTATGGATGATATCTACTGCATTATATAAATACAATTTTGACATTGCAATTTGGTATGTTTGAGAATCTTCACCAAAACGTTTACAGTTCTTCTCCGTACGTAAAATAGCAGATTCAGCCATATATGTTTCTATTAATATATTGGAAGCTGCTATTAAAAGCTGTTGATGTTCTTCTAGGTCTGGACCATATTTTTGAACTGCTGCTCCAGCAACCATTAAGAATACTTTTTTCAGTTTCTCAACCATTGCTTTTTCTTCAGAAAGCACTTCTGAAAAATCAGGAGTTTCAAAAGAAGGGATCCCCGTTAATTCATCTACTACTTTCATAGCAGGACCGATTAAATCGACATGACCTTTCATCGCTTTTTTGATCAACATGCCCACCGAAAGCATTCTGTTAATTTCATTGGTGCCTTCGTAAATTCTTGTAATTCTTGCATCTCTCCATGCAGATTCCATAGGAGTTTCTTTTGAGAATCCCATTCCACCAAAAATTTGTATCCCCTCATCTGCACAACTTTGAACATCTTCAGAAACAGAAACTTTTAATATAGAACATTCAATAGCAAATTCCTCAACACCTTTTAACTCTGCATCTTGATGGGTATCACCTTCACCTTGTCTAATTTCTATTCTATTTTCAATGTCTTTTGAAGCTCTATAAGTAGCAGATTCTCCAACATAAGTATTGGTTGCCATTTCAGCTATTTTAGCTTTGATAGCTCCAAATTCAGCAATAGGAGTATCAAACTGTTTCCGTTCAGATGCGTATTGTATTGCATAAGATGTAATTCTTCTTTGCGAATCTAAACAGGCCCCAGCCAATTTAATTCTTCCAATATTAAGCGAATTCATCGCTATTTTAAAACCATTGCCACGCTCAGAGAGCATATTCTCAACAGGAACTTCTGTGTCTGTAAAAAACACTTGACGTGTAGAAGAAGCATGAATTCCTAATTTATGTTCTTCTTCGCCCAATGAAATTCCATTATTAGGGTCATTTTCAACTAAAAAACCTGTAATGTTTTTATCATCTTCAATTCTTGCAAAAACAATAAATAGTTTACAAAATCCTGCGTTTGAAATCCACATTTTTTGTCCACTAATTTTATAATGAGTTCCATCTTCTGAGAGAACTGCTTTAGTTCTTCCGCTATTAGCATCACTTCCAGCGGTTGGCTCTGTCAAGCAATAAGATCCAAACCATTCGCCACTTGCCAATTTAGGAACGTATTTTTGTTTTTGTTCTTCTGAACCATACAGGGTGATTGGCATGGTTCCAATACCTGTATGTGCTCCAAAAGCAGTACTAAAAGATCCAGTTCCACTAGAAATATAATCACAAGTTAATAATGTAGAAACAAAGCCCATTCCTAAACCACCGTAAGCTTCAGGAACAGCAACACCTAAAAAACCTAAGGCCCCTGCTTTACGCATTACTTCTTCTGTAAAAGCATAATCTTTATTTTCAAAACGATCTCTAAATGGAATAATTTCTCTGTCATTAAATTCCATGACAGCATCTTTCATCATTTTTTGTTCTTCCGTAAAATCCTCTGGAGTGAAAATATCTTCACATTTAGAGTTTTTTACGATAAATTGTCCGCCTCTTATTAGTTCTTTTTCCATTATTATTAAGACTTAATTTTGTTTAGTTTAAAAATTCAAATATTCCACAAGCACCTTGGCCCGTTCCCACACACATCGTTACTGCTCCATATTTTCCTTGCATATTTTGTTTGCGCATTTCGTCAAATAATTGAACTGAAAGTTTAGCTCCAGTGCAACCTAAAGGGTGTCCTAGTGCTATGGCACCTCCATTGACATTTATGATATCAGGGTTGAGATCTAATTCGCGTATCACTGCTAAGGATTGAGAAGCAAAAGCTTCGTTAAGCTCTATTAATGATAAATCTTTTTGTTTCAACCCAGCTTGCTTTAAAGCTTTCGGAATTGCTTTTACAGGTCCAATTCCCATTATTCTTGGTTCAACTCCTGCAGCTGCATAATTTACTAATCTAGCAATAGGTTCAAGATTTAATTCTTTTACCATACCCTCGCTCATCACCATTACAAATGCTGCTCCATCACTCATTTGAGATGAATTACCAGCAGTTACACTGCCACCTACCGCAAATACAGCACGTAATTTTGCTAGCGCTTCTTTACTAGTTCCTTTTCTAGGACCTTCATCTTTAGTTACCGTATATGATTTTGATGCTTTTTTTCTATTTTCATCTAGGTAGGTTTGATTTACAGTGATGGGAACTATTTGATCTTGAAAACGATTTTCTGCTTGCGCTTTTAGCGCTTTCATATGAGAATTAAATGCAAAATCATCTTGATCCTCTCTAGAAACGTTAAACTGATTGGCAACTGCCTCAGCTGTATTTCCCATTCCCCAATAATAATCTTCGTGTCCAGAATTTACAACATCATAATTCAATTCTGGTTTAAACCCTGTCATTGGAACCGAACTCATGCTTTCTGCACCTCCAGCTATAATACAATCTGCCATTCCACTCTGAATTTTAGCAGTGGCAATACCTATAGTTTCAATTCCTGAAGAACAAAAACGATTTACAGTTACTCCTGGGATATCTACAGAGTCTAATCCCATTAAAGAGATAAGTCTAGCCATATTTAGACCTTGGGGTCCTTCTGGCATGGCATTACCTACGATAACGTCATCGATGCGAGTTTTGTCTAATTGAGGTAATTCTTTCATCATATATTGAATGGTTTCTGCCGCCAATTCATCTGTTCTTTTAAATCTAAAAACCCCTTTAGGTGCTTTACCTACTGCTGTACGATATGCTTTTACTATATATGCTTGTTTCATAATCTTTTGCTTTAAGCTTTAAGCTGTCTACTCTAAGCTTTTAATTTTATTAATTTTTGCCTTTTGCATATAGCTAAAGGCATAGAAAATCGCAATTAGTTGCGAAGTGGTTTCCCTGTTTTTAACATATGTTCAATTCGTTCTAAGGTTTTGCGTTCTGTACAAAGACTTAAAAAGGCTTCACGTTCAATATCTAATAAGTATTGCTCTGTCACTAAAGTAGGTTCTGATAAATCTCCACCGGCCATTACATAAGCTAATTTATTTGCAATTTTTTGATCGTGTTCACTGATGAAATTCGAAGCTTCCATAGAATCTGTTCCAACTAAAAACATTCCTAAAGCTTGTTTACCTAGCACTTTTACATCTTTTCTTACTACGGGTTGAGTATAACCTAAATTTGCCATTGATTTTGCTACCGCTTTTGCGGTTGCTATCTGACGATTTTTATTTACGATAATAATATCTTTTCCTTTTTCTAAGATACCAAGGTCATATGCTTCATAAGCAGAAGTGGAAACTTTTGCCATTCCTATGGTTAAAAAGTATTCTTGTAATACATTTAATTCTACATCATTTTTATGGAATAAATCACTGGCCCTTAAGGCCATTTCTTTAGACCCACCACCGCCAGGTATCACTCCAACTCCAAATTCAACCAATCCAATATAACTTTCAGCTGCAGCAACTACTCGATCTGCATGAAGTGTCACTTCACATCCACCACCTAAAGTCATTCCATGTGGTGCAACTACTGTTGGGATTGTTGAATAACGCAATCGCATGACACTATCTTGGAAATATTTAATTGCCATATTTAGTTCCTCATACTCTTGCTCTACGGCCATCATAAAAATCATTCCGATATTAGCGCCCACTGAAAAATTTGCTCCTTGATTACCAACGACTAGGCCTTCAAAATCTTTTTCAGCAATGTCAATAGCTTTATTTAATCCAGCTAAAACATCTCCACCAATAGTATTCATTTTACTTTGGAATTCTAAATTTAGAATACCATCTCCTAAATCTTCAACTACACATCCGCTATTTTTAAATACTTCACTTGATTTTCGAATATTATTAAGAATAATAAATGCATCCTGTCCCGGTACTTTTGTATGTTTCTTTTGTGGAATATCATAATAATAGGTTGTTCCATCTTTAATGGTATAAAATGAAGTAATTCCAGAGGCCAACATTTCTGAAACCCAAGCAGCTGGTTCTTTTCCAATGGTTTTCATTAATTCGACACCTTTTTCAATTCCGACAGCATCCCAAATTTCGAAAGGACCATGTTCCCATCCAAAACCTGCTTTCATAGCATCATCAATTTTGTATAATTCGTCTGAAATTTCAGGAATTCGTTTAGAAACATACGAAAACATTAGTGAGAAATTCTTGCGATAAAATTCACCAGCTTTATCTTTTCCTGCTACTAAAATTTTAAAACGATCGATTACATTATCTACATTTTTTGTTAATTCTAGCGTAGGGAAAGTAGCTCTTTTTCCTTTTCGATATGCTAAAGTTTCAAGGTCCAATCCTAAAATCTGGCTCTTACCATTTTCATCTTTAACTTTTTTATAAAATCCTTGACCAGATTTGCTTCCCAACCATTTGTTCTCCATTAATGTGTTAACAAAGGCAGGTAATTTAAATACTTCATGCTCTTCATCATCAGGACAATTTTCATAGATTCCATTAGCAACATGAACTAAAGTATCTAATCCTACTACATCAACAGTTCGGAATGTTGCTGATTTTGGTCTACCTATTACGGGACCAGTTAATTTATCGACTTCTTCAATAGTAAGTCCCATTTGTTTTACCAAATGGAAAAGACTTTGGATACCATAAATACCAATTCTATTTCCAATAAATGCAGGGGTATCTTTTGCAATTACAGTAGTTTTTCCTAAAAATTGTTCACCATAACTATTAAAGAACTCCAATACTTCAGTTGATGTGTTTGGTCCAGGAATGATTTCGAAAAGTTTTAAATAACGGGGAGGATTAAAAAAGTGAGTTCCACAGAAATGTTTCTGAAAATCTTCTGTTCTACCTTCATTCATAAATTTAATAGGGATTCCAGAAGTATTACTAGTAATTAAAGTTCCAGGAGTTCTGTATTTTTCAAGTTTTTCAAACACTTGTTTTTTAATATCTAAACGCTCTACCACTACTTCAATAATCCAATCTGCAGATGCCACTTTTTGGATATCATCGTCAAGATTACCAGTAGTAATTCTATCAGCAAACTTTAGGTTATATAAAGGTGCGGGTTTAGATTTTATTGAAGCAGTAAGTGCATCATTTACCAAACGATTTCTTACCACTTTATCATTTAGAGTTAGTCTTTTAGCTTCTTCCTTTTCAGTAAGAGAAAAAGGAACGATATCCAGTAATAAAACTTCCACCCCAATATTTGCAAAATGACAAGCAATAGCGCTTCCCATGATTCCTGAACCAATTACGGCTACTTTTTTAATTCTTCTTTTAGACATATGATAATCTATTTAATCTTGAATGTATATTTTTTTGGAGTTAATTAACTCCAATATAGTATTAGTTACTTTTTTAAAAGCTTTTAGATCTTCTGAGTCAACTGCTTTGTTAATAGCTTCATCAAATCCAAAAACAACTCTTTTTGAAAACTCTCTCATTTCAATACCAAAAGGTGTAAGGTAAATTAAAACACCTCTGCCATCTAAAGGGTTAGATTTTCTAACTATAAGCCCTTTTTCTTCCATGGTTTTTAATGTTCTTGAAAGACTAGTAGCTTCAATGCCCATTTTAGGACCTAATGAAGTAGAAGGAGTACCTTCATCTGGATCGATACTAATAAGTGCAAAACCAGTTGCCATTGTACTTCCTTTTTTTCCAGCTTCTTCATTGTACATTTTGGTAACACCCATCCAAGTAGATCTTAAAAGGTAATCTATCGTTTTTTCTTTCATTTTTCAAATATACATAAAAATACTATGCATGCATAGTAAATGGGATTTAAAATTTATGATAGATTAAAAAAAATAAATAGTAAACTTGACTACTAATATTTAGATAAATCATTGATAATTGCTATATTGATTTTTTTAAAATAAAAATTTCATTATTTTTTTTTAGTAACTTAGATCCAAACTAAAAGTTTAATGGGAATATCAACCACTAAAAAAAAATGAACCCAATTCTTAAAAATATTCTCGCTGTTATTATGGGTTGGTTAGGAGGAAGTATTGTTAATATAGTGCTCATTGAGTTAGGTCATAAAGTTTTTCCGATCGCAGGGGTTGACTTTAATGATATGGATTCCCTCGCAACTCTTATGTCAACATTAGATCCTGCGTATTTTATTTTTCCGTTTTTAGCACACGCTTTAGGAACTATAGTTGGTGCTTTAATAGCAGGGAGAATAGCAACTACTCATAAAATGAAATTTTCACTCGCAATTGGAGGATTATTTCTATTAGGAGGTATTATGGTTAATTTTATGTTACCTGGTCCCTCTTGGTTTGCATTAGCAGATATATTAATAGCTTATATTCCGATGGCTTGGATAGGAGGAAAGTTAGCTGAAAAATTAACTCAATAAAACGTATGATTACAAAAATTACCGTTCTAGCAATTTATGTAGCCCTTCTATTTCTAATTGGAATTTTAGCTTCTCGAAGAGTAAAAAGTATGAGTGATTATTATTTAGGAGGAAAAAAAATGGGATTTTGGGCTGTTGCTTTTTCTGCTAGAGCAACAGGAGAATCCGGTTGGCTTTTAATAGGTTTAACAGGTATGGGAGCTATCGCTGGGTATTCTGGATATTGGGTTGTTGCTGGTGAATTACTCGGAGTTTTTATTTCTTGGCAATTTATGGCCAAACGATTTAAAATACGTTCTGACGAATATAAAGCAATCACAATTCCCGATTACCTTCAAAGTCATTTTAAATCATCTACAAACACGCTTCGTATTATTTCCGCTTCGGTTTTGGTGGTTTTCGTGGTCATTTATGTCGCATCACAAATGGATGTAACGGGCATTGCATTTGAATCAATGCTAGGTATCGATTATCGAATTGGTGTGCTTGTTGGTTTTAGCATTGTGCTCATCTATATTTTTATTGGTGGATTTGTAGCTGCGGTTTGGTCAGATATGTTTCAAGGAATACTGATGTTTATCGGTCTGGTGTTACTACCTATTGTAGTGTGGTTCTCTATGGATCATGGAGCTGGAATTACCGAAGGATTAAACACTATTGACCCTACATTAACACAAATAATGGGAAGAAGCGATGACGGATGGATGAACTTATTTACAATTATTGGTTTCTCTATGATTGGTTTGGGCTTCTTAGGCTCACCACAAGTTTATGTTCGTTTTATGTCCATTAAAAGTGAAAATGAGATTGATAAAGGAAAGTGGGTAGCATTACTTTTTACACTTTTAACAGATGCTGCTGCAGTAACCATTGGTATACTTGCTCGAATCTATTTTACATCGGAAGGACAAGATCCTGAGGCAGTATTAGGAACTGGCGGTGAAGATGTACTAAGTTTGATTACCAACGAATTCTTACCAACAATCCTAGTTGCCATCTTTATTGCTATTGTGCTTTCTGCAATTATGTCTACTATAGATTCGCTACTTATTCTTGCCTCTAGTGCAATTACGCGTGATTTTTACCAGAAAATATTTAGACCCGATATAAAAGATGAAGACTTAACAAATTTTTCGAGGTTAGTTACTGTTGGTATGGCATTAGTTGCATTGGGGATTGCTATTTTACTATATTATCTATACCCAGATAGGCAGATCTTCTGGATCATGATTTTTGGTTGGTCAGGCATTGCAGCCACTTTTTGTCCAGTAATCATTTTATCTCTCTTTTGGAAAGGGTATACTGAAAAAGGAGCGATTGCTTCTATGATTACCGGTTTTGCATCGGTAATCGTATTTAAATTTGTTTTTTCAAATATGGAGGGAATTGGAAAATATTTTGTAGAATTGGATGTGTTAGCTCCATCATTTGCCTTGGCAATGATAGTGGGATATATAGTTTCAAAAATGTTTCCGAATAAAGGTATTAAAGATTTATAGTTGATACAAATGTTTATAAAAGTAATTAAAAGCAGTTTATAATACTCTTAATAATACTATCTTTAAAATTATATAAGCATCACTTTGATAAGGTTATGTTCATTTCAAAAGTGAAAGCGATAAACGTTTTATATTAATTTGTTATCACGCTTACAACTACTAATTATAACACATATAAAATAAAAATTTAAAAAATAAAATCATGGCAAAAAGTAAAGACTCAAGGAAAAATGTAAAAAAAGAATCAACTAAAACTCCAAAAGAAAAAAAAGCAGAAAAGAGATTAAAGAAATCTAAATAAAATAAAAATTAGTATATGAATTCAAATTTAGCGGTACTTATTGATGGAGATAATATTCCTTCTGCTCATGTAAAAGAAATGATGGAGGAAATCGCAAAGTATGGAAATCCAACCATTAAAAGAATTTATGGTGATTGGACCAATCCTCATTTATCAAAATGGAAAAATCTACTTCTTCAAAATGCAATTACTCCCATACAACAATATGCCTATACTACTGGGAAAAATGCTACTGATTCAGCTATGATTATTGATGCTATGGACATTCTTTATTCTGAAAAAGTAAATGGATTTTGTCTGGTTTCAAGCGATAGTGATTTTACAAAATTAGCAACTAGACTAAGAGAAGCTGGAATGCAAGTAATTGGAATAGGGGAGAAAAAGACTCCTACACCCTTTATTGTAGCTTGTGATAAATTTATATATATAGAAATCCTAAGAAAACAATCCCCTAAAAAAGAGAATGTTAATGCGAAAGGAAAAATTGAAGAAAATGTTGATGAAATTACTTCAAAAGTAATTAAGTTGTTGTCTACTACCATAACTGATTCATCAGATGAAGATGGTTGGGCGTTTCTTGGTGATGTAGGGAGTTTGATTCAAAAAAAACAGCCTAATTTTGATTCTCGAAATTATGGATTTGAAAAATTAACTCCATTGATTAAATCCATAGGAAGCTTCGAAATAGAACATCGCGAAAATCCGAAAAGTAAAAATAAATTAGTTTTTGTTAAGAATAAATAAAAGCATATAGCAAGGACTAAAAAACAATAATAACACGGTGATAATACCTTGTTAAAATAAAAGGAAACACTAAATAAATACGATTTTTAATTATTTAAATAATTGTTTTAAAATGATCATTTCTTTTTTATATTCCTTATATCATTATACTATTCGCCTTTTGCAACAGAAACATCAATTCCCAAAGATCATTCATAAAACTTTGTCTATATGTCATAATTCTTTTTTTGGCTTAATAATGGCAATAAAATGTTATGAGTAAAAAAAAAGTATCTTATAAATGGGCATTCAAAGAATACATTTGGCCTAGAAAAAAAATTGTTTTAGTTGGTTTAGTATTAATTATCATACGTAGTTTGTCTGGGATGGTATTGCCTTATGCAAGTAAAACATTAATGGATAATATAATTCCTTCAAAAGATGTATCTACACTTTGGGTTTTAATTATTATTGTTTGTTCTTCTATTTTGGTTCAATCGCTGACTTCTTTTTCACTAACACGCTTATTAAGTGTAGAAGCCCAACATTTGATATATTTATTGCGCTCTCAAGTACAACGTAAATTATTATCACTACCAATAAATTTTTTCGACAATAATAAAACAGGAGCCCTAGTATCTAGAGTAATGAATGATGTTGAAGGAGTTCGAAATCTTGTTGGTACAGGATTGGTTCAGTTAATTGGAGGTTCGATAACCGCAATAATTTCTTTGATTATTTTAATAAATATAAATGCATTAATGACGGTTTTTGTGCTTGTACCCGTTGGTGTTTTTGCAATTATAGCCATGAAAGCTTTTGTATATATACGCCCAATATTTAAAAATAGGGGAGTCATCAATGCTGAGGTAACAGGTCGTTTAACTGAAATATTAAGTGGAGTTAGAGTGATAAAAGGCTTTAACGCTGAAGAGCAAGAAAACAAATCATTCCAAAAAGGAGCAGAAAAGTTATACTTGAACGTAAAGAAAAGTTTAACAGCAACTGCACTAATTACTAGTTCTTCAACTTTATTATTAGGTCTAGCCTCAGCAGGAATAATGGGAATAGGTGGTTATTTTATGATGGATAACACGATGACCTTCGGAGATTTTATTTCCTTTACCTTGTTTTTAGGATTTATGATTGCACCAATCGTACAAATGAGTAATATTGGCAGTCAACTTACTGAAGCAATGGCTGGATTAGATCGTACTCAGGAGTTAATGGAAATGACCATTGAAGACAATCCAAAAGTTAGAACCAACTATTTAAATGAAATAAAAGGAGATATCGTATTTAATAATGTTTCCTTTAGTTATGAAGAAAACAAAGAAGTCTTGCACAATATATCTTTTGAAGCTCCTTCTGGAAGTGTAACTGCGTTAGTGGGTTCTTCGGGTTCTGGAAAATCTACAATCGCTAGTTTAGCAGCAACTTTTTTAAATCCAACAAAAGGTGCTGTTACCTTAGACGGTATAGACCTTTCAGAAGTTAATTTAAGTAGTTTTCGTACTCATTTGGGTGTGGTATTACAAGACGATTTTTTATATGCAGGAACCATACGTGAAAACATTCTTTTTCCTCGCCCTAATGCTACGGAGGAAGAAGTGATAGATGCTGCTAAAGGTGCGTATGTGAATGAATTTACAGATAAGTTTGTAGATGGTCTGGATACAGTTATTGGAGAACGAGGTATAAAACTTTCTGGTGGACAAAAACAGCGAATCTCAATTGCACGTGCCTTATTAGCAGATCCTAAGATTATTATTTTAGATGAAGCGACTTCTAATTTAGATACGGAGAGTGAGACATTTATACAAAAAAGTTTAAATACTTTAATGAAAGACCGTACAACATTAGTTATTGCTCATCGATTAAGTACTATACAGCAAGCAAATCAGATTTTGGTAATTGAAGAAGGAAAAATTGTTGAAGAGGGAAAACACGATGAATTGATTGCTAAAAAAGGACGTTATTTTGATTTATATACCTATCAAAGTAGAATATAACGATACTATAGTAAGGTTAGATATAAAGTAAATAAACAGGAGAAGTTTAGAATTTAGATTACAATAATTAAATAAGTATTAAAATTAAAAAAAGCTATTATAAAAAATTATAATAGCTTTTAATCAACCAACTAAACATTTAAGACTTTCTTTTTCATAATAAAATCTTCCTTGTATATAAAACATCTATCATTTAAAAAACCCTACTTTATTTTTAAATTTATTTTATTTTTTTAATAAAACAGAATTATATTTAACTTTAAAATTTTGATAAAAAGTTGTTTGTATTAGTTTGGAGCTTAAATAAATTATTCATTATTCCCGTATATCTTATTGTAAAGACCCTTGTATTTTTCTTTAATAAGCTTGCGTTTAAGTTTCATAGTAGGAGTGAGGTGACCCGCTTCTATACTCCAAGTATCTGGTGTTAGTTCAAATCTTTTTATCTTTTCCCAACTTCCAAATTGTTTATTATATAAATTAACCTCTTCCTGTATTCGGCTAATTAGTTGTGTGTTTGTTATTTTTTCTTCTATGGTGTTCCCTAAAATAATTTCTTTTCTTTTAGCCCAATCATTGACAAAATCAAAATTAAGTTGAATAAAAGCAGCAGGCATCTTTTCCCCATCACCGATTACCATTATTTGTTCAATAAATAAAGATTCTTTCATTGCATTCTCTAAAACTTGTGGAGCCACATATTTTCCTCCACTTGTTTTAAACATTTCTTTTTTTCGATCCGTTATCTTAAGAAACCCATCTTTATCTAATTCACCAATGTCTCCAGTGTGAAAATAGCCATCTTTTAATACGCTAGCAGTTAACTCAGGTTCATTATAATAACCCATCATTACTTGTGGACCTTTTACCAATATTTCGCCGTCTGCAGCAATTTTCACTTCTGTATCCTTAATTACCTTACCAACAGTGCCAATTCTAAAATGATAGTCTCTCATGTCGTTTACCGATACAACAGGGGAAGTTTCTGTTAGCCCATAACCTTCCATTATAGGAATTTCGGCAGCATTAAATACTCTAGCTAATCTTGACTGTAAAGCAGCACTACCTGAAGCAACAGCTTTTAATTCTCCTCCTAAAGCTTCTTTCCATTTACTGAAAATCAGTTTTCGTGCAATTTTTAATTGAAATTCATACCACCATCCATTTTGTCCATAAGGTTGGTATCTTAAACCTAAATTGACAGCCCAGAAAAACAACATTTTCTTAACACCCTTTAAATTAGCTCCTTTTGCATATATTTTATCATATACTTTTTCTAATAAACGAGGTACCGCTGACATGACATGTGGATGTATTTCGTTTAAATTTTCGCTAATGGTTTCTAAAGATTCAGCGAAATGTATACTCACACCACAATACTGATACATATATAAAAGCATTCTTTCATAAATATGACAAACAGGCAGAAAACTCAATGATCTTGATCTACCTAATTCCATAGGTAATCGAAGATTACTACTTATTGCATTACTTACAATGTTTTTATGAGATAACATAACTCCCTTTGGTCTTCCAGTGGTTCCAGAAGTATAAATTATTGTTGCTAAATCTAACTCATTAACATTATCCTTTCTTCTTTCAACTTCTTCTTGTATAGAATTATCTTCTCCTAATTCTAATACCTTAGACCAATTCTCACAGCCTTCTATCTCATCAAAACAATAAACTTCCTTAAGTGAAGGAACTTGTTCTTTTATTTTATTAATTTTTTCCAATACGAAATCACAGGATACAAAACAATAAACACTTTTACTGTGGTTCAATATATATGCATAATCATCTTCCGAAATAGTAGGGTAAATAGGTACGTCTTGCGCACCAGTTTGTAAAATTCCTATGTCACAAATATTCCATTCGGTACGATTGGTAAGAGATATAATAGCAACCTTATCATTGGGCTTAACACCTAGTTTAATAAGACCTCTACTTATTTTATTTGCTTTATTTATATATTCTTGGGTAGAAGTTGCTACCCATTCCCCTTTGTATTTATTAACCAAAGATTTTTCAAGATTAAATTTTTCAAGTTGGTAATATGGAAAATCGAAAAGGCGTTTTACGTCAGTCATAAAAAAGGATATTTAGTATATCCTGCAAAGTATGAAAATATTTCAAGTTTTTTAAATAAAAAAGAGCAACCTTAAGATTACTCTTTTTTTATTTTATTCTAATTTTTAATAATTTTAAATATTTTAGTATGATCATTCGAAGTAAACTTTATAAGGTATATACCTTTTGTGTATTGACTGTAATCTATAGTCTGCGAACCCGAATAGACTGATGGTGTTCTAATTAACTGCCCTTGTATATTATAAATGCCTAATGTGTAATTGTTTTTAGGTGTGGTTATGTATAGTAAATTACTTACGGGATTTGGGTATACACTAAACTGAGATGCTAAAACATCTGCATTACTAAGAGTTCCATCATCAAGAACATTTACAGTCAAGTTATCAAAATAAAAGCCATCAGCTCTTACTTCTCCGTCTGACTCAAATTTAAAACGCATTGTAATTTCTTCTCCTAAATAATCACTTAAATCAATTTGCTCCAACACCCAGTTATTTTGTATACCATCGTATAAGGGCTGCCCAGTTGGTTGACCTCCATTACTACTTCCTTCATTAGTAAAAAGGCCGCATTGAGGAATCCAAGAATTACCATTGTCTATGGAAACTTCTAATTGAACATAATCCCAATTATTTTCAATATCCCATTTTGCGTAAAAAGTAACACTTGCGCCAATCGCATTGGTTAAATTGATATTCTCTAATAGCCTAATGGTTTTATTCTCATTGTTTTGGTAATTTCCATTTGGAGACTCTGTAATGGAACTAGATGGAGATACATATGTTGTATTAGTGATACCCCACCCATTATTATCAAAATTATCAGTTGTACTATCTCCGATATCTTCAAAAACAGGAATTAAACTTCCAAATATTTTATTTAATAAAATTTTAGTATCATAACTGCCATTGTTTATTATAATTTCAAACACAATTGGATCTCCAGCTTGAGTTTCATTAATTAAAGTATATTGAATGGTACCATTAGTTTCTTCCAATACATCTAAATTTGAAAATGAAATAGGATCACCAACTGCACTTATATTTGTAGAAATAGGATTGATGCTTATTGTAAAATTTCCAGATCCAGAAAGCCCTAATCTTTTTAAGTCGAACGTTTGATCTATAATAACCTCATTACCTAAAAAAAGAGGAGAAGTGTCGATTAAAGCAGCATAATTGTTCACCATTTTTGCTGAGGTAATATTTAGATACATCATGCTTTTAGCAATCCCTTCTATTTGATTTGAAGGTGGCCAAAACTCAGGACCTATTTCTGGAGTCATTGCATAAATTTTTTCGTGAGTGCCTATAGTTCCATACATGAAGTCATCACTATCTCCTGCTGCAGGATATAATCCAGACGATAAAATATTATCAAATCCATTTTGTGAGACTAATACTTCAGATACTATCTCAAATAATTCATTTTCAGGAGTTGGAACATCATTGGCATAACCGTAAGGATATAACAATAGATTTCCATAGGAGTGATTATTAAAAGCCATGACAAAATCATGCTGCTCACAAAACCATTTGATAGCTTGATTCTCCACTTCTGAAAAGGGAGCCGTTCCATGGTAAGTTTGGTTATTCGGATCATTAGAAGCACCTTCTCCTCCCCAAATTCCATCTGCGGGATCGCCATTAATATAGTAATCGTAATTACGATTGTTGTCTACCCCATTTCCATTCTTTCTGTTTTTTCTCCAAAAACCACCTCCGTTCGGATCTGTTTTCTCGTTATATAAATAACCATCTGGATTAATAACTGGAACAAAAAATAATTCTGTGTTATCAACGATACTTTTTATTTCATTGTCTACATTATAATTTTCTAACAAATACCACATGTAAAAAATAAGCTGTGAGAGTGAATTTGGTTCTCTAGCATGATGAATAGCAGTATAAAGAATCTGAGGTTCATTTTCTGAGCTATTATTTGGATTGTCACTAATCTTAACCCATTTAATACCGTTTCCTCCTATTGGTGGTGTTGTTGAATTATCTGGTTGACCTTCAGTAATAAAATCACTAATATTTTCTTTTGTTGTTATTAAATCTGGATACAAAGACTTCATAAGATCTAATTCATCTAACATTTCTTGGTAAGTTAGATAACCTCCCATAGAGCCTAGATTAAAATTATCGGGTGTTTGGTAATCAGAAGAGGTTTGATCAGTGCAAAATAAGTTTCTTTCAGCTACGCTATTCATACTATTTCGTTGAAGAAAATATTCTTTTGAATCTTCAATTAAAATATCTACTGTGTAACCTGCATTTCTTGCAGTTTGTATTTCTGAAATAGAGAAATCAGAAATAATAAAAACTCCTTTTTTGTGAATTCCATGATCAATAGGGATTCCAAATGATGCTAATTTTATTAAATCTTCAGATTGATTGTAACTAATTTTAGCACGTTGGTGTTTTTCTTGAACATCTTGACCAAACATAATCTGTATGATCAAAAATACGGGTAATAGTAATTTTTTTTTCAAAGCTTTTTTTTAAATAACGGTTATTTTTTTATTTTATTCTCTAACCATTGCCTAGCATTAATAAAAGATTCTAGCCAGGGCGTAACTTCATCATTTCTTTCTTTAGGATAGTTTGCCCAATTCCATGAAAATGTAGATCTTTCTAGATGCGGCATCATTACTAAATGCCTTCCAGTTGAATCTGTTAGCATTGAAGTATTAAAATCACTACCATTAGGGTTTGATGGAATGGTATCATAAGTATATTTTGCAACTATATTATAATTATTTTCTGCTAAAGGAAAACTGAATTTTCCTTCTCCATGTGCTGCCCAAATTCCTAAATTACTTCCAGCTAATGAAGATAACATTACTGAATTATTTTCTTGAATAGCTACTGAAGTAAATGAACATTCAAATTTTCCAGTTTCATTATGAAGCATTTTTGGTTTTTCCACATGTTCTGGATTTAAAAGACCTAATTCAATAAATAATTGGCAACCATTACAAACCCCAAGAGATAATGTATCGTCTTTTGCAAAGAAATCTTTTAATGCTTTATTTGCTTTTTTATTATATAAAAATGCACCAGCCCAACCTTTTGCAGAGCCTAAAACATCTGAATTTGAAAAACCTCCAACAGCAGCAATAAACTTAATATTCTCCAGTGTTTCACGACCTTCAATTAAATCGGTCATATGAACATCTTTTACATCAAAACCTGCTAAATACATAGCGTTTGCCATTTCACGTTCAGAATTTGAACCTTTTTCGCGAATGATCGCAGCTTTCGGTCTTACATGTTCTTTCTTAAAAGCTGGAAGCTTTCCAGTAAAATGTTTTGGAAAACTAAAGTTTAATGGTTGGTTTTTATAATTCTCAAAACGTTCTTTAGCTTTTTGTATACCGCTTTGTTTTTCGTCTAATAAATAAGATGTATGGTACCAAGCATCTCGCATTTCTGGAATATTGAAATCTAGATTTTCATCAAAATACTTTATTTTAAGTGTTTCTGTTTCGTTAACAGACCCTATTTTAATAAAATCAATTGTCTTCTCTGAAAGTAATTTTTCAACCAATACGTCATCAGAAGCTTGGAAAACAATTCCGTTATTTTCTGAAAATAATACCTTAACTAAATCTTTTTCCCCAAGTGCTGTTAAGTTTAAGTTTGCTCCTATATTAATGTCCGCAAAACACATTTCTAAAAGGGTAGTAATTAGACCACCTGAAGCTACGTCATGCCCTGCGAGTATTTTATTTTTTTGAATTAATTGTTGAATTGTATTGAAAACCGAAGATAAATAAGATGCATCTTTTATCGTAGGCACTTCGTTTCCAATTGCGGATAAAGTCTGAGCAAAAGAAGAACCTCCTAATTTATAATCATCTTTTGAAATATTAATATAATAAATACTGCCTCCATTTTTTTGAAGTAATGGCTCAACAACTTTTTTAATATCGTTACAATGACCTGCGGCAGATATGATAACCGTACCTGGCGATATTACTTCCTCATCTTTATATTTTTGTTTCATGGAAAGAGAATCTTTCCCCGTAGGAACATTAATTCCTAAAGAAATAGCAAAATTTGATATTCCTTCAACAGCTTTATATAAACGTGCATCTTCCCCTTCATTATTACAAGGCCACATCCAGTTTGCAGAAAGCGAAATACTTTTTAATCCTTCTTCTAAAGGTGCCCAAATGATATTAGATAATGCTTCAGCAATTGAATTTTTAGACCCAGCAACTGGATCGATTAAAGCAGAAATAGGGGCGTGTCCTATGGAGGTAGCAACTCCTTCTTTTCCGTTATAATCCAAGGCCATAACACCACAATTGTTTAAGGGTAATTGTAATGGACCCACACATTGTTGTTTAGCTACTTTGCCAGTTACGCATCGGTCTACTTTATTGGTTAGCCAGTCTTTACATGCTACAGCTTCAAGAGATAGTGTATTTAAAAGGTATTCTTTAATTTTTGATTGATCGTACTCTAAATTGGAATAATTTCGCTGAATTGTACTATCATTCATTACCGTTTTTGGCGAACTACCAAACATATCTTCAAGATTAAAATCCATAGGCTTTTCACCAGTGCTTTTACTTTTAAAAGTGAATTTATTATTATCGGTTACCACTCCAACTTCATAAAATGGTGAACGTTCTCTTTTGGCAATTCGTTTTAATGTATCGATGTCTTTTTCACCTATAACCAATCCCATTCGTTCTTGAGATTCGTTTCCAATAATTTCTTTTGCAGATAGCGTAGGATCTCCAACAGGTAGTTTATCTAAATCTATTTTCCCTCCAGTCTCTTCTATCAATTCACTTAAACAATTTAAATGACCTCCGGCTCCATGATCGTGGATAGAAACAATCTTATTGACATCGCTTTCTACCATTCCACGAATGGCATTTGCAGCTCGTTTTTGCATTTCAGGATTGGATCGTTGGATGGCATTTAGTTCTATTCCGCTAGAGAATTCTCCAGTATCTGCAGAAGAAACCGCAGCTCCTCCCATACCAATTCGGTAATTTTCCCCACCTAGAATTATAATTTTATCTCCTTTGTTTGGTTTGTCTTTAATTGCTTGATCTGCTTTCCCATAACCAATACCTCCAGCTTGCATGATCACTTTATCATATGCTAACTTTCTATTTTCTGTTTCATTTTCAAAGGTTAATACGGAACCAGTGATAAGAGGTTGACCAAATTTGTTTCCAAAATCGGAAGCACCATTACTGGCTTTAATTAATATATTTAAAGGAGTTTGATATAACCACTCACGTTCGTCCATTGCTTTTTCCCAAGGACGATTTTCTAATAACCTTGAATAAGCTGTCATATAAACAGCGGTTCCTGCTAATGGTAAAGAGCCTTTTCCGCCAGCTAATCGGTCTCTTATTTCTCCTCCACTTCCAGTGGCAGCACCATTAAATGGTTCTACTGTTGTTGGGAAATTATGAGTTTCGGCTTTTAAAGAAATTACACTATCAAATTCTTTGTTTTCATAAAAATCTGGCTGATCTGGAGATTTTGGTGCAAATTGAACAACTCTTGGCCCTTCTATAAAAGCAACATTATCCTTATATGCAGAAACTATTGTATTTGGATTTTCTTTTGATGTATTTTTAATTAATTTAAACAATGAAGATGGCATTTCTTCGCCATCAATAATAAAAGCACCATTAAATATTTTATGTCTACAATGCTCACTATTAACCTGACTAAAACCAAACACTTCACTGTCGGTTAGTTCTCTTCCAATTTTTCTAGATAGGTTTTCTAAATAAGAAACTTCTTCAGCATTTAAAGCTAAGCCTTCAGATTGATTAAAAGTAGTGATATTATCTATTTCTATAATTTTTTCTGCTTGAATATTTATGGTAAATATATCTTGATTTAAGCTTGAATATTTTTGAAAAAGCATCGGATCAAAATCTGAAGATTCTTCAGTAGTGGGATGAAATTCTTCTATGCGAATTATCCCATTAATTCCCATATTTTGAGTAATTTCAACTGCATTGGTACTCCAAGGAGTAATCATTGCCGCACGAGGACCAACAAAAAAATCTACAATAACGGATTCTTCAATTTTGTGTTGGTCTGCAAATAACCACTGTAATTTTTTAATGTCTGGGTTTGAAAGTGTAGTGTTGGTTTGGACTATAAAAATTGTTTTTTTTAGATTTCCAAAAAAGTGAATCATCCTTTTTAATTTACACGGGTTTTACAAGGGGCAAAGTTACTTATTTTCTAAGTATAAATTTATAATTAAATAGGGTTAATAATTTAGATTCAATCTTCTTGAAATTTTTTATAACTTAGACATTGATAAAGAAAAACTAACCAAATGAATTTAAAAAAGATATTACTAGCTTCTATAATTTTATTAAGTTGCGAAACTTATGCCCAAGAGTTATTTTCAACCACGGAAGTAATTCAAGAAACATTTATCAAAACCACAATTTCATTAATTGTTTGTTAAATATTATAATATTTAGCTATTCTTTTGAAGTAATGCCATATAGAAACCATCAAATCCGCTTTCGCTTGGAAATACTTTTTCTTCTTTTACAAATTTAAAATCTTTTCCAGCTTCCCTTTTTAAAAATCCTTTTACTTGTAATTCATTTTCTGAAGGTAAGATCGAGCAAGTCGCATATACCATTTGTCCACCAGGCTTCACCATGCGAGAATAAGAATCTAATATTTCTTCTTGTGTATCCTTTATTATTTCCAAAAACTCAGGCTGTAATTTCCATTTAGAATCTGGGTTTCTTTTTAAAACTCCAATACCAGAACATGGAGCATCTATTAATATTTTATCTGCTTTTTCAATTAATTTTTTAATTACTTTACTAGAGTCAATAGTTCTTGTTTCAATATTATGAGCACCATTTCTTTTTGCCCTACGTTTTAATTCCTTTAATTTATTTTCATAAATATCTAAAGCAATTATTTGTCCTTTGTTTTCCATTAAAGCAGCTAAATGTAAGCTTTTTCCTCCAGCTCCAGCACAAGTGTCTACTACTCTTGATCCTGGTTTTGGATTTAAAAATTTAGCAACTTTTTGTGAAGAGGCATCTTGAACTTCAAACCATCCTTTTTGAAATGCATCTGTTATAAAAACATTCGTGCGTTCTTTTAGTTTTAAAGCTTGAGGATGTCCTTTTAGGATTTCCGTTTCTATTTCTAAATTTTGTAAATTATTCTGTAATTGCTCTTTGGTAGTTTTTAAAGTATTTACTCTTAAAACAACATCGGCAGTTTGATTTAAAGAATGAATTTCTTTATCCCATTTTTTTCCCAACTCAGCTACTCCTAATTCATCTAACCAATCTGGAATAGATTCTTTGTATTTTCTAATTTTAGATAATTCATCAAACTTTCCCTTTATTTTTCTAGTAGGAGTCTTTTCAAATTGTGGCCAATCTGGTATTTGTATTCCTTTTAAGGTTGCCCATACTGTAAACAGACGGAATAAGTTGGTTCGATCAAATGGTTCTTTTACTTCCGCTATTTTTGAATAAAGACGTTTCCAACGCACAATATCATAGGTGGTTTCAGCAATAAATCCACGATCTCTAGACCCCCAACGTTTATCTCTTTTTAAGGTGTTTTTTAATACTTTATCAGCTTGTTTATGTTCATTAAAGATAAGTTGAAGAGAATCAATAGCTGCAAATACTAAGTTTCGATGTAATTTCATGTATCTATATTATTTTATTAAATCGATTACATACTGTTCGCTATTAGTCATTTTCTTTATATTGAATAATTTTAACATCTCGTTCCATAATTTCTAAATAGTTTACAAAGATATTATAATAAGCGCTATCGATTTGTTTACTTTTGAAAAAAAAAATATCAATGAGAATTTTCCTTATAATTTTAAGCGTTATTTCACTTATTTCTTGTAGTAAAAATGCATCAAAAGGCTTTACCTCAGTATCTATAGAACGTGTTTTCACTGATAGTTTAAGTATTCGTGCTATTGAACCTATGGATGTTAACAAAGTTTGGTTTGCAGCGAATAATGGAAAGGTTGGCTTGATTGATTACAAAACTCCAAAGTTAGCTACGATTAAATATGAAGACTCATTTCTTCATTTTAGAGCGATTTCTTCTACTCATAATGCTGTATTTGTATTAAGTATTGAAAATCCAGGTGTGTTATACAAAATTGGATTTAAAGATAATATTGCAACAAGTATAGAAGATGTTTATACAGAGAAAGGGGAACATGTTTTTTATGATGCTATTAAATTTTGGGATGATAAAGAAGGGATTGCAATGGGTGACCCAATAGGTGGTTGCCTTTCAATTTTAGTTACAAGAGATGCTGGTAATAATTGGAATAAACTCTCTTGTGATATGCTTCCTGAAATTGTAAAAGGAGAAGCTGCATTTGCTGCAAGTAATTCTAATATATCAGTCTATAAAAATCATGTTTGGATAGTTACAGGCGGTAAGAAAGCACGTGTGTTTTATTCGCCAGATAGGGGAGTCACTTGGGAAGTTTTTGAAACTCCAATCATTCAAGGTAAAAGTATGACTGGTATTTATAGTGTAGATTTTATAGATGATCAAACAGGGATTATCTTTGGTGGTAACTGGGAAGAACAAGGTTTTAATGAGGGTAATAAAGCCATAACTCATGATGGTGGAAAAACGTGGCGTTTATTAAGTAATGGGGAAGGGCCTGGTTATCGATCCTCAGCTAAATTTATTCCAGGTACCCAAGGGAATGATATTGTAGCAGTAGGATCTCTTGGTATTTCTTATAGTAATGATGGTGGTGATTATTGGATAGAATTGTCTAATGAAGGCTTTTATGCTATTGAATTTGTAAATGATACTTTAGCCTTTGCTTCTGGAAGAAATAAAATTTCAAGATTGATCTTTAAATAAAAAAGGTGATTTTTTTTGTTCTCTTTTTTATTTTAATCTATGTTTTGGTTATTGAAGTTTATTGCTTATTGTGTAGGTAAAATCGTCGACATGACAAATAAAGACGATAAAAGTAAAAAAAACTGATAAAAAACACTTTTGATTTTAAAACAAATATATAAGATACATGTTTGAATCATTCTTATGAAATTAACTATTGCTATAAGCCCCAAGCATAATGATAGTAAGATATTATGGCGAGACCCCAATCGCTCTTTTTTATGGAATAAATTCTGGTAGAAGGGTTAATTATACAAGCGTTTGCATTTTAACTAAATTAAAATAAACACCTTTCTTTTCCAATAACTCTTGATGCTTTCCTTGTTCTACAATTTCACCTTTTGAAAGCACTACTATATTATCAGCTTTTTGAATTGTAGAAAGGCGATGTGCAATAACAATAGAGGTTCTATTCTTCATCATATTTTCTAATGCATTTTGAACCAATTGTTCGCTTTCGGTATCTAAAGCTGAAGTAGCTTCGTCAAGGATCATTATAGGAGGGTTTTTAAGAACCGCTCTTGCAATACTTAATCGTTGTTTCTGTCCGCCACTTAATTTGTTTCCAGAGTCGCCTATGTTTGTTTCTATACCATTCGGTAATGTTTTAACAAATTCCCAGGCATTTGCTATTTTTAAAGCATCAATTATTTCTTTATCGCTAGCATTTTGATTTGCTACTAATAAATTTCCTTTTACCGTGTCATTAAATAATATGGAATCTTGAGTAACAAGTCCTAATAGCTTACGAAGTGAGTTTTGTGTAATTGATTTTATATTTTCTGAATCAATATTGACAGAACCTTTGTTTACATCATAAAAACGAGTAATTAAGTTAGCAATGGTGCTTTTCCCACTTCCGCTTTGGCCAACTAAAGCTACTGTATGCCCTTTTGGAACCTTAAGAGAAAAGTCATTTAAAACCCAATCGTCTTGATATTTAAATGAAATATTTTTAATATCAATATCTGTAATAAAAGCTGTTTTATTAATAGCATTAGGAACATCTACTATATTGGATTCTGTTTCTAAAATTTCTAAAATACGCTCTGCTGCAGCATTTCCTTTCTTAACCGAATAACTAGCTTTACTAATTGCTTTTGCTGGAGTCAATATTTGGTATGCAAGACCCATATAGGTGATAAAAAGCCCAGCGTTTAGAGATTTATCTATTAATACCATTTGTCCACCATACCACAATAAAATTCCTATGACAGTAATACCAAGAAATTCACTGGTTGGTGAGGCTAAATTTTGACGATTCATTAAAGAATTTGAAAATCTATAAAACCGATTGGTAGATTCTGTAAATTTATTATTGAATATTTTTTCAGCTGTAAAACCTTTGATAATATTTAATCCGCCCAAAGTTTCTTCTAAAGTAGAAAGAAAAAGTCCTTGTTCTTGTTGAACTTTATCAGATTTCCGTTTTAATGATTTTCCGATTAATGAAATCAAAAAGCCAGAAATAGGAATGAAAATAAAAACAAATAATGTTAGTTTAGGGCTTATGACCAGCATCGCTAATATTGTAAAAATTATAGTTAGCGGTTCTCTTACTAAAAGTTCCAGTATCGAAAGAAAAGAATGTTGTATTTCTAAAACATCAGAAGTTATTCTTGCAATGGTATCTCCTTTTCTTTTTTCTGAATAATATGAAATTGGCAATACTAATATTTTATTGTATAAAGCATTTCTTAAATCCTTAAGGACTCCATTTCTTAAAAAAGTAATAGAATACATGGCTAAATAGCGAAATACGTTTTTAAGAAAAAACATGGATATTACAAGTGCAACCATAAAAAGCAAAACATCTTCTGTTCCTTGTTCTGCTTTTTGAGTTACGAAAAAGTTTAAGTATTGTTCCGCATATTCTCTTGCGTTTGAAAAACTAGACCATACAGGCTCTATATTTACTTTTTTCGTCTGCCCAAACAAAACTGATAGCATCGGAAATAATGATACCATTGCCAATGTTCCAAATAAAGCATAAAGAACATTAAAAAATATATTTAATATCCCATACTTTTTATAAGGCACTGCAAAGCGTAATATTTTTTTAAAATAATTCATTAATTATCTTTTAATACTGAAATAATAGCATTCAATTTTTCTTGATTTTCTTTAATAACCTCTAAACGATCACTAGAATTTGAATTCACGCTAATATAAAACTTTATTTTGGGCTCAGTACCACTTGGTCTCATCGCAATTTTACTTCCGTCTTCCGTGTAATATATTAAAACGTTTGATTTTGGGATATGTATGGCTTCTAAAATGTTTGTTTCAAAATCTTTAACTTCACTTAATTGATAATCTTCCAGTTTAATAACCTTACTTCCTGCAATTTCTTGATACGGTTTTTCTCTGAAGTTTTTCATTATTTCTGAAATTTCTTCAGCTCCTTTTTTTCCTTTTTTAACTATTGAAATAAGATGTTCTTGATAATATCCATATTTAAAATAAATAGTGTCTAAGTAAGTTAACAAACTTTCTCCTTCTTGTTTTTTCTGTGCTGCAATTTCACAAACAAGTAGGGCAGCGGTTACTGCATCTTTATCTCTTACAAAATCACCTACTAAATAACCAAAGCTTTCTTCACCACCACCAATGTGTTCTAGTTCTGGAAAGTCTTTAATCATTTTCGCAATCCATTTAAATCCAGTAAGACCTTCCTTGTAAATTACATTAAAATCTTCTGCAATTTTCTTTATTGCAGGAGTCGACACAATGGTGGAAGCTACAAATTGCTTTCCGTTAAGTTTATTTAACTTTTTCCATTGTTCTAATAGAAAATGAGTTTTAATAAGCATCGCCTGATTTCCATTAAGGAGCGTATATTCACCTTCTGGATTTTTAACTGCAACACCCAATCGGTCACCATCTGGATCGGTACCAATTACAATATCTCCATTTTGTTTTGAAGCCAAGTCAATTGCCATTGTTAAGGCTTCAGGTTCTTCAGGGTTTGGAGAAACTACCGTTGGAAAATTACCATTTGGTATTTCTTGTTCTTTAACAATAGCTACATTTTTATATCCTGCTTGTTCAAATACTCTCGGAATTATCGCAATGGAAGTTCCGTGTAATGAGGTGAAAACTATATTTAATTTGTCCTTTGCTTCTTGACTTGTATTATACGATCCATTTTTAATAGAAGCATCAGCAAAAGCAGTATCGACATCTTCATCAATGTAGGTGATCAGGTTGCTATTTGACTTAAATTTAATTTCAGAATACGCTAAATTATTAATTTCAGAAATAATTTCTTTATCCTGTGGTGGTACTAATTGACCGCCATCTTCCCAATACACTTTATAGCCATTATATTCTGGTGGGTTATGTGATGCAGTTAATACTATACCACATTGACAAGCTAAATGTTTTACTGCAAAAGATAGCTCTGGAGTTGGTCTTAAACCTGAAAATAGATAAACCTGAATTCCATTTGCTGAAAAAACATCAGCTACTAATTTTGCTAATTCTTTACTGTTATTTCTACAATCATATGCAATTGCAGTTTTTATAGTTTGATTAGGAAATTGTTTTATTAAATAATTAGAAAGTCCTTGCGTGTTTTTTCCTAAGGTATATTTGTTGATTCGGTTATCACCTACACCCATAATTCCACGCATGCCACCGGTGCCAAATTCTAAGTTTTTATAAAAACTTTCTTCCAAATTTTTAGGCTCAAAAGCAATTAAATTTTTTACAGTTTGCTGCGTTTCTTTGTCAAAAAAAGGAGTGAGCCATATATTTACGCGCTCTAATATTTTAGGATTTATATTTATCATTATTTAATTTTAATAGTGCAAAAGTAATTGTTTTAGTAGTACTCACAAAGTGACGGAGTATTTAAAGATTGTATTTAGAATAAAGAATTTAAATATGCTCTTTAACAATATAGTTTTTTAAGCCTTTTTTGCTTCTAAGAATTAATTCTCCTAAAAATCCAGCTACAAAAAACTGGGATCCGATAATCATTGCTGTAAGCGCAATGTAAAATTGTGGCCTTTCAGTAATTAATCTTCCTGTAGGGTTGATAAAAATTTTGTCTATTCCCAAATAAAAAGCAAATAGAAAGCCTACCATTAAAATAATAGCGCCCCAAGCACCAAAAAAATGCATCGGTCTTTTGCCAAATTTTGATATAAAAGAAATCGTTATTAAATCTAAAAATCCTCTAATAAATCGTTCCATACCAAATTTTGTTTCTCCGTATTTTCTCGCTTGATGCTTTACTATCTTTTCACCGATTTTACTAAATCCTGCATTTTTAGCAAGTACAGGAATATACCGATGCATCTCACCGGTAACTTCAATGTTTTTAATCACCTCTTTTTTGTAGGCTTTAAGCCCACAATTAAAATCATTTAGTTGTACTCCAGATGTTTTTCTAGCAGCAAAATTGAATAATTTTGAAGGTAAGTTCTTTGCGATTTTCGAATCGTACCGCACTTTTTTCCAACCAGATATTAAATCGTATCCTTCGCTGGTAATCATTTGATAAAGCTCAGGGATTTCTTCAGGATTATCTTGTAAATCTGCATCCATTGTGATAATTACATCTCCCTCGGCTTTTGCAAATCCTGCATGTAGCGCTTGTGATTTTCCAAAGTTTTCTAGAAAACGAATTCCTTTTACTTCAGAATGATCATAAGCTAATTTTATAATAATCTCCCATGATTTATCGGTACTACCATCATCAATAAAAATGACCTCATATAAATAACCATCAGACTGCATAACTTTTGCAATCCAATGGTATAATTCATTTAATGATTCTTCTTCATTAAGAAGGGGAATGATGATAGAAAGATTCATAGGGGTATGCGTCTAGTGTTCTGGACGATTTACTTTCATTATTAATCCAGCAATTAAAGAGGTAATAAAACCTAAAAATAGTGGTATGATTATTCCCATTGCTGTCATAATGGTTGGAGTCATCATTTTTTCTGTTATTCCGATAGCCATATCAATTTGTTCTTGCGTCATGTCAGGATTTTGAATTACCATCTGCTCTGAAGAAAAATCTAACATTTGAATTACATATTCAGGTTCAATAACCGTAATAAAAATATAATTGTAAATAGCTCCTATAATGGCAGCAATTAATGAAATTGCTAAACCTACTTTAAGAGATTCTGATACCGATAAATAACCTTCATTTTCAGATTTAAAAGCCTTTAAACCATAAACAATAATTCCTGCCATAATAGCTAAACCTGCAATGGTTAGCCACATAGGTCTCTCTATGTGATTATCAGTTACATATGCAATTACTGATAGTGCAATTGATAATAGGCCCCAAATAATACCATAATTAAAAGCTATTTTTTTAATAGCGTCTTTTTGATTTTCCATAAGTTTAGTTTTTTGTTAAATTACCATAAATAGTAACTGATTTGTTAGTAATCAAAGATATAAAAACGTTACAAAGTTAATGTATTTATACTTTAACTAATAGCTTAATATTTTAGAATGTTAAAAGTATATTTAATTCTTTTAAAAAAATAATAATAATTTTATGGTAGATTATATATAAATGATTAAATTTGCAAACTGAAATCCTGGAAAGTATTTTTTTAGGAAGATGATAAGTTTAATTAAAAGATTTCAGATTTTTAGGAAAAAGATTATGAGAAAAGGTATTCACCCAGAAAATTATAGATTAGTAGCGTTTAAGGACATGTCAAATGAAGATGTGTTTCTTACAAAATCTACTGCTAACACTAAAGAAACCCTTGAAGTAGAAGGTGTTGAATATCCTTTAGTGAAAATGGAAATTTCAAGAAGTTCTCACCCTTTTTATACTGGTAAGAAAAAACTGATCGATACGGCCGGTCGTATTGACAAGTTCAAAACCAAATATGCAAAATTTAAGAAGTAATCTTCTTTTAAATATATTTTTACAAGCCTTTGAGAAATCAAAGGCTTTTTTTTTATAGCTTTGAATACTGAATACTGAATACTGAATACTAAACTATGAACTATATTTTATTTGACGGAAGTGCTCGCAATCAATTATTACCTTTTACCTATACGCGAACGGTAGCAGATATTCGAGTTGGAATTTTGACCATACGTGAAAAATGGGAAAAAATGCTAGGCTTTACAACTTCAACAGTTACCGAAGATTATTTAATTGATAAGTTTCCAATGATCGAAATGGAGCAAAATATTTTTATTAATGCTTCGATACTTCCAACCGAAAACTTAGTAAATCTTATTCAAAACCTATCAGAAAATAAAGCCTTGTTTATAGATGATGAGCCATTGGCCTTTTTTGCAAAAGAAGATCAGGAAATAGATTTTGAAACCTTTGATGTAATTTTATATACTAATGATGATATTTTAAGAATAGAAAACACCTGGGATATTTTTAAGTTAAACGGTGAAGCAATTAAAAGAGATTTCAAGCTTTTAACTAGCGATAGAGAATCACAGCCTATCCCAGAAATGACTATAGCTTTTAATAAAGATCAAATTTTTATAGAAGAAGGAGCTGTTTTACCCCTCTGTTCCTTAAACGCTAACGATGGACCTATATATATTGGGAAAGATTCAGAAATCATGGAAGGATCTATGATTCGCGGACCTTTTGCCTTGTGCGAAAATGCTACTATTAAAATGGGTGCAAAAATATATGGGGCAACTACTATTGGTCCACACTCTAAAGTAGGAGGAGAGGTTAATAATTGTGTGATATTTGGATATTCTAATAAAGGCCATGATGGATTTCTTGGAAATTCTGTTGTAGGTGAGTGGTGTAATATTGGAGCCGACACCAATAATTCTAACCTTAAAAATAATTATGCTGAAGTGAGATTATGGGATTATGAAACTGAAGGATTCGCAAAAACAGGATTGCAATTTTGTGGATTAATGTTGGGTGATCATAGTAAATGTGGTATTAATACCATGTTTAATACCGGAACGGTAGTGGGAGTAAGTGCCAATATTTTTGGAAGCGGATTCCCTCGTAATTTTATCCCAAGTTTTAGTTGGGGCGGAAGCGCTGGAATGATCACTTATAAAACCAACAAAGCGTTTGAGGTAGCTAAAGTGGTAATGTCTAGAAGGGATATAGCATTTACAGAAGTTGATATTCAAATTTTAGAACATATCTTTAAGGAAACTAGTAAATGGAGGAAAGGTTAGTTTTGTTTTAAGCTAACTGTATTTCACCTTCAAAGAAAATGTTTTGACTTTATAAGCCTTTGCGCATCTTTGTTGAATAAATAATTACTTTTGTTTTTGAACCCTTTTCAACACCAAAAAATTTTGAGGATTAATGCCTAATCCACTTACTTTCTTACTAACAAATCGAACTGCCATGTCATAATATAAAGGAACTACTGGAGCTTCCTCAATTATAATGGAATCCATTTTTTCATACAATAACTTTCGTTTTTCTATATTGGGAAGTGATAAGGATGCCACATATAAACTGTCGTAAACATTATTTTTAAAATGAGCATAATTAGGTCCATTAGGGGTAAAATTCTTACTATAAAACAATGACAGGTAGTTTTCAGCATCAGGATAATCTGCAATCCAACTGGCTCTAAATATAGCTAACTCTCCTGAAGATTTCATTTGCCGCAGTGTAGAAGGGGGCACTACATCTATTTGTACTTGTATTCCTATTTTCTCTAATTCTCGTTGAATAAATTCACATAAATCTAAATATTGACTATTAGTACCTATAGCTATGGATGGATTATTATTTCCAGATTCTTTTTTATATTGACCTACTAATTCCTTTGCTTTTTCTGGTTGATAGGTATATCCTTCCATATTATTAAAACCGGCCAATCCTTTTGGAATAAATCCATGAATCGCAGGTATTCCTATTCCATTTCTTAAATACCTAATCATTTTAATACGATCAAAGCCATAATTAATAGCCTGTCGTATTTTTTTTGATTGTATTTCAGAGCTTGGTGAATCCATATAAAATCCGAGATACTCCGTATTTAAATAAGGACTTGTAATTAAATTTACTTGATTTTTATACTTTTCTTGAAGCTTTCCTTTAGTGCTTACTATTTCATCTTTATACGAATTATCTAATCCTGAAACAAAATCTAATTTTCCTTGAACAAATTGTAAAAATTCACTTTGTTTATCGGGTAGAAAAGTAATGGCTACTGCTTCTAGGTAAGGTAATTGATTTCCAAGTTCATCTTTTTCAAAATAATCTGGATTTCTACGAAGTACTAATTTTACATTTTCTTCCCAAAGTTTAAATTTAAATGGACCTGTTCCAACTGGATTGGATCTAAAATCATTCCCATAATAATCGATAGCTTCTTTAGGAACTACCGAACAAAAACGCATAGAAAGTAATCCTAAAAATGCGGGGAATGGCTGGTTTAATTGAATACTGAAAGTACTATCATTTTCTGCATAAAAACGATTCACATTATTTAAAACCCAACTGCCTCTTGCAGCTACTTTTTCATCTAACAATCTATTAAAACTATATTCAAAATCGCGAGCGGTTACAAGTCTTATAGAATCTTTATAATAGCCTGCAAATACCTCACTTTTATGAAAATACACATCATTTCTTAAATTAAATTTATAGGTTAGCGTACTATCATTAAAAGTCCAATTTTTTGCTATATCTGGTTGAACATTTAATTCATCATCTAATTGAACCAAGCTATTAAATAACTGATTTGTTGGCCAAATTAATTGTGGATTACTTGCAAATGCAGGATCTAAAGTTGCAATATTGCTATGTTCATTATATCTAAATACAAGATGATCTTTATCAGATTTCATTTCTGAATTACAAGAAATCAAAAGAAATGACAAGTAACTTGCTGTTAATAAGTGAATTGATTTATTTTTTTTGAAGTTCATCTGCTTTTTTGAAACCAATTATAGTTTGTATTTTTGTATTACCATAAATAAAAGGGTTTTGTCAAAAATACAAGAATGAATCCAAGAAAAAAAGTCGCATTTTATACTTTAGGTTGTAAGCTAAATTTTAGCGAGACATCTACCATTGCTAGAAGTTTTAATGATGAAGGTTTTGATCGCGTTAATTTCTCTGAAAAGGCAGATATGTATGTCATAAATACCTGCAGTGTTACAGAAAATGCAGATAGAAGGTTTAAAGATATCGTAAAACAAGCTCAAAAAGTAAATTCTGATGCATTTATAGCTGCTGTAGGCTGCTATGCACAACTAAAACCACAAGAATTAGCAGATGTAAATGGAGTTGATTTAGTATTAGGAGCTACTGAAAAGTTTAGGATCACAGATTATATCAATGACCTAGCAAAAAATGATTTTGGTAAAGTTCATTCCTGTGAGATTAAAGATGCAGATTTTTATGTTGGCTCTTATTCTATTGGGGATCGCACTCGAGCTTTTTTAAAGATTCAAGATGGTTGTGATTATGTATGTACTTTCTGTACCATTCCGCTTGCAAGAGGTATTTCTAGAAGTGAAGTATTGGATAAAGTATTGTTAAATGCGAAAAAAATTTCAGATCAAGGTATCAAAGAAATAGTACTTACTGGTGTTAATATTGGTGATTATGGGAAAGGAGAATTTGGCAATAAAAAACACCAACATACTTTTCTAGAATTGATTCAAGAATTAGATAATATTGATGGGATTGAAAGAATTCGAATTTCCTCGATAGAACCCAACTTATTAAAAAATGAAACAATTCAATTTGTTTCCAGCTCAAAAGCATTTGTGCCTCATTTCCATATTCCTTTACAAAGTGGGAGTAATAAGTTATTACGTTTAATGAAACGTCGTTATAAGCGTGAGTTATATGTTGAAAAAGTTAACGAAATAAAAAAATACATGCCAGATGCTTGTATTGGAGTGGATGTTATTATTGGGTTTCCTGGTGAAACCGATGAATTATTTTTATAAACGTATCATTTTTTAAATGAATTGGATATTTCCTATCTTCATGTTTTTACCTATTCAGAAAGAGAAAATACACCAGCAGCTAGCATGGATGGGGTAGTGCCATTAAATGTTAGGAAAAAAAGAAGTAAAATGTTACGTGGATTGTCCGTTAAAAAAAGACGTTCATTTTATGAAAGTCAGTTAAACACTGTGCACACTGTATTGTTTGAAGGAGAAAATAAGAAGGGTTATATACTTGGTTTTACAGAAAATTATGTAAAAATTAAACAGCCTTGGAATCCTGGGTTAATAAATACTACCCGTGAGGTTTTATTAACTGAAATTGATGATGATGGAATGGTACGATTTGAATTTACCTAGAGTTAGATATTAATTCCTACTGGAAGTAATTTTTTATATTTTCTGCGATTTTTTTTTAAAAATGAAGCTATTTCTGGGCTGGTAGGGACTAAATGTATTCTTCGATCTTCAACAATATTAAAGACAGCTTTAATGAAAACTTCTCTAAAACCTTGCTCCTCCATATCGCTTGGCATTTCATATTTGGTAAGAAATATTTTTCGATCTTGTGATGCATACTCAATTCGCGCCATATGATCACCAACTTCTAATTCAAACTGTCTTAAAAACTCATTATCTGTAATTTCTACATCTTCAATCATAGGGAGTTGTTTTACGGATTACTTAATAACTTTATTATCAAGAATTTGCTGACTTTTATTGGTAGTAACTGATATTGATTTCAAAATAAAAATACTTTAGGATTGTAATCCTTTAAAGGGTAAATTTACGAATAATTATCGAGCTTAACTGTATTCAATTGCTAAAGAACAAAAATACTAAAAAAACTCCTGTTTATTTTATCCCTGGATTAGCAGCAGGTAAAGAGATATTTGAGTATATTTCTTTACCAGAGGAGCTTTATGATGTGCATATAATTGAATGGATTATCCCTGAAAAAAAAGAAACTATAAAGCAATACGCAAGGCGTATGGCAGCATTAGTTAAAAAACCCAAACCTATTTTAATTGGTGTTTCTTTTGGAGGAGTTATGGCTCAGGAAATGAATGAGTTTTTAGATTTAAAAAAGCTAATTATTATTTCTAGTATTAAATCTAAAAATGAAATTCCTACTAAAATGAGAATTTTTAAAACGATACCTGCTTATAGGTTAATACCAGCAACTTTTCTGGAAAATACTAAAAACTTGGTGAAGTATGGCTTGGGAATAAAATCTAAAAATAAATTAGAATTATATCAAAATTACCTATCTGTTAAAAATACGCACTATTTAAAATGGGCTATCAAACAAATGGTTGGATGGGATCGGGTAATTGAAATAAAAAATATAATACACATTCATGGAGATAAAGATCCTGTATTCCCTATTGAAAAAATTAAAAATTGTATTGTTATTCCTGGCGGTACCCATATTATGTTAATTGTTAAGTTTAAATGGTTAAATGAAAATTTACCAAAAATTATGGAGGATCGTTATAAATAGTAATGTTTAAAAAAAAGAAATACGGATCATTTGCTGGTGTTTTTACTCCATCTATATTAACTATCCTTGGTGTAATTATGTACCTAAGAATGGGTTGGGTGGTTGGTAATGCTGGATTGTTTGGTTCTATTATTATTGTTATTATTGCTCATATTATATCTGTTTCAACTGGATTAAGTGTTTCTTCAATTGCTACCGATAAAAAAGTAGGCCCAGGTGGTATTTATTATATTTTATCCCGTAGTATGGGAATTCCAATTGGAGGTGCTATCGGGATAGCCTTATATATTGGAACTGCTTTATCCATTGCATTATATTTAATTGGTTTTGCAGAAAGCTTTAATGCTTATTTTGGTTTTGCTACAGATGTTAATGGTCTGCGTCTTTCCGGTTCAGTTGCCTTACTTGTTTTAACAATTATCGCTTTAATAAGTACCTCTATTGCTATAAAAACACAGCTATTTATATTCATTGCTATCATAGTTTCATTGGTATCCATTTTTTTAGGTTCTACGGAATATATTCCAGAAACTGTAAAATTAGTATCTGATGAGAATTCGGTTCCAATGGAAGTCGTTTTCGCTATATTTTTTCCTGCTGTAACTGGTTTTACTGCTGGTATAGCGATGAGTGGAGATCTAGAAGATCCTAAAAAATCAATACCTAGAGGAACCATAGCTGCTATTGCTGTTGGTTTTTTTGTGTATATCGCTTTAATCATATTTCTTTCCTTTTATATTGATTCAGAAACTTTAAAATCTGATTATAATATATTAATGAAAATTGCTTTTTATGCACCAGCTGTAGTGGTAGGGATTTGGGGAGCAACATTATCTTCTGCACTTGGAGGTATTTTAGGAGGACCTAGAATTTTGCAAGCAATGTCTGTAGATAATATAACACCAAAAATATTTGGAAAAGGCAAAGGAAAAAACAATGAACCTGTAAATGCTTTATTTTTAGTTTTTGTAATCGCTTTATTAGGTGTACTAATTGGAGAGTTAGATGTGGTAGCTAGAATTGTTACTATGTTTTACTTATCTGCTTATGGATTTATTAACCTTTCATTTTTTTTAGAAAGTTGGGCGAATTCAGATTTTCAGCCAACTTTTAAAATAAAAAAATGGATAGGTTTGTTAGGCTTTATAGCTTGTTTTGCCGTAATGTTTAAGTTAGATGTACTGGCAATGTTTGGTTCTATAGTTATTATACTTGGTATTTACGCGTGGTTACAACGAAAGCAAATTGTATTAATGACTGGTGATGTGTGGCTAAGTGTATGGAAAAAAATTGTGGCAAATGGACTTCAGAAAATAGAATCAAAGTCTACAGAAACAAGCACTAATTGGAATCCGAATATTATACTTTTTAGCGGAGAAAGTAAACATAGAACCTACCTTGTTGAATTAGGAAAAACATTAGCGGGTAGGGCTGGAATTGTTACAAATTTTAGATTATTATTAGATAATAGTAATAACTCTCCGCTGCCAAAATCTGATCAAATTGTTAAAGAAGAATATTTTGAGAAAATAGGGGTTTTTGCAAGACAGATAAAAGTTAATAATATTTATAAAGGAATTGAAGATATAGCTTCCATATTCGGGTTTTCTGGAGTTGATCCAAATACCATTATGATGGGTTGGCCTAAAGGATTAGAAAATTCAGAAGAATATTCTGAAATGACTCAAAAACTTCTTTACCTTGATTATAACCTATTGTATTTAGATTTTGACAGAGCTACAAAATTTGGAAATTATCAAACCATTGATTTGTGGTGGAGAGAGACCGATAGTAAAAACGCTGAAATGATGCTAAATATAGCACGATTTATTGTTCGCTCTTCTAAGTGGAGTAGCGCCGTAATACGGGTACTATTTGTAAATAACAGCAATGTTGATTGTGAAATAATTGAAGGGAACATATTAAATTTAGTTGAAGATATTCGTGTAAAAGTTGAAATAAAAATAATCAATAATGCAATAGAGCAAATTCCTTTTTATGAATTAATTTCTAAATATTCAATAACCACAGATTTGACATTACTCGGAATACCAAATTTTGATATAAATAAACAAACACAATTTGTTATTAAAACGAATCAATTATTTGAATCTATTGGATCTACATTAATGGTCAAAGCATCAAAAAGCTTTAATGAAATCAATTTAGATATTGTTAAAAAAACAGCAGAAGAGCCTTATTTTGAATAGTTAAAAACTATTTGATAAATCTTGAACCTTAGTGGTGTTAAATTACAAATTCATACTATATTTAATCAATAATAATACTAAAAGATAATCCTCACTTTTAGCTATTAATTAATCCTAACTTATTTAGCTCCATGAACAATGTATCAAAATATTTATTATTTACACTTCTATTTGGATTAAGTATATTTTTAATTCAAGCTGTACAGGAAGCACCTACCGATGCTATTGTTGAACGTAAAATGATAAACGATTATAATATTTATGCAATTCCAATACCTGAAAAATTGGATTTTGCAGGAGAACCAATGCCTTTAAATAATCCAGATATTAAAGAGCGAATGGATAGAGAGTTATTGGTAAATACCTATTGGCATTCCAATGCTTTGTTACTTTTTAAACGTGCAAATAAATACTTCCCAATTATAGAACCACTATTAAAAGAGTATAGTATTCCAGATGATTTTAAATATTTAGCAGTAGCTGAAAGTGGGCTGCAAAACAATCGTTCACCTGCTGGAGCTGCAGGTTTTTGGCATTTTATGAAAGGCACAGGGGAGGAATATGGATTAGAGATTAACGATTATGTGGATGAACGTTACAATATAGAAATTGCTACTCGTGTAGCTGCAGAATATTTAACGAAGGCCAGGAAACGTTTTGGTAGTTGGACATTAGCAGCAGCAGCATACAATGCAGGGAGTGCTGGAATTAGTAATCAACAAAATAGACAGCAAGCTACTGCTAGTTATTATGATTTATTATTAAATGATGAGACGAGTAGGTATGTTTTTAGAATTGTAGCATTAAAGGAAATATTGTCTAATCCGCAGAAATATGGATTTAATTTTAGGGAGAATGATTTGCACACTCTAATTCCTACCTATAAAGTAAAAGTAGATACCGCTGTCACAAATTTTGCCACTTTCGCAAAAAAGTTTGATATTAATTATAAAATATTAAAAATTCATAACCCTTGGCTGCGAGATAATTTTTTAAAAAATGCTTCAGGGAAAGAATATTATATTGAAATTCCTGAAAAAGGATATTATAAAACAATAAAATAAAAATAAGTGCTACCGGAATTTTAAGTGGTTTAATTGAATATTCTCAATATTCTACTTAAGGAATTAGTTTAGTTGTCCTTGACAATTCCTTTGCATTTTTAGTAGTCTATAATTATTATACAGAAGGCTTGTAAAATAAAAATTTGTTTATTACCTTCTACCACCACGACTAGCACGACCAAATTGTTGCTGAGGTTGTCCAGCTTTTTTCATTTGATCTTTCATCATTTTCATTTGATTATCTAGCATGTTATGCTTGTCTAATTTCTTGGCTTCCGTAAGAAGTGCTTGAGCCTCTCTTTTTCTGTTTTTAGACATAGCAATACCTGCTAAATTTAATTTTGCCATGGCCATATCGGTATCCATAGACAAACCTAAACTTACTGCTTTTTTAAAATATTTTTCAGCTTCATTCATATTGGTTTGTGAAACCATTAAACCATTTAGATAATTATAATAACCTTGTTGTTTTCTTATCAATGAAGCTTCCGGATTTTTTATTTTATCCAGCCATTTTTTTGCACCTGGAAAATCTTCTTTTCGCAATCTTAGGAATGAAAGTAAGATGATTTCATTTTTAAAATAAAGAAAAATAAAAATGGAAGAAAGTAATATATACATAATACCATTACCAATATTTCCTTCAATAAATTGCCAAACGGCTACAGCAACTATTAAAGCTGTTAAAACTAATTTTATATTTTTATTAAACATGATCTATTTTTGTTGGGAGTCAAAGGTATAAAAAACAATTCGAAATATTTTAATATTATGATTTGTGTAAGTAAAAAATGATTGTATATTTGCCCTCAGTTTTGAGGCACTTAGTTTTAAGACTAGATAACAGAATACTATTCAGATTTTAAAGATATATTACAATGAGTAAAAGAACATTCCAGCCTTCAAAAAGAAAAAGAAGAAACAAGCACGGATTTAGAGAGCGTATGGCTTCTGTTAGTGGAAGAAAAGTCCTAGCTGCACGTAGAGCGAAAGGCAGAAAGAAAATTTCTGTTTCATCAGAAACTCGTCACAAAAAATAATGTTAATAAATATATAAAAAAAAAGGTGTTGTTCTTAGAGCAACACCTTTTTTTTATACCCTGTAGTATTGTAATTTTACTTTTTTGAATAAAAAACTATATTATGCCTAAAAACAAAAATCTTTCTTCTATATTAATTATTGGCTCAGGACCTATTGTAATTGGTCAGGCCTGTGAATTTGATTATTCCGGAACACAAGCGTTAAGATCACTTAGAGAGGATGGAATAGAAACGGTACTTATCAATTCTAATCCCGCAACTATCATGACAGATCCTTCTATGGCAGATCATGTGTATTTGTTGCCACTTACTACAAAATCTATTATTAAAATCCTTAAAGAACACCCGCAAATTGATGCAGTTTTACCGACAATGGGAGGTCAGACAGCCTTGAATCTATGTATTGAAGCAGATGAAAAAGAAATTTGGAAAGATTTTGATGTTGAAATTATCGGTGTAAATATAGATGCAATTAATATTACTGAAGATAGAGAGCAGTTTAGAGAATTGATGCTTAAAATAGGAATTCCTATGGCACCTCAAGCTACTGCTAATTCTTTCTTAAAAGGTAAGGAAATTGCTCAGGATTTTGGTTTTCCTTTGATTATTAGAGCCTCTTATACTTTGGGAGGTGCTGGTGCATCTTTTGTTCATAAAGAGGAAGATTTTGATGAGTTGCTTACACGTGGCTTAGAGATATCACCTATCCATGAAGTGATGATTGATAAAGCTTTAATTGGTTGGAAAGAGTTTGAATTAGAACTGCTTAGAGATGCTAATGATAATGTGGTTATTATCTGTTCTATAGAGAACATGGATCCAATTGGGATTCATACAGGAGATTCTATTACTGTTGCTCCAGCCATGACTTTAAGTGATAAAACATACCAAAAAATGCGTGATATGGCTATCCATATGATGCGTAATATTGGTGATTTTGCTGGAGGATGTAATGTACAATTTGCAATATCTCCAGATAACAATGAAGATATTATTGCAATTGAAATTAATCCAAGAGTATCCCGTTCTTCAGCATTAGCAAGTAAAGCAACAGGATATCCTATTGCGAAAATAGCAGCTAAACTGGCTATAGGTTATCATTTGGATGAATTAGAAAATCAAATTACAAAATCTACTTCAGCTTTATTTGAACCAACATTAGATTATGTTATTGTTAAAATACCTCGTTGGAATTTCGATAAATTTGAAGGTAGTGATAGAACTTTAGGTCTTCAGATGAAATCTGTTGGCGAGGTTATGGGAATAGGACGATCATTTCAAGAAGCATTGCATAAAGCGACTCAATCTCTTGAAATTAAGCGTAACGGATTAGGTGCTGATGGAAAAGAGAATAAGAATTACGAAGAAGTTATAGAGAAACTAACTTATGCATCTTGGGATCGTGTTTTTATTATTTATGATGCCATAAAAATGGGAATTCCTCTAAGTAGAATTTATGAAATCACAAAAATTGACATGTGGTTCTTAAAACAATATGAAGATTTGTACCTTCTTGAAAAGGAAATTTCTACCTTTACTATTGATACTATTAATAAGGAGTTATTATTAGAAGCCAAGCAAAAGGGTAATGGAGATAGACAAATAGCTCATATGCTAGGCTGCTTAGAAAGCCAAGTATATAGAAAGCGTGAAGAATTAAATGTCAATCGGGTTTATAAATTAGTTGACACCTGTGCTGCTGAATTTAAAGCTAAAACACCCTATTATTATTCAACATTTGAAAATGAAGTAGAAACTGCTGATGGTCATCGTTTTTCAGATAACGAAAGTATAGTTACTGATAAAAAGAAAATTATTGTTTTAGGTTCTGGTCCAAATAGAATAGGGCAAGGGATAGAATTTGATTACTGTTGTGTTCATGGGGTTTTAGCTGCTGCTGAATGTGGCTATGAAACCATTATGATAAATTGTAATCCAGAAACAGTTTCAACAGATTTTGATACTGCTGATAAGTTATATTTTGAACCTGTATTTTGGGAACATATATATGATATTATAAAACATGAAAAGCCTGAAGGTGTGATTGTTCAATTAGGAGGGCAAACAGCTTTAAAGTTAGCTGAAAAATTGACTAAATATGGTGTAAAAATTATGGGGACAAGTTTTGAATCACTTGATTTAGCTGAAGATAGAGGGCATTTTTCTAAATTATTAAAAGCAAATAATATTCCTTTCCCTGAATTTGATATTGCAACAACTGCAGACGAAGCTTCGGCAATTGCAGATGTTTTAGATTTTCCAATATTGGTAAGACCCTCTTATGTATTAGGAGGCCAGGGTATGAAAATTGTTATTAACAAAGAAGAATTAGAAAAACATGTTGTTGATTTATTGAGGCGTATGCCAGGAAATCAATTGTTATTAGATCATTATTTAGATGGAGCAATTGAGGCAGAAGCAGATGCAATTTGTGATGGTGAAGATGTTTATATTATTGGAATTATGGAGCATATAGAACCCTGTGGAATTCATTCAGGAGACAGTAATTCTATCTTACCACCCTTTAATTTAGGAGAGTTTATAATGCAGCAAATTAAGGATCATACAAAAAAAATAGCATTATCGTTAAATACGGTAGGCCTAATAAACGTTCAATTTGCTATAAAGGATGATGTCGTTTATATAATTGAAGCCAATCCAAGAGCTTCTAGAACAGTTCCTTTTATCGCAAAAGCTTATGGGGAGCCCTATGTTAATTATGCTACAAAAGTGATGCTTGGAGAAAAGAAAGTAAAAGACTTTAATTTCAATCCAAAATTAGAAGGTTACGCAATAAAACAGCCTGTATTCTCATTTGATAAATTCCATAACGTGAATAAACAATTAGGGCCCGAAATGAAGAGTACTGGTGAGAGCATACTATTTATTGATAGCTTAAAAGATGATCAATTTTATGATCTATATTCCAGAAGAAAAATGTATTTAACTAAGTAACTATATTATAAGTTTTCAAATTCCATTCTACTTCATTAAATATTTTTTTTAAAAAACACCTCTATAAAGTAGGCTCATTAATTATTATTATATTTATTTGTAGTTAATAAGTCAATTTTTATGAAAAATAATTCTCATTTATTAATTTACACTTTAATTATTTCACTTGTACTTTTAGGATGTACAACTACTACTTATGATGATATTGAACCTGTAGATGACCCGATTTTGGATATTGTCACTTATCAAGAAGTTAAGTCTATTATCGATAATAACTGTTTAAATTGCCATGGTAATCCTCCCCAAAATAACGCTCCAATGCAATTGACAACTTATGATAATGTAAAAGAAGCGGTGTTAAATAGAGATCTTATAAGTAAAATAAGTCTTAATGATGGAGCAGATGGATTAATGCCTTTGGGAGGACCAAGGTTGTCTCAGGCATCTATTGATTTAATTTCTGAATGGGAAGAAGACGGACTTTTAGAAAACTAAAAATTAATATTATGAAAAACCTTGTACTTACAATTATTTTTTTATCAAGTATCTTTCCCATATTAAATGCTCAAGAAAAATATATCACAAAATCTGGAGAAATCAATTTTGAGGCCTCTGTTCCTTCTTTTGAAGAAGTAAAAGCAACACACAATTCTGTTAGTGCTATTATAAAAAGTAATGGAGAGTTTGCAAGTTTGGCCTTAGTGAAAGGTTTTCGTTTTAAAGTCGCTTTAATGGAAGAGCACTTTAATGAGAATTATGCAGAATCTTCTAAATATCCAAAAGCAACATTTAAAGGGAAAGTTATGGCTTTTGATATTACAGGATTAACAACAGATAGTAAGGAATATGTTTTAATAGGAATGGTTAATATGCATGGCGTTGATAAAAAAATTGAAACTAAAGCATTGATAAGAAAAGTAGGTGGTATTATATTTTTAGATACTCAATTTGTTTTAAAACCTGAAGATTTTAATATTAATATTCCAAATGTTGTAAGTAGTAAAATTGCTGAAGAGATTCGTATTTCTAGTAGTTTTGAATTAAAAGGAAAACTCTAAAAATATCATTTTTGAAAAAACAAGTTAAAATAGTTATAGCTTTAGTTTTCGTATCCCTTGGGCTTTATTTTGCGTATAATTATATGTACCAAGATCATAGAGATATTAAAGCTGAAAAAGCCGTAGTTTTAATACCTGCTTCAGAATTAATTAGTTATTTTAATGAAAATAATTCCAAAAAAGTATTAAATAAAACAGTGCAAGTTTCAGGGATAATCACAGAAATAAATACTAAAAATATTATCCTGGATGATAAAGTACAATGTAGTTTTGATTCAGTATTAAAAAATTTAAATTTAAATGAAACCATAATCGTAAAAGGTAGGTGTATTGGGTTTGATGAACTTTTTGAAGTTGTTAAAATGGATCAATCCTCAATTATTAAATAATAATGTTTATGAAAAAAATTGTATTACTTTTATTATTAGTTCCTTTTTTTGTTTTTTCACAAGACGATTTATTAAATGAATTAGATAGTGATAGTGAAGTTGATAATAGAGTGACTTCCGTTTTTAAATCTCTTAAAGTTGTTAATTTTGAAAGCACTAAACTTGCCAATAAAAAAGATCTTTATTTAATAATAGCTCACAGATTTGGTTCTGTAAAAAATGGAATTGATGACTTTTTTGGTTTGGATCAAGCTGTGACTCAAATAAAATTTATTTATGGACTTACTGAATGGTTAAATTTAGGTGCAGCAAGAAGCTCCAATCAAAAAAAATATGGACTTCAAGCTAAGTATAGATTGAAGTATCAAGAGACAGATGGATTTCCTGTTACCATAGTAGGGTATAACTTAATAACTGCAAATACAGCTTTAAAAGATGATATCTATCCTAATATTGAATTTCAAGATCGTTTAACATATACGAATCAAATACTTATTTCAAGAAAATTTAATGATAACTTATCATTGCTTTTAGCACCAACTTATATTCATGAAAATCTAACAACTAGAAGTTATGTTTTGCAAGAAGATGGTTCGACTAAAACATATGATGAAGAGAATGATCAATTTGCTATAGGTGTTGGAGGACGCTATAAAATTTCAAAAAGAGTTAGTATTAATATTGATTATGGTATTCACTTAAACCGCAATAGTAATTCTGTTTATAATAATCCGCTTTCCATTGGAGTAGATATTGATACTGGTGGTCATATATTTCAAATGAATTTTACCAATGCTCAGGCGATGTTTGAAGAAGGATTTATTACTCAAGGGCAGGGTGATTGGTCTGAAGGAGATTTCTTCTTTGGCTTTAATTTAATTAGGGTATTTTAATTAACCTTTAATAAGGTGGAGCGTTTTATAAGCTTATCTGTAGCGTGCTTTTTTTATGATTTTAATATTTGAATGCTAAAACAATAATTAATTTTCATCTTTAGATCTTAATAAAATTTGCTCTGGTATTGACTTTTTTGCTTTAGCACCCAATTTTTTAATCTTTTCTACACTATTTACTAGGTTGCCACGCCCATCTACTAATTTATTCATGGCGGCTGAATACTCATTTTTAGCAGCATCAAGTTTTTTTCCCACACCTGTTAAGTCTTCTACTAAGCCTACAAATTTATCATACAAAGCACCTGCTTGCCTAGCAATTTCTATTACATTTCTTTTTTGATCTTCTTGTTTCCAGATAGAAGAAACAGTACTTAAGGTTGCCAGAAGGGTGGAAGTAGATACCAGAACAACATTTTTATCAAAAGCTTCTAAATAAAGTTTATTATTTTCATTAAAAGCAATTAATAATGCTGCTTCTATAGGAACAAACATCAAAACATAATCTGGGGTATTGATTCCATAAAGCTCCGTGTATTCTTTTTCACTTAATTCTTTAATATGCTTTTTTATACTAGCAATGTGTTTTTTTAAATGATTGTCTTTTTCCTCTTTATTTTCTGAACTAAAATAGCCTTCATAGGCAGTTAATGATACTTTTGAATCTACTATTAAATGTTTGTTATCTGGAAGATTAATGATGAAATCTGGTTTTTTTAAATTTTCATTTTCATCTCTGTATCCTCCTTGACTTGTAAAATGAATACCGTTGCTAAGTCCTGCTTTTTCTAATATTATTTCCAATTGAATTTCTCCCCAATCACCCTGAGATTTGCTATCTCCTTTTAAGGCTTTCGTTAGGTTAATAGCTTCTTTACTCATTTGTTGGTTTAGATCTTTTAAACCTTCTAATTGCTGCTTTAAAGCAGCATGCATTCCAACACTTTCCTTTTGAGAAGTTTCTACTTTCTTTTCAAAAGATTCAATTTTTTTATGGAGAGGATTTAATAATAAATCTAAGTTTTTTTTGTTTTGTTCCGTAAACTTATCAGATTTTTTATCTAAAATTTTATTGGCTAAATTTTCAAATTGTATCCTTAGTTTTTCTTCTTGATCTAAAAGTTTTTTTTCTAAAGTATTAAATTCTGTAGTTTTCTTAATTAATTCATCTTTATAAGAATCTTTTTCAGTTCGCATCTTCTCAAGATTACTTAGCGTTTCTTGTATTTGTCTCTCCAGCCTAATTGTTTGTTCTTCAGAATTTAAAATCTCAGCTTCTAATTTACCAGTTTCAGATTTGTTTTTTAAAGAAGTAAAACGATTACTAATAAATGCACCTGTGGCAAAACCAATAATTAATAATAAAAGAGGTATGAAAAATTCGCTCATTTTTTTAATAAAAATTTTTATTAATTTATAAAGGTACTAATGTATTTTAATCTTTCAATATAAAACGTTTCAAATCCTTATTAAACTCTATAGTTTCTGATGGGAATAAAGTATTAAAACAGCCTAATTCAATAAGCTTATTTGGTTGATCGAAATGGACTTTATCTTTTGTCATTACTATCATTTTATTGGAAACCTGTATCGCTAAATCTATTTCTTGAGTTGAAAATAAGATAGTTTTTTGTTTTTCAACTGCTAATTTCTTCAATAACTTTAATAAATATGCTCGATGGTAAATATCCAAATGAGTAGTTGGCTCGTCCAATAGAATTAATGGTGTGTCTTGGGCAAGTGCCCTTGCGATCATTACTCGTTGTAATTGACCATCACTAAGTTCCATACATTTATAATTTACTAGATCTTCAATTTCAGTAATATCAATAGCATTTTGAATTATTTTTTTATCATTTTCAGAAAGTGTTCCTATCCAATTGGTATAAGGATGTCTCCCTAGTGTAATCAATTCTAATACACTTAAGTTTTTTGATGAAGGAGCTTCTGTTAATACTATACTTATTGTATTTGCTAATTGTAATGAACTATAATCTGAAACATTTTTATTATTTAAATAAACAATTCCATTTAAAGCAGGTTGCATATTAGCTAATGTCCTTAATAATGTAGATTTCCCAATTCCGTTGATGCCAACAATACTCACTAATTCACCCTTTGGTATAGAGAAATTAATTTCTTTTGAAATGAGTATTTGTTCCTTTTTTAAAAAATACCCAATAGATAAATCTTTAACTTCTAAAACAGAATGTGATTTTTTTAAAGACACTTTTTTAATGTTTTAAAATAATAATTTTCTTTTTCTAACCAATAACCAAATTACAACTGGCGCTCCAAATAACGAAGTTATAGCATTAATTGGTAAGGTGAAATTACTAAATGGTAATTGAGCAACGGTATCACAAAAGAGCATTAATATGGCACCACTTAGAAATACAGCCGGTAATAAAATAAAATGATTCGATGTAGTGAAATATTGCCTTGTTAAATGAGGTACTGCTAGACCTACAAATGCTATTGGTCCTGCAAAAGCAGTAATTCCTCCAGCCAATAAACTCGTTGCAACGATGATTAAAAGAGTTACTTTTTTTAAGTTTACACCCATACTTTTAGCATAGTTTTCACCTAGTAATAATGCATTCAATGATTTAATAGAAGATAGACAAATTAATAAACCAATTAAAACACAAATAAATAAAATGAGTATTCCATTCCAAGATACATTTCCTAATGTTCCAAAACTCCAAAAAACAAACTGTTGTAACTGTTCCGCATTGCTAAAATAGGACAAAACAGAAACTACCGCTGATGTAACACTTCCAAACATTAAGCCAATTATTAAAATAGTCATGGTATCTTTAACTTTAAAGCTTACTGCTAATACTGCTAGTAACACCAAAAAACTACCTAAAGCAGAAGCGATTACTAAACTCCAAGGACCCAGTAATAAACCTCCTAAAGTTCCACCAAAAACTCCAGCACCTAATATTAATAAGGCGACTCCCAAACTAGCGCCACTACTTAATCCTAAGACAAAGGGTCCTGCTAAAGGATTTCTAAATAATGTTTGCATTATCAATCCAGAAACAGCTAAACCTCCACCCACTAAAACTGCTGTTATTGCTTTTGGTAACCGATATTCTAAAATAATAAACTGCCATGAAGATTTTATAGCCTCTCCACCAAATAAACTTGAAAAAACTTCTTTAAGAGGAATTGAGACGGTACCTAAACTTATATTAATGAAAAAAAACAGCACCATTAATAAAATTAGGATTATAAAATGTGATCGATATGTATGTTGAGTTTTCAATTATTTAAGTTGATCAAAAAAGTATAAATTATGATTTGGCAATAATTCTGGATGCAATATTTTAATAATATCCTTTAATATAATATCTGGTCTATTTGGGGCTAACTCAAAATATAATAAGCCACCAGTATCTCCAACTTTATGGGTAAAACTATATACTTGATCATTTTTAAAGGCATCAAATTGTTTATAAATAGCGTGGGCTTCTTTTAATTGTTTCATCGTGGTATAATAACTTGGCCCAATCCAAAATTGTGCATGTTCCCCTTTTTCTAAAACCGATTCTAAATTTAACGAATGACTTCCGGTACCTTTAGAATCACTCCATAAATATTTTCCATTTGCATCAGCTATAAATTGTGCGGCCCAACTTTTTCCTTGAGGTAAATACCAAATATCTTTATACATGGCTCCACTTAAAACGGTAGGTTTGTTTTTGGCTTTTAATGCAAGTTTTTTTGCATTTAGATATGCAGTTTTAATTTCTGAAAACAATTTATTAGCTAGCGCTTCCTTGTTGTAAAAAGCTGCAAAAAATTTAATCCATTCTGCTTTTCCCAATGGAGAAGTTTCTGTCCAATCTCCATTATATAGAACGGGTATTCCGGTTTTTTTTAGCGTATTAAAAGTTTTATTGTTCCCATCTACAGCAAAACCGATGACTACATCTGGACTTAATTCGATAAGAGATTCCGTATTAATATCTTCATTTTTGCCTAACTCTTTTATCAATCCTTTGTTTATTCTTTCTCTTGTTTTTTTGGAAGAGATATAATCTAAATTTGGAAACCCAATTAATGTTTGATCAACTGCTAACATTTCTAGAGAAGGTATATGAGTGGTAGAGGTAACTACAATATTTTTTATTGGAATAGTTACAATAGCATCATATTGTTCTGGAAAGTCAAGTATGGTAGCTTCCTCAATCAATGCATATTTAAAAACTTTTTCTGTTCCAGGCCAAGCGTTTTTTAAGGTGATTACTTTATACCCTTCTTGGTAGCTAATGTCAAATCCTTTTGCATATTCAATTTTTGAATTCTTATTAGTATTTATTTCTTCATTATTAGTTTCCTGTTGTTTTTTACAAGAAATAAAAAGCAGTAAAGAAAACAAGATGTAAATCGATTTATTCATTCTTCAAAATTAATAGTATTAATTTTATTTTACCATTAAATAAAATCTTATTTTTGTTTCGAATTTGGTGAGGATGTTTTTTATTATTAAAAATCATCTTCTTAAAAGGGAATTCGGTTTAATTCCGAAGCTGTTCCCGCAACTGTAAGTCATTTCAAATATAACATTTGAAATTGTAACTCTTTATAACCACTGCTCACGCGGGAAGGTTGTACAAATGACAAGCCAGGAGACCTGCCTATTCACTAATTAAACGATCGAGCTTTCGGGATAAAAGCAAGTGGATATGAAGAAATTATACCTTCTTATATTATTTATTAATGCTACGGCATCCATGTATGCTCAGCTAGATTCTATTCAACACTTAACTGAAGTGATGTTAATAGATGCAAAGTTGGAGGATTATTCTGAGGGCTTTGAACTCATTCAATTATCAGATACCTTAATAGCACGAAATTCGGTATCCTTAACGGAAGTATTAAACTTTAATACGACCATTTATTTTAAAGAAAATGGTTACGGAATGGTATCTTCACCCTCTTTTAGAGGAACAAATGCATCACAAACAGCTGTTATTTGGAACGGAATTTCGATCAACTCAAATCTTAATGGTCAAACCGATTTTAACACCATCGCTCCAAGTTCTTTTAATACTATAATTATAAGAAGTGGAGGAGGTAGTACTCAATACGGGAGCGGAGCAGTTGGAGGTAGTATTCATTTAAATAATACAATCGATTTTCAAAAAAAACAATCATCAGACTTAAGGCTATCCTACGGTAGTTTTTCAACAATTAATGGTGTATTTAAAAGTAGATTTTCATCTGATAAAAAGTACATTGATTTGGGAATTGACTTTATTAGTTCAGAAAATGATTATGAGTATATCGATTTAAATCAAAAAAATGAAAATGGAAATTTTGATAAACTAAATGTAGCTGCAAATGCAGGATTAAAATTTAGGAAAAGTACACTTTCTTGGAATTCAAATTACTTTTCAGGAACACGAAAATTTTCAGGAACCATTACATCACCTTCAAAAGACAGTTATAAAGACATAACAACACGAAATTTAGTAACTTGGAACAAGACCTTTAATAAATGGAAAAATACGATAAAAGGAGCTCATACTTTTGAAAGATATCGATACTATCCTCAGCCTGAAAATCAGTTATATTTTGAAGGGCAATCAACTACTTATTTAGGAGATTATCAATTGGAATATGAAATAAATAAGGATCTAAAAATAAGTTCCATCATTAGCTATACCTATATAAAATCTAAAGGGACTAATATTGGAACTAACGATCGTAATACCCTAGCTGCGATTTTTTTATGGAAGCATCACTTAAATGAAAAATTGAGTTATGGTATCAATTTACGACAAGAGTTTTTAACTGATTTTGAGAATCCTTTTTTTGCTTCTTTTGATGTTAATTATACGATCAATAAGTACTATTCTTTAAAAGCAAATGGATCTAAAAATTATCGCACACCTACTTTTAACGATTTATATTGGAATAGTGGAGGAAATGAAAATTTAAACCCAGAAACTTCTTATCAAGTTGAAATCTCTAACCAATTTGTATGGAATCAATTTCAGTTGAATATAACCGGTTTTTATATATCTTCTGAAGACCTAATAAAATGGCAACCAGGGGTAGATGGTTTATTTACACCAGTGAATATTTCAAAAACTGAAAATAATGGTATTGAAATAAATGGAAACTTTTCAAAATCATTTAATAAACATGAATTAAATCTAGTTTTTAATTATTCATACACCGCTGCTAAAGATTTAGAAAAAAACAAACAGTTAATCTACGTTCCTTATCATAAGGTAACTGGAGTTTTTAATTATTATTATAAAAAATTTAGCGCTTATTATCAATTACTATTTAACGGTGAGGTATTTACAACCACCGATAATTATGGAATTTTAGATAGGTATTCCGTTTCCAACCTAGGATTTGAATACCTAATACAAGAAAAGTTATTTCCAATAAAAATTGGAATTAAATTTAACAATATTTTCAATACGTATTATGAGAATGTTGCTTACCGGCCTATGCCAAATAGAAATATACAAACCTTTATAAACTTAAAATTTTAAAAAAATGAACTTATTAAAAAAAATCGCTTATTTAGTTACTTTTACTTTCTTAGTTGCTTCTTGTTCTCAAGATGATGAAGGTGTACCATTGCCATTAGGAGCTTATGAAAACGGATTCTTAATCACCAACGAGGGACCGTTTCAAAATGGATCAGGTACGGTATCATTTGTTTCAGATGATTATTTATTTGTGGAAAATGAAATCTTCAACCAAGTTAACTCCTCTGATTTGGGAAATATAGTACAGTCTATGGGTTTTAATGATGATCAAGCTTTTATAGTAGTAAACAATTCCAATAAAATTGAAGTTGTAAATAGGTATACTTTTGAATCTATTGCTTCCATAACAGAAGGTTTAAATAATCCACGGTACTTTGTGTCTTCAGGTAGCAATGGGTATGTTACTAATTGGGGAGATCCTTTTGATGATACCGATGATTTTGTTGCCGTAATTGATCTCTCTACACATACGGTAACCTCTATTATACCTGTTGCTTTTGGTCCAGAGAAATTAATAATGGCAAACAATGATTTGTATGTTGCTCATCAAGGTGCCTATGGTCAAAATAATATTTTATCTGTGATAGATGTTTCAGCTAATATTTTAGAATCCACCATTGAAGTAGGAGATGTTCCCAATTCGATGGTAGTTTCAAATAATGATATTTGGGTACTTTGTGGAGGTAATCCTGAATTTACCGGTAATGAAACGAATGGAAAATTAGTAAAAGTTGCAACAAGGGAAAATGCGGTTGTACAAGTTTTTGATTTTTTACCGACCAACCATCCTAAAAGTTTATCGATTGATGGTGTCAGTTTAATTTATAATTTAAATGGAGAGGTTTTTAGTAAGGAAGTAACTAGTAGTTCTTTGCCAACAAGCAGTATTATTGCTGGATCCTTTTATGCCATGACTATTAATGATGGAAAACTTTATGCTACTGACGCTGGTGATTTTGCAAGTAACGGAACATTAAAAATATTTGATTTATCTACCAATTCAGAAATCATAACAATCGCTACAGGAATTATTCCTGGAGGAGTTTACTTTAATAATTAATTAGAAAAATTCTTGATTTATGAGCACCTCAGGCATTGGGGTGCTTTTTTTATTTAATCTCCAGTAATATAAACTGATTGAGCTGTTTGCCAAAAACTTGAAAATTATCATCAGCGACAAAGATTAATGATTTATTCCCATTATTAAGAATAGGACCAAAAGTAATGCCTTCAATATTATCTATAATACCCTCGGTAAGCTCACTTTTAATAGCGTCAAACTCGAAGAGTAATTTTTTATTCAAAGGTATGTAATCTGTGCTTTTTAAAGAATCGATAGCTAATGAATTTGTAGTAGAACTATCTGCATAGGCATAATAAATATTAACCGTGTTGCCATACCCAAAATAATCACTTTGATAGGTTCTTTCGATAACAAAAAAATGATTGGCTTTAAACTCTAAAATATCGGTAACTCCATTGATATTGAATCCTCCTTTATTAGTCTTTGTAATAGCAGATAACTGATATACAAACTCTTTTGATGGCTTTCCAGTTTCTTTATCAAAATAAGTAAATCTAACCGGTGAATTTGCTTTCTGGTATTTAGGTTCCTCTCCATCTATAGGAAGGGGCAGTTCAAAAGCAGTCCAATAGCCTTTATCATCAATACTATGGCTTAGTCCTTCCAATGTTGCGTTATGAATGGGCTTGGAATTTGCACTTGCTAAGAATTTAGTTGGTAATTGGAAGTCTTTTATAAATTCACCATTTTCTTTAGCTGAAAATAAAAGAGGATCTTTACCATTATTAATAGCCCCTTCACTTACCATAATTATCTTATTATTTGGCGCTGCAAGTATAGATTCTATATCCAAAACGTGATCTTGATAATAGGGGTCGTCTTCAAAAATAACCACATCAATAAAATTGATTTCTGAAATAGTATCATTTTTAATATTAATTTTTGCCTTGCAATAACGGGGCGTTTTAGAGTCATCAACCGCTAAGTAATAAATCCCATTTTTATAATCTATTCCTGAAAGTCCTCCAATTTTAGTTTTTTTTATAGTTTGATTAATAGGATAGACATATTCATCTAAAAAATGAAGCGATATTTTTTGTTGCTCTTTTGGTAAAGAGGAACAACAGATAAAAAGAAAAGATAAAGAAAGAAAGAATAAATAGTTCATAAGCAACATTTCAGTTTTATTGTTCTGCTATCATAAGTTGATAAATAGGAGATTGAATTTTGTTTTCCAATAATTCATTAAATTGAGTAGTTGACCTAGGTTGCGGTTGTGGTATGGATAGAATATCATTTAAAGCAGCAGCTAAGAGAGGTTCGTTAACATCTCCTAAAACACCTAAATTGGTATAATTTTCTTTCAGTTGAATGTCGGGAAACAAACCTTCTGCATAATCAGTGAACCCTATAGCATTAGAGGTTTTAAATACTAATGGTAACATTGCATAGGTGTGTCCTGGATTTGCTTGACTTTTACTAAAGTTAGGAGCTGGAGCATCGTATAATAAAAAAGATGCCTGATATTTTCCAGTAGTGGTATCTCCAACTTGCGTCATATCAATATATGGGTTAAGGCCATTAATAACCAATTCACTAGCAGAAGCAGACCTTTTGGTCGTTAGCACATATGCTTTTGTTAAGTTTAGACTGTTAATGGCTTCGCCTGTAAAAATTTGGTTATCAAATAACTTAGGACTTGCATATTCAGCTTGACGATCTGTATTCCACTCTTCATTTGCAAATACTTGATTATAAAATTGACCAGTTATCATGCTGGATAAATCAATGGCAGTTTCTACAGAACCTCCTCCGTTATATCTCAAATCAATGACTAGATCTGTAATAGCATCTGCTTTAAATTGTGCAAAAACACCATTTAATTGAGAATCGAAATCCCTAGTAAAAGCATTGTACATTAAATAACCTATTTTTTGACCTTCTACCGTTAGGGTTTCAGCAATAAGTATAGGGTTCTCCGTATATTGTTGTTTTACTAATGTTATACTTTCTCCAGTGGGAGTAATTGCAGTTCCATCAAAAGTTGCTAAACCTATTTCATAGGAATTGAGGCTTAATAACCCAGAAAAATTCGTGTTGGTTAATTGTTGTCCATCTATGCTATTAAAAATCATACCTCGTTCTAAGTTCTTAGATTCAGCACCAGTTCCCGGCAAAACATAGCGTATATAGCCAAATACATTACTACTATTATTGGGATAATAAACCAAACCGAATTCCATACCGTTATTTAGGCTAACTCCATTTAAAGCATCTTCTAATTCATTATAGTTAGCTACTAATAAACTAAATCGATCTTGTGGAGATTTTAAAAAACTAAATAAACTTTCAGGAGTTTCAAACGAATTTAAAAAAGTATTTAACTCGCCTTGATTAGCAAAATTATCATTCGCTAGTTCTGGTGTGTCTGCTTTATAAAGATAAAAATAGTTAAGCCCTCTATAAATAAAGTTTTCAATGTCTAGGTCGGAAGCGCTTTGTATATTGTCATCCAAATCTTCAAAGCAAGAAACAAATAAAGTAGAAATAGTAATTAGCAACAATAAGATTTTCTTTTTCATAAGTTTGGGTATATTCGATATTGAATTAAACCACTAAAATAGTTACATTATTGTTAATTGAAAATATTTTGTAACAATATTAAGCGAAACTCGTCATCTTAATATAACAGTAAATAATTAGTAATCTTTTGAAACAAAAAGAGTTTTTAAATACTATTCTTCCTTGCAAAAACACCTTATATAGGTTGGCAAAAAGACTTTTAGTTTCCAGCGATGAAGCTGAAGATGCTGTGCAAGAGGTTTTTTTAAAACTATGGAAAGGAAGAGATAAAATTGATAATTATAGAAGTCCAGAGGCTTTTGCAATTACCATAACAAAAAATTATTGTTTAGATCGATTAAAATCAAAACAAGCTTCAAATATAAAAATCGTTCATAATAATTATAAAAATAGCGAAAATATTGAAAGAACTATTGAAGGAAATGAAGGAGTAGAATTAGTTACTAAAATCATGGAGACCTTACCAGAAAAACAAAAAATGATCATGCAGTTAAGAGATATTGAACAATTCGAATTTGTTGAAATATCCCAGATGCTAGAAATAAATGAAACTGCAATTAGAGTAGCATTATCAAGAGCTCGAAAAGTAGTTAGAGAACAATTAATTAAACAATACAATTATGGAATTAGCTAAAATAGAAGCATTATTAGATTCTTATTTTAAAGGTGAAACAAGTTTAGACCAAGAGAACATGCTTCGTGATTATTTTTCAACTGCTACCATAGCTCCTCATTTAATGGCCTATCAAGGATTATTTGTAGGTTTAAAAAATGCACAAAAAGAAGTTTCAGAACGAGAAGTTAGTCTTCCTGAATCTTCAACTAATTCGAGAAGTTGGTGGTTAAGTATTGCAGCCACTTTAGTTATATTATTAGGAGTGGTTGGTTTACAGTTTCCAGCAAACCAAATGACTACGGAAGAACAACATGCCTTGGCAGAATTCAATAAATCAAGAACGACTTTATTACTTATGTCTAAGAGTTTTAATAAAGGAACCCAAGAATTGGCAGTTATATCTCAGTTTACGGAAACAAAAAATAGAATTTTAAAATAAATAGTATTCAATAATTAAATAAATAAGAATAATGAAAAAGTTAGCAATTATAATAGCAATAGTAGTAGCTCCAATGTATATGAGCGCGCAAGATGCATTTGACTCATTTGAATTTGAGCGTGAAGTAAGTTCAGTGGTAGTTACCAAAAACATGTTCAAACTTCTAAGTAAATTAGATTTAGAATCTAATGATATAGAAGCCAAAGAATATTTAGAATTAGTAAACAATCTAGATAATATCAAGATTTATAGTACTGAGAATAAAGAAGTAGGTGGAAGAATGGATGTTGCTGTAGCAACCTATTTGTCACAATCTCCTGGATTATCTGAATTGATGAGGGTAAAAGACAGTGGTAAAAACATTAAGTTTTATTCAAGAAATGGTAAAAGTGATAATTATGTAAGTGAATTATTAATGCATCTTACTGGAAATATCGATGGTGATGACAGAACGATTATTATGAAAATTACTGGAAACATAGACCTTAAAAAGATTTCAAAACTTACAAGTGAACTAAATATGCCTGGTAGCGAAGAATTGAAGAACATAAATAGCGAAAACTAAATAGATGATACTTATAAAATATATTTTAGGAATTGGATTAGCAGCACTTACTTTATTTAGTTGTAGTAATAAAGAATCATTGCAACGCTATATCGTAGATAGGCAAGACGATGACTCTTTTTTAAAAATTGATATTGCAGCAAGTTTATTACAAACAGATAGCGCTAATTTATCTCAAGAAGAAAAAGATATTTTGAAAACTATAAAAAAGATAAATGTAATTGCATATCCAATAGAAGAAGGAAATGTTTCAGCCTATGAAGTAAAAATGCAAGTGTTAAAAACGATCTTAGATCAAGATCGCTATAAAACGCTTATGAAGTATGGGTCCAATAAAGAAGGAGCAACCCTAAAATATGTAGGTTTAGAAGATGCAATTGACGAAATTATAGTGTTTGTAAGGGATGATGAAAAAGGATTTGCTTTATTCAGATTATTAGGTGATAATATGCGTCCTGAACAAATGATAAAATTAATGACTGCTATTGAAAAAGGAGATGTAGATATCTCTAAATTAAATTCAATAGGAAAGATCTTCAATATGTAAAAAGAAAAATAACTTCAATAAAAAAAGATCGATTTATATAGTCGATCTTTTTTTATAATTCAATTTTAAAGTATAAATCTATATTCCAGTATAGTTAGAAGGTGTAATCACTCGCATTTCTTGCTTTACACTTTCAGAAACGTCTAAGGTTTCAATAAAAGCAGCGATGGATTGTGCATTTATCTTCTCATTAGTTCGGGTTAATCCTTTTAATGCTTCATAAGCATTGGGATACCCTTCCCGACGTAGAATGGTCTGAATAGCTTCTGCAACAACCGCCCAATTATTTTCTAAATCCTCCGCAAATTTACTTTTGTTTAATAATAATTTATTCAATCCTTTTAAGGTTGATTGAAATGCAATTAGGGTATGTCCAAAAGGAACTCCTATATTTCTTAAGACCGTACTGTCTGTTAAATCTCTTTGCAATCTACTTATGGGAAGCTTTGCAGATAAATGCTCAAATAAAGCATTAGCAATTCCTAAATTACCTTCACTGTTTTCAAAATCGATAGGATTTACTTTATGAGGCATCGCACTAGATCCAACTTCACCTTCTTTGATTTTTTGTTTAAAATAATCCATAGACACATAAGTCCAGATATCACGATCTAAATCGATAAGGATATTATTTATTCTTTTTAAGCAATCAAATAAAGCAGCCATATGATCGTAATGCTCAATTTGTGTAGTTGGAAAAGAATGATGAAGTCCTAGTTTATCATGAACGAAGTTTTCTGCAAATGTTTTCCAATCGGTAGTTGGATATGCGACTTTATGAGCGTTAAAATTTCCAGTTGCTCCCCCGAATTTCGCAGCACTTTTAAGATTGTCTAATAAATCGAATTGCTCTTCAATACGAACTACAAATACATTTATTTCTTTGCCCAAACGAGTAGGAGAAGCAGGTTGCCCGTGAGTTCTAGCAAGCATTGGGATATCAGCCCAATCGGAAGCTAAGGAAGCTAATTTGTTTTTTAATTCTAATAATTGAGGAACATATACATCGTTCATCGCATTTTTTAAAGATAAAGGAACTGCTGTATTGTTAATGTCTTGAGAAGTCAATCCAAAATGAATAAACTCTTTATATTCCTTTAAGTTTAAAACATCAAATTCTTCTTTAATAAAATACTCAACTGCTTTTACATCGTGGTTAGTTACCATTTCAATGTCCTTAATTCGTTGAGCATCTTTAGTAGAAAAATTGGTATATAATTTTCTCAATTCAGGAAATAATGAAGAATCAAAACTAGCAAGTTGAGGTAGCTTTAATTCTACTAAGGCAATAAAATATTCAATCTCAACTTGAACACGATATTTAATCAGCGCTTCTTCAGAAAAGAAAGGAATTAAAGAATTGGTTTTGGAAGCATACCGACCATCAATAGGTGAAACAGCTTGTAATGATTGAGTTGACATAGTTATGGTTTTGAATAGTTTACAATGCAATATGCAATGGAAAATAAAGATGCAAAGATAGGGAAGTTTAATAGTTTGCTATTATGCCTTTAGATTTTTTAACTAATTCTTTTCAATTTTATCGATGGTTATTTTTCCAAGAGTTTTATAAGCTACTGTTTTGTTGTTTAGAGGGTGTTCAATAATTATTCTTAATAATAAATGAATCCAACAGTTCTAAATATAAAACTTCAATATCCAAGTAGCTCTTTAAGATACCTCATCTTTATTTTTGAAACAATAGTTTAATAATTCAGTTAGGATCTCTGGATAATTAATTACCTGATGTGCAGTATCTAATCGATTGAAACGATATACTCTTGTAGCGCCGATTTGTTAGCTAATATTTAAGAATTGGTTTTCATTAATAAAACTGCTGAGCTTATTTAATGTTTTTAATAAATTCAATTGCTTTTGCAACACCTGTGGTGGCTTTTTCAGCATATATCTTTATTTTTTCTGTTGAATTTACGGCTGGTTTCGGATCTATGAAAAAAATTTTTACTGATGGTGAAGCAAATTGAAGCAAGCTAGCCGCAGGATATACCTGCATCGAAGTTCCTACAATAATCAATATTTCAGCTTTTTGTACTATTTTAATAGCAGTATTCATTTCAGGAACCTCTTCTCCAAACCATACAATATGTGGTCTTAACTGATAACCATCTTTACATTTGTCTCCTATTATCAAATCTTTTTTCCATTCCAATACCGCAGTATTAATAGCGGTACTTCTAACTTTTAATAACTCTCCGTGTAAATGCAAAACATTGGAACTTCCAGCTCTCTCGTGTAAATCGTCTACATTTTGAGTGATAATCGTTACAGCATGTATTTTTTCTAAATCAGCTAATATCTTGTGGGCTTCATTAGGATTGACTTCTAACAATTGTTTGCGACGTTGATTGTAAAAATCTAAAACTAAATTTTGATTGGCATTCCAACCTTGAGGAGAAGCAACTTCCATCACATCATGGCCTTGCCAAAGACCATTGTTATCCCTAAAAGTATTAATTCCACTTTCGACACTCATTCCAGCTCCTGTTAAAACGACGATGTTCATTCTTGTTGGTTTTTATATCTTTGTAAAAACTAATTTTAGTGTAAAATTTGATTTTTAAAAATAAAGAATAATCTTGGATAATCAATTATTAGAACACTTACTTTCTTTTTTAACAGATCGAAGAAAAAACCTTTTTGATGAGGTGATTTCTAAGCGTACTAGACATTTTACAGTAGCAACAGAAGATGTGTATCAACTGCATAATACCAGTGCGGTAATGCGATCTTGTGATGTTTTTGGTGTTCAAGACTTGCATGTAATTGAAGAAAAAGTAAGTAAGAAAATAGATAGAGAAATTGCAATGGGAGCTCAGAAGTGGGTGAACGTAGATCGCCATAATTCTACAAAAGAATGTATTGATAACTTAAAAGAAAATGGGTATCAGATCATTGCCACTACTCCACATAATAATTCTAACGAATTAAAAGATTTTGACATTTCTAAGAAATCAGCTTTTTTCTTCGGTAAGGAAAAAGAAGGCCTGAGTGATATTGTTTTGGAAGCTGCTGATGGATATTTAAAAATACCGATGTATGGTTTTACCGAAAGTTTGAATATCTCAGTTTCTGCAGCAATCATATTACAAACTTTAATTACTAGATTAAAAGATTCTAATGTTGATTGGGAACTTTCAGAACCAGAGAAAAATGAAATTAAGTTAGATTGGGCCAAAAAGAGTGTAAAAAGCTCCATAAAAATCATAAAAAGGTATAAAAATAAAATAAAATAAAATAATTCCTTCTCACTTGTTATTTACAATTAATTGTCTACTTTTATAAAAACTAAAAACATTTAAAATGAAAAAAACAGTAACAATTTTATTATTAGCTATTTTACCTTTTACAGGTTTTACTCAAGAAAAGCAAGTCTATGAATCTATTGCCTACATCAATGATGTGTCGGTTTCTGAAATTCCAAGATTTGTTGAACTCTTCAAAAAATTTACTGATATGTCTATGGGAGAAAATAGAACAATGACTGGAGAATGGCTTTTTAGACATTGGTATGGGTCTGGACAAACATTTACAGTAGCTTCTCAATACAATAGCATGGAGGACTACCTCGCTGATGGCGACCTAGCCAATGATAATATCAGAGCCAAAATTAAAGCTACTGCAGGTGAAAAGGAACAAGAAACATTAATGGATGAATGGTCTGAGCTAACAGCATTCTGGAATAACCATAGCGATGAAATACGTGTAGCTAATACTACTACGGGACTTTATAGCAAAGAAGATGTTAATTTTGATGTGCCTTTTGTGATGTCTGTTGGACGTTATAACTCTTCTGGTGATTGGGCTGACATGGGGAATGCATTTTTTGATTGGGCAATAGCTCCCGATGTTGATAGTGGTGCTTCTATTGCTGGTGGTGTAAGTTACCATTATATGGGTTCTGGTCCTGATGTAGAAGTTTGGAGTTGTTATAATAGTTTGGTAGATTTTGCTACTGCTGTTACTGCCGACAGAGCGGATACAGACAAATCCAAAGCAGGACGTACCGCTTTTTGGAGTCTTGCTGATGGAGCGCATGAAGATCAAATCTACTTGCACATTGGACATGTAGATATGGATAAAGGAGTTTTTGATTTAGCTGGAGCAGATCGCTAAAGATTAAATTAAATATTAATAAAAAGAGGTGCAAAGCACCTCTTTTTGTGTTTTAGATGTACTAAAAGTTGTTTATTTACATAAATTATTCCTGCGATATGAAATTAGTTTTTGCAACTCATAATAAAAATAAAATAAGAGAGGTGAAAGCGTTAATGCCTTCTTATATAGAATTGTTGAGTTTAACAGATATTAATTGCTTTGATGAAATACCTGAAACTTCTTCAACGATAGAAGGGAATGCTTTGTTAAAAGCAAATTTCGTAAAAGAACATTATGGCTTTGATTGTTTTGCCGATGATACTGGATTAGAAGTTCAGGAACTAAATAATGAACCGGGTGTTTACAGTGCAAGATATGCTGGACCCGCTAACGATGCCCAAGCTAATATGGATAAATTATTAGCTAATTTAAATAATAAAAGCAATCGAAACGCTCGTTTTAAAACGGTTATTGTGTTTATTCAATCTGAAAAAACAGAATTTTTTACCGGTATTTGCGAGGGAACTATTACCATGGATAAAAAAGGAGCTTCAGGATTTGGATATGATCCAATATTTCAAGCAATTGGCTTTAAAAAAACATTTGCAGAAATGACATTAGCTCAAAAAAGTAAAATCGGGCATAGAGGAAAAGCTGTTCGCTTATTAATCAATTACTTATCAAAAGCTTAGATTAAAAATAAAGCTATATATTTGCCGCTTGAAAATCCTCAGGATGAGGACGTGTTGAAAGAAGTAGTATAGGATTTATTTGTCGGGTATACTTCTAAAACATCACACAAATAAATAAAATAAAATACTATAATGAGCAAATTTGCTGAACTAGGTCTGGAAGAAAATCTTCTAAAGGCCATCGAAGATATGGGGTTTACAACTCCATCTGATGTACAAGAAAAAGCAATCCCAGTTTTACTAGAAAAAGATACCGATATGGTTTCTTTAGCACAAACAGGAACTGGTAAAACAGCAGCATTTGGTTTTCCTATGTTGCAAAAAATAGATATAGGAAGCCGTACCACTCAAGGGCTGATACTTTCTCCAACAAGAGAACTTTGTTTGCAAATCACCAACGAAATTAAAAATTATGGTAAGTATTGCAAAGGATTAAATGTAGTAGCAGTATATGGAGGAGCTAGCATTTCTGATCAAGCCAGAGACATTAAAAAAGGAGCGCAAATTATTGTTGCAACTCCTGGAAGAATGAAAGACATGATTGGTAGGCGAATGATCGACATTTCAAAAATTGAATATTGCGTTCTTGACGAGGCTGATGAAATGTTGAATATGGGATTCTATGAAGATATTACAGAAATACTTTCATATTCTCCAGATGATAAGAGTACCTGGTTGTTTAGCGCAACGATGCCAAGAGAAGTTTCTAACATCGCTAAAAAATTCATGTATGATCCCGTTGAAATTACGGTAGGTGGTAAGAATATGGGAGCAGAAAATGTATCTCATGAATACTATCTAGTAAACGCAAGAGACCGGTACAATGCTTTAAAAAGACTAGCAGATGCAAATCCATCTATATTTTCAGTGATATTTTGTCGTACCAAAAGAGATACACAAAAAGTAGCAGAATTATTGATAGAAGATGGTTACAGTGCTGCTGCATTACACGGAGATCTTAGTCAGAACCAACGTGATTTGGTAATGAAATCTTTCCGTAACAGACAAATACAAATGTTAGTAGCAACAGATGTTGCTGCACGTGGTATAGATGTAGACGATATTACACACGTAATAAATTATCAATTATCAGACGAAATAGAAACCTACACACACCGAAGTGGGCGTACAGGTAGGGCTGGTAAAACTGGAATTTCTATAGTGATTGCTTCAAAAAGTGAAAGTCGAAAAATTCATGCTATAGAAAAAATTATTCAAAAGAAATTTATTTTAAAAGAAGTTCCTTCAGGAATGGAAATTTGTGAAGTTCAATTGTTTCATTTAGCTAATAAAATAAAACAAACAGAAATTAATCATGATATAGATGCATACCTTCCAAATATCAACGAAGTATTAGAAGAGTTTTCAAAAGAAGAATTGATTAAAAAAGTTTTTTCTGTAGAGTTTACAAGATTCTATAATTATTATAAAAAAGCAAAGGATTTAAATGTATCAGCAGGTGATATGTCGGAAGGATCTAAAGACACAGTTCGTTACTTTATAAATATTGGAGGGAAAGATGATTTTGATTGGATGAGTTTAAAAGATTTCTTAAAAGAAATGTTGCATCTTGATCAAGATGATCTATACAAAGTAGATGTTAAAGAAAGCTTTTCTTTCTTTAATACAGATACAAAGCATCAAGAATTAGTAATGGATTTCTTTAAAGATTTTGAACTCGAAGGAAGAAGAGTTTCTGTAGAAATTTCAAAAGACACTGGAAGAGGAAAACGTGGAGGAAGAGATCGCGATCGTGGTGGAAGTCGTGGAGGATTTAAAAGCCGTGGAGGAGATAGAAGAGGTGGCGGTGACAGAAGAGATAATAAAAGAAGTAGCGGAAGCGGAGGTGATAGAAGAGATAATAGAAGAAGCAGTGGAAGCGGAGACGATAGAAGAGGTGGTGGAAGCGGAGATGATAGAAGAGGTGTTGGAAGAAGTGACGGAGGTAGAAGTGATAGAGCTGGTAGTGACAGAGGTAGAGGCGATAGTGGAAATTCTGGTTTTAAAGGAAGAAGTCGTAGGTCTAGCGATAAACCTGCAGGTTCAGGTACTGGAGGTAGAAGACGTAGAGATTAAATCTTAAATTTTTGTTATTATAAAAACTTTGGTTTAAAATTGGTGTCTATTAGGTTATATTAGCGACCTCTATGAAAAAATATTGTTTATTACTATTGTGTTTTGTGACTGTTTTAGGATGGTCTCAAGATGAACTTCCTAAAAAAAAGAAAGACTCTGTTGTATTATCTTCAATGATTAATGGAAAGGTTTTAAACGCCTCAAACAATCTAATATTAGAAAATGTACACGTTGTTAATTTAAATACTGTAAAAGGTGCTTTAACTAACAATAAAGGTACATTTATAATGAAAGCAGAAGTAAATGATACCTTATATTTTTCTTATTTAGGGTTCAAGTCTATTCGGGTAAGGGTGACTAATGACTGGTTAAAATTTGGTGAGATTAAAATTAAAATGACCGAGTTAAGTATCGCTTTAGAAGAGGTAATCTTAAGGCCTATTCAGTTAACAGGATATATAGAAGTAGATGCTAAGTTAATACCTATTTATGATGATTATCGTTATCGAATCGCAGGAGTTGGAGGAGGTTATGAAGGAGGTCAATCTCAGCCTGGGTCTGTAACTAAAGTTTTAAATTCAATATTTAACCCTGCAGATTTTCTCTATAATGTTTTTGGAAAACGACCAAGACAAATGAGTAAAATGCGTAAAATGAAAGATGATGACGAGATAAGGAACTTGCTTCAGTCTAAATACGATAGAGAGACTTTAATGGCGGTATTGCAATTAGAAAGAGTTGATATTGATGAAATACTAAATAATTGTAGTTATTCAGAAAATTTTATTAGGACTGCAAACGATCTTCAGATATTAGATGCTATTAGTGAATGTTACGAAGAGTATCGAGTTTTAAACAGGGGAAGGAAGTAGTCAATGCTTCAGATTATAATACACTACACATTACATTTTTTGGTGCCTGGCCTAATAGCATGGTTGTTTTTTAGAGAACAATGGAAAAAAGCTTGGCTTATTATGATTGCAACCATGTTAGTGGATTTAGATCATTTACTGTCAAGTCCAATTTATGTTGCTAATCGTTGTAGTATTAATTTTCATGTATTACATTCCTATTATGCGATTGCAATTTATTTAATATTATTTTATTTTAAGAAATTTAGAATCCTTTCTGTTGGGTTATTATTTCATATGCTTACTGATTTTATTGATTGTTTGTTAATGAAGTAGTATTTTAGTGATTCGTTAAATTCTTATTTATGAATGATATAGTTTCTAAACAACGCGCATTTTTTTATACCCATAAAACGAAAGCAATTCAATTTCGTTTAGCCCAACTTAATAAAGTAGAAACGCTTTTAAAATCGAATGAAGATTTATTGTATCAAGCGATATATGAAGATTTTAAGAAATCTAAATTTGACACCTATGTTACTGAATTAGCTTTGCTGTATCAGGATATAAAAGAAGCTAAAAGAAATGTTCGTAAATGGTCAAGAACGAAGCGAGTAGGAACCAATATGCTTAATTTTCCCGCCCGTAGTTATATCATTCCTGAGCCATTAGGTGTTTGTTTGGTAATTGGAGCATGGAACTATCCATATCAATTAACATTAGCTCCTGTAATTGCAGCTATAGCTGCTGGAAATACTGTAATTATAAAGCCAAGTGAAATGGCTCCAAAGACCAGTGCTTTAATGGCAAATTTAATCAATGAAAATTTTGATTCTGCGTTTTTAAAAGTTGTAGAGGGTGGTGTTTCAGAAACAACAACGCTATTAAAAAGTAAATTTGATAAAATATTTTTTACTGGCAGTCCACAGGTAGGAAAAATTATTTACCAAGCTGCAGCTAAAAATTTAACTCCTGTGACTTTAGAATTAGGTGGTAAAAGTCCTGCAATTATAACAGCAGATAGTAATTTAAAGATGACTGTTAAAAGAATGGTTTGGGCAAAATTTTTAAACGCTGGCCAAACTTGTATTGCTCCAGACTATGTGTTAGTTCATAAATCGGTAGAGAAAAAGCTACTGGAATTATTGAAGCTTGAAATAGAAAAAGAGAATTTTTCTATTGAAAATGGAAACTATACTCAAATTATAAATGAACGTAATTTAAACCGTATTTCCAACATGTTTTCTTCTGAAAATGTTTTTGTTGGAGGTAAAATAAATACTTTGAACAGAACTATTGAACCAACTGTATTACAAAATATTAGGTTTTCAGATGATGTAATGAAAGAAGAGATATTTGGCCCTGTTCTCCCGGTAATATCATATCAAAATATCGAAGAGGTAATACAATATGTAAATAGTAACCCTACACCTTTGGCTTGTTATGTTTTTACAAATAATAATCAAGTGAAAAAGAAAATTTTAAACGAAATTTCATTTGGTGGTGGAGCTGTAAACGACGCAATTATGCATATTTCAAATTCGAATTTACCATTTGGTGGAGTTGGTAATAGTGGTATTGGTTCTTATCATGGGGAAGCTGGATTTAAATCTTTTTCTCATTATAAAAGTATTTTAGAAAAATCGAACCTTATGGAATTATCTTTAAAATATTATCCTCACAGTAAGAGAAAGCTTTCCTGGGTTCAACGATTTATAGGTTTTTGATGCTACTTTATCTAATAAATCACAAAAGAGAATCACTTTTTTTAACTTATTGCTTATGAACTGTAATGATAACGGTTTTTGATGTTGGCGTATTACTAATTCTAGCTTTACTTTGTAACGGTACCAATACATTAGCTTCTGGAAAGTAAGTGGCAGTACATTGTTTAGGTATATCATAAGGGATAACAAGGAAACTTCTAGCGATCCGTTCTTTTCCTTTAAAATGACTTATTAAATCAACTTTATCGAGTTTTTTTAATTTTTGTTGCTTGATGTCATCTGGATTCATAAAAATAACTCTACGCTCATTTAAAACGCCTCGGTATCTATCATCTAAACCGTAAATAGTTGTATTGTATTGATCATGAGTTCTGATAGTCATCATAATCAATTGATCTTTCTTCAATACAATATCAGAAACAGTATTTATACTAAAGTTTGCTTTTCCAGTTGCTGTAGGGGTAAAATCGTTGTTTCTTGCAGTATTTGGTAAATAAAATCCACCTTTTATCCTTATGCGTTTATTATAGTTTTCAAATCCTGGAATGGTAGCTTCTATTTTATCCCTAATACAATCGTAGTTTTTAATGAATTCAGACCATTTTATGGTTGAATTCCTTAAGCTTGCTTTTGCTATTCCAACAACAATTGCTGGTTCACTTAATAAGAATTCGGACAAAGGCTTTAAAGGGCCAGAAGATGATTGAACAACTCCCATGGAATTTTCGACGCTTACAAATTGAGCTCCTTTCTCTTGAATATCTTTTTCAGACCTTCCCAAGCAAGGTAGAATCAATGCTTTTTTTCCATGTATTAAATGACTTCTATTTAATTTAGTAGAAACCTGTACCGTTAATTTACAATTTTGTAATGCTTCAGCTGTATATTCAGTATCTGGAGTTGCAGAAAGGAAGTTACCTCCCATCCCAATAAAAACACTAGCTTTTTTTTGATGCATAGCTTCTATTGCGTCCACAACATCATAGCCACGCTTTCGGGGTGCTTTAAAGTTAAATTCTTTTTCTAAATTATCTAAGAATGCCTCTTCTGGTTTTTCCCAAATCCCCATTGTTCTGTCTCCTTGCACATTAGAATGTCCGCGAACAGGGCAAGTTCCTGCACCTTGTTTTCCAATACTTCCTTTTAATAATAATAAGTTGACAAGTTCACGAATGTTATCTACAGAATTTTTGTGTTGTGTTAATCCCATAGCCCAACAGATAATTATTTTTTTCTTTTGGGCAATTAACTCTGTAGCTTCTTTGATAGTGTTAAAATCTATACCTGTTTGTGGGATTAATTCTTCAATAGAAGCGTTTTCTAGATCTTTGATGAAATCATCATATCCTATTGTTTTTGAATTGATAAATTGATGATCAAAAACTGAATTGGGATTTTCTTGTTCTTTTTCCCACAGTAATTTTAAGATTATTTTTAACAAAGCAACATCGCCATTTATTTTTACTTGTAGAAAAATATCTGTTAATTTCTGACCTTTACCAATCCATTTAATCGGATTTTGTGGATCATTATATCGCATTAATCCAACTTCTGGCAATGGGTTGATGGTGATAATTTTACCACCTCTTTTTTTTGTTTCTCCTAAAGCAGTTAACATTCTAGGATGATTTGTCCCAGGGTTTTGACCCATTACAATTACTAATTCTGAATATTTAAAATCATCAAGGGTTACAGATCCTTTTCCAATACCTAGCGTCTCGCTTAGCGCTGCTCCGCTAGATTCATGACACATATTAGAACAATCAGGTAGGTTATTGGTACCAAATTTTCTTACAAACAATTGATATAAAAAAGCAGCTTCATTACTGGTTCTTCCTGAAGTGTAAAAAATGGCTTCATTAGGAGAGGGTAATAATTTTAATTCGTTACCTATCATTTTAAAAGCATCTTCCCAAGAAATTTCTTCATAATGATCTTTACCTTCATGAACAACAACAGGATGTGTAATTCTTCCTTTTTTCCCTATTTCATAATCTGATAATTTTGATAGTTCTGAAATAGAGTGAGTGGCAAAGAACATTGGTGATACTCTATTTTTAGTAGCTTCTTCAGCTACTGCTTTGGCACCATTCTCACAATACTCTGCTAAAAAAGCTCTTTTTTCATCTGGATCTGGCCAGGCACAACCCGGACAGTCAAATCCACCTTTTTGATTTAGATTTGCTAAAAGGCTAATTCCCTTTACCAATCCAACCTCATCTTTTATCCGAGAAATAGTAGATTTTATTGCTTTAAACCCAACAGCGGAAGTTGGAATTTTTTTTAATTCTATTCCTGTTAGTTTTTCAGGCGGTTGTGCATGTATTTTTTTTGTTCTCATGACAATACTTTAGTTTGTAAAAAGCTAGGATTTGCATAAACAGTCATTTTATTTTCTCTAGTAAATCCAATTAAACAAATGCCAAATTCCTTTGCGAAATCTACAGCCATAGAAGAACAGGCTGAAACTGCAACAATTACTTGGATTTTAGCCAAAAAAGCTTTGGAAACAATTTCATATGAAACACGCCCGCTTACCAGTAAATACATTCCATTTTTTAAACTATTCTTTTGTAATAAACTGCCAACACATTTATCTACAGCATTGTGTCTCCCAATATCTTCTCTAATGGTTAGAAGCTGAAACTGCTTATCAAAAATTCCTGCAGCATGGCTTCCTCCAGTTTTTTTAAACGTTTCTTGATGTTTTTGTAAGGGTCCAAACATATGCAACAAGCTTTCAGAAGAAAAAGATACTTTTTTAACTATTTTATCACCACTAACCTTTAAATCTTCTAGTTGTTGTTTTCCGCAAATACCACATGAAGAAACTGATAATAATGTTCTTTTGTTTAAGTACCCTTTTCCTAGAACATTTGTTGCAATAGTTACATTTATAATACTTGGAATTCCATATTCCTCCTTAATAACTTCAAAAGGAATTGAGCTAGGTTTTTTATAAATATCTTCCGCGTACAAGAGACCAAGAACTAAATCTTTGTCATTATTGGGCGTTCGCATTACTACCGAATATGCCTTGGAGTTAATGTTAATTTGCAAAGGAGCTTCAACCACTAACTCATCCTTTCTAATAGATTGAGAATTATTTATTATGTGAAGTCCTTCGTATGTATTTGTCTGCATAATATAACCAGTAAAAAGTTATCAAAACAAATCTAGTAAAAAAAAAAGCATGAACACCTCAAAAAAATATAAGTTAAAGCATATTAAAATTATACTTTATAAAATATAAAGGTTTTTTTTGTTAAATTAAATCAATAAAAAATTGCTCTTTCGGTATTATTATTTTTGTAGCTATCTTACCAAGGTATAAATTTCACTTTATAACTTTATGAAAATTCTTGATAAATCGACTTGGAAACGAAAAGAACATTTTGATTTTTTTAATCAATTTGATGAGCCATTTTTTGGTTTAGTTACTGAGGTTGATTGCACAAAGGCATATCAAATATCAAAAAGTAAAGGGCAATCCTTTTTTGCTTATTACCTTCATAAATCTTTATTGGCAGTAAATTTAGTCGATGAGTTGAGGTATCGCATAGAAAATAATGATGTAATAATATTTGATGAAATTCATGCGTCCTCAACTATAGGAAGAAAAGATGGTACTTTTGCATTTACATTTGTTCCGTATAGTTTTGATTTTGCTAATTTTAATGAGTCATTAAAAGAAGAAATTAATCACGTACAAAACTCAAATGGATTGCGAGTAAATGACGATGATTCTAGAATTGATGTAATTCATTACTCTTCAATACCATGGCATACATTTTCTGGATTGACTCATGCAAGAAATTATAAGCGAAAAGATAGTGCGCCAAAAATTACATTTGGAAAAATGTTTCAGAAAGGAGATCAGAAAATGATGAATATTGCCATATATGTGCATCATGGATTGGCAGATGGATTTCATATAGCTAAATATTTAGACTATTTTCAAAAATTTATGAATGGTGAATAGTGATTTTTAAAATAAAAAATAAATTTCAATTCCTAAAATGAAAAAAACATTCAAATACATAGCAATACTATTAATTATAGTTATTACGTATTTTATAATTACAACCTATCCAAAATTGGATTTGATAAGTGGCTTTGCTGCAAAGAGTATTTCATCACATTATTTTATTGGAGATCGTCCTATTAAATATACAGAACTAGAAGATAATTTAGCTTCAACTATGGGTATGGCTTCAAGTGAAATATTGGTTTCTGAAAAAATAACAAAATCAAATGTTTTTGACTTAAAAGAAAGAACTGCTTTTTATAGAGATGGTGTTGGCAGTGTTCTGATACCCACCGGTAAAAAAAGAATAAACGCTTCCCTTGCAAAACCAAAACGCAATAAAATATCTACTAACCTTGCATATCCTTATGGAGATCTGCCTCAAAAAGATACTATTTTTCAAAATATTGATTATAAGAAATTACATAAGGTCATAAATAATGCTTTTATAGATTCAGTTGGAATTGAAAAGAAAACGCGTTCTGCTCTTGTAATTTATAAAGGACAAATAATTGAAGAACAATATATCAATGGATTCGATGAGAAATCAATGATGTTGGGATGGTCTATGACAAAAAGCATTACAAGTGCTGTTATTGGAGTTATGGTTAAAGAAAAGAAAGTGAGCCTTAGTCAAGTTAATTTATTTAACGAATGGAGTGATGATTCTCGTAAAAATATAACTCTTGCGAACCTTTTGAATATGAATAGTGGTTTAGAATGGGAGGAAAATTATACTAAAATTTGCGATGCCACTAAAATGCTTTTTTTAGAAGAAAACATGACCCAATCACAATTAGTAAAACCATTAATAGCTGAGCGAAACAATTCATGGAACTATTCTAGCGGAACAACTAATTTGTTAAGTGGATTTATTAGGAATCAATTTTCAACACATCAAGATTATTTAGATTATTGGTATGAAAAAGTCATTGATAAAATTGGAATGCACTCGATGCTAATAGAAACTGATTTCGATGGTAATTATATTGGAAGCTCATATGCATGGGCTACGACAAGGGATTGGGCAAAATTTGGCTTATTGTATTTGTACCATGGGAATTGGAATGGAGTCCAGGTTTTAGATCCTTCTTGGGTAGATTTTACAAAAAAACCAAGCGTTGGCTCTGCCGGTGTTTATGGAGGTCATTTTTGGTTAAATGCTGGAGGAAAATTTCCAGATGTACCAAAAGATATGTTTTCTTGTAATGGATTTCAGGGACAAAGAGTTTGGATTATTCCATCTAAGGATTTAGTGATCGTAAGAACAGGATTGCACGAATATCCGTTTTTTGATATCAATCAATTTTTAAGTGATATAGTTTCAACTATAGAATAGGGCTAGTTTCAGCTTTAAATAGTACTGGTATCAGTAAAATCTTATTATATTGTAAAATATAAAATATATAAAATCTAATTAAATGATCTATGGAAAAAGTTTTCTTTACTCTAATTGTGTTTATAAGTATTCAAGTTAGTTCTCAAACGATTACTTCTACCATTGCTTATCAAGGTTATGATGAATCACAAGCCTACTATGGTGAAGGTGAATATCAACTATTTTTAGATGCTATAGATGGAGTATTGGATAAACCAATTATAATGATTGATGGATTTGATCCAGGAGATGAAAGAGATATCTCCATGTTGTATGCTAAATTAGATTTTAATGGAGAAAATTTAGCAGATATTTTAAGAGATGAGGGTTATGATTTTATTGCTTTAAATGCGCATTTATATACTACAGATGAAAAATATATAGATGGTGGTGCCGATTATATTCAGCGTAATGCAATGGTTTTAGTGGAGTTAATTAATTTTATTAATAATGAAAAAGTTGGAAGTGAAGAATTAGTGATAATTGGTCCAAGTATGGGAGGTTTGATTGCCCGATACGGATTGTCATATATGGAGCAAAACAGTATGGATCATGAAACACGTCTTTATATTTCTTTTGATTCACCTCATTTGGGTGCTAATATCCCTGTAAGTTTTCAATATTTAATAAATTATTTTGCAAAAGATCAAGGTAATGCACAAGCTCAGGTAGTTGTAGATAATGTTTTAAACAGTCCAGCAGCTAAAGAGATGCTAATCGATCATTATTTAGGGCATTTATTAGCTGGATCAGACTATGAACAAGACCCAACTTTATTATTACCTGTTGGAGCTCCAAATTTTAGAGATGCTTTTCAAACGGAATTAGATAATTTAGGTTTTCCACAGAATGTTAGAAATATAGCCATGATAAACGGTAGCGGAAATGGTACTATGATTGGTGTTCCTGGAATGTCTATGATAGATACTACCTTGGATTTGGGAAATAGTCTGACTGCAGATATTTCGCTTCATTTTGCTCCAGCTGCAGGAGAGACTATTAATATAACAGATTTCACGACTTATTTTTTTGGGTATCCTCTTGCTTCTTTTGAAGCTTTCGAAGAATCCTTTTCATTTACTGACGGTTTGGATAGTTCTCCAGGCGGAAAAGGTGATATTACGTCTGGACTTGCAGATTTGAATGACTCTTTAATAGATGCATTTATTGAAGCCTTAGAGCAAGAAAATTATTCATTTATTCCTACAATAAGTTCATTGGCAATTAGCAATGAAAATAATTGGTATGAAACTCCTACTATTGGAGATTCTCCTTTTGTTAATACATATGTGCCTTCAGAAAATGAAAATCATGTAACTTTAACACAACAAAATGCAAATTTTGCTTTAGCTGAAATAAGACAAGAACCGTTAAATACTATAGATTTTGAATTGGTTAATTATATTTTAATGGAAAACCCTGTTTTTGAGCAAATTCGATTAAAACTAAATCCTTCGCTTTCGTATACTAATATTTCAATTTCGGTTTATAATACTTCAGGACAGCAAATCCTAACTAAAAAAATTCAAAACCCTTCAGATATAATAACTATAAATCATTATTTAAAATCAGGTATTTATATACTAAATATTGTTGACGATGCATATAGTTATAATACAAAAATGATAGTCAAATAATTAAAGTAATTGAACGTATTCATTTATCATTGTTGGTGCCAATAGTAAATTAGCGTATTTTTGGGATTAATTAAAATAGTAGTTATGGTATCAATAAATATTGAAAATGCTTTAAATAAACAGATTAGAATTGAAGCAGAATCTTCTCAAATATATTTATCAATGGCCTGCTGGGCAGAATCTAAAGGTTTTGAAGGAGTAGCTGAATTTATGTTTGCACAGGCAGATGAAGAGCGTGAACATATGCTGCGATTATTAAAATATTTAACCGAACGTGGTGGAAAAGCAATCATTTCAGAATTAAGTAAACCTTCTACCGATTATAATTCTCCGAAACAGATGTTTGAAGAAGTTTTTGAGCATGAAATATTTGTTTCTAACTCTATAAATGAATTGGTATCCTTAACTTTTGAAGAAAAGGATTTTGCAACACATAATTTTTTGCAGTGGTATGTAGCAGAGCAAATTGAAGAAGAATCAACCGCTAGAACTATCTTGGATAAAATTAACTTAATTGGTGATGATAGAAGTGGTTTTTACTTGTTTGATAAAGATGTGCGTTCCATGATAGCAAAACATTCCGCTCAATAAATTAGCTATGGTGATAAGGTTCATTTTTTAAAATGGTAAATCCTCTATACAATTGTTCAATAAAAAACAAGCGAACCATTTGATGAGAAAAAGTCATTGTTGACAAGGATATCTTGCCAGTAGCACGCTGATACATTTCTTCACTATACCCATAAGGTCCACCAATAATAAAGATTAAATTTTTAAGTCCACTATTCATTTTCTTCTGAAGAAATTCTGAAAACTGAACAGAACTAAATGTATTGCCTTTTTCATCCAAAATAATCATGGTATCCGATTTTTCTATTCGTTTTAAAAGTTCGTTTCCTTCTGCTATTTTTTGTTGTTTTTCAGATAAGTTTTTAGCATTTTTAATATCCGGTATTATTTCAAAATTAAATGAAACATAGAAACCAAGTCGTTTACTGTATTCTTCAATTAAAGCTTGCAGATCTTTAGAATCTGTTTTTCCAATCGCGAGTAGTTTTATTTTCATATTCTTGCTTATAGGATTGTAATATATTATAAAAATCAAAAATACAAAGATTACTAAGTTCTTTTCTTAGTTCTTTCTTAATGCTTCCAGCTAATTTCTTATTTTTGTTAAAAACCTACCCTTATGATTTCTGAAAAAAAATTTAATAAAGAAGTAGATTTAATTATTGCTAATGGCATACGTGAAGACATTGGTGATGGAGATCATAGCTCTCTAGCCTGTATACCGTATGATGCTATAGGTAAAGCGAAATTATTAGTAAAAGAAGATGGAATTATTTCTGGAATTGAATTTGCTAAACGTGTTTTTGATTATATAGATCCAGGGCTAAAATTAGAACTATTAGTGGAAGATGGGAGTGAAGTAAAATACGGAGATATTTGTTTTTATGTTACAGGTAATTCCCAATCCATTTTAAAATCTGAGCGATTGGTATTAAATGCAATGCAGCGTATGAGTGCTATTTCTACAAAAACTAAAAAGTTTGTAGATTTATTAGCGGGTACAAAAACAAAAATTTTGGATACCCGAAAAACGACACTAGGCATTAGAGCATTAGAAAAATGGGCAGTAAAAATAGGAGGAGGAGAAAATCATCGTTTTGCTTTATATGATATGATTATGCTAAAAGATAATCATATAGATTTTTGTGGTGGAATTACGAAAGCAATCCAACAAACAAAAGAGTATCTTTTAGATAATCGTTTGAATTTAAAAATTATTGTAGAAGCTAGAAATTTAGAAGAGATAGAAGAGATATTGCAATCTGAAGGGGTGTATAGAATTTTAATTGATAACTTCAATTATGAAGATACTAAAAAAGCAGTTACATTGATTGGTGATAAATGCCTAACAGAATCAAGTGGTGGTATCTCATTAGATACCGTAAAAAAATATGCAGCATGTGGAGTGGATTTTATTTCAAGTGGTGCTATCACTCATTCAGTCTATAATATGGATTTAAGCCTAAAAGCAATATGAGTGATAACATCGAAAAATACATCTTAAAAATACCGATACTAAGATTGCTGATTACCATTCCTCAAAAAATTTATTTACCCAGATTTAAAGGACTGACATTATATGATCTCATTAAAACTTATTTCTTTGGAATAATAGAAGGGACATTTTCATCTAGAGCAGGATCTATTGCATTTAGTTTTTTTATGGCATTGTTTCCTTTTATATTATTTCTTTTAAACTTGATTCCTTATTTACCAATAGAACCTCATCATTTTGTCGAATTTATAGAAGATGTATTGCCAAAGGATACAGCAAGTTTTTTTATGCCAGTTATCCTAGATATAATTGATAACCCAAGAGGAGGCTTGCTTTCGCTAGTGTTCTTGTTGACTATATTTTTAATGACAAATGGGGTAAATGCTATATTTAGTAGTTTTGAATACTCTTATCATATCACTATTAATAGGTCTTTTTTTAAACAGTATTTTGTGGCATCATTAGTTTCTATATTTTTAGCTTTATTACTTTTATTAACCATTGTTATTATCGTTTTTAGTGAGCGATTTATATGGGATTTAAGCAAAGAAGAATTGTTGAGTAATGGAGTGTTTTGGATAGAAGTCATTCGTACTATTATTTTTCTTATTTTGGTCTACTTTGTGATTGCTATTCTCTACTACTTTGGAATTAAAAAAGGAAAGAATAATCGCTTTTTCTCTATTGGAGCTTTCGTTACGACGATGTTATTTGTTTTAACGACGTATCTATTTGGAGTTTATATTACTAATTTTTCAAATTATAACGAATTATACGGCTCTATTGGAGCTTTATTAATTTTAATGCTTTACATATGGATTAACTCTAATTTATTGTTATTGGGGTTCGAATTAAATGCAACATTAAAAACCCTTAGATTAAAAGAATAATACAGTGTATTTTATAGACGTCATCTTACCAATTCCTTTAAAACAAATATTTACCTATGAGGTAAATAAAGATGAAGCTATGTTCCTGAAACAAGGAATGCGAGTTGCAGTTCCATTTGGGAAATCTAAACTATATACGGGAATTGTTTTTGCAATCCATAGAACAGCTCCTCAGGGTTATGAAACTAAATCTATTGATCAAATTTTAGATGAGAAGCCAATTGTAAATGGGATTCAGATAAAACATTGGGAATGGATAGCCAATTACTATATGTGTACTTTGGGTGAAGTTTTGAGAGCCGCTTTACCTAATGCCTTTTTATTGGAAAGTGAAACGATTATAACGTTAATAAATAATACACTCCAAGATGAATCTAAATTAAGTGATCAAGAATTTTTGGTTTTAGAAGCATTACAACACCAGTCAACTTTACATATAAATGATATTCGCACCATTTTGGATAGAAAAAATGTAGTAAGTATACTGCAGAAACTTTTAGAAAAAGGAGTGATAGGTGTGCAAGAAGAAGTTTATGATAAATACAGTCCAAAAATTAAACGCTATATAAAACTTTCACCTGACTATTCTTCAAAAGAAAATTTAAAAAAATTATTAGATTCTTTAAGGAGAGCACCAAAGCAAAAACAAGTTCTTATGGCATTGTTTATGCTGTCTTCACAAGAAAAAAAATCAATAGAATCGATATTTCTTCAGAAAAAAAGTGAAACTAGCTCTTCTGTAATTAATAGTTTAGTTAGCAAAGGCATTTTGGAAGAGTATTTTATTCAAAAAGATAGAATAACTTATGAAGGTGAGGACTCTTCGGATATAAAAAAATTAAGTGATGCCCAATCGGAAGCATTTAAAAAAATAAAAACCTCTTTTTTAACTAAAAATACGGCATTATTACAGGGGGTAACTTCAAGCGGAAAAACGGAGATTTATGTTCAATTAATTGAAGAAATTCTGCAACAGCATAAACAGGTTTTATATATGCTGCCAGAAATAGCATTAACAACTCAACTAATAAGCAGGTTGCAATATTATTTTGGTAAAAAAATCTCAGTTTATCATTCAAAATATTCGATAAGTGAGCGAGTTGAAGTTTGGAATAATGTATTGGAAAACAAACCAAAAGCTCAGATTATTATCGGTGCACGATCCTCACTTTTTCTACCTTTCTCTAAGTTAGGGCTTATTGTTGTCGATGAAGAGCATGAGCCTTCTTTTAAACAATATGCACCCTCACCGCGTTATAATGCTCGAGATAGCGCAGTAGTACTTGCTAAATTACATAATGCAAAAGTATTAATGGGCTCAGCAACACCTTCATTGGAAAGTTACTACAATGCAAAAAATGACCGTTATGGATTAATTAAATTAAAACAACGTTTTGGTAATGTTATGATGCCAGCGATAGAATTGGTAGATATAAAAGAAAAGTATCGTAAAAAATTAATGAAGGGTCATTTTAGTGATCGTTTGCTTGAAGAAATAAATGCATCACTAAAGAATAACGAACAAGTAATTTTATTTCAAAATAGAAGAGGCTATTCACCAGTGATAGAATGTAATACTTGTGGTGTTTCTCCGCAATGTCCAAATTGTGATGTAAGTTTAACGTACCACCAATATAAAAATCAGTTAAGGTGTCATTATTGCGGTTATAATGTGCCAAAGATGATATCTTGTATTGCTTGTGGAAGTGAGTCATTAGATCATAAAGGCTTTGGTACAGAACAGATTGAATTAGAGTTGAAAGAATTATTTCCTGATCATAGAATTGCTAGAATGGATCAGGATACAACCAAGCGAAAACATGCGCATGCTAAAATAATTGAAGCCTTAGAACTTCAAGAAATAGATATATTAGTTGGTACTCAGATGTTAGCAAAAGGATTAGATTTTAGACATGTTAGTTTGGTTGGGGTAATGAATGCAGATAATTTATTAAATTTTCCCGATTTTAGAGCTCATGAAAGGAGTTTTCAATTATTACAACAAGTAGCAGGTAGGGCAGGGAGAACTAAAAAAAGAGGAAAAGTAATTATACAAACCTACAATCCATATCATCAAATATTACAGCAAGTTAGTACCAATAGTTTTGATGAAATGTACAAACAGCAAATGGAAGATCGGTATCAATTTAAATATCCTCCTTACTATAGGATGATTAAAATTGTAGTTAAAGAACGATCTTTCCAAAAAATGGATAAAGCAGCTATTTGGTTAGCTAATGCTTTAAAAATACAGTTAAAAGAAAATGTGCTTGGTCCAGAAGCTCCATCAGTAGGTAGAATTCGTAATATGTTTATGACTAACATATTGGTTAAAATTCCAAAGAATCAATCGATAACAAAAACAAAAGGGTATCTCAATTTAATTATGAGAAATTTTAACTCGATAAAAGAATTTTCAAGTGTTCGAATAATTATTGATGTAGATAATTATTAACGTTTCAAAGAAGTAGTAAGTGCTTTAACAAGCTGAGATTTTCTATTTCTGCTTAAAGGGACTTGTTGGTTTTCCAATTCAATAACTTTACTGTTATATAGTAAAAATTTATCAAGATTTACGATATATGATTTATGAATTCTTAAAAATCGATCTTCTGGTAATATGCCTTCAAAAGTCCCATTGTTTTTCATTTTAAAATTACTAACAGTCTTATGTGCAGCATTTGAAAAACGCTCTTTTAAAATTGGTTTGTGTAAGTAATCTAAAGCATCATAATCAAAAGCTTTAAAAGCATATCTAGTTTTACCAGAAACAAAAATAATTTGAGGTTTTAAAGTAAGATCATCTAATAAGGCAAATCCAGACATAATCGGCATTTCAATATCTAAAAAACGAGATCAATTTTTGTTGTTTCCAAACCTGTTTTTGCTTCAATTGCATTATTGTATTCAGCAATAAGTTCTAATGAAGGATGTTTTTCTATAAATCTTACAATAGATAGTCTTTACAAAGCAGATTCATCTACAATTGCGCATTTTAATATTGGTTTATTCATAATCTTAGCCTTAAGGAATATATAAAGTATCTGAAATATCGATGAAATATAAGTTTTGTTAACTTTAACGATAAAATAAGGGTTTTCCCTTTTTTTTATAGGATTAAAATTTACTTATATAAAGAGGTTTGTTAATAATAAAAAAAGTAGTATTTTTGCACGCTCTTGGCGAAGTGCTGAGGTATTAATTAATAATTTAAAATAGATTTTTATGAATCATTATGAAACTGTTTTCATCTTAAATCCCGTTTTGTCTGAAGATCAGATAAAGGAAACAGTAAAGAAATACGAAGATATTCTTGTTTCTAAAGGTGCTAAGATGATATCCAAAGAAAATTGGGGGCTAAAAAAATTAGCTTATGCAATTCAACACAAAAAAAGTGGCTTTTATCACTTATTTGAGTTCACAATAGCTGGTGAAGCTCTTAACGACTTAGAAATTGAGTTTAGAAGAGATGAACGTATTATGCGTTACCTAACTGTTGCACTAGATAAACATGCAATCGCTTGGGCTGAGAAAAGAAGAAATCGTAACAAAAAAACCGCATAAGCTATGTCATCTATAGAACAACAATCAAAAGGAAAAAAAGAGGGAGATATTAGATATCTAACACCTCTTAATATTGAGACTTCAAAGGTTAAGAAATATTGTATGTTTCAAAAATCTGGAATCAAATATGTTGATTATAAGGATTCTGATTTTTTAATGAGGTTTATTAATGAGCAAGGTAAAATTTTACCAAGAAGATTAACAGGTACTTCATTAAAATACCAGCGTAAAGTTGCTGTAGCTGTAAAAAGAGCTCGTCATATAGCATTAATGCCATACGTAGCAGATTTATTAAAATAAAAAATAGATAGGATATGGAACTTATATTAAAACAAGACGTTGAAAATCTAGGATTTATTAACGACTTAGTAACTGTAAAAAATGGATACGGTAGAAACTTCTTACTTCCTCAGGGATTAGCAGTTTTAGCCACACCATCTACAAAAAAGATACTAGCAGAAACTTTAAAGCAACGTGCTTTTAAAGAAAAGAAAATAGTTGATGATGCTCAAAAAGAAGCAGATAAACTAAACGGATTAGAAATTAAAATAGCTTCTAAAACTGGAGAGGGTAACAAATTATTTGGATCTGTTTCTAGCGCTAATTTAGTAGAAGCTTTTGAAAGTAATGGTGTAACTATTGACAAGAAATTTATTACCATCGCTGGTGGATTAATTAAACGTACTGGTCAATATGAAGCTAAAATTCGTTTTCATAGAGATGTTATTGCTAACTTTTCTTTTGAAGTAGTTGGAGAAAAAAAATAGATATTGTTAATTAATAACTAAAAGTTGTTAATATAAAAAACCATTTACCTTCGTAAATGGTTTTTTTTATTTTTATTTTCGAATCATAATAACCAATTAATTTATTTATGATGAGACATTACAAAAAATTATTATTTGCTATGTTTTTTTTATTAGGGGCGATAAGTGCTGAGGCACAGGTAACATCTTCTAGTATTAAAGGTTTAGTCTTGGATGAAAGCAATCAACCCTTTTCAGGAGCAAATATTGTAGCCATTCACACACCTTCAGGCACAAAATCTGGTGCAATTACTAATTTTGAGGGTAGGTATAGTTTACTTAATATGAGGGTAGGCGGACCATATACTGTCACCATAACCTATTTAGGATACGATAGCCAAATTTTTAATAACGTATATCTTGATTTAGGGATCACCTATAATTTAAATGTAGTCTTATCAGAGGATAGCCAACAATTAGATACAGTAGTTATTACTGGAAGTACTGGTAAAAGCACCTTCGGATCTGATCGAACAGGTCAAGAAACCAATGTAGGTAGAAGAGAATTAACTCGTTTACCATCCATTTCAAGATCTGCTAAAGATTTCACAAGATTAGAACCTTCTGCGAGTGATGGGTCTTTTGGAGGAAGAAACGATCAGTTTAACAATTACTCACTTGACGGTGCAATTTTTAGTAATCCGTTTGGTTTAGATGCAGCAACACCTGGAGGACAGACAGATTCCCAACCAATATCCTTGGATGCTATAGAACAAATACAAATCTCTACAGCACCTTATGATGTAAGACAGTCAGGATTTACAGGTGCCTCAGTAAATGCAGTTACTAAAAGTGGAACGAACGAATTTCATGGTACCGTTTATGGTTTCTACAGAAATCAAGACCTTACAGGTAGTAAAATTAAAGGAGAAAATATATCAGTTCCAAAACTAAAACAACTACAATTCGGTGCTAGTGCTGGTGGTGCAATTATAAAAAATAAATTATTCTTTTTTGCCAACTTTGAAAAAGACGATAGAGAGGATTTAGGTCAAAATTGGTTACCAAATACAGGTACTGGTTTTATCAATGAATCAAGAGTTTTAGAATCTGATTTAAATGAAGTTAGAGATGCATTATTAAGTGTAGGATATGATCCAGGCGCATACGAGGGATATACTCATAAAACAGAATCTACCAAGGGAATTTTTAAATTGGATTGGAACATTAATGATAATAACCGTTTAGCTATTATTTATAATTTTTTAGATGCATCAAAAGAAAAACCTGCTCATCCATCAGCTTTAGGGTTTAGAGGCCCAAGTGCATCCACTTTACAGTTTGAAAATGCAGGTTACCAAATAAATAATAAATTAAATTCCATACAAATGGAGCTGAATTCTAACTTTGAAGGAAATGCCTCTAATAAATTGCAAATAGGCTATAGTTCTTTTCATGATTTTAGAAATCCAAAATCGACACCAGCACCTTCTATAACTATTACTAAAGATGGATCTAATTATATTATTGCAGGTCAAGAGCCATTTTCAATTCATAATGACCTTAAGCAAAAAGTTTTTCAGTTTTCTGATAATTTAAGTTTTGTAAAGGGGAATCATACCGTAACTTTTGGTGTATCCTTTGAAAAGTTTGAATTTGATAATTCTTTTAACTTAGGCGCTTATGGAGGACAAGGTGTATTCTTCCCAACTTCAACCATGGAAGGGTTTGGAGAGTATGTTTCTTCAGGTGCTTTACAAGAAGCTTTTGATTTTGCAATTGCTCAAAATGCTTCTTTAAATGAAAACGGTGAAGGCAATCCTGGAGGTTGGGCTTTAGCGGAAACAAATGTGGGTCAAATGTCATTTTATACTCAAGATGAATGGGATGTTTCGAATAACTTTAAATTAACCTATGGAATTCGTTTTGATAAACCATTGTATTTTGATACCGCAGAGAAAGCACAAGAAGTAATTGATAATGCTTGTTGTAATGTACCTAGTATTCCTTATGTAAATCCTAATACTGGGGAAACAGTAACTATTGATAATACTCAAATGCCGTCTAATAAAGTATTGTTTTCTCCAAGGTTTGGTTTTAATTATAACCATAAAGGAGAGGATAAACTTCAATTTCGTGGAGGTTCAGGAGTCTTTACTGGCCGTTTGCCATTTGTTTGGATAGGTAATCAGATATCAAGTCCAGAAGTATTTTTCTTGCAAGCAGTAGATCCAGATTTTAAGTTTCCACAAGTTTGGAGAACCAATTTAGGGACCGATTATAGATTTGACGGTGGATTAATTTTAACTGGAGATTTATCGTACACAAAAGATATTAATGCTGCTCATGTCCAAAATTGGGGCTTATTGCCTCCTACTGGAACTTTAGGTGGTGTGGATAATCGTCCGATTTATACTGCTAATGATCTAATTAATAATGCATATGTAATGACAAACTCAGATAAAGGTAGTACTTGGAATGCTACTTTAAAAGGTCAAAAAACATTTGGGGAAGGGTATTATGTAATGTTGGCTTATAACTATTTAAATTCACAAGATGTTAATTCTATTGAAGCTGAAATAACAGGGGATGCTTTTGCATTCAATGCAGCATTAGGTAATGTAAATGATGCTGTTCTTGCGAATTCTAAATATGGTGATCAACACAGAGTTATTGGTGTTGCTAGTAAAAAATGGAAATATGGAAATGATAAGTGGGCAACAACAGTTTCTACATTTTTCGAATATGCAAAAGGAGGACGTTTTAATTATACTTATGGAGGTGATATCAATGGAGATGGGTCTAATTTAAATGATTTATTATATATTCCAACAAGTGCTGAAATTAATCAAATGGAATTTTCTGGATCAGGTCAAGGTGCAGCATTTGACGCTTATATTAGTCAAGATGATTATTTGAGTGAACGTAGGGGAGAATATGCAGAACGTTATGGAGCTCTTTCTCCTTGGAGAAGTCGTTATGATTTAAAAATATTACAAGATTATAATATTAAAATTAACGACAAAAAAACAAACACAATTCAAATAAGTGTTGATATGTTAAACGTAGGAAATCTAATTAGTTCTGATTGGGGTCTTATTCAACAACCCAATAATGTACAGCCTATTGGAGTATCTTTAGATGCTTCAACCAGTATGCCAACCTATACTTTTAATCCTGATTTAAAAGAAACATTTGGATATGATTCTAGTTTAGCTTCAAGATGGCAAGTGCAATTTGGATTGCGTTATATATTCTAAATAAATATAAATTTTATACTTAGATTTGTGCCCCTATTTTAGGGGCACTTTTTATGATGAAATACAGTAGACTTACCAAAGAACAATTTGAAGAACTACAAGAAGAATTTATAAACTTTTTGGCAGCACAATCCATTACTGGTATGGAATGGGATGAAATTAAAAGAGTAAAACCTGAAGTAGCAGAAGAAGAGTTGGACGTTTTTAGCGATCTAATTTGGGAAGGTGTTTTAAATAATGCTTCCTATCTTGAAAATATTTCTGCACATCAATTATTTCTTTTTAAAGTAGAAGAATCTTTTATGAAATTAATAGTAATTAAAACTACTAATAAAAAAATTGATTTTACTACAGTAGCTGGTTATCAATGGCTTCAAAAGAATTTTGCGTTTGATGAAGTTGAATTTTTTACTGCCAATAAAGATTTCATAGGTCATAAAAATGAAGATATTTTCTCATTAGTATCGCAGGGGGCTATCATCACAAAAGGATCTTTATTTAACTTTTTTAATGATATTATTAATTAGATTTTAACATATAAATTCTATTATTTGGAAAGCCTTCATCCCTTCGGTCTTTTTGAAGTATAAAATTATTCTTTTCTAAGAGCTTGATGGAACTGTTGTTTTTAAAACTTGTAAATGCTTCAATAGTTTTGAAGTTGGATTCTTTAAAGCCAAATTCTACAACATTAATTATAGCTTCATTCATATATCCTTTACGGTGGTATTCAGGGATTAAATCATAGCCTATTTCAGCATATGTTCTGTCTTCAGAAATATTCCAAAGACAAATAGTACCAATCAATTTTTTAGTTGATTTTAACATAATTCCCCAATAAAAAACTTTGTTTTCGGCATTGTCTTTTTTGCGATCAAAAATAAATTTTAATGCTTCCTCCTCAGTTTTCATTTTTGGACGATCAATGTATTGAGTTACTAATTCATTAGATCTTAAATTAAGAATATCTAAGAAATCGGAATATAATACATTTCTGAGCATTAAGCGTTCAGAGGTTAAAATAGGAAAGGATGTTAATGAATCAGTGTTATTCATACCTCAAACTTTCGATAGGATCAAGTTTAGATGCTTTCATAGCTGGATAAAAACCTGCAATAATTGCTACAACAAATGTGATAATTGTTGCCCAAATCATTGGGATCCATGGCAAAGAGAATTCAGATTCAAAAAAGGAAGAAAAAGCCAATCCTGTTAAAATTCCCAATATGATTCCTAAAACACTACCTATTTGACCAATAACAATAGTTTCGATAAAAAACTGAGTTGATATGGTAGCGTTTTTTGCACCTAGTGCTTTTCGAACTCCAATTTCTCTAGTTCTCTCAGTTACAGATACTAACATGATATTCATTAATGCGATCGAAGAACCTAAAATGGTAATAATACTAATAATCCAAGCAGCAACCTCTAAGTACCCGGTGATACTGGCAATTCTATTAATTAAATCATCGCTCCTTTCTATCCCAAAATTATCCTTTTCAATTGGACTTAGCCTTCTGATGTTTCGAAAAGTAACTATGGCCTCGTCTTGTGCAGCATTTAATAACTCTTTTTCCTTTACCATGATACTTATGGTATAATTGATATTAGGCTCCGTAAAAATCCCTCTGGCAACCTGAATTGGAATTAGAACTTTTAAATCTTGATTGTTTCCAAATGTAGATCCTTTAGATTCTAAAACACCAACCACTTTAAATTTTACACCTCTAATGCTAATGGTTTTACCGATGGGATTATCATTTACAAATAAGCTCTTTAAAAAGTCCGAACCGATAATACAGACTTTGTTATTATTCTGAATATCAAAAATGGTAAAGTTTCTTCCGTTTTCTATTTCTGTTCCTGTATTTTCAAGATAAAACTCATTGATTCCATAAATCTGAACTTCGGGATCTGTTTTTTCGCTTTCAAATTTAACTTCTGCAGCTCTAGTTCCTGTAAATGATAAGGAAGTTTGAGTGGTTGGATATTCATAAATAGCTACAAATTCTCTAATGTTTTGATAACTTATAATTGGATTTACCTTTTCTCTTTCCCCGCCACGTCTTTGTATATTAAAATCGTAACGTTGTATGTTAAAAGTATTTGAGCCCATAGAAGCAAAACTTCCTGAAATCGAGTTTTCCATTGCTTTTACAGCACTTAAAATACCTACTAAAGCCCAAATACCAATTGCGATAATAACAACCGTTAAGATGGTTCTTAATAATTGAGTTTTAATTGAATTAATTGCAATTTGTACATTAACTCGAAAAAGGGAAAACATAAAAAGGGTTTTATTTTATCCGTTAGACTAAAATTGAACTATAAAGTTACCATTATTTTGAAATATCTTTATCATTTAAATTTGAAATTAGGATATTTGCAGAACTATATACAAAAATAAAGAAACTAAATATTATCAAAGTGGCACAAAAACCATCCATACCAAAAGGAACTAGAGATTTTTCATCTTTAGAAGTATCCAAAAGAAACTATATCATGACTGTGATGAGAAATAGTTTTAAAACTTATGGGTACCAGCCTATAGAAACTCCATCATTTGAAAAAAGTGATACCTTAATGGGTAAATATGGAGAAGAGGGAGATCGATTGATTTTTAAGATTTTGAATAGCGGTGATTATTTAAAAAAAGCAGATGATCAATTATTATCAGAAAAAAACAGTTTAAAGCTTACATCAAGTATTTCAGAAAAAGCCTTGAGATATGATCTTACAGTACCTTTTGCTAGGTATGTGGTGCAAAACCAAAACGATATTATATTTCCTTTTAAACGGTATCAAATTCAACCAGTATGGCGTGCAGATCGTCCGCAAAAAGGACGATTTAGAGAGTTTTATCAATGTGATGCCGATGTGATAGGATCTACTTCCTTATGGCAAGAAGTTGAGTTGGTTCAGTTATACGACGATGTATTCAAGCAATTAAACTTAAAAGGGATTACTATTAAATTAAACAATCGTAAGATTTTAAGTGGTATTTCTGAAGTGATTGGTGCAGAAGATAAACTAATAGATTTTACGGTTGCCTTAGATAAGTTGGATAAAATAGGTGAGGAGGGCGTTAAAACTGAAATGTTAAGCAAGGGTATTTCTATAGAAGCATTGGATAAATTAAATCCATTATTTGGTTTAAATGGGACTGCTTCAGAAAAACTTTCAGAATTAAAGAAAATGCTTTCTTCTTCAAAAACTGGTTTAAAAGGAATTGAAGAGTTAGAATTTATTACCAATGCTTTTGAAACGCTTTCGTTAAAATCAACAAAATTAGAGGTTGATGTTACCCTTGCAAGAGGCCTTAATTATTATACGGGGGCTATTTTTGAAGTTTCACCACCAGAAGGAGTGAATATGGGAAGTATTGGTGGTGGTGGTCGTTATGATGATTTAACAGGAATTTTTGGATTAAAAAACACGAGTGGTGTTGGTATTTCATTTGGACTGGATAGAATATATTTAGTCTTAGAAGAACTAAACCTTTTCCCTGAAACTGTTCTTGCTACTACAAAAGTACTATTTATTAATTTTGGTGATAAAGAATCGTTATATGCAATGCAAGCCATTTCTAAATTAAGAGAAAATGGGATTGCTAGCGAATTATATCCAGATCAAGCTAAGATGGGAAAACAGATAGGCTATGCAGATAAAAGAAATATACCATTTGTAATTTTAGCAGGTAATAAAGAAATAGAAAATCAGTCATATACGTTAAAAAGTATGTTAAGAGGAGATCAATCAAACTTTACTTTAGATCAACTGATATCGTTTTTTAAATAAGTTATTATAAATTGCAAAACATATAAGTTCAAAAATGTTAATTCCATTACATTGATATGAAAAACACATTTAGATTATTATTTATTTTTTTTATGTTTGTTGTTTCTACACACGTTTTTGCACAAGATAAAAAGCCTAAAGTCGCTTTAGTTTTAAGTGGAGGAGGAGCAAAAGGTATTGCGCATATTCCTGTTTTACAAGTTTTAGATTCTTTGGGGATTGTTCCAGATCTTATAATTGGTACCAGTATGGGAAGTGTAGTTGGAGGTCTTTATGCAATGGGATATTCTGGTGATAGTATTGCAAATATTGCTAATAATACAAATTGGGACAATTTGTTAACTTTAGACATTCCATTGAACAAAGTTAGTACTGAAGAAAAGAGTGAATTTAAAAAATATTTAGTTGAATTGGACATCATTAATTGGTCTCCTAAACTAAACCCTTCGCTATTAAGAGATCAAAACCTCCGTGAATTTTTGAGCCTATTAACTTTTCCAGTTTACAATATTAATAATTTTGATGACTTATCCATTCCATTTCGAGCAATGACAACAGATATTGTAAATGGGAAAGAAGTTATTTTAGATAAAGGATCTTTAAGCCTAGCGATGCGCGCTAGTATGTCAGTGCCAAGTATATTTCAGCCGGTAGTTTATGAAAACACCTTGTTGGTAGATGGAGGGATACTCAATAATTTCCCTACTGATGTAGCAAAACTAATGGGTGCAGATATTATTATAGGCAGTACAGTAGGAGGTGGTATGCTACCGAAAAATAAATTAGATAATATGTCTGCTTTATTAGTTCAATCAAGTATGCTATCAAGTAATTTAAAGGTTAAAAAAAATAAAGAAATCTGTGATATTCTTATAGATCATGTACCTTATCTTGAATATTCTACAGGAGATTTTAATAAAAGTAAAGAAATATTTAAAGAAGGAGAAATTGCAACTAACAACAATTTATCTAGTTTAGTTAAATTATCTAAAACTTTAAAAAAATATAAACAAAGAGTTCATAAAGTACCAGATGCTAAAAAGAAAATTCTTTTAGATACTATTATTTTTAAAAATATAAGTATTGGAAATTACGAAGTAGCTAAAGAAAGAACTGATATTGAACCTCATAAAAAATACAGCGCTAAGGAATTAGTAGCAGGTGTTAACAGAGCAATAGGTACAAGAATGTTTTCAAAAATCAACTATAAATCATTTATAGAAAATAATCAACTTGGTTTGCAGTTAAACTTTTTTGAGTATTCTAAAAATCAATTCAAAGGTTCATTACATTACGATACGTATCGGGGTGGAGGAATAGTTGTTAATTATACTGGAAGAAATATTTTGGGTAAATCCTCTAGATTACTTGTTACTTTAGATATAGCTGAACAACCAAGGGCTAGATTGCAATATCAAAAAATATTTGGAACGCATAAAAATTGGTGGTTTCAATCGGAGGCAATAGGAGAGTTGTTAATTCAAGAAGTATTTGAAGATGGAATTAAAATAGAAAATATAAAACAAAATTATTTTCAATTTAAGAATCAAATAAACAAGAATATTAATTCATTATACAGTTATGTTGGAGTTGGAATAGATTATGAGCTAACTAATTTAAGGCCAAGATTTAATCCAGATTTAGTTGGTAATTTTTTTGGTCTAAAAAAATATAATTTTAATACCATTGAAATTAATGCAAACTACACCTATAATAGTTTAAATAAAGTATTCTTTTCAACTAAAGGAACTTATTTTAAAGGCTCGGTAAGCAGGTCTATACATAACGCTATTTACATAGAGCCAATAGATGAAAATAGCCCTTCAATTGATGGTTTTACCAATCGTTTTTCAAAACTTAATTTAAGTTTTGAAAAACGATTTGGCTTTACTAAAAAAATAACAGGAATTTTAAAAGGCACTACTAACTTTATTTATGAAGATACTCTAAAATCAGATGAGGTTTCATTTAATGAATATGGTTATGCAGGAAAATATTCTCTAGGAGGATATATTCCTAATAACCGCAGTAGAAGTTATTTGTTTGCAGGATTGCATGAAGATGAGCTTACCGTTAATCAATTCATGAAAATAACACTAGCCCTGCAATTAAATCCAATCAATAAAATATATGTAGTTCCCCATGTCAATATTGCTTCTGTTGGATTTACCAATTTTGACGATTATATAGAAGATGCTTTTTTTCCAAAAGGAGACTGGGAAGATAAAATAGAAACCAGTTTATTAATGTCTGCAGGAGCTACTTTTTCATATAATTCTTTATTAGGTCCTGTTAATTTTGATATATCTTATATAAATGATGTTAATAAACTTAGGCTTTATTTTAGTGTAGGTTTTTTATTTAATTCATCCAACTAATTATTATTACATGCCTAAAAAAAGTAAAAAAGGAATGTTATTACCACCTGCAATAGGATATTCTTTTAAAATAGTTTTAGACTTGATTAGAAAGAATAAAATTCAATTTAAGTATGTTCCAAAGTTAATAGCAATAGTTATTGTGAATCTGATTAATTATCCTTTTCGAAGCTATGAACGTTTATTTATTAATCCCAACTATTATAAAAAAAAAATTGATCATTCTCCAGTCTTTATAATTGGACATTGGAGAAGTGGTACGACTCATCTTCATAATTTGCTTTGTCAAGATGCTCAAATGGCTTATGCCACTACCTACCAAAGTGTATTTCCTGATACCCTATTCAATAAATTAGGGCGATTTTTATTTAGGGGTTTTTCCACCCTTTTAATCCCTGGAACTCGAAATGGTGATAATGTAACATTAGGAGCATCACTTCCTCAAGAAGAAGAATTTGCATTAGGAGATAAAACTCCACTATGTTTTTACTTTTTCTGGATGTTTCCTAACAATATGATTCAATACTATAATGATTTTATTAGGTTTAATAATATTGATATTAATCAACTAGAGAAATGGAAAGCAGATTATAAGTTACTTATAAAGAAAGCTATAAAAAACACAAATAAGAAGCGTTATCTTTCTAAAAATCCTCCAAATACTGGACGTGTTAAGGTATTATTAGAAATGTTTCCTGACGCAAAGTTTATTCATATACATAGAAACCCAATAGAAGTATTCTTATCTACTCAAAATTTTTATAAAAAGATGTTACCCCCATTGCAGTTGCAAAGCATTAGTTCTGAGGAAATTGATTTGAAAATTCAGGATATTTATAAAAAAATAATGAATGATTTTATTAAACAAAAAGAATCAATACCGAAGGGGAATCTTATTGAAATTTCATACAATGAATTGGAAAAAAATCCAATTGATACCTTAAGTGGGATATACACAGCATTAAATATTGATAATTACGATATTGCTTTGAAAAACTTTGAAGCGTATGTTGATAAATTAAAAAGTTACAAAAAAAACCGGCACAAAATTAAAAAGAGTCAATTGGATATATTAATAAAAGAATGGGGTTTTACTATGGAAAAGTATAACTATTCGATTCCAAATAGTATAGAAATAGTAGATTAATTTCACATGAAAAATATAGTAGTTTTAATATTTTTTTTAGCAGTTCAAAATTCATGTGTGTTCTCTCAAGCAGAATGGGTTTTAAATAGAGATACTGATGGGATAAAAGTTTATTCAAAAGAGGTGGAGGATTGTCAATTTAAATCCTTCAAAGCAATTACTACAATTAATGGATCTATTCATGATTTTGTTTTTACCCTTGCAGATATAGCTAATTTTCCAAAATGGGGACATCAAATTAAATCTGCTACAATATTAGAAAAAACAGGAGATACTCTACAAATCTATTATTCCATAGCAAAAGCTCCATTTCCTTATAAAGATAGAGATGGTATATATCTCAATCGCTTTAAATGGGATTCAGATGCCAAAACTTTGACAGTAGAAATTGAAGTACTTAATGACTATTTAGATCATGATGATAACTATATTAGAGTAAAAGGATATGGTTATTGGAAAACAGTCCTTGTATCAGAAAACAAAATGGAGGTGACTTTTTCAATGCAAATAGATCCAGGAGGAAGTATTCCTTCTTGGCTTGCAAACTTGTTTGTAGACGGAACTCCTTTTCATACTTTATTAAACTTAAAGAATAGAATAGAAGCTAGTAAAGAAACTAATTTTAGATATGACTTTATTGATTGATTTATTGTTTTAAATTTTCAACAGTAAAAACGTCATCATCAATTCCTTGATCAAATTTTACATCTGTCAATAAAATAGAAGTTGAATGTTTTTTTAAAACACTAGTCATGATGACTTCTTTTGCATACCAATACTTATCTTGTTTTTTATATTTATAAGTAGCTAACTTGAAATAGTTATTACTTTTATTAAAAAATTCCATTTTAATTGGATAATAATTAGTTTTATCCATTGTTAAAATAATTTTCGAGTACTTTGTTTTTTTAGATTTTGGTGTCAATTCTAATGTGTAAAAATCAGGATCATTAGCGTTAATTATGATAGGATCATACCTATCACTATATGGAATACCACTCATATCTTCTTGTGAAAAATCAGTTCCTGTAAATGCTTGGCTTTTACTTAGCAAAGAAATTCTAATTGCTTTTCCAAATGCAGGCATGTATAACCATATTAAATCATCTGGAAGTGATAATGTAGCGATTCCCGATTGTTTTTCTGGTTTTGTATATCTATATAATTTTTTGAATTTCCCTTTTTGTTTTAAGGAAGCTTCTCTTTTCTTTTCATTACCCGATTTATCCGTTATTACCATTAAAACGGAAGCTTCTTTATCTTTAGGTGCTGCAATTAAAAGATCCATGTTTTGTAACAAAGCGATAGCGCTTTGAGCTTTTAATGGACTGTAATTAAAAAAGATAATAACGATATATACTGTTACAAGCTTAAGATTCATTTTGCATATTGTTTTTAGACTTATTTCTATTCATTAATATTAATATGGAAGGAAGTAGTGTTAAAGCACCTAAACATGAGCTAACCATACTAAGTGCAATGAGTAGTCCGAAATATTGTAACGGAACCATTTCTGAAAAAACTAAAATTAAGAATCCTGCAGAAACTGAAATTACATTAATAATTATCGCATTTCCACTAATTAAAATTGATTCTTGAATTGATGCATAAAGATCTTGACTTTTTTTGTAGGATTCATTAAAATGTGAAATGATGTGAATGGAATAATCTATTCCTATCCCGAGAGCAACACTAGCAACTAATACAGTTGCAATGTTTAATGAGATTCCAGTCAGTCCCATAAAACCAAATAGTAAGATGATGGTTGCTATAATTGGTATGGAAGCATAAAGGCCACTTATCCAAGAACGCAATATGATGCCTACTAAAATGATAACAAAAAGTATCGCAATTAAGATACTTCCTATTTGACTATTTATTAAACTTTGATCCATTGTGATATCAACAAATGGCATTCCAGTGATTTCAATTTCACAATCTTCAGAAGAATTAGTAGCTATAAAAGCCCTCATATATTTTGCAAATTCTTTTTTTGATTCATTATCGGGAGATTTAAATTTAGAGATGATAATACCTTCCGTTAAATCTTCATTTACAAAACGATTTAAGACTTCATTCCCTTCTAGTAAAAACCATAATTGTTCTATCTGTTCACTCTTATTTGGTATTCCTCTTGTATTCGTAATATTTAAATTAATTTCAGCAATCAATTTTGCAATAGACATTGAAGTATATACATCTGGGCTTTTCTCCATATATTCAGAAGTCTGAATCATGGTCTTTAAAACCTTAGGGCTTTGCATATTGCCTTTAAAATGAACAAATATTGGTTTGGTGCCTCCAAACTTTTCAATCATTATGTTTTCGGCCAATCGCGTTGGATTGTTCTTTTTAAAATACTCTTGAATATCAACACTTCTTTTAATTGAAGACATTCCAACAATACTTATTGCAATTAATACCATCCAAAAAATCAATATAGTTTTGGGTCTTTTAATTAATAATGCATTAATGGGTTTAAGAAAATAATTGGTTAGAAAGGAATGTTCCTTTTGCTTAATATTTTTTTTTCTTTTATAATTTATAACTTCTAAAATAGCAGGGACGAAGAAAATGGATAATAGGGATGCAAACAAGGTGCCTAATGCTGTAAAGATTCCAAAATCAACAATCATATTAAGATAGGCTCCAAATATGAAAGAAACAAAGCCAATAATCGTTGTGAGTGCTGCTAAAATTAATGGTATTAAAACAAAAGCAAGAGCCCTAGCAATTACATCTGTTTCTTTTGATTGACTTACTTTATTGATTCTATTGATCACGTGGATGGTATAAGCACTTCCAATCGCCAATAATATAATGGGTATATTATTTGAAATCATAGACATTTTAATATCGAGAAAAGCCATGCTACCCAAACTCCAAACTATAGCTATAATGGCAATTAAAAGAGGCAATAATACACCGCTTATCGATCTAAAACTCAAGAATAAAATGAATGCAATTACTAAAAAAGCAAGGGGTAATAAATTTGTTAAATCATCCCTCATTAAATCTGAAATATAGGTTAGTAGCATAGGGGAACCTATATAGTAAAGCTTCTCAGGTAAGTTTAATTCTTCTGTTTTTTGAATTACGTTTTTAGCTATCGCATTAACATCGGAATTATTATCTAAATTAAAAATGATTAATGTAGAAGTTTCATCTTCAGAGACAATGGAACCTTTATACATTTCATTATTTAAAATATTATTTCTTAAAATTTGAAAATCTTTAGGACTTTCAGGCATTTCATATTCATCTACTAATTTTCCAATTTCAATTCCATAATCACCTCCTTTGATATTTATAATATTAGTAAGGCTAGAAACAGTTGTAATTCCATCGATGTTAGCTAAAGTATATGTAAGTAATTGAATGTGCTCTAATACAGAGGTCTGGTAAATGTTATCCGTTTCAAGGATAATAACTCCCATATTATTGCCTCCAAAATTCTCTCCTATTTTTTTTAATAACCTGGCATCTGGATCTTCATCTGGTAAAGATCTTAAAATATCAGCATCTATTTTCAGGCTTCTTATTTCATTTCCAAAGAAAAGGGTGCCCATTAAAACCAATGAGATGATCAGCCACTTTTTAGCTAATATTCCTTTAGATAACTTTAGGAGTTCCAAATCTTTTTTTTTTTTTTAAGTGCATTATAGTGATGTATTCAATTGCTAATTTACTTTTTTTAATTTTATTACCACAATTTAGGCAGAAGTGCTTTCCTTTTTTTAGGATATTTTTTAAAATTATTTTTATACCAATTATGATGTCCCGCTACTCTTGGCAGTAAATTAGCAGCTGTCCATATTAAAAAAGTTGTTGCTGGAAAATTCCAAGCCATTAAAGCAAAACCAATCCATTGAATAATCTCTCCCAAATAATTTGGGCAAGAGATATATTCAAAAAGAAAACCTCTTGGTATTTTATAAGCTATTTCACCTGATTTTCTAAGGTTAATAAGAATGGTATCACTAATTTGATTTATTAAAAAACCACCAATAAACAGTAGTATACCTAAATAAAAATTCCAGTTTTGAAAAGAAGAAATATCATAGTGTTCCAAATTGGATAAAAAATATCCATTCAACCCAGCATTAACAAAATTGAAACCTATAGCAGATAGCACAATAGTAATGGGCATTTTTTTTCTTTTGGTTCTAATCCTAAATGGGTATATAAAAGTTCTATTAAAATAATGAATCAGCCAAAGTACACTTAACATAGCGGCATAATGACTCTGCTTGGAACTTACAAAAAAATAAAAGATGATTAAAAACGAAGGTATTTCCATAAGAACCCATCCCAAATTATTAGGAATTTCTATTCCCCAACCTTTTCTTAGGTGCCTACCATAAGGCGCTCTTATAAATTGCAATAGAATAAATGAAGAAACACCAACTAATGACCAGATGATACAGATTAAATTAAATGTTTCTAAACTCATAAATTTTATTTTTTTCTATACCAAGTCAATAAGTCTTGTATGGTTTCATTGATTGGTCTGACCAAATGATTTAAAGCTGTTTTAGCTTTAAAAAAATCCATTTGCTTTGGTGCTAGTTTTAAGGTTATTAAACTCTCTTTGCTTATAGGCCAATGTGAATTAAATATTTTTTTAGCAATTTTAATAAATGGTATTGTAGCGATTAGTAAAGGAATTGGAATACTAATAAAGTATTTTTTTGGGTTTGCAATTTCTGCAATTTGTTTGACGGTAAAATAATTACCACCCACTAAATAAATTTCTCCTTGTTTACCTAAACTAATACTATTAATAATGGTTTGTGATAAATCCCTAACATCTACTATATTGTATCCTCCTGTGGTAATAAATGGGATTTTATAATTAGCCATGTCTATAATTGATTGTCCAAAATGTGAAGGTTTATGATCTGGAGGGCCAACAATAGCAGTTGGTCTTATTATAAAAGCTGCTAAGCTAAAATTTTCAATCGCTTTCAGTACTTTTTTTTCAGCGGTTGCTTTTGTCCAATCATACAAAAAATGATCTTTTGTTTTATAGGGTCTATTTTCGGTATATACTTCCTTCTTTTTAGTTTCAATAACTGCAGCACAAGAGCTTATATAAATCATTTTAACGTTTTGATTTAAACAAGCATCAATTAAATGTTCTGTACCTTTTACATTGATTTGATAAACTTCACTTTCATTTTTATCACCAATAGAAATAATACCGGCTGCATGAATTAATACAGACGTATTTTTAAGCAACTCTTTTAAGGTATCCGGTTTTAATACGTCTCCCTTAATCCAATTTAAATTTGGATGAATTACAGTAGGTTTACTATGGTAATATAGTGCATTGACATAATAGTTTTTTTCAAGAAGTAATGTTATCAAACAACTTCCTAAATGACCGGCTCCTCCCGTGATACTAATAAATTTCTCTTTATCCATTTTATTTGAAAAAACAATTGGGAAGATACTGAATTTGTTGAACTAATAAATTTATTTAAAATAAGGAGTTATTTTATTAAAACGAATTTCTTTAAAATTTGAAATTATTTTAGTTGCCTCTGCATATTCTTGATTTTTTGAATTAGGACTTTTAAAAGCTACACAAAAGATACCTGCAGCTGCAGCTGCTTTAATACCATTGGTAGAGTCTTCAATAACCAAACATTCATTTTTTGAATGCCCTGAAGCGATAGCGGCTTTTATAAATATCTCTGGATGAGGTTTAGACGCTTTTAAATCTGCCCCACTAAGTTTCGCTATAAAATAGTTATTTAGTCCAAACCTGTTAAAAACATTATTTATCGTAGCCATAGAAGCTGAAGATGCTAGTACCAGCGTTATACCGTTTTTGTGATAATCTTTAATTAAATCTAAAACACCATCAATGAGAGCTAAGTTTTTATCATTAAAAAACAGTTCCTTAAAAAAATTTCTTTTCAGTAGAACTAAGGTTTCTGATGATTGAGATAAATTAAAAAGGTTGCAAAGTTGTTTGCATATATTGCTAGTAGATTGTCCTGTAAATGATTCATACAATGTATCTGAAACAGTAATATTTACTGCATCAAACATTTTATAATACGCTTTACAATGTAGCGGCTCGGTATCTACAATGACCCCATCCATATCAAATAAAACGGCTTTTAACATAGTTTTTATTTGCAAATATACACGATGATTTAACCAATCGAATACTAAGTTATTGATTTGCGATTTTAATAATTTGCTTCAGCTTTTCTTTGCGAGTATCTTCTTCTTCTTCTCGTAATTTATTTTTTTTGCGATTGATAAGTTTTGTATGCTTTGCTTTATTTCGAGTATTTTTTTCCTTTCCTTTTTTGGCCATAAGTCTAACAAAAATAGAGAAATAATAAAATAGGTTTATGAATGTGTATTAATTTATTATAATTATTTATTTGTTTAATGAAATGTTATTATGATTAAACAGATTTTTGTACCTTTATAAAATAAATTTTGTATAAAAAAAGACTATATGTAAGCATTTTTTGAATTTTTTTTTTCTAATTTTATACAAAAACAAATAAGTTTTTAATACATATATAGTTTAACATGACAGAAAAATTGCAATTTACGATGCGGGAATTAGATCGCATTATAGAAATGGCTTGGGAAGATCGCACTACTTTTGAGGCTATACTACTCCAATTTGGATTGCCAGAAAATGAAGTCATTAAGCTAATGCGCAGAAACTTAAAAGAATCTAGTTTTAAACGTTGGCGTAAACGTGTTAATAGTGGTGTAAGTAAAAAACATTTAAAAAAACGAAATCCAGCAATTAGTCGCTTTAAATGTTCTCGGCAAAAAGCCATATCTGGGAATAAAATAAGCAAGCGTTAAATGGAATTATTTGAAACCCAATCTTCCCTTTTTCCAACTAAATATTCTGAAATACTTCAGCGTGTTCGCCTTATAGACCCTATTAAGTATAGTTCGACACGAAATTACATCAATGGTTCGGTTAGCCATTTATCACCTTATATTTCAAGGGGAATTATTTCTACAAAATTTATTCTATCCGAAATTTTAAATCGTGGATATAAACCTGGTCAGGTTGAAAAATTCATACAAGAATTAACTTGGAGAGACTACTGGCAACAGGTTTGGGTTTCAAAAGGTGACGGTATAAATGAAGACATTAAAAATAAGCAAACACCCATTACTAACACCTGTATTTCAAAAGCTATCATTGAAGCCAATACTGGTATTCAAGCAATAGATCAAAGCATTCAAAATTTTTATAAAACAGGCTATTTACACAATCACCTAAGGATGTATATCGCTTCAATAGCTTGTAATATAGCGGCTAGCGGTCCTACAAGCGATATTATAAGGATGCTTAAATAGAGTGACATAGTTCGATTTTTTCAGGTGTGCTAGGCCAGTTTAAGTTGTTGTTGATACAACTAGATACAGATGCCCATATCTTAAGCTTATTCAAAATTTGAATTCGTTTATTAGGTAATTTAGCTATAGGTATACACTCCTTCATCTTGGTCATAAATTTAACATAATAAAAATAAGCTGTATACAGCTCTTTTTTTAAAATATTTACCGTTGTTTGCTTCTCTCTAGCGTTACTCTGAAATCTTCATTAATATTAATGATTTTTTTTATGCCATCTTACGCTTATGCTATATAGTTATCATCCCCAACCAAAAAAATCACTTCAGTCTGTCCCATTGTTTGAGCGGTTTATTTATGAAGATCTAGTTAAGTATTAAAACTATTGAAAAAGCGATGTATTTTTTAATTCTTGTTGCTTTGTATCTTGTCAAATTAACATCGTTTACAAAAGTAATAATATTTTTCGAACTCGCTACTTTTTAAATAAGCTATTGCAGTATGCCATCAACTTTTATCAGTCTAGTTTAGTTGTGCTTATCATTGAAGAACTCAGTAAGCCTTAGCTAAAATAAATTAGCTAAGGAGTTACTAATTAAAAGGGTTAGCAATCTTGCTAAAATAAATTAGCTAAGGAGTTACTAATTAAAAGGGTTAGCAATCTTGCTAAAGGAAATTTGAATGCACGATTTACGGGAGTATTTTATAACTTGTAAATCGAAAACAAAAATTTTGAATTGAAAATTAATTATTAACATTTAAACAAAATTTATTTATAAAACATTTGACAGAATAATTGATTAGCGATCAATCAAAAACACCACTATTCTTTTTTTAAGTAAAAAAGATGCAACAGTATAAGACCTGTTTTCTGAAAATTAATCCAATTCCTTTTTATAAGTCTCTGGGATAAATAATGCGGTTAAAATGGCGATAATACAAGTTGCTATTAAATAATAGGCAGGCATCCATACATTTCCTCCACTAACTTTTATTAACCAAGTACATACAAGGGGGGTAGTACCTCCAAATAATGCCAATGAAATATTATAGCTTATGGAAAGCCCTGTATATCGAATACTTGTTGGAAAAGATTCCGTCATTAGCGCAGGTATTACTGCCTGAAACATGGCCTCAAAAAGAGAAAATACGAGCATCGCTATAAGTATGGCCATAAAAGTATTTTCAAACATCAATGCAAAAAGAGGGTATGTAAAAATAGCAAAGCCAATAAGAGACATAAACAGTACTTTTTTTCGGCCAATTTTATCGCTTATAAATCCAAATAATGGTATTATAAGCATTAATACAATGATTGCAATAGTGTGAGCTGATAGTGCATCTTCCAATTTTACATCATGAAAAGTATGTAAATAAGACGGAAGAAAAATAAATATCAGATAAACAGAAACACCAAATGCCCAGCTTAACAAGATTATTTTGAGTGCTTGCATCTTATAGTCTGCCCAGAATTCAGCCAATGGAGTTTTAGTTGATGTATGTTCTTTTTTAATTTTATCATAATAGGCATCAGCACCCATCCTTTTGCGAAGATAAATACCTATAATACCAATTACTGCTCCAAATAGAAAGGGAATTCTCCATCCAAAATCGTGTAACTGTTCTGTCGATAGCAAACCTGTAATTAGTGATGCAATTCCGGAACCCAAGAGCATTCCGCCAAAAACACCAAAGGTAGACCAACTGCCGTAAAAACCTCGTTTTCCTTTGGGTGCTTTCTCCACTAGAAATGATATTGATCCGGTAAACTCTCCACCTACCGAAAGACCTTGCAAGAGTCTTAATGTTACAAGTAAGGCTGCCGAATACCATCCAATATTCACATAAGTAGGAAGAAAACCAATCAATGTTGTTGGGATGGCCATTAATAGTACAGATATCATCAAGGCTTTCTTTCGGCCATACTTATCTCCAATATGACCAAATATTACCCCACCTATAGGGCGCATTAAATAACCAGCGGCGAACACTCCAAATGCTGCAATTAATTGAACTATTTTATCTTCCTCAGGAAAAAATTGCGCGCCAATTACAGTGGCAAAAAAACCGTAAACTGTAAAATCGTACCACTCTAATATATTACCAACAAACCCAGCTATAAGAGACCGTTTGTTAATAGGGCTGGTTTCTGTTTTTTTAATCATTGTTTTTTTTTGTCAAAATAAAGATAAATAATTTTGCATTAATAGACCTAATAATTTAAAAAAGTTTAATCAACAGGCTAGCATCCTTCAATACAATTCAAACTGGTCATTGAGTGTTCCGATTGCAAATCGGAATGTATCGAAATGACTTTGTTTACCCTTCGATACTATTCACAGAAAAAGCGAATCACTAATTTGCAAATATACGCCTAATACAAAAAATTCTCATAGATACTCTATTCAGTTTTTATTTACTAGATTAGTTGCTTAAATAAATTATGAAGAATCTAGAATATGATTTAGTGTGTGTTGGAGGAGGTATCATGAGTGCAACCTTAGCGCTTTTGTGTAAGATACTAAAACCTGACTTGAATATTTTAATCCTTGAAAGGCTGGGTAATGTCGCAAAAGAAAGTTCTGCATCATGGAATAATGCAGGAACGGGGCACTCTGCTCTTTGTGAATTAAATTATACCCCTGAAGATAAAGATGGAAATATTGACATTCATAAAGCCATTAAAATTTGCGGACAATTTGAAATGTCCAAACAGTTTTGGGCTTATTTGGTAACTGAAAAACTTATTCAAGACCCTTCCACATTTATTACAAAATGCCCTCATCATAGCTTTGTAACTGGCAAGAAAAATGCTCTTTACTTAAAGAAACGTTTTAAAGCAATGAAAGAACACTTTATGTTTGATTCGATTCAATTCACTACAGAATTTGAAATAATGAAAGAATGGTTTCCTTTAATATTAGAAGGAAGAGATAAGAAAGATGTTATTGCTGCTTCTAAAATTGATAGGGGAACAGAAATGAATTTCGGAAGTCTTACAGAACAATTGTATAAAATATTAGAAACAACATATAACACCAAAGTATTATGCAATAGAGAAGCAATAGATGTTGATCCCTACAGTGATGAAGATTGGTGTATAAAAGTTAAAGATATTCTTACTAAAGAAGTAACATTCGTAGCGACTAAGCATGTTTTTATAGGTGCAGGAGGTGGAAGTCTACCATTACTCGAAAAAGTAGAGATCGATGAAAAGGATGGTTATGGTGGTTTTCCAATAAGTGGGGAATGGCTCGTTTGTAAAAACGAAAAAATTATTAACCAGCATTTTGCCAAAGTTTATAGTATGGCAGAGTTAGGTTCCCCTCCTATGTCTGAACCTCACTTAGACACCAGGTATATTAATGGAAAACGGGAACTTCTATTTGGTCCATTTGCAGGATTTAGCACTAAATTTTTAAAAAAAGGCTCGTATCTAGATTTATTTAAGTCTATAAAGATTGATAATCTTCCTTCGATGTGGGGTGTTTTTTGGCATAATTTACCCTTGACAAAATATTTAATCCATCAAGTGATGATGTCATTTGATGATCGAATGAATGCGTTGCGTATTTTTATGAAAGACGCAAAAAATGAAGATTGGGAAATTATTGTTGCGGGGCAAAGAGTGCAAACTATAAAACGTGATAAAGAGGAGGGAGGAAAGTTAGAATTCGGTACTAAAACAGTAAGCAGTAAATGCGGAAAAATTACGTGCCTTCTTGGGGCATCACCTGGAGCATCAACATCAGTTGCCGCTATGTTGGAGGTTATTGAAATGGCATTTCCAGAAATACTCAATTCCAATACCGGTAAAGAAATTTTAAAAAAGGTAATACCTTCTCTAAATGTTCCTATTGATTCGAAATCTTTTAAGAAAAATTTAAAGGATGTAACAATAAGTTTAGGCTTAAAGTAAAAAAATATCAAATAAAAGCGCTATCAAATAAGTAAACGGAATGCCTAGATATTCAATAACTAGTTGTTTCTTTTTCTAAATCCGTAGGTGTTTTGATCTATAAAACTCTTGGGAAATTTATCGATACCAGGAAATCCCAAGTTAATAGTCCCGCTATCTTCTGGTATGTAATTAGTTTTAAAGATATAATCCCAAAGGCTTAGGCTAATTCCAAAATTCACGCCATACTTGCCTTCTGGCACATCATAAGCATGGTGTTGTAAATGCATTACCGGGTTATTAATAATATATTTTAGGGGCCCCCAGGTAATTTTAATATTAGCGTGGTTAAAGTGACCGATAGTAATTGCAATAAAATGAACAATGTAGGCCTGTTCTGGCTCAAAGCCAAACAATATCATAACAGCGAATGTTTTCAATGGCTTATAAAAGATGTTTTCCATCCAGTGGTAACGCAAATGTGCTGCAAATCCCATTTCTTTAACGCTGTGGTGAACTTTATGGAATTTCCAAAGAAAGGAGTATTTATGGAGTAATGTATGAGTAAACCACTGCACAAAATCCAAGATAATAAAGAAAACAACTAATTGCAACCACAAAGGCCAACTAGATGGATTGATAAGTGCTATGGTTTTATTTGTAATTCCGATATCAGTAAAACCTACTTGTAAAAGTTTGTAAAATCCACTTATAGCAATAGAAAAGATAAAGAAATTAAAAAACATATAAAAGCCATCTAACCAAAAATCCTTTCTAAAAACAGATTGTTCCTTTCTCCACGGAAAAGCAATTTCTAAAACCCATACAAAAAGAGAAATAGTAATTAATCCCCAAAAGTAATTGGTATACCAAGGCACTTCAAAAAGGATCGATTTCCAAGTCCAATCGACGGTTCCGTTAAAAGCATTAAAAAATGTATCTAGGTATTTAATCATAATTATTTAAATAGGCTTGTGATGCTATCTTGTTGAATAGGTGCCTGGTCAAAATTACTCCATTCTGTCCAAGATCCATCATAATTTTTTACATTTTTATAAGCTAATAATTGAGTAAGCACAAATGTTGTATGTGCTGAACGCACACCACTATGGCAATAGACAATAATAGTATCATTTTTTGAAACACCAAATTTCTTATATATTTTATCTAGTTCTTCTATCGATTTTATTTTTTTATCACCGTTATAATCTACAGCTACAGACCAATCAATACTTATGCTGTTTGGTATTCTTCCTCCTTTTGAAGCCCCATTCTTCTGTCTTTTCCCAGTAAATTCATCAGTAGTTCTAGTGTCCAATATCAGTGTTTTATTTGTGATAGCTTCTAGCATTTCTTCTTTTGAACCATAGTACTTCATAGAAGGTTTTTCAGGTAATTTAAATAGTGTTTTTTGCACCAAAGGCACTTCTGTGGAAATAGCGCCATTATGCAATTTCCAAGCTGCAATTCCCCCATGAAATAATCTCACATTTGTAAAATCATAATTCTGCAAGATCCACCATAATCTTGAAGAATCACAGAGTCCATTATCATCATAAATGATGATGGTATCACTTTTATTTACACCTAGACGGCCTAACAAGGTCTCCATTTGCTCTTTTCCAGCCATCATCCCCTTATAAGGATAGGAGGCATCTTCTAGGTCTGTTCGCCATATATTTAAAGCTCCCTTGATATGTTCTTTTTTATAAAATTCAGATTTTCTAAAATCTAAAATCTTAATATTTGGTTCTTTGACTATTTTTAGCAACTCATCTACTTCAATTAAGTAGTTGGTTTCTATATTTTTTTTAGCCTGCTCAATCACATCTATTTTAACTATTTTTTCTTCTTTACAAGCTGTAAAAGAGAGTATTAACACCACGAAACTAATTCTCCAAGTCATACCATGTTATATTTGTTAAGTTTTCGCGCCTACCTGTATCTTCAAAAGGATAATTAGTAACTAGATAATTCACTATGATCTCTTGATCAAGACCTAAATCCCATAAATTTTGTGTTTCCTGCATCCATATAATCGTTGCATTCCAATGTTCTTTACTCATTCTGTTTTGTGTGACTAATTTTGCTGAATGGCAGTTGGTACAATTATTAATAACCGTCATTAATCCATCTGCATCAACAAATCCCGTTCGTAGGTGAATCCCATTTTCTATAATGTCCTCGTCTACCTCCTTTAATGAAGTAGCTGTTTCTGTGCGATCCTTAAATGCTGAAAAATTTGGGTCAAATACATAGTATGTCATTAGCACTCCAACCATCATAAATAAACAAAAGCCTGCCATCATTAAATGATAGAGGATTTTGACGGATTTTTTAAATTCTTCTCCTTTGTTCATTTAGCTAACTTTGATAGCAATTCGATGACAGGCATTATTTAAATATCCTTTTGGATTCCAACCTGGCACTAACATTGGTTGTTTTATATCTTGTGTATCTGTTGCTCTAGCCCAAACCTCATAGTATCCTTTTTTAGGAAATTCTACCCTTCCCGAAAAATGTTGCCAAGCTAAACGATTTGCAGGTTTTTCAATGGAACACTCTTTCCAAGTGGATCCAAAATCTATCGAATATTCCATTTTTGTAACTTCTAATTCTCCAGCCCAAGCATGGCCTCTAATATTTAAAGAAGCGCCTTCTTTAATGATAGCACCAGATTTAGGGTATGTTATTAATGATTTTACAGGCATAGACTCTATAATACACATATCCTCATCCTTCACCTTTTCTCCTGGAGCAACTGGGTCACAAGGTACTCGATAGGCTGTACCTATCATTTTTGCACCATCGTGTATTTTGTTTCTAATACTGATGCGATTTATCCACTTCCCAGAAACTGATGCAGGCCAACCTCCAGCAACCAACCGCAATGGATAACCGTGCACTAAAGGAATATCCTTGCCATTCATCTTAAAAGCTACTAAGGTTTCGTCTTGAAGTGACTTTAACATTGGAGCACCTCTTGAAATAGGTTCCTTATTAGGAGCTCCACTTAAATGCACATCGGCAGCATGGTAGCCAATGTAAACGGCATCATTTTTAATTCCTGCATCTTCTAAAACATCGCGCAATCGAACTCCTGTCCACCTAGCACAATGCACAGCGCCTATAGTCCATTGGTTTCCTTTTGCTGGCGGATTAAATTCGCTTCTTCCATTCCCTCCGCATTCTAAAGTTAGCTGATAGGTATGCTGTTTAAATTTAGATTTTAGTTCCGTAAGCGTATATTTTTTTTCTTTTACTACCGACGCTCCGTCAATGGTGAGTGTCCAACTTAATGGTTCTATACCTTCCGGAATTAATCCATTGTTTCTAATAAACATTGCAGAATTTGGTGTGATTTTATCATCGAGCAAATGTGCTTGAGCTTCCATATTCCAAGGTTTATCATTTAATAGGACCATTTCCTTTTTCTTATGAAACATCTTAAAGGGATCTGGTTCTTCTAACGCTAATGGATTATATCCTTCTAGCATATTAAATCCAAAAACAATTTCAGCTCCAATTAAAGCAGTAAATGAGCTTAATGTTGTTTTTTTAACAAAATCTCTTCTCTTCAAAACGATAAATTTATTTGTTCTTCGGGTAAATTTAAACAATATATTATTGTAATGCTTTTTTATTATCTTTAAATATTTATGGGTTCCATTAAAAAGAAAACGAATCAATTTCGGATTGACAATTTTAAATCTTGTTTTAATTTTCACTTTTGATTCTTTTCTGTCGCATATTCTAATTAATTTATACATAGTAATTTTAATAATAAAACCAACATTATGAAACGAGTACGATTAGAAATTGATGAAGTACAAATTCATAGACCAAAAAAAAGATGGAAACTTTATTTTGTTGTTCTCGCAGAACATCCAACCGATAGCGATAAAATGATTATGACCACCTTACCTCAACATCCTTTTAAATTGAGTAAAAAGCATAACAATTCCTTTCAGTTTGACACGAATGAATCTGGATCGGAAGGATTATTTGTGCTGAGCAGAGAACTGGCCGATGACAGAGAATTGAATGTTCACCTATATTTAAGGCATACCAGAGAATCTACCCGAGATTTAGGAGCGGTATTAAAAGATGTTGAAAGTGGAATTGGAGGTGATTCGTTTGGGATTGTTACTGATATCGTAGGAACAACAATAGTTCCCTGGTTAGTAATTGCTAAGAAAGCAGTTCCTTTAATCGGAAGAATTTTATCAAAATTACCGGATAGAGATTTTGGTTTTCTAAGTGCTTTTGAAAGGTTTGGAAGTGAATTTGAACAAACCTATGAAATTGACAGAGAAAAAAAATTTAGTGGAGATGCCTCTTTAGTATATAGCTGGTCTATTGATGAATAATTTTTTTTACTGTTAACAAGGCCCTTTGATATAGTTCAAACTTGTCATTGAGTGTTCAGATTGCAAGACGAAATAATCTTATTTTCTTATATTTACATAAAAATTAAAACATCCAAAATGAGAAAATTACTTTATTTAGTATTAATGTTAACGTTCACAGGATTATACGCACAAGAGGTTCCAGCACAAGAGACAACTTCATTTGAAGTATTAGATGGACATGGCAAACCAGTTAGCACAAGCTTTGTAAACCTAGATAAAGCAAGGAGTATCTCTAATGAGATTATAGAGAAAGTATATATATCAGCACTTCAAAAGACGAAGTCAAGCTTAAATTCACCTTTATCATTCGTACCTGTGGAGGTTAAAATGATACTAGCTAAAGATCAATTAATAATAGCTTTTAAGGTTTATGTAAAAAATCATTACGGTGATGAGCAAGAGGTTAATGTACTAACGATATACACAGATAAAGGAGTGTTTGTTAGTTATATGAATTATTAAAAAGAACTAAACAATACCTAATACATCAAAGCCTTTTCAGAAATGTTAGGGTTTTTTTATAAAAAACATTCAAATCATATTTTCTTATATTTACAGAAAAATTAGCTCCATCAACATGAAAAAACTTATCTATTTATCCTTAACTATTTTACTCGTTTCTTTTACAAACGGTAATAGCGGCATATTAATTCCTGAATCCATTTTTGATGCAGACAACCCAGTCTATATTGCTGATAATGGTATCACTATTAAGGCAAAAGAATGGGCAAAAACTGGTGCTACTGGAACTATAGAGGGCCTTATTTATACCGTTGTGGATGAAGAAATGTTAAGAGAAATATTGGCTAATGAAAAAGATGTTAGCACAATAGCCACTACGAAAGTGACAGATATGTCTGCGATGTTTTATGGTGCTGAAACTTTTAACCAAGTTATTGGAAATTGGGATGTAACTAACGTGACAACTGTGCATAGCATGTTTTATGGCGCTACTTCTTTTAATCAAGACTTAAGTGCTTGGGATTTTGATACTGTTACAGACTGTGCTAAATTTAGTTATGACACTCCTCAATGGAGCATGCAAAAGCCTGTTTTTACTAATTGTAAGCCTTAACTAACTCTGCAAAAACAGAAATTAATAAAAAACATATCTATACATTATTGCCCTATAGGGATTACAGAAAAAGAGTGTAATGTATGGTCTTCAATCATCAAGTCAAACTCAAGGGGATTACAGCAAACAGCACAGTCTTCAATAAAATTTTGATGATTAACAGAGGGATCAATCATTTTTAATTGATGTTCCCAACAATGTGGACAGTCAAAATAATGTTCGATCATATCAATATTATAGTTTGCTTTTCAGTTTAGATACTCCTATTGAAATAGTTTAAGTAAAAATACCACATATTTAATAATGTAGCAATTCCTTTTTTTTATTTTAATAATGAGTAATATTTAATATATTTATAAAAATTAAATACGATGAACGCATTATCAGAAAAAATTATTACAGAAAAAATAAAAGATTTTCAAGATTGGACCTATCATGAAAATGCAATTCATACCTCCTTAGAATTTAAGGATTTTAAAGATGCCTTTTCGGTGATGACACGCATTGCTTTTGAAGCAGAAAAATTAAGTCATCACCCGGATTGGAGCAATGTATATAATACTTTAAATATTAGTCTTTCAACCCATGATGCTGAGGGTGTAACGGATAAAGATTTTGAATTGGCTAAAATGATTGATGAATTAGTGAGTTAATTTAAAATACAACGCACCGGTTATTGTCTGTTCCGATTGTATATTGAAATGACTTTTAGTACCCTTCTGGACAATCCCAAAACTCATAAAATCATTTAAATCATTAATTTTAATCCTAAACCAATACACTTTTCTTAAATGGACACTCAAGAAGAAGAAAAAATATTTTATAAAAAATAAAACTTAGTAGTATGTGGGGAGCAAATAAATGGACTGACGGTATGTTTAAAAAATATTGGTGGCTTATTGTTATCTTAATAATTATTTATATACTTTTTAGAGTAATGAACCCTTAATAGGATTATCTAATTGTAGATAAGAAACGTCACTAAACTTATCTATACTTAGGATAGAAATTTTCTTTTCCTTCATGTACTTATAATCTAACTATTATCAATAAGTTAAAAGCAAAAAAAGAGCAACCATTTCTGATTGCTCTTATAGTAGTGAGATCAATACTTAAACTCGAATCTCTATCTTATAAATACGTTTCATTATTCTATCGTTTCTGTTTCTATTACTTCCACGGGAGCTGGTACCAAAGAATTCATCATACCTCCCAAGTCAAACCAATCTCCACCATTTATAATTTTACCATCTTTAAATTCAAAAGAATGGTAGCTGGTTAAACTTAATTCTTGTCCAGTTTCTGCAGAAACAGAGGTCCATGTTCCATAAACACGGGTGCTGCCATCGGGAACACCGGTTTCGGTATCTACACCAGGCAACCAATAATCTGCGGTAAATACCATATTATCAAATCCCGCTTGATATCCAAGAATAGCAGCTTTTACTTCTTCTATGCCACCGATTCCCATTCCATAACCAGGCATGTGCCATGTTAAGTCATCGTGCAGATAAGTAAACATTTCTTCTGCATTTTCAGTTTCATGTAGTTTAAAATATGCCTTTGCAGCTTCCGTGTTTTTTTCAAATTCGGCATGTTTTCCATTTGAACAAGCTACTGCCATAACACCTGCAATTAAAAGGATTGATAATTTTTTCATAATTAATTGTTTTAGATTAATAGTCACTAAATGTAATAAATTACATTGAACCAAACAAATATGAATTTCAGATATCAATAAGATTTCTTATTATAATCCTAAGTATGACTTTATAAAAGGGCTTAAAGTACGCTGAGTTAAAAGAAACTGATTTGTATAATTAGGTCTTATTTAGGTTTTAACATACAGGAGTGCTTTTGTTATTTGTTACCGTCACTTGAATTGGAGACTATTGGCAGCCTTATCTGTGAGGTATAATTTGAAGAATGATGTATCTTATTATGAGCGATTACACTTTCTATTTCATCATAGTTGTTACCTCCTGTATTCAAATTACGAGCAAAACGAGGAAAATTACTACTTGATATTTCAATGCGTATGCGATGTCCTTTTTTAAAAAAATTACTGGTTGACATGGGGGTCAAATCTAATTGATAGACCTTGCCGTTCTCCATAAATACTTCTTTGTCATAACCTTCCCGATACCTTACACGCTGTATGGTTTCATCCAAATTATATGCTGTTCCATCAGGATATACATCGATGAGTTTGATGGTAAAATCAGTGTCTTTTGCATCAGAAGATACATACAGTTTAGCTTCAATAAAACCTGAAACTTCTATGCCTTCTTCTAAAATATCGGTGCTGTAAATCAAAATATCATTTCTCGTTTCCATTTGTTGTTGATCGAATGCACCTCCTTTAATTGCATTTCCTGTACAGCATACATTACCACCATAAGAAGGCACTGGTTTCATTGGATCATAAGTAAAACTATCTGGACTATCAAAATTTGCTTTTGATGTTGATAATTTTCCGTCCCCAAAAAAGCTATTGGCTTGCCCATTACTTTTTAAATAATAGCTCGTTAATTTAGCGTTTTCTGGAGGCCAAGTTTCTGACGCTTGCCACTTATTGCTTCCCATTGTATAATATTGCACTCTTGGTATTTTCGCTTTAAAATCATTTTGTACTCCTTTTAGCCAAAAGTCAAACCATAGATAAATTTGTTCTTCATAGTTAAGTCTTGCATCTCCAACATTTCGTTCTCCGACAATAGTATTTTCAGTTGCTCGTTTATAGCGACAATGTAAAGTTGGTGCTATCACTAAGTATTGATTATCGCTGATTGATTTGTTTTTAGCATTATTTCTAACGTGATTAAATAAGGCTAAATTTGGACTTATAGACACATCGTACCAAGAAGCGAACCAAAAACTTGGAACAGCAATTTCCATATCATCATGGTAAATCCCTCCATTAAACCAAGCTTCATCATTTGGTTTTCGGCGTATCATTTTATCAAAAACTTCATTTTTACCATTTATGTTTTTTAGAATATCCTGAATGGGTAAATGATTTAAAGCTGCTGCCATATCTACTAGTGGATTTTCGGGTGCTAAATCGTAAAACCTGGAAATTCTAATTAAATCTTCCTGACTAGCTCCAGCTGGAATTCGGGGTTTAAACTTATCATGTTCTACACTATATAACCAAGAAAAGAATAACATTTGTTCTACACCGCCACGATACCAATTTCCCTGTTCGTTGATTTCACCAACCCGTCCAACACCAGCGCCATAACCTTGAGCCACCATTGCTGCATGAGAAGGATGGTCTAAAGCGGCAACTGCCATTTGCCATTCGGCAGTAGAAGAACAACCCACAGTACCTATTTTACCATTGGACCAAGATTGATTTTTCATCCAGGTAAATGCATCATAGCCATCGGTTAATGGAACTCCTAAAATATCCCATTCTCCTTCTGAAAAATAACGTCCACGTTCATTTTGAACTACATAAGCATAACCTCTTTTAACTGCTTCTAACGCCTTTTTAGCTGTTCTTGTTTTTTGTTTTCCATCTCCCCAGGAATTGAAATTATAAGGAGTTCGTGAAAAAATAATAGGCACTTTTTTATCCGTTTTAGGACGATAAATATCAGTAGCTAAACGAATACCATCTCGCATTGGTATCATTATTTTTTGATCTATAATAGCAATTTCTTCAAGTTCTTGAAAAACTTTTTCTTGTGCATGAAGATCAAAATTATCTATAAAGAAACAAGCAAGTACCAACGAAATTAAAATAGTGTGTTTTTTCATTTTATTAATCTTTTTTTTGATGTGCTATAACATTTAGATAAAAACACAAGTGTGTTTATAGTTGATATAGATAGCTGCAAAGCTAATAAATTTTTAAGGAGCCTTTTGGACATGGTGTAAATACAACACAGAAAGTTTAAATTGACGCACATCGACTAAAATCATGTATTAAAAGATGCTATGCTTGTATTTATTTACTCTTTGAGCTTCTTACATTCCATTTTTCATCTTCTATCTGTATGAATCTGAAAAAAATCGCAACGTGTTTTTAGATTTTATATAAACATTCAATCTGCTCGATAATTTAGAGAAACCGCAATTTACTATAGAATATTATTTACCTTTTCGTTATGTAAAACCATAGTGGTTTGGGTGCTTTGTATATAATCTAAGGTAGATAATCGATCGAGAATAAAAACTCTTAACTCATCAGAATCCTTTACTGCTACATGCAAAATAAAATCATTGTCACCTGCCATGTGAAATAATTGAAGAACACCTGGCAACTGAGAAGCTTTTTTTATAAAATCTCCAATTACCGAACGATGTTGCTTGTTCAGCTTAATGGCTAACATTACCTCAATATTAAGGCCCAGTTTTTTTTGATCAATATGAACAGAAGTCCCTTTAAAATATCCCTTCTGGGTTAGTTTTTTAATTCGATCGTGTGTGCTAGATTGTGCAATTTCAATTTTTGCAGCAATCTCTTTGTTTGAAAGCCGTGCATTATTCAGTAATAGACTTAAAATCTGAATATCTTTCGAGTCCAATTCTTTTTTCATAGTAATATCGAATATATTTAGGTTTAATTAAAGTATGGACAAATATTATTGTGCATATATGTCTTTTTTCAGATATTTGTTCAAATATAGTTAAATATATGGAATTAAATACAAGTATCTTATAATCAATCTTGTTCCAAATACAGATGAATGAAATAAAAATATTTTCTCCCGCAACGGTTGCCAATGTAGCCTGTGGATATGATGTACTAGGTTTTTGCTTAGATGCAGTAGGAGATGAGATGCTTATTAGAAAAGTCAATAAAAAAGGCATTCGAATTACTAAAATTGAAGGATTCGATCTCCCTTTTAAAACTGAATTAAATGTTGCTGGAGTTTCTGCTCTAGCGATGTATGAAACGCTTCAACCAGATTGTGGTTTCGAAATTGAAATCTATAAAAATATAAAACCTGGAAGTGGTATTGGTAGTAGTGCAGCGAGTGCTGTTGGAAGTGTTTTTGGAATGAATGCGCTTTTAGGAAGCCCTTATAATAAAACCGAACTCACCCAATTTGCTATGAAAGGGGAAGCCTTGGCTAGTAAATGTGAACATGCAGATAATTTAGCACCTGCTTTGTTTGGAGGTTTTACCCTAGTAAAAAGCCTATCGCCTTTAGAAATTTTAGAAATTCCATCTCCAGATAAATTATATACAACCATTATTCACCCACAAATAGAGGTTAAAACAGCAGATTCTAGAGCCATTCTTCCAAAAGAAGTAAAGCTTCAAGAAGCGATTGTTCAATGGGCAAACTTTGGAAGTTTGATCCATAGTTTACATACTAACAATTACCAATTAATGAAAAGATCCTTGCATGATGCCATTATAGAACCTCACAGAAGTAAGTTAATTCCGTTTTACAAGGAAGTTAAACAAGCAGCGCTAAATGCAGGAGCTTTGGGTACTAATATTTCTGGTTCGGGGCCTTCTATTTTTTCTTTATGTAAAGGAATTGAAACTGCAACCTTGGTAAGCGATGCTATAAAAAAAGTATATTTAAGCACAGGGATTAAATTTGATATTCACATCTCAAAAATTAATATTGAAGGGATTAAAGTGCTATGAGGTAAACCGGAAACATTCCCAATCGAACGCTAGAAAAACAAACAAACAATGAAATACTACAGTTTAAATAAAAAAGCAGCTAATGTATCTTTTAAAGATGCTGTTATTAAAGGATTGGCTCCAGATAAAGGATTGTATTTTCCCGAACAAATTACCCCCTTATCAAAAGCATTTTTTGAGAACATTGATAGGCTATCTCATTCTGAAATTGCCTTCGAAGCCATCAAGCAATTTGTATCTCCAGAAATTCCAACAGATGTTTTAAAAACCATTATAGAAGAAACACTTTCTTTTGATTTCCCCGTCGTGGAATTCAATAAAAATATTTCAACTTTAGAACTATTTCACGGACCAACGATGGCATTTAAAGATGTTGGTGCTCGTTTTATGGCACGTTGTTTAGGCTATTTTAATAAAAATAATAACAATGAAGTGACCGTCCTAGTAGCTACCTCTGGCGATACAGGTGCAGCTGTAGCAAATGGGTTTTTAGGGGTCAAAAATGTAAAAGTAGTAATACTATACCCGAGTGGTAAAGTGAGTGCCATTCAAGAAAAACAATTAACGACCCATGGGCAAAACATCAGCGCTCTAGAAGTTAAGGGTACCTTTGATGATTGTCAAGCCATGGTTAAAACTGCTTTTTTAGATAAAAAACTTACCGATATGATGCAGTTAACTTCTGCAAATTCTATCAATGTTGCACGTTGGTTGCCACAATTGTTTTATTTTATGTTTGCATACAGAAGATTACATAAAAAGCATAAAGACCTTGTTTTTTCTGTGCCAAGTGGAAATTTTGGAAATGTCTGTGCAGGAATTATGGCACAACAGTTAGGTTTGCCTATTAAACATTTTATAGCATCAAATAATGACAACAATGTCGTAACAAAATATTTAAGGACAGCGCTATACAAACCGGAGCCATCTGTGCAAACCATAAGTAATGCGATGGATGTAGGGGATCCAAGTAACTTTATTCGCATTCAAGAACTATATAAAAATAATTTTGAGACCCTAAAAGAAAACCTCTCGTCGTTTAGTTTTTCCAATAAGGAAACCAAGGCAGCGATGTTAGAAATTTATAACCGTTATAATTATGTTGCTGATCCACATGGGGCAGTTGGTTATTTGGGATGTAAAGCTTATTTAGAAAAGAATCCAACTGCTTATTGTGTGTTTTTTGAAACTGCACATCCCACTAAATTTTTAGACATTGTAGAAGCGGTGGTCAAAAAGGAACAAGTCCTACCACCACAAATTAAATCGGTAATGGGAAAAATTAAAGAAGCAATCACAATAGTTACCTACGAGGATTTAAAACATTATTTATTAAATTCTTAGTTGAGTTTGATACATTAGTAAACGAACCGCATTTATCTATTAAAATTTTTAATTGGTAACAAGTATGTTTTTATTAAATTTTCTAAAATATTTAATTATTTAGATACTATATAATTAGTAATTCCTTTATCACTTTAAGAAAATACTTAAAAGTACGTTTGTTTCTAATACTATTTTTTTTATAGTTATAAAGCCCATTTATCTTAAAAAATATATGGAGTTGAGGTATAAATGTATGTAAATTTATTTTCTATAAAATTACATCTATCTGCAAATAAATTAAGATTGTATATTTGTATTAGGAAAATAAAAATTGAAAATGAAAAAATACTTTTCTAAAACCCAAATATTGATAGCAATTATTGTTCTTCTTATAATTAACTTGTTTATTATATTTTAATTTATGAAAAACTATTCTGACTTTATAAAAGAAAGACTAATTAAATTCTACAAGTGTGAACTTAAAGCTTGTTAAATTTGTCAGTCTTTATTGTGATTTTTCTAAGTTAATAAGGTAAGCTAAATTTCGAACAATTTTGTTGTGTTTTTTTACAAATGGATTGGATTCATCCCAAACATATCCGGCGAGCACAGCACATATTTGCTTTTTAATTTCCGTGTTCTGTGGTCTGTGAAAAAATAAGGTTTGTAAATTCCCTGTATACCATTCTTTAACGTAAGTAGAAAAAACATTAACCCCTTTTTTGATATAATTAGAGTAGTCTTCTTCCCAGTTTACAGTTTCATTATTTAGTTCTTTGGTTATTAGTTTTGCTGCTAATATTCCTGATTCTGTGGCAAAAGTTACACCAGAAGAAAAGACTGGATCCAAAAACTCTGCACTATTTCCTGTTAAAGCATAGCCTTTACCATAGAGCTGTTTTACCGACTTTGAGAAATTTTTTATACTTACTGGTTCAAATGTATAATCTAAGTCTTTAAAACGTTCATAATAATAAGTTGAAAGCTTCATCATCTCAGTTAATCTTTTTGTGGAATTTCCTTTAAAAGATTCCATGTAATCTGTCGCACCAACATAACCAATACTTGTTATTCCGTTAGAGAAAGGAATTACCCATAACCAAGTATCTTTATCTATCACATCAAAAGTAATAAGTGTGCCTTCTTTTCCTTTCGGTCGTTTAATATCTTTTACATGGGTAAAAATTGAAGAATGCTCAGGTATAGCTGATGGAGCATCCAGATCTAATAATCTTGGTAAAACACGACCAAAACCACTAGAATCAATAATGAATTTAGCTTCAATAGTCTTAGTTTTTTGTTCTTTATTCTTTATTGTTGTTACTGAAGTTCCATCTTCACTAAAAACCACATCAACTACTTCTTCTTCAAAAGTAATATCTACACCGTTTTTTATGAGTTCGTCGGTAAGTGTTTTATCAAAATCGGCCCTAGGAACTTGCCAAGTCCAATCCCATCCTTTCGTGTGTTTTTCACTGAAATCGAAATTACAAACTACATCTTCTTTTAAAAAACGAGCTCCATTTTTAATCTCAAATTCTTGTTTTTTTAAACACTCTAAAAGTCCTACTTCATCAAAATGATCCATGCACCTTGGAAGTAAGCTTTCTCCTATAGCAAATCGCGGGAATTTGTTTTTTTCAACAACCTTAATTTTTAATCCATTCTTATGCAAATAAGAAGCAGCAACACAACCTGATGGTCCTGCACCAATAATTAAAACATCAACATTTGTATTACTCATTATTTTAATAGTAAAGTTTAATTTATTATTTTAAATTCGTAAACGATAATAGCAACAATGCTTTGAAAAAAATAATTCAATAAATATATTGAAAAAATATAGATGGTAAAACTTTTAGGCGAATTAAGGATCGAAGAATTTTATAAAATAATATTCGAATCTCACTCTATTGAAATGGATAGCACTGTTTTAGAGATAGTTGAGAGGAGTTTTGTTTTTTTAAAAGAATTTTCGAAAAATAAAGTTATTTATGGTGTCAACACCGGTTTTGGTCCGATGGCTCAGTATAAAATTAAAAACTCTGAAAGAATACAATTACAATATAATTTAATAAGAAGCCATGCTTCAGGTACAGGGAATATAATTCCTGATATGTATGTTAAAGCAGCTATGTTAGCTAGACTTAATACATTGTCTTTAGGAAATTCTGGTGTTCACAAATATGTCATTGAACTAATGACAATGCTAATTAATAAAAATATAATTCCTTTAATTCACGAGCATGGAGGTGTTGGTGCTAGTGGAGATTTAGTTCAATTGGCACATTTAGCTTTGGTGTTAATTGGTGAAGGTGAAGTGTTTTACAAAGGAGAGCGTAAAGCCACAAAGGATGTTTTTAAAGATGAAGGTTTAGAGCCAATTCCTATTGAATTACGAGAAGGACTAGCTTTATTAAATGGTACTTCAGTAATGACAGGTATAGGCATTGTAAATACAATCTATACAAGAAGATTATTAGATTGGATGATTTCTTGTTCTGCCGTAATTAATGAAATTGTAAAAGCTTATGACGATCATTTATCTTATGAGTTAAATCAGTCGAAAAAGCATAAAGGACAACGCAAAATTGCAGAAGCGATGCGTGAGCATTTAAAAGATAGTTCTTTAACAAGAAAAAGAGAGGATCATTTGTACGAGAATAATAATAATAATAATAGCGATAATGTTTTGGTATTTAAAGATAAAGTACAAGAGTACTATTCATTGCGTTGTGTACCACAGATTTTAGGACCTGTTTTAGATACATTAAATGGTGTTGAAAGTGTTTTAATTAAAGAAGTAAATTCTGCAAATGACAACCCAATTGTAAATATAGAGAAGCAGCACGTATACCATGGTGGTAATTTCCATGGAGATTATGTTTCATTGGAAATGGATAAGCTAAAGATCGTAGTCACAAAAATGAGTATGTTAGCTGAAAGACAATTAAATTATCTTCTAAACCCAAGTCTTAATAATATATTACCTGCCTTTGTGAATCTTGGCAAAATAGGATTAAATTTTGGTATGCAAGGTGTGCAATTTACTGCAACGTCTACAACAGCTGAAAATCAAATGCTTTCAAACCCAATGTATGTTCATAGCATCCCTAATAATAATGATAATCAGGATGTAGTAAGTATGGGTACTAATGCTGCTTTGATTACCAAAAGGGTAATTGAAAATGCATTTGAAGTTGTAGCGATAGAAATGATAACAATTATTCAAGCAATCGAATATCTTAAAGTTCAAAATAAAGTATCTTCTAAAACAAAAAAGATGTACAATGAAATAAGGCAAATAATTCCTATATTTACAGAAGACGTTGTTATGTATCCATATGTAAACAAGGTAAAAGATTTTATTATAAACAATAAAAACTAGTAATATAATGTTCACTAAATATTTTTTCAACTCTTACCCAAGAACTGGCTTTAGTGAGGGAAAACGACATGTTTGGTTATATAAATACTGTTGGTGAATATGTTATCGAACCACAATTTAAATTAGCAAAGAATTTTTCTGGAAGCTTCACAGCAGTGCTTCAAGGAGATAAATGGGGATTTATAAATACCAAAGGAGAAGTGTTAGGTGGTAAATGGTTTCAAAATACAGAACTATTTGTAAACACAAAACTGTAGAATTTGTAAAAAAAATAGATGAAGGGAAGTATAGAAAATAAAACTAAACATGCTTTAGTTACAGGTGGTTCAAGAGGAATAGGTAAAGCTGTCTGTATTCAATTAGCCAAAGATACAGAATATCACATTTTAATAAATTACAACAGCAATAAATTAGAGGCTTTAAATACCTTAAAAGAAGTAAATAGAGTTGGAGGTATTGGAGAAATACTACAATTTAATGTTGTAAATGTAGACGAAGTAAAGAAGGTATTAGATGCTTGGAACGAAAGAAATAAAGATGCTATTATAGAAGTACTCGTAAATAATGCAGGTATTACAAAAGATGGCTTGTTTATGTGGATGCCTCAAAATGATTGGCAAGATGTTATTAACACATCTCTTAATGGATTTTTTAATGTGACCAATCATTTAATTCAAAAATTACTAGTAAATCGATATGGAAGAATTATTAATATGGTATCGGTTTCTGGATTAAAAGGTACGCCAGGTCAAACTAATTATTCAGCAGCAAAAGGTGCTGTTATAGCTGCTACTAAAGCATTAGCTCAAGAAGTAGCAAAAAGGAATATTACTGTAAACGCTGTAGCTCCTGGTTTTATAAAAACAGACATGACAAGTGAACTTGATGAAAAAGAACTAAAGAAAATGATTCCTGTAAATCGATTCGGTACGGCCGAAGAAGTTGCACATGTTGTTTCTTTTCTAGCTTCAAATAAAGCATCTTATATCACTGGCGAGATTATAAATATTAATGGAGGAATTTATTCATAATTTAAATTTGAAGAATGGGAAGAGTAGTGATTACCGGAATGGGAATTTATTCTTGTATTGGTAAAAATTTAGATGAAGTTAAGGAATCTTTATACGAAGGTAAGTCTGGGATTGTGATTGATAAAGACAGAGTTCCTTTCGGATATAGTTCTCCATTAACAGGTATGGTTGATGAACCAAATTTAAAAAAACAACTTTCTAGAAGACAACGTTTAAGTTTGAGTGAAGAAGGTTGCTATGCATATGTTGCTACTATTGAAGCTTTAGAAAATGCTGGAATTACACAAGATTATCTTGATATAAATGAAGTAGGAATACTTTATGGCAATGATAGTACTGCAAAAGCAGTTATAAATTCTATAGATAAAATTAGAGTAAAAAAAGATACTTCTTTGGTTGGTTCAGGTGCTATATTTCAGGCCATGAATTCTACTGTAACCATGAATCTTTCTACAATATTTAAGCTTAAAGGTGTTAACTTCACAATAAGTGCAGCTTGTGCTAGTGGTTCACATTCTATTGGCATGGCTTATCAACTTATAAAAAGCGGATTACAAGAATGTGTTATTTGTGGTGGAGCTCAAGAAATAAATAAGTTTGCAATGGGTAGTTTTGATGGTTTAGGTGTATTTGCTATGAATACTGATGATCCAGCAAAAGCCTCACGACCATTTGATAAAAACAGAGATGGTTTAGTGCCTAGTGGTGGTGCAGCAACTTTAGTTGTTGAGAGTTATGAGTCTGCAGTAAAAAGAGGAGCTCCTATCTTAGCAGAAATAATAGGCTATGGTTTTTCTTCTAATGGAGATCATATATCTACTCCAAATGTTGATGGTCCTTCAAGAGCTATGTTAAAGGCAATTAAACAAGCAAATATAGATAGTAGTGCAATTGATTACGTAAATGCTCATGCAACTTCAACTCCTATAGGTGACACAAATGAAGCTAAAGCTATTTTTAATGTGTTTGGTAAAAATGGACCTTATGTGAGTTCTACAAAATCAATGACAGGTCATGAATGTTGGATGGCAGGAGCAAGTGAAGTTGTATATTCTGTACTAATGATGCAAAACAATTTTATTGCTCCAAATATAAATTTAGAGGAACCTGATGAAGATGCTTCTAAATTAAATTTAGTAAGTAAAACGTTAGATAAAAAAATTGATGTATTTTTATCTAATTCTTTTGGATTTGGTGGTACAAATTCAGCATTAATAATAAAAAAAATACAATAGAAAGATGAATAAAGAAGTTATTATTGAAAAAATAAACAACTTTCTTATAGATGAATTTGAAGTTGAATCTGAAGATATTTCTCCAGAAGCAAACTTGAAAGAAACTTTAGATCTTGATAGTTTAGATTTTGTAGACCTTGTAGTCTCTGTTGAATCAAATTTTGGTGTTAAATTAGAGGGTGAAGATTTTTTAAATGTCGTATTGCTTGAAGACTTCTATAATCTTATTGAAAATAAACTTCTATAATCTTACTTAAATATTTATGGATGTTGATTGGAAAGGGAAGTCAAGAGGTAATGTTCTAGGATATAAAATATTCATATTTTGTATTAAAAAACTAGGATTAACTTCAGCATATTTTGTTCTATATTTTGTTGCTGCTTATTTTTGTTTTTTTGCTAAAGACAGCACAGAATCATCTTACTATTACTTTCGAAAACGACTCGGCTATTCAAGATTTAAAAGCATAACAAGCGTTTATCTAAGTTATTTTGTTTTTGGACAAACAATTATAGATAAAATTGCAATTTCTTCCGGTCTTAAATCTAAATTCACATATGATTTTGACGGTATTCATCGTATTAAAGAAGTATTGAAGGAAAAAAAAGGTGGTATTCTTATTAGTGGTCATTTAGGTAATTTTGAAATTGCCCAACATTTTTTTGGAGAATTAGAAGAGAAAGATTGTATTAGTTTATTAAGGTACAACGTTGAACACACTGCTATTAAGAATTATCTCGATACAGTAATGAAAAAATCTAACATAAAAATTATTTTCATTAAAGATGATTTTTCTCATATATTTGAAATCAATGCAGCATTGGCTAGAAACGAAATTGTTTGTATAACAGGAGATAGATATATTAAAGATTCAAAATATTTAACTCAAGAATTATTAGGCAAAGAAGCTAAGTTTCCTGCTGGACCATTTCTTCTCGCTTCTAGATTAAAAGTCCCTGTATTATTCGTTTATGTAATGAAAGAATCCAGAAAACACTACCATTTATATGCAAGAAGCTCAAAAGTAAAATATAGAGATGCAAATGCATTACTAAATAATTATACAAAAAGTTTAGAATGGATACTTAAAAAGCACCCATTACAATGGTTTAATTATTTTGATTTTTGGAACGTAAATAAAGAGTAAAATGAAGAACATTCTAGAAATACAATATTCCCAGTCTGACCAGTTAACTGAACTCACGAAAAATATAGCCAAACCCCTTACTAATTACAAAGACTTAAATGTTGTTTATCATCAAATCAAAATGGAAACAGGCCATGCCTATCCATGGTTTTTTTTCATATTCATATACCCACTTAACCGTTAGTTAATAAAATGTTATTAGATAAACCTATTTCGAATATTGAAAATTTAATACCACAAAAGGCACCTTTTGTAATGGTAGATACATTACTAGGTTTTTCATGTGAAAATATTATTTCCTCTTTTAAAATTATAGAAACCAATATTTTCTATAAAAATCAGACACTATCTGAAGTAGGATTAATAGAAAATATGGCTCAAACGGTGGCACTCCATACTGGATATGATTATTTTTTAAAAGGAGAACCAACTCCAATGGGATATATAGGCTCAATTAAAGAAATCCAGATTTTAATGCTTCCTCAATTAGATGAGGTCATAATTACAGAAGTACGTATTTTACAAGAATTTATGGGAGTAACTTTAGTAGAAATAACTATCTCTAATACTAAAAAAAAGAAAATTGCCTCATGTACAATGAAAACTGTTATGGCTACTTAATGATTGATTTAGATAAAATAGATATATATGATTTTTTAACACATCGTCTGTCGTTTTTATTTTTAGATAAAATTATAACTCTAAATAATAAAGAGGTATTAGCTTCAATTTTATTTAAAGAAGATAAACTCTTTGTTGATAACAATTGTTTTAATAAAATAGGCTTATTTGAAAATACAACACAAACATGTTCGTTAATTGTAAGTAAAAGTTATTTTGACAATAATAATATAAAAAGAGAAGGTGCTAAATTAATAGGTTTTATAAGTGCTATTAAAAAAAAATAACATTTTATGTCCTAAGGTTGGAAGTTCCATAATATCAAATGCTAAATTAATATCAAAATTTGATACTGAGAGTGACGTCTTCGGACGCTATAGTATTTGCTTATTTCCTGCTATAGGTTTATCAACCTTAAATATTTCTGAAAAATCATCACATTAATTACCATTGTTTATTATGAAAAGGAAAATACAGTCTAAAATAAAAAAAGAGATTAGTTTCATTAGTAAAGTAAGAGTTCGGTTTGTGGAAACAGATCCTTTAGGTATAGTTTGGCACGGAATTTATATTCAATACTTCGAAGATGGAAGAGAAGCTTTTGGGAGACATCATTCCATTTCATATTTACATCAAAAAGAATTTGGTTATGCAACTCCAATCATAAAATCAATGAGTGAGCATAAACTCCCTTTACGTTATGGAGATGTCGCAACTATAAAGACAACATATTTTGACACTCGTGCTGCAAAAATGATCTTTAGATATGAAATTTTCAATCAAGACGAATTACTTGTTTGTACTGGTGAAACCGTTCAGGTTTTTATAGATCAAATAGGTCAAGGAAATTTATCTTTAGTAATTCCAGAGTTTTTTGAAAAATGGAAACAAAAAGTTGGACTCTCGGATGACTGAAGTTTACCTGTCATATAATAATATAGTTTCCTCACTAGGTTTTGATAGTGAAACTGTTGTGAGTAATATTCACAACGAAATTTCTGGTTTACAATTAATTGATGATAAAGAGATGTTCTTTAAGTCCTTTTGTTCATCAATTATAAACCAAAAGGAATTAAATAATAGTTTTACTTCTATAGCAGTTGAAGGCAATTTTACGAGATTAGAGATGATGATGATAACCTCTTTAAATAGAGTTATTCAAGACACTAAAATTCCTTTAACAAAAAATGTTGGTTTAATTATTTCAACTACAAAAGGGAATATTGATATTTTGGATAAAAATAGTAAATTTTTGGAAGAAAGAGCCTATTTAGGTTCTTTAGGAAAAGTTATAAAAGATTTTTTTAAATTTAAAAATGATGCTATTGTAGTTTCTAATGCTTGTGTTTCAGGAGTATTGGCTGTAACTATTGCTAAACGATATATCACGCAAGGCATTTATGATAATGTGTTTGTTGTTAGTGGAGATATAGTGACTGAATTTATTTTATCTGGATTCAATTCTTTTCAAGCATTAAGTAGTGAGCCTTGCAAACCTTACTCTAAGAATCGTACTGGAATTAATATTGGAGAAGTAGCTGCAAGTGTTTTGGTTACTAAAAATGACACAAATTTAGCAAAAGAGGCCGTCGCTATTTTAGGAGATGGATCTTGTAATGATGCAAACCATATTTCTGGACCTTCACGAACTGGAGAAGGCTTAGTTAGAAGTGTGAAATTAGCACAAAAAGAAGCCAATATTTCTTTTGATAATATTGATTATATTTCAGCTCATGGAACTGGAACACCGTTTAATGATGAAATGGAAGCTATTGCAATTAATAGATTGGGCTTACAAAATGTTCCTATAAATAGCTTGAAAGGTTATTTCGGTCATACCCTAGGGGCTTCTGGTCTTTTAGAAACCATTGTTGGAATGCATTCGCTTTATAACAACACTTTATATTCTTCTCTCGGTTTTGAAGAAATAGGAGTTTCACAACCAATAAATGTAATTACAAAAACAATTACAAAAAAATTGAATATTTTTCTTAAAACAGCCTCTGGTTTTGGAGGTAGTAATATGGCCGTAATATTTAAAAAAATAAACATGACATCAAAATAAATTATGAATTCTAATTACTATATAAGCTCCTTTTGTTCTATTAAAAACAATACGATTTCCTTAAATGGATCTATGGTTTATAGTAATGAAAACATGGAGTTTTTAGAATTTATAAAAGCTGCATATAAATCTTTAGATACAAATTATCCTAAGTTTTTTAAAATGGATGGCTTAAGTAAATTAGCTATCTTAGCAGCCCATGTTTTATTTAAAAATGAGAATATAAATCAAGATAAAGATAATGATATTGCTGTTGTATTTTCAAACAAATCATCAAGTATAGATACAGATAGAAAGCATCAAAAGTCAATTGAAAACAAAGATGACTATTATCCTAGTCCAGCTATTTTTGTCTATACATTACCAAATATTTGTATTGGAGAAATTAGTATAAAGTATAAACTGTTTTCTGAAAATAGTTTTTTTATCTTTGAAAACTTTAGTGCGCAACACTTGCTGGATTATGCAAATAGTTTGTTGTCAGCAGGTAAAACTGAAAAAGTGCTTTGTGGTTGGGTTGAATTAGACGGGAACCAATATGAAGCTTATTTGTATTTGGTAACAAAAATTGGAACAATATTACATAGTAAAGAAAATATAATAAAATTTTATAATACTTAACATGGAGACTTTAAAACAAGAGCTAAAAGAAAATATTATAGAGCAACTAAACCTTGAAGATATAGCAATAGAAGATATTAATGACGATGATATATTATTTGGAGATGGCTTAGGTTTAGACTCAATTGATGGCTTAGAATTAATTGTAATGCTAGATAAAAATTATGGTATTAAATTAACAGATCCAAAAAAAGGCCGCGCTATTTTTGAGTCAATTAAAGTGATGGCAAAGTATATTTCTGAGAATAGAACAAAGTAAACTCTTCTATGCTCAATAGTTTGTAAAAGATAAAATATGAGTAGAGGCGTTGCTATAACTGGAATGGGAATTATTTCTGCTATTGGAAACAATGTAGAAGAAAATTATGAATCGCTTTTAGAAGGTAAAACCGGAATCTCAAGAGTTTCAAAAATTAAAACTATCCATAGAGATGATATTATGGTTGGTGAAATTTCCTTTACTAATCAAGAATTAGAACATCAACTTGGTCTTAGCTCAGATAATAATTATTCTCGAGCAGCTTTATTAGGCTCAATAGCGGCAAAACAAGCAATCGTAAACGCTGGAATTTCAAATATAAATAAATATAAGACTGGATTAATTTCTTCAAATAGTGTTGGTGGAATGGATATGACTGAAGCACATTTTTATGATTATTTTAAAAATGAGGCCATCCAAAAATATATAAATGGTCATCATTCTGGAGATTCTTCTCAGAAGATCGCTGAGCAACTGGGATTAGAAAAAAGTTTTGTAACCACAATCAGTACAGCCTGTTCTTCTTCAGCAAATGCCATAATGCTTGGCGCAAGATTAATTAAATCAGGACAACTAGATAGAGTTATTGTAGGAGGAGTAGACTGCTTAACAAAATTTACAATCAATGGATTTAAATCCTTAATGATTTTATCAGATACTTTTAATTCTCCATTTGATGAGGATAGAAAGGGTTTGAATCTGGGAGAAGCCGCGGCTTTTTTAGTATTAGAGTCAGACAAAGTTTTGCAAGCTAAAAACAAACCTGTTTTGGGATATGTAAAAGGTTATGCCAATACCAACGATGCCTACCACCAAACAGCTTCTTCCGACAATGGAGATGGAGCGACTTTAGCGATGGAAAAGGCATTAAAAGTAGCACAATTATCGTCAAAAGATATTACCTATATAAATGCACATGGTACAGCAACTATTAATAATGATTTATCTGAAGGACGAGCTATTTTAAGAGTCTTTGGTAATGACGTACCACTATTTAGTTCAACAAAAACATATACTGGGCATACCCTCGCTGCTGCTGGAGCTATTGAAGCTGTGTATTCAATTTTAGCACTTCAAAATAATATAGTTTTTCCTAATTTGAATTTCAAAACACAAATGAAGGAATTTAACATAACTCCACAATTAGAACTTAAAGAAAAAGAGTTACAAACAGTGATGTCTAATTCTTTTGGTTTTGGTGGAAACTGTTCAACCGTTATTTTTTCAAAAAAACAATGAAAACTGTCTATATAAATAGTATTGGCTCCATTTCATCGCAAAAAACATTTGACAATTCAGAGTTTTTAGATGATATTATTTCATATGAAGACAATGTTATTTCCGTTGTAAATCCCTCCTATAGAGACTATATATCACCAGGAGATTCTAGACGAATGTCAAAAGGTATTAAAATGGGAATTGTAGCTTCTAAAATAGCTTTGAACGATGCAGGTTTAGAAACTGTAGACGCCATAATTATTGGTACTGGGATGGGATTACTTAAGGGTTTTGAAAAGTTTTTAAAAGCTCTATTAGATAATAACGAGCAATTTTTAACTCCAACATCATTTATACAATCTACCCATAATACTATTGGTGGGCAAATAGCGCTAGGCTTAAAATGTAAAGGCTACAATTTTACCTATGTACATGATAGTATTTCTTTTGAGTCTGCTATGTTAGATGCAAAATTAATGTTAGAAAACAATGAAGCCAATGTTGTATTAGTTGGTGGTGTTGATGAAATTGGAGATTATACTGCTGAGTTGCACAAACTCATCCATCATATAAAGACGGAAAAAGTGCATTCTACAAAGCTGTTAAAATCTCAAACTAAAGGTGTTGTTTATAGTGAAGGTGCAAATTTCTTCGTATTATCTAATGAAAGACAAAATACCAGTTATGCTTTAATTGAAGCCATTAAGACATACAATACTCTTGGAAATATAAATATAAATAAAGTTGTAAGTGAATTTTTGAAAGAAAATAATCTAGATATTGAAACGATAGATATTGTTGTTCTCGGAAACAACGGAGATATAACTCACGATTATTTTTATAATGATTTAAGTGCTGGGATTTTCAATAGTACACAACAAGTATATTACAAACATTTATGTGGTGAATTTAACACCGCATCATCATTTGGTGTTTGGTTAGCATCAAATATTTTAAAAACACAAAAACTGCCAGAAGCTATAAAATTGAATACTATTGAAGCTTCAAAGTATAAAACTATTTTACTTTACAATCAATATAGAGGAGAGAATCATAGCTTAACTTTACTTCATAAATGCTAAATTTTAAATCTGTAAATACAATTATAGTAATCGCTTTATTTGCTTTATTATTATTGAGTTGTGTTTACGAATTATCGTTATGCTTTATATTTCTAGTGCTAATTGTTTGGTTTTTAATCACACTTTCAGGTTCTTTTTTGATCAGATGGAATTACTATTTTAAATCGCTGCATTCTAATAAAACAATTAAAGAAAACCAAATCGCTATTACTTTTGATGATGGTCCACATCCGGAATTTACGCCTAAAGTTTTAGAGCTATTAAAAACTTACAATGCCAAAGCTACTTTTTTTTGTATTGGTAAACACATAAAAGCATATCCTAAGGTATTTAGTGATATTATAAAACAAGGTCATACCGTCGGTAATCATACGTATTCACATTCTAAAATTTTCGGTTTTTTAAAAACTGAAGATGTTATTGAAGAATTACTAAAAACAAACGACATTGTAAAAAAAACTAGCGGTTTGATGATGCAATTATACAGACCTGCTTTTGCTGTCACCAATCCAAGAATAAAAAAAGCACTAAAAGTAACCAAATTGCAATCCATAGGCTGGAGTGTTCGCTCTTTAGATACCACCCCTAGAACCTCTGAAATGATATTTAAGCGCACAATTAAAAACCTATCTAAAGGTGATGTTATTTTACTTCACGATACAAGTCTAAAATCAATTGTGGTATTTGAACAGTTATTGCTATTTTTACAAGAACAAAATATCGAGTCTGTTACCATAGATTCTTTATTTAACATAAAAGCGTATGCCTAAGTTATTTTATATACTATTTTTTATAGCTACTGCTGTAAATGCACAAACCAAAATGGGTAGTACAGAAGCTGCCAAATTAAAAGCTAAAGTAAAAGCGCACGCAGCCAGTGTAAAGACATTGTTAAGTGACTTTGCACAATATAAACACTTAGATTTTTTATCTAATGATATTGTGACCACTGGTAAATTGGCATTTAAATCTCCAAATACTGTGAAATGGGAATATACAACCCCCTTTAAATATGCAGTATTATTTAAAAATGAAACACTTTTTATTAATGACGAAGGAAAGAAAAGCAATGTAGATATTGGTTCTAACGAAATGTTTAAGCAATTGAACACGCTTATAATAAATAGTATAAAAGGCGATATGTTTAACGAAAATGAATTTGACATTTCTTATTTTAAAAAAGAAACAAACAGTGAAGTTTATTTTAGCGTAAAACACGAAAAAATTTCGAAATATATAAAGGTATTTCATATTATATTTAATAAAGAAGGTCATGTCGTAGAATTAAAAATGATAGAACCCTCTGAAGATTATACAAGAATTATATTTAGCAACCGAAGTATAAATATACCATTGTCAGATGCGATATTTACTCAGTAGTTTCTGTTTGCTTTTTATAGCTTGTGGTTCGTATTCTAAAAAGCATGATTTTCAAATTGTGAAATCGTTAAATAGTCGTATTCGTAATTCCTATTTTTCAGATGAAAGTAAAGATTATGTATACAAAGCAAATATTACTGTTTACGATAATGATTTTAGTGGTATTTTTATAGTAAAAAAAATAGGTGAAGCTAATCATCGGATAGTGTTCACAACAGAAATGGGAAATAAAGTTTTCGACTTCTCTTTTATTGATGATACTTTTAAGGTGAATAACATCATAGAGGACATGAATAAAGCACTTTTAATAAACATACTAAAGAAAGATTTTACAGTACTTGTTAAAGAAAAAACAACGGTTATTAAATCGTATTCATTACAAGATACGTTGGTTTATGAAACGGTAATATTGAACAAAAAATATTTTTATTTTAAAACACAACAACTAAACAAAATACTACGTGTAGCTAGTGGTAAAGAGAAAGTTACCTTTTTATTTTCAGAAATTAATGATACTATTGCACACCAAATTAACATTAGACACTCAAATATTAAGCTTAATATTAATTTAAAATTAATTAACTAAAATGGAAAACTTATTTTTATAATTGGCATTTATTATAATAAGTACAACTGCATACACACAAATAACAATTAGACCTGGTTGATGGCTAGCTTAAATTTTTCAAATTTAACAAATTCAGGTTTTGATGATATAGTATTAAACCAGTTATTTCAAATAGGAGTAACTTATAAATTCGATTTTTAATGAGTAATTCACTTGAAGGTTTATACACATTAGATGATTTAGCCGTTGCTGACACTAAAGCAACGGCTAAGATTACTATTAACAAAGACCATATTATTTTTAAAGGTCATTTCCCTGGTAACCCAGTAATGCCAGGTGTTTGTATGATACAAATTATTAAAGAAATCACGGAAAAAATTGTAAATAAAACCTTGTTTATGCAATCGGCGAGCAATATTAAATTTATGGCAATAATTAACCCATTTGTGACTCCAGAATTAGAATTACAACTTGAAATTATTGAAACAGAAGGAGTTTTTAAAGTTAAAAACGTTTCTAAGTTTGAAGAAACTGTGGCTTTAAAATCAACCACTAATTTTATAGAGAAATAATTAAACATCAAACAAATCATTTTAAAAATATTAATTATTCTAACTTAAGTAATCACATTAAAGACTATATTTTAAAGTCTAAAGCTTTTAGTGATGAAAAAAAAACAGTATTTTCGAAACACTAATATTTTAAGGTTTCTATGTAGTGAATAACCAGTCGATCAATGAAAAAATTTTAGATTTAAGCCTGTGTGTTATTATTCCAACATACAATAACGAGGGTACTTTAAAGCGCGTTATTGACGGTGTTTTAAAATATACACAACACATTATTTTAGTCAATGATGGCGCTACAGATTCAACTTCAAAAATACTTTCCAACTATTCACAACTTCAACAAATTCATGTTGAAAAAAATAAAGGAAAAGGCAATAGCTTACGCTTAGCGTTTAAGCATGCGGTAACTTTAAATTATCAGTATGCAATTACCATAGATTCTGATGGTCAGCATTTCCCAGATGACATTCCAGCTTTTGTTAATGAACTTGAGAAAAGTGAAGATAAAAATCTATTGCTAATTGGTGCAAGAAACATGAGACAAAAAGATGTACCTAAGAAAAGTAGTTTTGGTAATACATTTTCAAATTTTTGGTTTTTGGTAGAAACTGGTATTAAACTTCAAGATACACAATCTGGATTTCGATTATATCCTTTAAAAACAATCAAAAAAATTAAGTTTTACACGTCAAAATTCGAATTTGAAATCGAAGTTATTGTAAAATCAGCTTGGGCAGGAGTTACTTTAAAAAGCATACCTGTTCGCGTATTATACGATGAAACTGAACGCGTTTCTCACTTTAGACCATTTAAGGATTTTACACGCATAAGTATTTTAAATACTTGGTTTGTTATACTTGCCATTTTATATATTAAGCCAAGAGACTTTCTTAGAGGTTTTAAAAAAAAAGGATTTAAACAATTTATAAAAGAAGATTTACTAGGAACACAAAAACCTTCTAAGAAAGCTTTTTCTGTAGCTTTGGGTCTTTTTATTGGGATATCTCCTTTTTTAGGATTTCAAACGGTACTTGTTTTTTTTTTAGCTTATATTTTTAAATTAAATAAAGTAATTGCTTTTGTGTTTTCTAACATTAGCTTACCTCCTTTTATCCCTTTTGTTTTGTATGCTAGTGTAAAAATGGGAGAATATCTCTTAGGTGTAGAATTAAAATACACTATGGAAGATATGTTAGATAATTTTGAAATATTAATTCATCTCAAAGTTTATATTATTGGTAGTTTTTTATTAGCCATTTTAGTATCGGCTAGTTTTGGACTTTTAAGTTATTTTCTTTTTTTATTTTCAAACAAAAAAGTGGCACTCAATAATGGATAGATTTTTTTATAATATATATCAAATAATAGTTGCTAAAAAATTATTGGGTTTTGGTATTATGCTTGTCTTTTTTTTAGCCTTGCTGTTTGTAGCTTCAAAAATTGAATTTGAGGAGGATATTACTAAACTCATCCCATCAAATGATAAAACTTCCGAAATGCAAAAGGTTTTGGAAACTACCAATTTTGCAGATAAGATTATTGTAAATATCTCTCGTAAATCAGATGGCACAACAGATGATATTTCACAATATGCATCTCAAATTATTGATAGCATAAATAAGTCGTCTAGTGAATATGTTAAACAAATTCAAGGAAAAATTCAAGATGAGGATTTCCTTGAAACTCTAGATTTTGTTTATCAAAATTTACCACTTTTTTTAGACGATAGTGATTATAAGACTATCGCAAATAAAATTCAAAAAGATAGTATTGATATTATAATAAACAGTAATTACAAAACTTTAGTGTCAACTTCTGGATTTATCGCAAAAGAAACCATTTTAAAAGATCCATTGGGTTTATCCTTTATTGCTTTAAAAAAAATGCGTCAACTTAGCTTTGGAGATAATTTTATCTTAAATAATGGTTTTTTGATGAGTAAAGATAAAAACCATGTCTTATTATTTATAACTCCAAGTTTAGGTTCTAGTGAAACTTCAGATAATGCAAAATTTGTCCAAAATTTATATCACATAAATAATCAACTTAATAAAAGTTTTAAAAACAAAGCTCAAGGCGAATATTTTGGAGGTATTTTAATTGCAGTAGCAAATGCTAAGCAAATTAAACAAGACATTCAGCTTACAGTTGGTATTGCAATGAGTGTTCTACTAATTATTCTTATTGTTTTTTATAAAAAGTTAAGTATCCCTATCGTTTTATTAGTTCCAACAATATTTGGAGGCTTATTAGCAGTAGCCTTACTTTATATTATTCGTGTAAATATATCAGCAATTTCTTTAGGTATTGGTTCCGTATTATTAGGCGTTACATTAGATTATTCGCTTCATATTTTAACACATATGCGAAGTAATAATAATATTCAAGCGCTATATAAAGAGATTACAAAACCAATATTAATGAGTAGTTTAACCACTGCTTTAGCATTTTTGTGTTTACTATTTTTAAATTCACAAGCCTTACAGGATTTGGGAATTTTTGCTGCAATAAGTGTATTAGGAACTTCTGCTTTTGCCTTGATTTTTATTCCTCAAGTATATAAAGGTTCTGTTAATAAATCTAAAAAACAGACATTTATAGATAGGCTTGCTAGTTTTCAGTTTCATAAACAAAAGGGACTTATTATAGTTCTTGTTATCGCATTTGTTGTGAGTTTGTTCACTTATAATAAGGTTACGTTTAATGAGGATATTTCGAAATTAAATTATGAGCCACAGCATTTAAAAGATGCTCAGGTGCATTTAGATGTTTTAACAAATATGGCTTCAAAATCCGTGTACTTGACTGCTTATGGGAATTCTGAAAATGATGCACTTCAAGTAAATGATGCTATTTATAAAAAACTTGAAGAACTTAAGAATAACAATCAAATTATAGATTTTAGTTCTATTGGCACATTAATTCATTCGGAAATTAACCAAAAACAAAGTATTGAAAAATGGAATACGTTTTGGAATGATGAAACTATTGCCAACACTAAAAGTAATTTAATTGAAAGTGGTGCGAAATTAGGTTTTATCCCTACAACGTTTAATGTGTTTTATTCTCTTGTAAATTCCGATTTTGAAACACTTTCTATTGCAGATTATAATGCTTTAAAAACTATTTCAACCGATGATTATATTGCGACAAAAGATAATTTTACTACAGTAACTACTTTAGTTAAAGTAAAAGATGAAAACGCAGATGAATTAGTTAATATCTTTAATGATGTCAAACAAATATTAGTTATTGATAGACAACAAATGAATGAAACGTTTTTAGGTAATTTAAAAACTGATTTTAATCGTTTAGTGCTCTATTCTTTTGTGGTTGTTATATTACTTCTTTTGGTGTTTTACAGAAGCTTTTCTTTAATGTTAGTAACCAGTATTCCAATAATGTTAACTTGGTTATTAACCATCGGAATTATGGGATTGTTTCATATTGAATTCAATATTTTCAATATTATTATTTCTACGTTTATTTTTGGTTTGGGTATTGATTACAGTATTTTTATTACCAACGGTTTACTTCATGAATATAAAACAGGAGAAAAAGCTTTACAAACTTATAAAACATCCATTATTCTATCTGTTGTCACTACTGTTTTATGCGTTGGAGTTTTAATATTCGCCAAACATCCAGCATTATATACCATTTCTTTAGTGTCTCTAATCGGTATTTTATCTGCTGTCATTATTTCATTTACTCTTCAGCCTTTAGTATTTAAATTATTTATTGGTAGCAAAACTAAACGACCAATAACTTTAGGATTATTAGTATACTCTTTTCTATCATTTAGTTATTTTGGATTTGGAGGTCTTTTTATTTCCTTGATTAGTATAACCTTACTAAAGATTATTCCAGTGAGCAAAAAAATAAAAATGAAATGGTTTCATAAAGTCGTCTCATTATTTATGAAATCGGTATTATATACCAACCCTTATTTAATAAAGAGAGTTAAGAATGTTGGAAATCAAACTTTTGAAAATCCTGCCATAATAATTGCAAACCATATGTCGTTTTTAGACATTTTGGTAGTTGGTATGCTGCATCCAAAAATTGTGTTTTTGGTAAATGATTGGGTTTATAATTCGCCTGTTTTTGGTAAGGCAGTTCAAGTTGCTGGTTTCTATCCTGTTTCTAGTGGTATTGAAAAAGGTGTTTCTCATTTGGAAGAAAAAGTAAAACAAGGATACTCGTTAATGATTTTTCCTGAAGGGACAAGATCCCCAAACAATAAAATGAGACGTTTTCATAAAGGTGCATTTTATCTCATGGAACAATTGAATTTAGATATGATTCCGGTGCTTATTCATGGTAATTCTGAAGTTAACCCAAAAGGAAGTGCACTTATTAGAAACGGAAATATTACTGTAAAAATACTAGATAGTATTCCTATTATAGATAAAAATTATGGCGAGACCTATACGCAACGTACAAAAAGGATTAGTACATATTTTAAACGAGAATTTAGAGTGTTTCGGAAAGAAATGGAACACGACACCTACTTTCATAAAATGGTATTAGAGGAGTATATCTATAAAGGTGATGACTTATACCAAACAGTTAAGAAAGATCTTGACACTTATAAAGATATTTATAATACCATTTTATGGGAAATTGATACTAAAGCGGAAATTACTCATATATCAAAAGATTATGGGCAACTCGATTTTCTATTAGCTTTAAATAGTATTGATAGAAAAATAATTTCTTATATTGAAGACGATATGGTTAAGGTAATTCTTCAGAATAGTTTTCTTACAAATAAGAACAAGAATATTAATTTTAAAAATACGTTAGAAGCGACTATAAAAACATCTGGGAATACACTAATACTAAACACGAATACCTTATCTGAAGAGCAAATAAATACTATTTTGAATAATAGTATTAATTTCGTTTTTTTAGTAAAAGAAAGTCGAAATTTATATGCTGGATTGATTATTAAATTAGGATTTGAGTCGATTAAAGAGCGTGAAAATCTTATGATTTTCAAACGATAAAAAATAAAAAACACACACATGAAATCACATTATGATGTTGTAGTAGTTGGAAGTGGATTGGGAGGCTTAGTTTCTGCCATCATTCTAGCCATGGAAGGGAAAAGTGTTTGTGTTCTCGAAAAAAACAACCAATATGGTGGTAATTTACAAACCTTTGTAAGAAACAAAACTATTTTTGATACTGGAGTACATTATATAGGCGGACTTGATGAGGGACAAAATCTATATCAATACTTTAATTATATTGATATTTTAGATCTAATTACCTTAAAAAAATTAGACGAAAACGAATTCGATATTGTGACGTTCGACAATGACCCTATAGAATATAAGCATGCTCAGAGTTACGAAAAGTTTATTGAAGTTTTAGTTGAACAATTTCCGGAAGAAGAAAAAGCAATAGTGACTTATTGCAAAACCTTAAAAGAAATTTGCGATAGCTTCCCATTATATAATTTGAAACAAGGCAAACCTTATTATGATGATACAGCCATGTTTAAACTTCCTGCAAAAGAATATATTTATTCACTTACAAATAATAAAAAACTACAAGCTGTACTAGCAGGAACAAATTTTTTATATGCTGGTGATGGTGAACGCACACCATTTTATGTACATGCTTTAACGGTAAATTCATATATAGAAAGTTCTTATAGATGTGTCAATGGAGGTAGTCAAATAACTAAGGCATTAATTAAAAGGTTAAAAGAAAATGGAGGTGAAACTTATAAACGTCATGAAGTTGTTGATTTTGGTTTTGATGATGGTAAAATCACATCTGCAATTTGTGCAAACGGCAAAGAAATAAAAGGAGATTTGTTCATTTCTAACATTGAGCCTAAATTGACATTAAAGCTTGTGGGAGAAGATAAATTCAGAAAGTCATATACCAATAGAGTTCATAAAATTGAAAGTACAATAGCTGCGTTTAGCTTATATATAATTTTAAAACCAGATTCATTCAAATATAAAAATAAAAATTTCTACCACTTTAGAGATCCAGATAAGGTTTGGGATGTTCATAAATATACTGAAGAAAGTTGGCCAGAAGGCTATATGATGTCCATGTCAATTAAGAAAAACATGGGAGATTATGGCGATAATATTACCATTATGACCTACATGCATTATGATGAAGTAAAGCCTTGGGTACATACATTTAATACAGTTGCCAATAAAAATGAAAGAGGGCAAACTTACGAAGAATTCAAAGATGAAAAAGCCGAGAAGCTCATTAAGGAATTAGAGCTTAAATTTCCTAATATTAGAGATTGTATTCAAGAGGTATACACATCTACTCCTCTGTCTTACCGAGATTACATAGGAAGTAATAGAGGCTCAATGTATGGTTATGTTAAAGATGTGAATAGACCAATGCAATCTTTTTTATCGCCAAAAACAAAGATTAAAAATTTATTGTTTACTGGTCAAAGCCTAAATATGCATGGTATTTTGGGAGTTACTATTGGCGCAGTTGTAACATGTTCAGAAATTTTAGGCAAGGATTATTTGTTGAATAAAGTTTTAAGAGCCAATGGCGAAGAAGAAATTATTGTAAATAATATGAGATAGACATGCTTAGGAACTCTAATAATATTATTCTAAAAAAATCACAGATGCTACATTGCATTTGTGCTCTTATATTCCTTTTTATAACAACATCTTGTAGTGTCTCAAAATCCCTAAATGATGTTCCTGATGTTAGTCAATATAGTACATCAATTCCTGAAAGGGTTATAGTTTCAGATTCTTCTTTTACTTCAGGAAACAATTTCCTTACCAAGAACAAACAAGGTTTATGGGAACTGTATGTAGAGGGAGATCCTTTTGAAATAGGTATGCAAACAGGTAGTTTAACACGAGAATTATTTAATAAACAAGAGCACGCTTTTTTATCAAAAATTAATGAGTTAGTACCATCAAAAACGAAACAATACTTTTTACGGAAAGTTATAGCTTGGTATAATAGAAAAATGTATTTAAATATTCCTAAAGAATATAAGGCGGAAATTTATGGGCTTTCAAGATATGCGTCGATGAATTATGATTATATAGCACCTAATTATTTGAGAGTATTATATTTTCATGGTGCACATGATATTGGTCATGCATTTCAAGATTTAGCTTTAGTAGGTTGTACTACTTTTGCAGCTTGGGGAAATAAAACTAAGGATGGTAGTCTAATTATTGGTCGGAATTTTGATTTTTATGCAGGCGATGATTTTGCGAAAGACAAAATTATTGCGTTTGTTAACCCTGATGCAGGACATAAGTTTATGTCAGTAACTTGGGGAGGAATGGTAGGAGTGGTTTCAGGAATGAATGAACACGGATTAACAGTAACCATTAATGCTGGTAAATCTAAAGTGCCCTTAGTTGCTAAAACACCAGTATCTATACTGACACGTGAAATTTTACAATATGCTTCAACTATAGATGAAGCTATTGTTATTGCTAAAAAACGTGAGGTTTTTGTATCCGAATCTCTATTTATTGGTAGTGCAATCGATAAAAAAGCAGTCACTATTGAAGTTTCACCAAATAATTTTGGAGTTTTTGAAGTGCCAAATTCTAATCAATTAATTTGTGCTAATCATTTTCAAAGTGAAGCTTATGCGCAAGATAAAAATAATATTAAACACATCGCAGAAAGCCATTCGAAATACCGTTATGAGCGCATGGAAGAACTTTTACAAGAGCATGAAAAAGTAACACCACAAATAGCAGTAGATATCCTTAGAAATAAAGAAGGTATGCAAGACAAACCGATAGGTTATGGTAATGAAAAGGCACTCAATCAATTATTAGCTCATCATAGTATTGTATTTAAGCCAGAGCAAGGTATAGTTTGGGTATCATCAAATCCATATCAATTAGGTGAGTATGTCGCTTATAATTTAAAAGATATTTTTAAAGATACACCACCAAAGTTATCCATGGGAACTTTGTCTAAATCTAAATTTAATATTGAAAAAGATGTCTTTCAATATACTAAAGCATTTCAGGATTATGAAACCTATAGAATAATGAAAACCCAAATTGAAGAAGCTATTGCTAATAAAAAATTTATAGAGCCTTCTGTTTTGTTAGATTTACAAAATGCAAACCCAGAGTATTGGGAAGCTTATTATATTGTGGGTGAATATTATTATCAAAAAAAGTACTACAAAGCAGCATTAAAAGCTTTTGAAAAAGCAAATACAAAAGAAATTACAACAATTCCTAATAAGGAACAAATAGAGTTTTATACTAAGAAATTAAAAAGGAAATTAAACTAATGATTCCTGAAATAGAGAAAGCAACAGCAGATGAAATAAAGATATTCCAAGAAGATAAATTGGAAGGCCTTTTGACGTATTTAAATACCAATTCTAAATATTATAAACGTATTTTCAAGAAACATAATATTGATATTACTATGATAAAGACACTTGAAGATTTAAGAAAGCTTCCAACTACAACTAAAGAAGATTTACAAAAATATAACGATGATTTTATCTGTGTAGCCAAACATGAAATTATAGATTACGTTACAACATCTGGTACCTTAGGAGAACCAGTAACATTTGCTTTAACTGAAAATGATTTAGAACGCTTAGCGTATAATGAAGCCATTTCTTTTGCTTGTGCAGGAGTAAATAAAAAGGATGTTTTACAGCTCATGACCACTATGGATAGGCGTTTTATAGCAGGATTAGCATATTTTTTAGGTGTTCGAAAACTTGGTGCTGGAATTATTAGAGTAGGTAACGGTATTCCAGAATTACAATGGGATTCTATCCAAAAATTTAAACCATCCTATCTTATTGCTGTGCCTTCCTTTTTATTGAAATTAATTGAACATGCGCAGAAAAACGACATTGATATTAATGCTTCAGGTGTAAAAGGAGCCATCTGTATTGGAGAGTCTTTAAGAGAAGATGATTTTTCAGCAAATATTCTGAATAAAAAAATAAAAGCGAATTGGGATATTGAATTGTATTCCACTTATGCTTCGACAGAAATGAATACGGCATTTACGGAATGTGAGGAGCAAAAAGGAGGTCATCATCATCCTGAATTAATCATTATTGAAATTTTAAATGATACAGATAATCCTGTAAATGATAGTGAGGTTGGAGAACTTACAATCACTACTTTAGGTGTTGAAGCTATGCCTTTATTGCGTTTTAAAACAGGAGACATGGTAAAAGCTCACTATTCGAATTGTAAGTGCGGTAGAAACACTATACGGCTAGGCCCTGTTCTAGGTAGAAAAAAACAAATGATAAAATATAAAGGCACTACGCTTTACCCCCCAGCAATGAATAATATTTTAAATAACTTTAATGAAGTGGAAAATTATATCATTGAAGTTTTACATAATACAATTGGCACAGATGAAATATTAATAAAGATTGCAACACAAAACCCAACCCAAGTTTTAATGCAAAACATTAAAGACCATTTTAGAGCCAAATTAAGAGTTATGCCAAAAATAGAATTTCATGACAAAAAAATAATTCAACAACTTCAGTTTCCAAAATTTAGTCGAAAGCCTGTTATGGTTGTTGACAAAAGAAAGTTTATATTTAAATGAAAAATATTTTATTCTAACAGAAAACCTCATATAATTATCAGTAGATAAGATATAATTTTATCTTTTTAGAAATGAAAATAGCATCAAATAATTAATAATAATATCAAGAATTAAATGCATGTAATAAAAGAAGTAAAAACATTAGATAACAAAACATACGATACTATTATTATTGGCTCTGGAGTTGGTGGATTAGCTGCCGCAATCTGTTTGTCTAGGGCTGGACAAAAAATTTTAGTGTTAGAACAACATGACGTTCCTGGCGGTTGGTGTCATAGTTTTTATATTAATGGAGACCGTTTTACTCCTGGAGTTCATTATGTAGGTTTAGTCGGTGAGGGTTTATCTACATCTAATTTATATGAAGGATTAGGTATTGCAAATGATTTAGTATTTTATCGTCAAAACCCTGATGGTTTTGAACATTGTTGGATCGGTGAAGAACGTTTTGATTATCCTGCTGATTTTAAAACTTTTGAAAATAGATTGATTGAACGTTTTCCTCAAGAAAAGAATAATATTATTAAATATTTAAAATTAGTTAATAATGTTGGTCATCAATTAGGTTTGATTTCTCAAATTAATAGTTTGTGGGAGCAAATTATTATTCCATTTAGAACAAAACATATGGGCAAATACTCACCTTTTAGTTTAAAACGAGTTATTGGTTGGCACATTAAAGATCCTTTACTTAAACGTATTTTAAATATACAATTTGGAGATCATGGTTTAGCTCCAGCAAAAGCTAATTTTGTACTTCATTCTGCAATTATGTATCATTACCATGTAGGTGGTTTTTACCCAATGGGTGGTGGTGGTGCTATTGTTAAAGCAATGACCAATGCTATAAAATCAAAAGGTGGACTTATAAAAACTAGCACCCCTGTAAAACGTATTCTATTAGATAAAGCAGGGAAAAAGAAAAAAGCTATCGGTATTGAATTAACAACTGGAGAACAAATATTTGCCAAACGTATAATATCTAATGCAGACCCTGGTATAACTTATCAAAAACTAATAGGAAAAGAAAATTTAAGTTTAAAATTAAATAAAAAGCTTGATAAAACTAAATATTCATGCACATCACTAATGTTGTTTTTAACAGTAGATTTGGATGTTAAAAAAGCTGGAATGGATTCTGGAAATATTTGGCATATGCCTAATAGAGACATGGATGATTTGCATGATGAAATGCAGACAAAAAATCTTTTAAAGGATAAAGAATTTCCTGGAATGTTTATTAGCTGCACAACACTAAAAGATCCCACAAGTTATAATGGTAAACATCATACAATAGAAGCAATTACATTTATTAATTATGATGCTTTTGAGGATTTTAAAAATGAGAAAATAGAACGTTCTCCATCTTATTTAAAATTTAAAGAACAACTAATTGCTAAGTTTTTGATTACCTTAGAAAAAGTTATTCCAAGTATATCTGACCACATTGTACAAAAAGAATTAGGTACACCCATAACAAATAAACATTATATAAATTCAACCCGAGGGGGTGTCTATGGTACCGAAAAAAGTTTAAAACATATTGGCCCTTTTGCTTATAAATCTAAAAGCGAAATAGAAAATTTGTATATGTGTGGAGCAAGTATCGTATCACACGGTGTAACTGGTGCTAGTTATTCTGGCGTACAAACAGCTGCTAGTATATTAGGTTGTCATCAAAACGACTTAATAAAGCCATCAAATGAACAACATTTAAGAGTTTTTGAAGCAGAGGATGATTCAAATTACCCTGATTGGATATCTAAAAAAATAAAGATAAAGCGCTCAAGATCAATAAAATAATCACCTATTTCATCAAAATTAAGTCGGGGAAAAAACATATAACATATCAGAGTTTTATGGGTATTTAGACGAAGATGATAAAGCTACTTTACAAGAATTTTGTTTGATGTTTGGGTAGTAGAATTAAAAAAAGTAAAGTTTGTATATATTTCCGTTTCTAATATCTAAACTTGTTAATTTAATAATGGCAATAATGTAGGAAATTGTTCTGTAATAATTCTATCAAAGCATAATACAAAAGGATTTTTCATTCCTTGAAATGCATTCCTCATCCCTTTTTCTATTTCTGACCGCAATACTTCTTTTCCTGAATTAGTCTTCAGAAAAGCAATATAACCTTTAGCTGATTTAGCATATCCGCTTTTTCTAATTAGTACTGGTATAACTATATAATCAGCCTCGCTTTTATCATTGGTTACTTTTTTTCCCAATTCAACTAATTTAGCCTTGATTATGCGATTTATTGTTTGCTCAACTTCAAATTTAACAGGGACGCCAGCCTTCTGACTGTCTGTTTTATCAACAAAAAAACTTTGTGAAAAAGAATTTAAACTAAAAAATAAAGTAAATAAAAATAATATTATAAGTTTTTTCATAATTGTTGGTTTTAAATGTATTGATTATTAGCTATTAAGCCAAGGTAGTGAAATTTATATAAAACTATTAAGTATATCGTATTTCACCTATTATTTAGATAATAAAAATGGCTATCAACTTAATGATAACCTTTAAGACTTACACCAATAGACAGAGGCTTGACCCTACACCATATTTTACACCCTGATAAAACGGCACATAATGAAATATATGATCCCTTGTCTATTGGATCTCACAAGTTTTTTGAGGTGTATCAGATAGATCCGCCAATATTTTCATATCAGATATCCAGAAGCATCGGGTAATATACTATATTGAGACGAATGACCCTCAAAAGAAAGCAATATTTTTAAGAGATGGGGAATCAGATATTAAATAAATTAGTTGGATTTTTTTGGCTTTTTACTGCCATTTTTACTGCCAGTATTGATCAATTTACTGGCAGTTTTATGTATATTTGGTTTTCAACCTATGGCAATAAATAACCAAGGTGTGGTTAATATCAACTGTACAATACTCAACTAATACACTCTTAAATCCTTTGTATAATTGAGTTTAAATCAAAAAAAAGAGTAACCATTTCTGATTACTCCTCAGTAGCGAGATCGAGACTTGAACTCGAGACCTCCGGGTTATGAATCCGACGCTCTAACCACCTGAGCTACCTCGCCATTTATTTTAAAACATCAATAGCTAAATCAATCATTTTTATTATAAAAAAAAATTCTTAGCTGTGATTTTTTGCGATGGCAAATATAGGAACAATTTATACGAGCACAAACATTCCGATACTGTTTTGTCATAATTATTTATAATTTATAATAGATAAATAATAAATAATTTTAGCCTTCTTTCTTTTACAGTAAGCAATTAATATATATATTGGCCACATGCTAATAACAGCCCTATGAGTGAAAAAATAAAGTACGATATGGAATTTCCAATTCAAGCATCTTCTGCACTGTTATACCAATACATTTCGACACCTTCTGGAATGCAAGAATGGTATGCAGATAATGTAAACTCCAGGGGAGAATTTTTTAATTTTATTTGGGAAGGCAGCGAAGAGGTCGCTAAGCTAATTTCAAAACAAAAAGGAAAATCAATTCGTTTTCAATGGATGGAAGATGAAGGCACCAATTATTATTTTGAAATGCGCATCGACCTGGATGATATCACCAAAGATGTTTGTATTATGGTTACCGATTTTGCGGAAGAAGATGAAGTCGAAGAAGGGAAAATGCTTTGGGAAAATATGATTTCTGAACTGAAACATTTATTAGGTTCTGTATAAGAAGTCTATTATATAGTATATTTGCACCGCCTTCTAAAATAAGGCGGTTTTTTTATGGTTAATTTAAACGGAACATTACAAAGTACGCAAGAAGGAAAAGTATCTATCAACAATAGAGGGCTGCAATACGGCGATGCAGTATTTGAAACGCTTAAAGTAGTATCCAACAGGATTAACTTTTGGGAAGATCATTATTTTAGATTAATGGCTTCTATGCGAATTTTAAGAATGGAAATACCCATGACTTTTTCTATGGAGTTTTTAGAAAATGAAATTCTAAAAACCATTATGGCCTCCAATTTAACCAACGATACCTGCAGAGTTAAGCTTTATGTAAATAGAAAAGAAGGAGGGAAGTACACACCGAAAACCAATGATGTCGACTATTTTATCGCACTTGAAAAACTAGAGACTCCCTTTTACACGATTGATGACGTTCCCTACGAAGTAGAATTATTTAAAGATTATTATATCTATTCTAATTTGCTTTCTACATTAAAAACCAATTCGAAAATAACGAATGTATTGGGGAGTATTTTTGCAGTTGAAAATGGCTATCAAAATTGTTTATTACTCAACGAAAAGAAAATGGTTGTGGAAGCATTGCAAGGGAATTTGTTTATGGTGAAGGGTAATTTAATTATCACTCCACCCATAACAGACGGTTGTTTACGAGGGATTATAAGGAAACAATTGATCGCGATCTGTGAGCTTTCAAAAGAGTACAACCTCGAAGAAAAATCAATATCACCCTTTGATTTGCAAAAGGCGGATGAACTTTTTATTAGCAATGTTATCATAGGGATTCAACCCATAACAAAGTATCGAAAAAAAGAATTTACGAATAAGGTATCAAAGGAGTTATTGCAAAAATTAAATGCGAAAGCTAGACTGTCTTCTGTGAGCGATTAATTATAGGATGGATTTTCTGGCGCATTAGACCAAATTAAATAATCACCACCAAATTCCACCATTTTTTCTTTCCAAAAACCAGCACCTGTTTTTCCAAGTATTCTGTTTTTATATTTATTTAGGGAGATCACCCAACATTTTTCCTCCAGTTCTTCCTCTAATTGATGGTGGCTCCAACCGGTATATCCTAGAAAAAAGCGAATTTCAGATTCTTTTATTTTATCTTCTTGAAGTAAGGTGCTAATTTTATTAAAATCACCACCCCAATAAATGCCGTTCGCTATTTCAATGCTATTGGGAATTAACTCCGGGATTTTATGAATAAAATATAAATTATCCTGTTCTACAGGACCTCCATTATAAATAGGAATGTTTGAGTTTAATTCAGGTATAAAATCGGTTAAATTATTTTTTAATGGTTTGTTTAAAATAAAGCCAACAGCACCATTTTTATTATACTCAGCTAATAATACCACAGACCTATTAAAGGAGACATCTCCAATTATAGAAGGTTCTGCAACCAATAGTAATCCTTTTTCTGGTTTTAAAATAGTCATATTGCTGTTTTCAATACTAAAACTAAGTATTAATTTAATAAAATGCAAATTTTTGGAGCAAGCACTATAAATTATAGCATAAAAAAAATCCCCATCTGTTTCGGATGGGGATTTTTTAAATAAAAAAGATTGGATTAGTTTACGCTACCGCTTAAATCTGATCCAGCTTTAAACTTAACTACGTTTTTAGCTTTAATTTTGATTGTAGCTCCTGTTTGAGGGTTTCTACCATCTCTTGCTGCTCTTCTAGAAACTGACCAAGAACCGAAACCTACTAAAGAAACTCTGTTTCCTTTTTGTAATGATCCTTGAATTTCACTTAGCATAGATTCTAATGCTTTTTTTGCTGCTGCTTTCGTAATTCCAGCAGATGCTGCCATTGCGTCAATTAAATCTGATTTGTTCATAATTTGTAAAAATTAAATTGTTGGTTAAACTTCTTTTTATAATTCCCTTACAAAATTAAACGGATTACCGGTTCACGCAAGTAATAGCAATGCAAATAGCGTTTTTTGTTAATAACTTGCTTGCTTTGTTAATAAGCTTACCCATTTTTAGTGAATTTTATAAGTTCAATGACTATAAGGCTTTACATCATTTTTGAATTTTTATCAAAAGTAAATCCATTTAAAAGCGATTTTATGTCCATTTTTCGTTTTCCAGCTAGCTGTATTTCATGGATGATAAGGTAACCATTGCCTACTGAAACTTTTAATTCTTTTTTACTGCTTAAAATCGTTCCGTTTTTAAAAGTATGTTTTTCAATTACATAATTGCAATTGTAAATTTTAACCGAACTTTCTTTATTATTATTGATCATGGTACACCAAGCAGCAGGATAAGGATTAAGTCCCCTAATAAAGGAGTCAATATCTTCAACAGGTCGATTCCAATCTATTTTGGTATTCTCCTTGGTTAGTTTCGGTGCGTTTTTTAAGACATCACTGATGGTCTGTTTTTTGGGATTTTCTTCACTTCGTGCTATCAATTCTAACGTTTTAATAACCAAGTGGCTTCCTGTATTCATTAACACGTCATGCAAGGACCCAACGGTTTCCCGTTCTTTTATAATTACCGCTTCTTTTAAGATGATTTCACCAGTATCAATTTTATCATCAATAAAAAAAGTACTGACTCCTGTTTTAAGTTCCCTATTGATAATTGCCCAATTAATAGGAGCAGCACCTCTGTACTGTGGTAATAAGGAAGCGTGTAAATTAAAAGTACCATAGCTTGGCATGCTCCAAACCACCTTTGGTAACATTCTAAATGCGACCACAATCTGTAAATTAGCATTCAATGAACGCAATTCATCTAAAAAGTATTCCTCTTTTAAGTTGCTGGGTTGTAATAGGTTTAAATTTTGGGAGACGGCATAGGCTTTAATATCAGATTGTTTTAGCTTCCTGCCTCTACCAGCAGTTTTGTCTGGCGAAGTAATTACGCCTACAATGTTTTTGCCTTCTGCTACTAATTTTTGTAAAACACCTACCGCAAATCCTGGGGTGCCCATAAATACAATTCTTAAGTCTCTCATTAATTTAAAAAATATTCATTCTTAGTGTTCACTCTAATTTTTTCAACATCCTGTAAATGCCTTAAAACAATTACTATTTTTGATTCAGTAAAAGTAAGTTTTTCTGAAAGTATTCTAGAAGACAATTCTCTTTCTTCCAATAAAAGTAGAATTTTTTCAGAAATAAGCTGAATTTCTTTCTTGCTTGGGCTGCTTTTTTGTGAAGCACAAACCGAACATATACCACAATTTTCGGCAGACTTTTCACCAAAATAACCAACGAGTTGTACACTTTTACAAACAGCATCATTATTGATATAATTTAGCACAGCGTTAACTTCCGATTCTTTTTTATGGTTCAGTGCTTCTAATGCTTTTGAAACACTATTAATCGTTTTATCATCTTCCCGCGGTACTATAAAAGTAATGCTTGCATCGGTGTGAAATAGTTTTAAGTCTAAAACCCCTTCTTGTTCCATTTTTTCTAGGGCATTAATTACCGTCGCTACAGACTGCCCCGTTTTTGAAGCAATTAATTCAATTTTTACGGAGGTTTCGGATTCAAAAACACCTCCATACATTCTTAAAATTGTTTTACCAATTAAGGAGATTGTTGGGTTTTGTTCTAAATAGCTGATGAGTTTGTCGGAGCTTATTTTAAATTTAAGAACCGACTTCCTGCCAAATTGTTTTGACAGCTGTATAATGCCCAAGCGTTCTAATGCTGTTAACCCATTATAAGTAAGTAGGGTGTTTAGCTGATAATGCTTGCAGAAGGCTACATAATTAAAGCTATTAGTTGTAAAGGCCCCTTCGCCATAAGAAATTTGAAAGTAATTACTTAAGGATCGATAAATGGTTTTTAATTGATGGGTCGTAGGCCGTGAATCTAAAAATTGTTTTTTTATTAATATTTTATCATAATCATTGTACAGAATCATTGCACTCGAATAATTTCCATCCCTTCCGGCGCGACCCGCTTCCTGAAAATAACTCTCTATACTTTCCGGAAGTTGTGTGTGAAATACATAGCTAACATTCGGATTGTCAATTCCCATTCCAAAAGCATTGGTCGCCACCATCACTTGCTTTTTTCCTTGCAGCCATTCCTCGAGACGTGTATTTTTATCTTCAGAGGAAATACCGCCGTGAAAAAAATGACTCGAAATACCTAGACTATTTAATTGTTGGCTAATTTCCACCGTGTTTTTTCTACTTCTCACATAGATAATGGCCGAACCATTACTTTTCTTTAATAATTGCTCTATTCGGTATAATTTATCTTCCTGATAATGCACTTGATAGGATAAATTTTTTCGAACAAAAGAACTTTTTATAATGGCAGGTGTTTCTAATTTTAATTGCAAGACAGTATCCGCTACTACTTCTGGCGTTGCTGAGGCAGTTAAAGCGATCATAGGCACTAATGGAAGAAGTGTCCTAAGGATGTTGCAATTTTTATAAGCAGGTCTAAAATCATTTCCCCATTGAGAAATACAATGCGCCTCATCAATGGCAATTAAATTGACATTCATTTGCTTGATGCAATTCTGTACTAATTCTTGCTGCAACCTTTCAGGAGATAAATACAAAAATTTATAAGTCCCATACAAGGCATTGTCCAACAATGCATTTAAATCTTGATAGGAAATACCTCCCGGAATACAAAGCGCTTTAATGCCTTTTTTCTTTAAAGAGTTAACTTGATCTGTCATTAAGGCTACTAAAGGAGAAATAACAATACAAATCCCTTCTTTTGCCAATGCTGGTACTTGAAAGCAAACCGACTTTCCGCCACCTGTAGGTAGTAATGCAACGGTGTCCCTTCCGTCTAATACGGTGGAGATGATCTCTTCCTGCCGGGAAAGAAATTGATGGTGTCCCCAATAGTCCTCCAGTATTTGAATTGGTTTTTTCAATATTAAAGGGCTAAGCTTGTTTTTATAAATTCCATTCTGTTTGCTAAGGTCCCAAAAGGAACCTCAATTACTTCGTATCCATATTTTTCATAGCCTTCTAATAAGCAATGATGTATTTTTTCTGCCTCTTCAAAAGACTCATACCGCTCATTATCTTGTTTGTATATTTCTTTCCAAGGGGGCAATAAAAAAACCGTATCATAGCGATTATTGTGACAAACTTTTTCAAAGTCATCCGGATAGTTCACCTTTGTAAAATCCATATAAGCAATGATATCTGGTAAACCTCTATCATAAAAAATAGGAGCATTTTTAAAATGATGGATGTCCTCAAATTGTTTTAAACGCCCTTCCAGTAGTTTTTTACTAAAAAGAATAGGGTCTGTAAGAAATAATTGATCAATGCCTTCTTTCTGAGCTTCCAAAATAACATCACGAGAAATCTCCTGCTGACATTGAAAACCATTTTCTGAAAGGAAAGAAATCAAGGTAGTTTTTCCGGAACCAGGCCCACCAGTAATAACAATTTTATTTGGCATATGAATAAGATATTATGCAAATAACGTAAATAATTATTGATAGCGAAACCCTATATTTGTAAAGTGTAAAAAAAATAAAATGAAAACAGAGAAAGATACTGCTGCTTTTTACAAAAGATTAGAGGAAAGTCTTAAAAATGATACTACCTGGCCAGCTGTCTATTTATATAAGTTTATAGTTCCAACAAGCCCTGAAAAAATCGTAGAAATTAAAACTATTTTTAATGATGCGAGTGCAGAGATTAGCAGCCGTGATTCTTCCAAAGGCACCTATACAAGTATTTCTATAAATGTAAGGATGAAATCACCAGAGGCAGTTATTGAAAAATATAAAAAAGTTTCTAAAGTAGAAGGAGTTATTTCTCTTTAAAAATTAGTATTTTGCACGCAGAATTGAAATTACTTCATAAAATAAATCACATTGCAGGTATATAATACTGCAATATTATCCTTAAATTTTGATAGATCATATAGAATACAACTCTGAGCGACCAAAGCTTATTATACCTGAATATGGAAGACATATTCAAAAAATGGTAGACCAAGCCATTGAAAAAGAAACAAAAGAAGAACGAAATAAAATTGCAAGCAGTATTATTGCTGTAATGGGTAACTTAAACCCACATTTGCGTGATGTCACAGATTTTCAACACAAACTTTGGGATCAATTATTTATTATTTCAGACTTTAAATTAGATGTAGATTCTCCCTACCCAATTCCTAAGAGGGAAGAATTACAAGAGCATCCTCAATCCCTAGAATACCCTCAAAACTTTCCAAAATATCGTTTTTACGGAAACAATATAAAACGAATGATTGATGTTGCTATTGGTTGGGAAGATGGAGAGAAAAAGGAAGCTTTAGTGTTTACGATTGCAAATCACATGAAAAAATGCTTCTTAAATTGGAATAAAGATACGGTGGAAGACGATGTCATTTTTAAGCATTTATTTGAACTTTCTGAAGGTAAATTAAACCTAAAAGGAACTGAAGAAGAACTGCTGGATACCATGACTATTCTTAGTAATAATAAAAGTTATGGCGCTAAGAAAACCACAAAAACAACTAAAAATACCAAAGGGAGAACTTGGAAAAAATATTAATAGGTCTTAAGCAATATGGAAGCTAATTTTAGGTTTATTAATACTACTAATAGTTAGAAAATCAGTTATTTTTTATGGGATCTTTTCGAATAGAAGGAGGCAATAGGTTACAAGGAGAAATTATACCTCAAGGTGCTAAAAACGAAACGTTACAAATACTTTGCGCTGTCTTATTAACAGACGAAGAAGTGGTGATTGAAAATGTGCCTGACATTCGAGATGTCAATAAATTAATTGAAATTCTTGCCAACCTAGGTGTTAAGGTAAAAAAACTTGGAAAAGGATCTTATTCTTTTAAAGCGGATCAATTGGATTTAGACTATCTAGAGTCTGAAAAATTTAAGGAAGAAGGAAGCTCATTAAGAGGATCTATTATGATTGTTGGTCCTTTGTTAAGCAGGTTTGGAAAAGGATTTATTCCGCAGCCAGGAGGCGATAAAATTGGAAGAAGACGTCTTGATACCCACTTTGAAGGTTTTATAAAATTAGGTGCTACTTTTCGGTATAATAAAGAAGAATGTTTTTATGGTGTAGAAGCTCCTAATGGACTTAAGGGTACTTATATGCTATTAGATCAAGCATCGGTAACTGGAACAGCAAACATTGTGATGGCTGCAGTACTCGCTACAGGAAAAACAACAATCTATAATGCTGCTTGTGAGCCTTATTTGCAGCAATTATGTAAAATGATGGTTCGCATGGGAGCTAAGATACAAGGTATTGGCTCTAATTTATTAGTTATAGAAGGAGTATCTGTTTTAAAAGGTTGTCATCATCGAGTACTTCCAGATATGATTGAAATAGGAAGTTGGATTGGTTTAGCTGCTATGACTCGCAGTGAAATAACAATCAAAAATGTAAGCTGGGAAAATTTAGGACTCATCCCTGATACCTTCAGGAAATTAGGAATTATTTTGGAGAAAGTTGGAGATGATATTCACATTCCAAGACAGGAGAGTTATGAGATTCAAGGATACATAGATGGTTCTATTTTAACCGTTTCAGATGCTACCTGGCCAGGATTCACTCCCGATTTATTAAGTATTGTTTTGGTGATTGCTACGCAAGCAAAAGGAAGTGTTTTAATTCATCAAAAAATGTTTGAAAGCCGTTTGTTCTTTGTGGATAAATTGATTGATATGGGCGCAAAAATAATATTATGTGATCCCCATCGTGCAACAGTAATAGGTCATGATTTTGAATATCCATTAAAAGCAACAACGATGGTATCACCAGATATTAGAGCTGGAATTTCATTGTTAATAGCTGCTTTGTCTGCTAAAGGGACCAGCATTATACAGAATATTGAGCAAATTGATCGCGGTTATGAAAATATTGACGAAAGATTGCGAGCAATAGGAGCTAAAATCACAAGATTTGATTAATGATAATTAGGATTTTTTCTTGTTGATTTCGTCTTGAAGTTTTCTTCTTAATTGTTGTTCTCTTTCTAAAGAACGTTGCCTGAAATTTTCAAATTCTTCATCAGTTTCACGAAGCTTACTTTTTGTTGTTTTTATAATATAAAAACCACTTTTATATTTTATAAACAAAACAACAATGATTAGGAATAGTATCCCAAGTGTGAAAAACACCATAAAGGTATAGTTGGACTTATTGGTTAAAATTCCCAATACTTGGATTCCATTTTCTTTTTTCTTAGAACTGGTTAATTCGTTTTTTGTAGTAGCTAATTGAACGGTTAACGTGTTGATTTCAGAATTTTGATTTTCAATTGTAGAAGCTTTTGTTATTATATTTTCTTCTAAAAGGACTATTGAATCTGAAACATTTTCTCTCAGCTTATAAATTTTTTCTTTTTTTACGACCTTATAACCTTTATAGCTATTGGATTTTTTAATTAACTCTTTAAATTGATCATCAATAGATAATTGTTGGGCTTGCACTGTAAAAGTAGCAAGGAATACCAATAAAAATATACCTTTTAAAATATTCATCATCATCTAAATTAACTTAATACTTAAAAAGTGCAATATCATAAAAATTGCATTAAGCACATCCAATTTGTCAATAAATTTCACTCAGATATTTTATGTAAAAATTCAATCCACCTGATGGACCTCTTTTAATTTGTGAAATTATTTTCTCATAAGAAGATGCTTCTAAATTGATCCAAGTAAATTAAATTACTAAATACTTCCTATCATTTATTGGTGAAACGCTCGCATGAATATATTTAATAGAATTAATTTTTACTGTTAATGCACCATTTTCGCAGTTATATTTTTCCATAATAAGAAAACATATTATTTGTATAATATTTGAAAATAAATTAGCATTAGGTGAAAAACAATAGTTTTTTTGAATTAAGTGAAATTTTATGAATAGTATTGATTAATTTTATACTCAAAAATTAATCTAAAATAACTATTATGAAAAAATTAATGATACTCGCTTTTGTTTTTGCAATTATATCAACTGCAAATGCTCAAGTTAAAACACCTCAAGCTAGTACTTTCCAGACGAATACTCAAATCGTAGGATTAACTAATGTTGAGCTTTCTTATTCAAGACCATCCATGAAAGGAAGAAAGATATTTGGTAATCTAGTTCCTTATAACAAGTTATGGAGAACAGGAGCAAATGCAAATACAACAATTTCATTTGATGAAAATGTAATGATTGGTGGAAAAATTATTAAAGCTGGTACCTATGCTATTTATACAAAACCCAATATGACATCTTGGGAGGTTTATTTTTATTCAGATGCATCAAATTCGGGAACTCCGAAAAATTGGGATTCTGAAAAAGTAGTGGCAACTGTTAAAGCCAATGTAGTTTCATTGCCTTTTGAAATTGAAACATTTACCCTACAAATCGATGACGTTACCAACGATACTGCTAACTTAGGCATGATGTGGGAAAATGTTTATATAGCTGTTCCAATTCGCTTTATGACGGATAGCCAAGTAACAGAAAGTATTACTTCTGTAATGAATGGTCCTAGTTCTGGAGATTACTATACATCGGCCGTTTATTATTTAAATGCAGGTAAAGACATTGATAAAGCTAAAATATGGATTGACAAGGCAATTGAAATGCGTAAAAATCCAGCTTTTTGGTATTACCGTCAACAATCTTTAATTTATGCCAAATCAGGAGATAAAAAAGGAGCTATAAAAGCGGCTAAAGAATCATTAAAATTAGCTAAAGAAGCAGGGAATAATGATTATGTAGCGCTTAATACAGAATCATTAAAAATTTGGGAAGGTAAGAAACCAGTAAACAAATAGTTTTTATTATATAAAATTTAAAAAAGCAGCTAATTAATTAGCTGCTTTTTTTATAATTCATCATTTTTTTCTTCTTGGCTATTAGTCATTAAATAAGCCTTTAAAAATCCATCTAAATCTCCATTGAGTACTGCATCTACATTTCCAGTTTCATGAGCTGTTCTTACATCTTTAATTAACTTGTATGGATGAAGTACATAGTTTCTTATTTGAGATCCCCATTCAATAGCCATTTTACCAGATTCAATTTCATTTCGCTGTGCCTGCTGCTTTCGCAATTCAATTTCATACAATTGCGACTTTAGCATTTGCATCGCTTTTTCTCGATTTTCTAATTGAGACCTAGTTTCAGAATTATGAATCATAATACCTGTAGGAGCATGTGTTAATATTGCTTTTGTCTCTACTTTATTTACATTTTGTCCACCAGCACCACCACTTCGAGCAAATGCCCAGGAAATATCTGAAGGATTGATGGATATTTCAATCGCATCATCCACCAAAGGATATACATAAACGGAAGCGAAACTTGTATGTCGTTTTGCATTGCTATCAAAAGGGGAGATGCGCACCAATCTATGAACACCATTTTCTCCTTTTAACCAACCAAAAGCATATTCGCCATCTATTTCTATCGTTACGGTTTTAATGCCAGTAACATCACCAGACTGAAAGTTTAGCTCTTTGACATTAAGATCATGTTTTTCTGCCCACATTAAATACATTCGCATTAACATTTCTGCCCAATCACAACTTTCGGTACCACCTGCACCTGCTGTAATTTGTAAAACAGCACTAAGGTGATCACCTTCTTCACTTAGCATATTCCTAAACTCTAAAGTTTCAATAGCAGTCAATGCTTCATCAAATCGTTTTTGTACTTGCTCAGGGCTACCTTCCCCTTCTTTAAAAAACTCATAAAGTATTTCTGTATCGTCGGTTAATGCTTCTGCATTGTTAAAGTCGCTAATCCAATTTTTTTTGGTACGAAGCGTTTTCATAAAAGCTTCCGCATCTTTTGGATGGTCCCAGAAATTTGGATCGTATGTTTTTTCTTCGTCGTTAGCGATTTCTATTTGTTTGCCACCAACGTCAAAGATACCTCCTTAACGCATCCAGGCGCTTTCTGAGATCATTAAGTTGATCTGTTGTTATCATATATAAAACCCTAAATTCGGGAGGTTATTAATTAATAAGTTAGTAATAAGTAAAAATAGAATTTAATAAGCCATATTAAAAGAAAATTCTGATATTTTTTATAGATTTAAAAAATCATATTTTTATAAAATGAAGCTGTCATTATATGTTGAAATTAAAGGGATCGAAGGTTCACGAAATCCACTAAAAAACAAAATATAGCAAGCAAATGATTACTAGTAAACAGCCTTAAATTGCTATATTTGCCGATGATAAATTTTTGAAAATAAAAAAAATATAACCATGAAATACGCGATGCTTTGTTTATTATTCTTTCTTGGATTCAATTCAATCTGCGCGCAATTTTTAGCAGAAAAAAAAGAGTTAAAAACGTTTAATGGTTTTTTTAATTTTCATTACTCTGAAACCGATGGAGAAATTTACCTCGAAGTTGATAAATTAGATACTGAATTTTTATATGCTCATTTCCTTGCCACCGGATTGGGATCTAATGATATTGGATTGGATCGAGGTAAAATAGGAGCTGGAGTAATCGTAAAGTTTATTAAAAGTGGGAATAAAATATTGTTATTACAACCAAATCAAGATTTTAGAGCGATCACGGATAATGAGTTAGAAAAAAAATCTATTGAGCAGGCTTTTGCTAAATCGGTGTTATTTGGTTTTCCAATAAAAGAAACTAGAGCTGAAACCTATATTATCGATTTAACACCTTTTTTATTGCAAGATGCCCATCGGGTTGCCAATCGTTTAAAAAAAGCAAAAGAGGGAGTTTATAAATTAGATAAAACAAGAAATGTATTATGGATGGAAAACACAAAAGCCTTCCCTAAAAATGTAATCTTTGAATCCTTGCTTACTTTTGTTGGAGAACCAACTGGCAAAAATATTGATCCAGTAACTCCTGATGAAACTGCAATTTCTGTTATTCAACATTATAGTTTTGTCGCTTTACCCAATGATAAGTATAGCCCTAGAGTATTTGAGACCAGGTGCGGTTCTTTTCCAATGGAATACATGGATTATGCGACACCTATTTGGGAGCCCATTAAAAAACGATTTATTTATAGACATCGTTTAGAAAAGAAAAACCCCGACTTGGCGATATCTGAAGCAGTTGAACCTATCATTTATTATTTGGATTCAGGAACACCGGAACCCATTCGTTCGGCTCTATTAGAAGGAGCTAGTTGGTGGAATCAAGCATTTGAGGCCATTGGTTATAAAAATGGCTTTCAAGTAAAAATACTGCCAGAAGATGCTGACCCCTTAGACCTTCGTTATAATTTAATACAATGGGTACATCGTTCTACAAGAGGTTGGAGTTATGGAAGTACAATAAGTGACCCTAGAACTGGAGAAATAATAAAGGGACATGTTAGTCTGGGTAGTCTTCGCATCCGACAAGATTTTTTAATTGCTCAGGCATTGATGAATCAACCTTTTGCAGAAAGAGATGATAATTACGAGCCTATGTTATCTATGGCATTAGCTCGAATTAGGCAACTAGCAGCACATGAAGTAGGCCATACTTTAGGATTTGCTCATAATTTTGCAGCAAGCCCAACCAATAGATCTAGTGTGATGGATTACCCGCATCCTACTTTAACATTAAAAAATGGTGAAATTGATTTTTCCAATGCTTACGATACTGGAATTGGAGACTGGGATAAGGTAACAGTTGCTTATTCTTATAGTGATGTGCCGAAAGGGATGGAAGAAAAAAAATATTTGAGAGGGATCTTAACCAATGCGTTTATCAATGGTTTACAATATATTTCAGATGCCGATGCACGTCCACAAGGTAGTGCTCACGGAAAAGCCCATTTATGGGATAATGGTGAAAATGCTTCTGAAGAATTGGAGTCTGTTTTAGCCATAAGAAATCAAGCCATAGAAAATTTTTCTATCGATAATATTAGAAATAATGAGCCCTATACTGTTTTAGAGGATGTATTTGTACCCTTGTATTTTTACCATCGCTATCAAACTGAAGCTGCCGTAAAAAGTATTGGAGGTTTAAATTATAATTACGCTGTAAAAGGTAGCGGTGGAGTTGTGGTAGAAGTGATTTCTAAAAAAGAACAAAAGCAGGCTTTAAAATCGGTCTTAAAAACAATAGCCGTTCAAACTTTACTAATCCCGGAAGCTAAATTAAAATTATTTCCACCAAGAGCGATGGCTTACCAAAGAACTAGAGAATCTTTTAAAAGTAATACCAATGTTGCTTTCGATGCTTTAGGCGCGGTTGCTACTGCTAGTGATATGACATTGCGATTATTGCTAAACCCTGAGCGTGCTAATAGGTTAGTGGAACAATATGCAATTTCAGAAAATAATTTAGGGCTTGATGGTGTTTTAAACCCATTAATTGACCATTGTTTTAAAAATAAAACACGTACTAGTTATAAAGAAGAAGTTAATAATACCATACAATATCGTTTATTACAAAACCTGTTTAATTTAATTTCTTCAACTAGATCTATTGCACAAGTTAAAGCCATTGCCAATAAAAATCTGGATGATTTAACTTCATTGTTAAATGATGATAATAGTACTTTTAATAAGCAATTATCAAGAGAAATAAATGAATTTAGAAAGCATCCTGAAAAATTTAAAACTTTTAAAACACCAAAAATCCCCGATGGGAGCCCCATAGGAAGTTTTCAATGTTCAATTCAATAAAATATAAAAAAAACATGAAATATCTTTTAATAATTATTTTTGTATGGACCAGTATAGGAGTGCATGCTCAACATGAAAAAAAACACGTAGATCATTTAGTTGCTAAATTCACAAAAAGTTTGGAAGCCAGAAATATAACGAACTACATGTATATGTATGAATATTGCGATGGGATTATCGATGTTTTTAGATTATCTGATGGCACTAGTTGTTCTTCAAAAGGCACCTATTATGAAGTGTATGTTTTTTGGAATGAAGACAATCGATCTTTAGTTAAAAAAATTGATAATTGTGGAATATTTTTTGCATTACCAATAAATAATATAAATATTTTAAATTATATTTCTACAAATATTCAAGAACTACAAGAACTGGTAAAACAATACGAATTGGAGGCTCCTAAAAATCAAGTAGTAAAAGATATTTCCATTCATCCCTGTCAAACGATGTTTCAATTTAATGTTGATGATCAATCCTTTGGTCAAACTTATAATTTGTTTCAATTAACAACAGATGCTTCCAACAAAAATATTAATTTTGACTATAATAATAATTTGAAGATTGTTGCACTTGAAAATCTTTTGAATGAAGAAATTAAATCGATCGAATCCAAGTTTAGACGAGAATTATAGGATAAAAAATATAGCTACTATGACAATAGATTTGCGAAGTGATACAGTTACTAAACCTACTCAAGGTATGCTTGATGCGATAATGACCGCTCAAACTGGAGATGATGTTTACAAGGAAGATCCATCTGTTAATGAATTGGAAAGAAGGTTTGCCGAAACATTTGATATGGAAACTGCTTTGTTTTTTCCAACAGGTTCTATGTCTAATCAAGCAGCTATAAAATTACACACGCAACCAGGAGATCAATTAATTTGTGATAAATGGGCCCATGTTTATAATTATGAGGCTGGTGGTGCTGCATTTAATAGTGGAGTTACTTGTAATTTAATTGATGGAGAACGTGGAATGATAACTGCAAAAGCAATTGAAGCGGGGATCAGTCCTATTTCAAATTATCACACCGCAAATACAACTTTAGTTTGTTTAGAGAATACCACCAATAAAGGGGGTGGAGCTTGTTATGATTTTAATGAATTTAAAAAAGTAAGACAGGTTTGTGATGATTATGGATTGGGCTTGCACCTAGATGGTGCTCGATTAATGAATGCTATTGTTGCAAAAAATGAAGATCCTAAAGATTATGGTAAGACTTTCGATTCTATTTCAATTTGTTTAAGTAAAGGCTTGGGAACTCCTATGGGAACAATTTTATTAGGGACTAATGACCTTATGAAACGGTCGATAAGAATTCGTAAAATATTAGGAGGAGCAATGCGACAAATAGGGTTGATGGCCGCAGCGGGTTTATATGCATTAGACCATCAAGTAGACCGTTTAGCGTTGGACCATGAAAAGGCTAAAGAAATAGCAAGAACTTTGGAGGGGGTTTCTTTTGTAAAAAAGGTAGAACCTACAGAAACCAATATTGTTATTTTTAATGTAGTGGATGAATTATCAAAAGACAAGTTTGTAAACGATATGCTGCTAAAGCACATTAAAATTAGTGATATGGGTCAGGGAAAATTGCGGATGGTAACTCATTTGGATTATTCAGATGCGATGCATGAAATCGTATTAGAAGCCATTAATAATTATCAGTTTTAGAACAGATCCATTCTGAAATTTTTCGATATTATTTTTCTAAAGGCAAGATCGAACCTGTTTTGTTAATTTAATTAACTTGAACTTCATTTAGTACAATCATAATCTTTGTAAAACTTTCAACCAAATAACAATATTTAAATTTAAACAGAATCAGTATATTGTAATCAAACTCATTAATAAATTCAAGATGAAAAAAACAATCATTATTTCGATGGTAAGCCTTATTTTTGCCACCTCTTGTAAAAACGAAGAACATTCAAAAAAAAATATGGATATAAAAGCTCCAAAAGCAGAAAAGATTGAAAAGCATTTAGAAAAGCATGGTGATGTGAGAATCGATAATTATTATTGGTTAAATCAGCGTGAAAATGAAGAGGTAATAGATTATTTGGAACGTGAAAATGATTATTACGAAAAGAAAACAGCCCATACAAATGATTTTCAAAAGGATTTGTTTGAGGAAATGAAAAGCCGAATCAAGGAAGATGATGAATCTGTACCTTATAAATATAACGGCTATTATTACATTACAAAATTCGAAACAGGAAAGGATTATCCAATTTATACCCGAAAAAAAGATAGCTTGGGAGCCGCTGAAGAATTATTGTTTAATGTAAATGAGATGGCTGAGGGGCATTCGTATTATAGTTTATCTGGTTTAAATGTCAGTCCTGATAATACAAAAGTTTCGTTTGGAGTAGATACCCTAAGCAGAAGAAATTATACCATTTATATAAAAGATTTGCTAACCGGAGAATTATTGGATGAAAACATTTCACTTACTACCGGCGGTGCTACTTGGGCAAATGATAATAAGACCTTGTTTTATACTCAAAATGATGAACAAACATTGCGTTCAAATAAAATATTTAGACATCGTTTAGGGTCTTCAGTAGAAAAAGATGAGTTAATTTTTACGGAAGATGATGACACATTTGGAACCTTTGTTTATAAAACAAAGTCTAATAAGTTTATTGTAATTGGTAGTTATAGTACGCTAAGCTCTGCATATAGAATACTTAATGCCGATACTCCTTTTGACGATTTTAAAATATTTCAGCCTAGGGTTAGAGGATTGGAATATACTATTTCTCATTATGATGACTCCTTTTATGTGTTAACTAATAAAGACGGAGCTACTAACTTTAAATTAATGAAGACTCCAGATAGCCAAACAACGACGGATAATTGGGTGGATATGATCCCACATCGGGAAGATGTTCTATTAGAAGATATAGAGATATTTAAAGATTATTATGTAATCACTGAAAGAAAGAACGGATTAAATAAAATTAAAATTATAGCATGGGATGGAACAAATGAGTATTATTTGCCTTTCGAAAATGAAACCTATACCGCCTATCCATCTGTCAATCCAGAATTTGATTCCAAGGTGCTTCGTTATGTTTATAACTCTTTAACAACTCCTTCATCCATAATTGATTTTAATATGGAAACAAAAGAACAAAAAGTATTAAAGGAAGCAGAAGTATTAGGAGGAGATTTTAATAAAAATAATTACGATTCAAAAAGAGTATGGGCTACTGCTGAAGACGGTACAAAAATACCTGTTTCGATGGTCTATAGAAAAGGAATGAAAATGAATGGAAAAAATCCATTATTATTATATGCTTATGGTTCATACGGAAGTACGGTAGACCCTTATTTCTCAACAGTTAGGCTAAGTTTGTTAGACCGAGGGTTTATTTTTGCGATTGCGCATGTTAGGGGTAGTGAGTATTTAGGAAGAAACTGGTATGAAGATGGAAAGTTATTTAATAAAAAAAATACCTTTACTGATTTTGTAGATGTTTCAAAATATTTAATTGAAGAAAAATATACTTCTTCAGATCATTTATATGCAAATGGAGGATCCGCAGGTGGTTTGCTAATGGGGGCAATCACCAATATGGCACCTGAACTCTATAATGGGGTTATAGCTGCAGTTCCTTTTGTAGATGTAACTACAACGATGTTGGATGACACAATTCCGCTAACCACTGGTGAATATGACGAGTGGGGAAACCCCAATGAAAAAGAATATTATAAATACATGACTTCTTATTCTCCTTACGACCAAGTAGTGGAAAAGGCATATCCTAATTTACTTGTAACAACAGGCTTGCATGATTCTCAAGTACAATATTGGGAACCAGCTAAGTGGGTTGCTAAGTTAAGAGATATGAAAACTGACGATAATTTGTTATTGCTTCATATTAATATGGATGCTGGTCATGGTGGTGCTTCTGGACGTTTTAATGCCTTAAAAAAGTACGCTAGATCATATGCTTTTTTATTAGATTTAGAAGGTATTAAGGACTAGTTAATATTTTTATTGTAAATTTGTTACGTTAAAAAACAATGATTTTTAATCATATCTTTAAAAAGAGATCGCTTGTATGAAAGAAGATTTAAATGTCTATGACAATATGTTAGCACTTATAGGAAATACTCCTTTAATTAAGCTTAACAAGATTACTTCTAAATTTAAAGGTACCTTCTATGCAAAAGTAGAGGGTTTCAATCCAGGGCATTCTTCTAAAGACAGAATTGCACTGTATATTATTGAAGAAGCCGAAAGAAAAGGAATTTTAAAACCCGGCGATACTATTATTGAAACTACCAGTGGTAATACTGGATTTAGTTTAGCGATGGTAAGTATTATAAAAGGCTATAAATGTATACTAGCGGTAAGTTCAAAATCATCTCCAGATAAAATTGACATGCTTAAAACAATGGGAGCAGAGGTTTATGTTTGCCCGGCTCATGTTCCTGCTGATGATCCAAAATCGTATTACGAAGTAGCTAAGAGATTACATAAAGAAACAAAAGATTCTATATATATCAATCAATATTTTAATGAATTAAATATTGAAGCACATTACAATTCTACAGGTCCAGAAATTTGGAAACAAACAGAAGGTAAAATTACTCACCTAGTTGCATGTAGTGGTACGGGTGGTACAATATCTGGAATTGCTCGTTATTTAAAAGAACAAAGTAGTGAGGTAACTATTATTGGTATTGATGCATACGGTTCAGTGCTAAAAAAATACCATGAAACCAAAGAATTTGACAAAGGTGAAATATACCCTTATCGAATTGAAGGATTGGGTAAAAACTTAATTCCATCTGCAACAGATTTTGATCAGATTGATCGTTTTGTAAAAGTAACTGATGAAGGAAGTGCTCATGCCGCCAGAGAAATTGCTAGTAATGAAGGATTATTTGTTGGGTATACAAGTGGAGCTACCATCGAAGGTTTAAAAATACTTAATAAGGAAGAGGTTTTTGATAAAGACAGTGTTGTCGTAGTCGTTTTTCCTGATCATGGCTCCCGTTATATGAGTAAAGTATACAGTGATAAATGGATGGAACAACAAGGCTTTTTTGACAATAAAAAAACAGATGTTTCAGAAATTAACTACGTGAAATAATATATTAATTATATAGATAATTATAAAGCCACTATTTATAGTGGCTTTTTTGATGTCAATTTCTTACAAAAAAGTTGATGGTCATATAGTAAAAAAGCAGTATTTTTGTATATACACTTAAACTTACTAAAATGGCGAAAGATTTATTCGATAAGATATATAAGAGCAAGGGGCCTTTAGGAAAATGGGCAGAAGTAGCGGAAGGTTATTTTGTGTTTCCTAAATTAGAAGGACCAATTTCTAACCGCATGAAATTCCAAGGGAAAGAAGTAATTACTTGGAGTATCAACGATTATCTTGGATTAGCAAATCACCCAGAGGTAAGAAAAGTCGATGCTGAGGCAGGTATTAAATATGGTTCTGCTTACCCAATGGGTGCTAGAATGATGAGTGGTCATACAGACCTTCATGATCAATTACAAGATGAGTTAGCAGAATTTGTAAATAAAGAAGCTGCTTATTTATTAAATTTTGGCTACCAAGGGATTGTATCTTCTATTGATGCTTTAGTTTCAAAAGACGATGTAATTGTCTATGATGTTGATGCGCATGCATGTATTATAGATGGAGTTCGTTTGCATTTAGGAAAGCGTTTTACTTATAAGCATAATGACTTAGAAAGCATTGAAAAAAACCTTCAACGAGCTACTAAAATGGCGAAAGTAAGTGGTGGAGGTATACTATTAATTTCAGAAGGAGTTTTCGGAATGCGTGGAGAACAAGGAAGATTAAAAGAAATTGTTGCTCTTAAGAAAAAGTATAACTTTCGATTGTTTGTAGACGATGCGCACGGTTTTGGTACCCTAGGTAAAACTGGAGCTGGAGCTGGAGAAGAACAAGGAGTGCAAGACGATATTGATATCTATTTTGCAACCTTTGCAAAGTCTATGGCGAGTACAGGTGCTTTTATTGCTGCTGAAGAAGAAATAATCAACTACTTAAAATACAATATGCGTTCACAAATGTTTGCTAAATCTTTGCAAATGCAGTTAGTAGTTGGAGCATTAAAACGTTTGGATATGTTGCGTACGATGCCAGAGTTAAAAGACAAGCTCTGGGAAAATGTAAGAGCATTACAAGGAGGTCTTAAAGAAAGAGGATTTGACATCGGAACTACACAATCTTGTGTAACTCCTGTTTATCTTAAAGGCTCTGTACCTGAAGCTATGGCATTGGTAAAAGATTTACGCGAAAATCATGGAATTTTCTGTTCTATTGTTGTGTACCCAGTAATTCCGAAAGGACTTATATTATTGCGTATGATTCCAACAACTACCCATACTTTAGAAGATGTTGATTTAACATTAAAGGCGTTTTCAGCAATAAGAGAACGACTAGAAAATGGTACTTATAAAAGACTTTCTGCTGCAGTTGCTGCTGCTTTTGGAGAGTAGTTTTTATTTATTTTGGTTCTATAATAAGAAAAATTGCAGTGCTGTCACCAATATTTAGTACTTCATGCCATTTGGTGCCTTTACTGTTAAAATAACTGCCAGTTTCCACCTTAATTTCTCTTGTACCCGTGGTATCTTTTATTCTAAAAGTACTTCCAGCAAGAGTATATCCAAAGTGTGGTAGGTGAAAATGACGTTCATGACCAACACCAGGAGCAAAAGTACATTTTAGGATTCTTTGCGATGTGTTATCTTCTAATAATTCGCACACACTTTCTCCTTTCCATCCTGCAATTAATGGATCTGGAAGTGATGAGTCCGGTTTACAGGAAATAAAAAATAGCACCAAATAAATTAAGTAATTCTGTTTTTTAAAAAACATCTGTATGTGTTATAGTTGAATTCTGAAGGTACTTCGTTCCTTATGTTTTACAGGACTGTTATCCTTCCATAATTGCTGTACAGCAATATTTTCTTCAAGTTCAGGATTGGTTTCTGTTTGAACAATTCCTTTTTTCCTGAAAATAGCACCCATTTCTTCAAATATTATTGCCGTAACCCCTTTTCCTTGATATTCTGGATCAACCCCAATCAAATAAAATGCAGCTGTATCATTCTTTTTTTGAGCCATCATTAAATGATACCATCCAAAAGGGAATAAAGAACCATTAGCCTTTTTTAACGCTTTTGAAAATGAGGGCATTACTATGGAGAAGGCGATTAAATTTTTATTTTTATCCAAAATACAAGTAATGTATTCTGGATTGATAAAATTAAAATATTTTTCTTTATAATGATCTATTTGGTATTGTTGTATAGGAACAAAAGTTTGCAGTGAATTATAAGTTTTATTTAATAATTCAAACATGTCATCTACATAAGGTAATATGCTTTTCTTTTTTTTAAATCGAATTACTTCTAAACTATATTTCTCTTTAATAATACTTGAAAATCTTTTAACTTTAGCAGAAGTTTCACTGGGATTATACAATTTAAATTCTACCCAAGTTGCTTGTTTTTCGTAACCTAAAGTCTTTAAATGTGCTGCATAATAGGGGTATTGATACCAGGTGATCATTGTATTTAATTCCTCATAGCCATAGGTTAAGATTCCAGCTTTTTCCATATTAGAAAAACCGACAGGGCCCTCTGCATATTCAAGATTGTTCTCTTTGCCAATATCGTATGCCTTTTGCAATAATGCTTTGGTTACGGCTATGTCATCAATCATATCTAACCAACCAAATCTCACTTTTTTCTTCCGGAGTTCGTTGATTTCAATATGATTAATAATAACCGCAATGCGGCCCACAATTTTACCTTCTTTATAAGCTAGAAAATAAGTTGCTTCTGCATTTTTAAAAACAGGGTTATTAACCTTATCTAAGGTTTCCATCTCATCCTTGGTGAGTGGTGGTACCCAGTATTTACAATCTTTATATAAATCGAAAGGAAATTTTACGAATTGTAATAATTTCTTTTTCGATGTTATTTCTTTTACGTCAATCATAAAATATTAATGCTAATTTAATCCATCAGCTTCTGTATCTAGATTATTTTTTCGTTTACTTTTTTTTTTCTTTGTTTTCTTTTTCGTGCTTTTTTTTTTTTTTTTTTTTTTTTCTCTACCAGCCTTGCCTTTATCTTCTATATATTCATCTTTTTTATGCATGTCAAATCTATAAGAAACACCAAATCTACCATATAATCTAGACGGAGTGTCTTTAAAATTTAATAAGATAGATGCATCTATTTGAAAATTTTTATTTACTAAATAGGTGGCACCACCCCTAAATAGTTGATCTGCATAAAAATCACTTTTTATCCCTTGATTTTCTATAAAAGCAGCTAGTTTGGCATTGAATGTATGTGTTAAGGTTAAAATATAAGAATAGGATTTTTCATCCAGTGTAAATCGTTCACCGATAAGATTGATGATAAAAACCCAACTTCCCCAATTGTTTTGAGTCGCAATCGCAACTGTTGGACTTATCTCCATTCCAGTTTCTACCTCTTCATTAAATAGAGTTAATTGAGTGTCAGGAATATGGGTTAAAGGGTTATCTGCTTGATCAAAATTTGCTCCAGCATAAATAGACATAGCTGGAATTAAATCCTTCCAGTGAAAACCATTATTAGCTTTCCAACTATATAGATTTGGTTTTTCTAAAGCTTTTTTACGGTAGGGATCAAAAAATAAATATTTTGCTCCTAAGGTATTAGAGTTAAAATTACGTTCGGTATAAGTGCTTTGACTTTCTAACAATGTTTTTGAATTGGACTGATAGGCCCCAATTAAACTAATTTCTAATTCTTCTTTCCAGACTCCATATCTTATTTCATAATCAATAATAAAAGCGCTGGTTTCTGTATTTAAAAGGGAATGCTCTTCTTTACCCAACCCAAAACCTGCTTCAAATTGAAGGATTTGTTTACCTACCGAAAAAGCTCCTTGAGAGAAACCAGGTCTGTTGGAGTTGATCGTCTCCGTATATTGAGCAAATAGAGATAAATAACTGAATAATAAAAGAAAAAATATTCCAGTTTGTTTAATTTTCATAGGATATTCGGTTAAACTCAAAGATATAAATTTATCATTTATTTAATAGTAGTTTTTCTTAAATTATATATTCTATTTGTATTTTTGAGCATACTTTAATGATTGCTATGAATTCCTTTTTACAAACGATATTAATTATACTTCTGGTATACTATGGTTTAAAAATTGTTTTTAAATTTTTTAAGCCATATTTGATAAAATATATTGCAAAAAAAGCGAGTGATCGCTTCGGGCAACCTTTTGGGAATGATCCTTTTAATAATACTTCTAGAAAAAAAGAGGATGAGGGTGTAATTAGTATTGATAAATCAAATGCAAACACAAAAACATCCAATCCTAAAGTTGGTGAGTACGTAGATTATGAAGAGCTGGAGTAACTATAAATATGTTCTCATCTTATTTATTTAAAGGAACTGCATAATTTTTCATAAATTACCCATTTATTATTTAAAATACATGATGCAGCGTTTATATAAATTTCTTCCCCATTTTATTGTTTTAGTTTTATTTGTGATCATTTCTTTGGCCTATTTTAGTCCAGTATTGCAAGGGAAAAAAATTTTTCAAAGTGATATTGTTCAATATACTGGAATGGCTAAACAGCAAAATGATTTTAGAAAATCAACTGGTAAAGAAACATATTGGACCAATGCTGCTTTTGGAGGAATGCCAACCTATCAATTAGGAGCGAAATATCCACACAACTACATTAAGAAATTAGACCTTAGGCTCCGTTTTTTACCTAGACCTGCAGATTATTTATTTCTGTACTTTATTGGGATGTATATTTTGTTTTTAGTTTTAAAACTAGATTATAAATTGGCATTCGTAGGTGCTTTAGCATTTGGGTTTTCCACCTATTTAATAATTATTTTGGGAGTGGGTCATAATGCTAAAGCCCATGCAATTGCCTACATGCCATTGGTATTAAGTGGAATATTATTAGCATTAAGAGGCAATTATTTAAAAGGATTTATACTAACTACAATTGCCATGGCTTTGGAATTGGTTGCCAATCACTTTCAAATGACTTATTATTTATTATTAGTAGTCTTAGTCATAGGTCTTGTTTATATGATCGACTCCTATAAAAAGAAAAAATTACCTATCTTTTTTAAAGGTGTAGGGGTTTTAGTGCTGGCGGTTGTTTTTGCTATTGGTCTTAATGCTACCAATATATTAGCAACCAAAGAATATGCCGACACGTCAACTCGTGGAAAAAGTGAATTGACTATCAACTCTGATGGAAGTTCTAAGGAAGCGAATAAAGGCCTAGATTATGATTATATAACAGAATATAGTTATGGAAAATTAGAAAGTTTTAATTTATTTATTCCAAGATTTATGGGAGGAGGCTCATCAGAACCTTTACCGGATAACCCTAAATCAATGAATGCTATTATGCAATTGGGTGCTTCTCCACAGGAGGCAAATCAAATTTTAAATCAAGTGCCTATGTATTGGGGAGATCAACCCATTGTTGCTGCACCTGCTTATATAGGAGCTATTATTGTTTTCTTGGCAATTCTTGCTTTGTTTTTAATTAAAGGCAAATTAAAATGGTGGTTAGTTACAGGTATTATATTGAGCTTACTCTTATCTTGGGGTAAAAATTTCAGCATGCTCACCGACTTTTTTATTGAATACATTCCATTATATAATAAATTTAGGGCAGTTTCATCGATACAGGTATTATTAGAATTATTAATGCCTATACTAGCTATTTTAGGCCTGCAACAGTTCTTTTTTAATAGCTCTATAACCTCCGAAAAAAAGAAAAAAGCCTTATCATATGCTAGCGGAATTACCGCTGGAATAGCTATTGTATTTATCTTATTTAAAGCTTCATTATTTAATTTTTCAAGTCCTTATGATTCTTATTTTATAAAAGATTTAGGTCCTAATTTTGTGGACGCTATGAAAGAAGACCGGATGACTTTATTCACTAAGGATGCCATTCGATCATTAGTTTTGGTTGTTTTGTCTGCCGGATTTTTATGGTTTTTCTTGAAAGCAAAATTAAAACAAGGAACAGCTATCGCATTATTTGCATTATTAATTTTAATCGATTTGGTTGGGGTTGATAGGCGTTATGTAAATAGCGATGATTTTGTAGTAGCTAGCGTTATGACGCATCCTTTTCAGGAAAATTTTGCAGATAAAGAAATTTTAAAAGATACAGATTACTTTCGTGTATACGATGTTACTTCAAGCCCTTTTAATAGTGGGCGAGCAAGTTTTTATCACAATGCTTTGGGAGGATATCACGCTGCAAAACCTGCTCGTATTCAGGATGTCGATAATTTTTATTTAAGTAAGGGAGCTATTGGAATTTTAAATATGATGAATGTTCGATATATCATTACCAAAGGTAAAGGTGGTACAAAAGTTCCTCAACGCAATCCCTATGCAAATGGACCAGCTTGGTTTGTAGAAAATGTAATGATCGCTGAAAACGCAAATGAAGAGTTGTTATTGCTTGATAGTTTGGATACAAAAAGAACCGCTATTATTCATCAAGAATTTTCCCAAAAATTACCTTTGGAAAATATAGAACGAGACTCGACAGCAACCATAAAGTTAAAGAGTCATGCTCCTAATTATTTGGTATATGAATCCTCCACGGTATCTCCACAATTAGCACTTTTCTCTGAAGCTTATTATTCAAACGGTTGGAATGCCTATATAGATGGTCAACCAGTAACACATTTTAGAGCTAATTACCTGCTGCGTGCTATGAAAATACCAGAAGGTAACCATACCATTGAATATAAGTTTGAACCTGCAGTTGTTGCCATAGGAAGTAAAATTTCTTTAGCGACTAGCGCATTGTTTTTATTGGTATTGCTAGGGGCTATATTTTATAATTATAGAAAAAAAGAAACGCTCATCAATGAATAATAAACCATGAAAAGAGCACTTGTCATTACTTATTATTGGCCACCAGCAGGAGGTCCAGGTGTTCAAAGATGGCTTAAATTTGTTACTTATTTTAAAGAATTTGGAATTGAACCTGTAGTTTTTATTCCGGATAACCCTCATTATCCATTGCAGGATAAAAGTATTGTTTCTGAAATACCTGAAGGAATAGAAATAATTAGGTTTCCAATTAAAGAGCCTTATGGTTTTGCTAAAATGTTTTCAAACAAGAAAACGAACCAAGTAAGTAGTGGTATTATAACCAACAAGAATCAATCTGTTTTAGAAAAATTATTATTATGGATTCGAGGTAATTTCTTTATTCCAGATGCAAGAATAGGATGGGTAAAACCCGCTGTAGGCTTTTTGAAGGAGTATCTTGCTAAAAATGATATGGATATTGTTATAAGTTCAGGTCCTCCTCATAGTTTGCATTTAATTGGAATGGCATTAAAAGAGGAACTGGGAATAAAATGGGTAGCAGATTTTAGAGATCCTTGGACGACTATTCATTATCATCAATCACTTCGATTAAATAAAAGAGCTCAAAAAAAGCATTTAAAATTAGAATCTAAAGTATTAAATAATTCAGATTTAGTGGTGGTAACTAGCGCAAGAACTAAAAAAGAATTTCAAAAAACCACATCGGTACCTATCGAAGTTATTAGTAATGGATATGATATTTTAGAAAAAATAGAACCTAATTTAGATGCTCAATTTTCAATAGCCCATATTGGTTCTTTATTAACCAATAGAAATCCAGAATTATTGTGGGAAATTCTATCAGAATTAAAAGATGAAAACAAAGTGTTTTCTAAGAATTTGCTTATTAAATTAGTAGGGGCAGTAAGCGAGGATGTTTTAGAAAGCCTCGCAGTTTTTGGATTAACAGAAAATTATAAAACCTTGGGCTATGTTTCACATCAAGAAGCTATTCAAATTCAACATGATGCACAAGTATTATTATTAGTTGAAATGGACAGTCCAGAAACTAAATCTATTATTCCTGGAAAATTGTTTGAATATGTTGCTGCAAATAGGCCTATATTGGCAATAGGACCTGATGGTAGTGATGTGGAAGGGATTCTAAAAGAAACGAATGCTGGAGTCTATTTTACGTATACTGAAAAAGAAAAATTAAAAAAACAGCTTCAATTTTATTACGAAGCTTACTCAAAAGCTAATTTAAATATTAACTCCCATAACACAGAACAATATAGTAGGAGGGAACTGACTAAAAGTTTAAGTAGTTTACTGTTAAATATTAAATAAAAAAACTCCCATTATACAGTTCTATATAAGAGGAGTTTCAAACTAACTAACCAAATTTTTATAATCCTCTCCCTCTTTTTTTTATTATATTCCTGCTAGCGATCATTTTACGATTACCAGCAGATTTTTCTGACGAATTTGATGCTATTCTTTTTGAACCATTTATGTTATTTACATACTTTGATGCTTTGTTAGTATTGCTATTTCTACTATGTTGATTTGTGTTTCTTTTAGTAGTATTCAAAGAAGGTATCGCATTTGCTGCTGGTTTAGAACTAATAACCGGTCTTGTATTTGAAACAGTTCTTGTACTAGCATTATTATTGTTTGTATTAGAGCTTTTTTTAGACCTTCTAGAAAGGCTATTACTTTCACTAGAATTATCTCTTCGAGAATTTTGAACTACAGCAGTATTTCTTCTGTTAGGCTTATAATCTTTGTTGACCTCAGATTTTCCAACTTTGTAATGATTTCTGCTTCCTGGTTTATTGAAATTTCTTCTACCATTTGCATAAGAAACATTTGATCTACCTCTGTTTGAATAATAATTATTATGCTCTTTATAACTATATCGAGTTGGGTGGTAATATCTTCTATATGGATAATCATAAACTACACAACTAGTATAAACAGGCCTAGTATAATATGCATGCCAAGGTCTATAAGTGTAATAAAAATTATAAGAGTTTATATATCCTGTACTATGCGAGTAATATCCATAATAGTTATAATGTACATATAATCCACCTATACGAACAATGCGATTTCTATTATAATGTACTTGAATATCACCAGCTTGAGTAATTCGTCCAAACTCATCGTAATAAATGGGTATATTTTCTATTTGGATTACGCCTCCATAACAGTCATATTGTACAAACATTTCGTAATTATAACCAGAATTATAGCTAACATTTACAGTAGGTGAACTAATGATAACATTGGTATTATTGTAATTCCCTATATAAGTGAAATCAAATTGACCATCTGGAAAAACTGAAAACTCAACATTCTGCACCGTGAAGATGTAAGAATTAACATAATTTACAAAATTAGAATTGTAATTTACTGCTTGAGAGTTGGTGGAAGCAATCAAAGTATAAAAACTAATAAGAAAGATTCCGATTAAGAGTATGATTGCTTTTTTCATGATATTTGATTTAAATGTTAATATGATTATCATTAAACAACGACCGTGCCATAATTATAAATAACTGATTAACATAATGTAGAATAAAATATAGAAGGAGAGTGATAGTGTTTGGTAAAGTAAATGGTGGCTAAACATAAAATCTTCCTTCAATTAATATGAAGGCGGATTTTAACAACTAACCAACCAAAACTTATAATTTTATGAAAAGTATTACTATGTACTTTATGATGATGTATTTACAATCACCGTTCCAAAAAATAGGTTGATGTTGGTTTAGTATTAATTTAATAATAAATTTACGGGGGGAGTAACTAACTAAAGTTACTATAATTTCTCAGATAAATAAGTAGCTGTATAGGAGTTTTTGTTTTTAGCAACTTCTTCTGGAGTGCCTTCTATCATAAGTTTACCGCCTTTTTCACCGCCATCTTTTCCCAAATCAATAATATGATCTGCACATTTAATTAAATCAATATTATGTTCTACTACGATTACCGTATGACCTTTATCCAATAATGCGTAAAAGGATTTTAATAATTTATTTATGTCATGAAAATGTAAACCGGTAGTAGGTTCGTCAAATATAAAAAGTGTTTTTTCTTTGCTAGTCCCTTTTATTAAAAAAGATGCCAATTTAATTCGCTGTGCTTCACCACCCGAAAGGGTAGAAGAGCTTTGTCCTAATTGAACATAACCCAAACCTACCTCTTGTAAGGGTTGTAATTTAGTAGTGATTTTTTTTTCATCATTGCTTTTGAAAAAAGCAATAGCATCATCCACCGTCATCTGTAAAATATCGTGGATGCTTTTATCATAAAAGTGAACTTCTAAAACTTCTTTTTTAAATCGTTTTCCTTTACAAACATCACATTCTAAATGAACATCTGCCATAAATTGCATTTCAATAGTAACTTCACCTTCACCTTTACACTTTTCACACCGTCCTCCATCTACATTAAATGAGAAATGTTTAGGCTTATAGCCTCTAATATCTGATAGTTTTTGGTTTGAAAATAAACTTCTAATATCATCGTACGCTTTTATATAGGTCACTGGATTAGACCTGCTAGAACGTCCTATTGGATTTTGATTTACAAATTCTACCTTTTTAATGCTTGAATAGTCTCCTTCTAATTTGGTGAATTGCCCAGGTTTTTCACCATAGCCACCAACTTCCTTTAATATTGCTGGATACAGTATTTTCTTAACTAGCGTGCTTTTACCACTTCCAGAAACACCAGTTATAGCTGTAAAGCAGCCTAAAGGAAATTCTACATTAATGTTTTTTAAATTATTATGACGAGCGCCAATTAATCGGATACTATTTTTAGAAACTCTTCTTTTTGAAGGAACCTCGATAGTAAGTGTTCCGTTTAAATAGTTGGCAGTTAGTGAATTTGATTTTAATAAATCACTATAATTTCCTGTAGCAACAACTTCACCACCAAAACTACCAGCCTCAGGTCCTATATCAATAATCTCATCTGCTGCTTTCATGATGTCTTCATCATGTTCCACAACAATTACAGTATTTCCTAGGTCACGAAGTGATTTTAAAACTTCAATTAGACGTTCTGTGTCCCTGGGGTGTAAACCAATACTTGGTTCGTCAAGTATATACATAGAGCCTACTAAGCTACTTCCTAAAGAAGTTGCTAAATTGATTCGTTGAGATTCACCTCCAGATAAAGTATTTGATTTTCTATTTAATGATAAATAGCTAAGTCCAACATTGCTTAAAAATTCCAGTCGATTATTAATTTCTATCAGAAGTCTTTTTGCAATTTTCTGATCGTATTTGTTAAGCTCTAAATTGTTAAAAAAGTGTGTTAGTTTATCTAATGGTAAAGCTACTAGTTCTTGGATAGAAGTTTCATTTACCATTACATAAGCAGCTTCTTTTCTTAATCGTTTGCCTTTACAATTGCTGCATATGGTCTTTCCTCTGTATCGAGAAAGCATCACTCTATTTTGAATTTTGTAGCTTTTAGAAGTTAAATCTTCAAAAAATTCATTCAGTCCCGTAAAGTGTTTATTGCCTTCCCAAATCAATTTTTTTTGTTCTTCTGAAAGTTCAAACCAAGGTTTGTGAATTGGAAAATCAAATTTATAAGCTGCATTTACCAATTGATCACGATACCAGCTCATGGACTCTCCACGCCAAGGAAAAATAGTATTTTCGAAAACGGATAATGCGGTGTTAGGAACCACTAAATCGTTATCAATACCAATAACATCGCCATAACCTTCACAAGTTTCACAAGCACCATAAGGATTGTTAAAACTGAATAAATGAACATTTGGTGTTAAAAAGGTAATTCCATCTGCTTCAAAGCGATTGTTAAACTCTTTGATTGAATTGTCGGATAAGTTTTCTATGAATAATACTCCTTTTCCTTCAAAAAAAGCAATATTAACAGCATCTGCCAATCTATTGATAAAATCCTCGTCATTTTTAGTAATGACACGATCTACCACTATATGGATATTTTTTGAAAGTGATTTTCCCTTTAATTCATCAAGTCTAAGAATGGTGTCATCCATCTTAATTCGAGCATATCCTTGTTGTAATAAGGCTAGTAATTTATTTTCAATGGCCCTTCCTTCTTCTAGATGAATAGGAGCGAGGAGTAATAATTTTTTACCTTCAGGAAATTGTTTAATGTAGTTGATAACATCAGAAATAGTATCTTTTTTAACTTCTTTGCCGGAAATTGGAGAAATTGTTTTTCCAATACGCGTAAATAATAATTTTAAATAATCATAAATTTCTGTAGTGGTGCCAACGGTCGATCTAGGATTTGTAGAATTTACTTTTTGTTCAATTGCAATGGCAGGAGATATTCCTTTAATAGCATCTACTTTGGGTTTGTTTAGCCTTCCTAGAAATTGTCTTGCATAAGAAGATAAACTTTCCACGTATCTTCTTTGACCCTCTGCATATAAAGTATCAAAAGCTAAACTTGATTTTCCACTACCTGATAAACCAGTAATAACCACCAGTTTATTTCGAGGGATCACCACAGAAATATTTTTCAGATTGTGAAGTTTAGCCCCTTGGATAAGGATGTTTTTTTTAATATCTAGGTTGTTAAAATTCAAATTATAATTGTAAAAATTTTGTAGATTTTGCAAAGATAACATTTCCAAATTGACTATGATAAAAAGGTTAAATATTATTTTTATTGAAAATCTTTGCTATTTTTTTGCAATTATTACTGATTATTCTTATATTTACATAAGTTAACATAACAAATAAATTTAAGCCTATAGCATAATACTACTTTTTTTAATAAATAATTTATACTAACAACCATTGGTAATTAATGAGTTGTTTATAATTAAAAAGTAATGTTATGAAAAAAAATAAATCTACAGATGCACAGCTAGTTAGTGCATATATGAAAGGCGAAGAATTAGCGATAAGCAAGTTAATAACTCGACACAAGCAAAAAATTTACAGTTTTATTTATTCAAAAGTATTTGATAGAGATGTCGCAGAAGATATTTTTCAAGATACCTTTATAAAAGTTATAAACACATTAAAAAGAGGTGCTTATAATGAAGAAGGAAAATTTATTCCCTGGGTAATGAGAATTTCTCATAATTTAGTGATCGATTATTTTAGAAAGAATAATAGAATGCCAAAATTTGAAAATAATTCTGACTTTGATATTTTTTCAGTCTTACATGACGGTTCTTTAAATGCAGAAAATATAATGATTAAAGGACAAGTTGAAGATGACCTAAGAAGGATTGTTCAAGAGTTACCTGAAGATCAGAAAGAAGTACTAGTTATGAGGATTTACAAGGAAATGAGCTTTAAAGATATTAGTGAGCAAACAGGAGTAAGTATCAATACTGCTTTAGGGAGAATGAGGTATGCATTAATAAATTTACGTAAGGTAATAGATAAGCATAATATCGTATTAACTAATTAATACAATAAATGATATTTTGATGCGTTATAAAATAATGTTAACCTCAAAACATCAGTTATATGGAAAAAATGTACTCTGGAACTTCACGAAAGGAACACGTGAATAAAAACTTGATTCCGAAAGAAGATACGATAAGATTTCTTCTTGATTATTCTAAGGCTTTAAATATTATAGTTTATAATAAAATGAAGTTTGAAGCACTTTTAAACTAAAATTAAATTACCAACCTCGAAATAATGTTTCGAGGTTTTTTTATATAATAAGATTACTGTTATTTTTTATAATAGTTATTAATAATAGTTTTTCTGCCGATCGTCTTAGTGATAATGTCATTTTCTAAATCCCAAGCACGAGCTGGTGAATATTTTCTTCCATAAAATATAATTTGTAAATGCAATTTATTCCAAAGATCAATTGGAAATAATCGTTTTGCGTCTTTTTCTGTTTGTATTACATTTTTTCCATTAGTTAATCCCCATCGATACATTAATCGGTGAATGTGTGTGTCTACAGGAAAAGTAGGGATATTAAAAGCTTGTGACATTACTACACTAGCCGTTTTATGACCTACTGCAGGTAAAGCTTCAAGGTATTCAAAAGTTTGAGGTACTTTTCCTTGATGTTGATCAATAATTATATTAGATAATCCGTGAATTCCTTTCGATTTCATTGGAGATAACCCAACAGGTTTTATTATTTCTCTAATTTCTTCTACTGATAATTTTATCATATCATATGGGTTATCAGCAATATTAAAAAGAATGGGAGTAATTTTATTAACTCCTTTATCGGTGCTTTGAGCAGAAAGTAACACTGCAATTAGTAAGGTATAAGGATCCTTATGTTCTAGAGGAATAGGGGTTTCTGGATACAATTCTTCTAATTTATTTATTATAAATGCTACCTTTTCTAGTTTAGTCATTTTATGTACTTTTACACAAAAGTAAAGAATTGAAACGAGTTTGCTAAAATTTTGTGATTAAAGAGAATGATTAATAGTGATACCTGGGCGTTAGCTATAAAAAAAATACAAATAAACAGATGAAAACATTAAAAGTAGGGGATAAGGTTCCAAATTTTACTGCATTAGACCAAGATGGTAATTCAATTTCATTATCGGATTATAAAGGAAAACAATTAATTGTATTTTTTTATCCGAAAGCGAGTACTCCTGGCTGTACTTTAGAAGCTTGTAATCTAAGAGATAATTACGAATTGCTACAAGAAAAAGGTTATGAATTAGTAGGAGTGAGTGCCGATAGTCAAAAAAGACAAGCTAATTTTAGAACTAAATATAGTTTTCCATTTCGATTACTAGCAGATGAGGATAAGAATGTTATTGATATTTTTGGAGTATGGGGTCCAAAAAAGTTTATGGGCCGTGAATACGACGGAATACACCGTAAAACATTTATTATAGATAAAAAAGGAATCGTGACTCAAGTAATAGATAAGGTTAAAACTAAATCACACACTTCACAAATACTTGAAAATAATTAATTTTTTATCCTTTATATCCAAATAGTTTTTTTTGTTTGATAATTTCAGATACTCCTGCGGGTAAAAGTTTTTCCCAACCCTCTTTTTTATTTTCAATCATTTTTAATGCCTCTCTTGAGAAAATGTTTAAGTTATCTTTATCAAAACCTTCAATATCTACCACTTTTCCATTGTATTTAAAGAATTTATAAAGCTCTTTTATTCTTGGATGAACTTTTAAATTTTCACTATTGGTATATTCTCCAGTTTTTGGATTTAGCATGGGGTACAGATATACCTTTAAATCTTTAAAAAATAATTTACCAAAAGCTTCTAAAATCCCTCCACTTAAGTGGCGGTAATATTTTTCATCAAAAATATCAATCAAATTATTAACTCCTAGAGTTAATCCCATGCGTTTTTTAGTATACGCAGAAAAATATTCAACTAATTTGTAATACTCTTGAAAGTTAGATATCATTACAGTATGCCCTAAGGAACATAGCAATCTAGCACGAGACATAAAATCTTCTTCATCAATTTCACCTTCCGCTCTTAGATTAGAAAGTGTAATTTCAAAAATAACAATGGTATTATTTTCATCTACACGCTTTTCTTTTTTGAAAATCTCTAAAGATTTCTCATACATGTCTATATTGACCTTGGTAACAGGTCTGTAACTACCACGTAAAGCAAGTATGTTTTTTTTATAGAGTATGGAAGCTGGTAAAATATTATTCCCATCAGGTCCAAATATAACGGCTTCAGTCATACTATTTTTAACCAACTGAAGACTCATTAAACGGTTGTCAACTTTTTCAAATTGAGGTCCAGAAAAATTAATAGTATCAATTTCTATTTTGTCTTGATCAATATGATCATACAGGTAACGCAGTAACTTTTTAGGTTCATCAAATTTATAAAAGGCTCCGTAAATAAGATTTACTCCTAATGTTCCCAAAGTATTTTGTTGAAGTGTAGCTTCATTTTCATGAAATCTAATATGCAATACGATTTCATTAAAAGCTCCTTCTGGTTCTACTTGATATTTGATACCTACCCAACCATGTCCTTTAAATTTTTTAGCAAAATCTATCGTTGCTACCGTATTTGCATAGGCAAAAAATAACCTATTTGGATGCTTTTCTCTTGGTACCCGCTCTTCAATTAAATCAATTTCATGGCTTAACATTTTCTTTAATCGAGATTCTGTAACATAACGACCGTTTTTTTCGATTCCATAAATTGAATCACTAAAATCTTTATCATAAGCAGACATCGCCTTTGCAATAGTACCAGAAGCGCCACCAGCTTTAAAGAAATTTCTAACGGTTTCTTGTCCGGCACCTATTTCTGCGAAAGAACCGTAAATATTTTCATTTAAGTTAATTCGAAGCGCTTTACTCTTAATTGAAGGAATGTTTTCGAAATTTTTATCTCCTTTAATGGTAACAGACATAGCAATAATATTTCTTTGTGACAAAGTTAATAAATACATTAGTGAAACAAAATAAATACCGTTATTTTTGTGCAGATGATATCCTCCTTAACAATTACTTTTTTAGGAACTGGCACATCTCAGGGAATCCCTGTTATTGCTAGTAAACACCCGGTTTGTAAAAGTAATGACCCCAGAGATAAAAGGTTAAGAGTTTCCATTTTAGTTTCTTGGAAGGAATATAATTTTGTAATTGATTGCGGACCTGATTTTCGGCAGCAAATATTGAGAGAAAATTGCACTAAAATTGATGGGGTATTATTAACCCACGAGCATAGTGATCATACTGCTGGTTTAGATGATATTCGTCCTTTTTATTTTGAACAAGGAAATCTATCATTTTTTGCCCATAAAAGAGTTTTTGAAAATTTACATCAACGATTTGCATATATATTTGAGACTGTAAATAAATATCCAGGTGCTCCAACTATCGATGAGATTGAAATTGATAAAAACACACCTTTTCTGCTAGGAGATAAGCATATAACCCCAATTGAAGCGTTTCATGGTAAGTTACCTGTATTGGGCTTTAAAATTGATCATGTTGCTTATTTAACAGATGTTAAAACAATTGCTAAGAGTGAATTAAAAAAACTGAAGGGAATTGAGGTCTTAATTATTAATACATTGCGACATGAAAAACACCATTCTCATTTAAATTTAGCGGAAGCTCTTGAATTAATTAATGAAATAAAACCTAAAAAAACCTATTTAACACATATAAGTCATGTGCTTGGATTTCATAAAGAAGTAGAAAAAACACTACCAAAAAATGTATTCCTGGCTTATGATACTCTAAAAATCAACTTATAATTATGAAACGAGCGATATTTATGTATTTATTCTTCTTTACATTGCTGTTTGTCATATTTCAGTATATGAATGAGAAAAAGATTTTTGGAAAACAAGAAAATAAAATTGAATCTCAGAGGAATAAAATTAATAAGCTTAAAGATCAGGTAAAGGTAATTACCGATTCTTTAGAAAGCTTATCCAATGTCGACTATTTTAGTCTTCAGGGTAATGAAAATGCAATTTCATATATAGAAAGTTTGGGTTTTGAAGCCCTAGAAATAGAAACTTTTGTATCTGATTATATCTATGATCTAAATTTGAAAAAAGGAAATCACCAATTAGTGCCATATGAAGGAATTAATGGGGATATGAAAATTAACAAGTTGAAATTTTTAAATCACAAATGGATTATTGCAGATTATACAGATGGTCGCTACTGGGGAGAAATGGTATTGGAATATTATGTTACAAAAGATCGTAAAATTGAATTAAAACAAATTTCATCTTTAATGTATCCTGTCCAATAAAATTTATAATGGATTAATGGTTTTTTAACCAAGTGTTTAAGTCATAAAAATTTTGAGGGGATACTCCGTGTCCAATAGGGAATTCAGAATAGTCACATTTAATGCCAATTTCTTTTAAAAAAGGTTCTGTTTTTCGGGCCCAATCAACTGGAATTACTTGATCTACATTTCCGTGAGATGAATATATTGACAGGTTTTTAAAATCATTAGATTGATAATTTTTCTTAATTATAGCCTCATTGATATAACCACTTAAGCCTATTACATTTTTTATTATTCCAGGATAACTTAAAGCTATTGAAAAACTCAAAATAGTTCCTTGACTAAACCCTAATAAAGTAAGATTATTGGAGTCTATATGATATTTCTCAATTATTTCATCAATACAAATAATTACTTTTTCTCTAGATGCTATCGCCTGAGCATCATCACTCCATTTTCCATCTACATTATCAAAATGAATAGCATACCAAGCATTGCCATAAGGTTGCATTGGATAGGGAGCCTTTAATGAGATAATAGTATATTTTGAGGGCAGCTCTGAAGCAAATGAAAATAAATCATTTTCATCACTTCCATAACCGTGAAGCATTATAATTACGGGAGGTTTTTCAGTAGTTGAGAGATCTGAAGCTCTATAATTATGCGCTAAAGAGAGTTCTTGTTTTTTCATTTATTGATCTAAAAATTTAAACCATTTTTGAAATAAATCAGTCAAAATCGGTATTCCCTTTTGTTTGCCAGTTATGGCCATGAGTAATGAATAAACCCATAGGAAAAAGCTAGTTACCCAAGCAATTTGGCCAATAAATTCAAGAAATTCATTTCCTTCAAAAAAGGTAGTTGTTATAAAAAGAATAATTACTAAACCAAACATATTTTTAATGTGATACGTTACAAATTTATCTTTTTCTTCTATATTCATAATATAGGCAATGATTAAACCTATAAATGATAAATAAGCTAATATTGCTTTAAAATTTCCTGTACTTTTCATTTGTTTAAAACTAATTTTTTATTCGCGAAAATTCCATAAACATTTCCTTTTAATTTACTTTTTATTAATGCTGAGTTTTTCGAAGAAGATAAGATATGTTTTTCACTAAAAACCCATTCTCCGTTTGGATTAAACAAGGTAATATCAGCATTATTATTTTCTTCTATACCAATCGGTTCAATCGAAAATTCTTCTTTTAAACCTGTTAGCATTTTAACAGTCGTCTCTGTAGAAAAAAGGCTATTTAATCCTCCAAAACAGCTTTCAAGGCCAATACTTCCATAAAGAGCGTGGTCAAACTCTATTTTCTTATGCTCAATATCAATAGGGTTGTGGTCACTTGTAATAGCATCAATGACACCCTCTTTTATTCCTTTTAATAGTGCTTTTATATCTGTGTTTGTTCTTAATGGAGGAAGTAATTTATAATTAGTATCGAAAGATTCTAGAACATCATCTGTCAATAAAAGATTCGTGATCGCAACACTACAGGTTATATTTAATCCTTTTTGCTTTGCTTCTTTAATTAAACTAACCGATTTTTTAGTAGATATGGTAGGAATATGAAGTTTTCCTCCAGTATATTCTAAAATGTACAAGTCACGAATTATTTGTAATTCTTCGGCCAAACTAGGTATTCCTTTAAGACCCAATTTAGTGCTATTCACTTCTTCATTAACCATTCCTTTTTGAGCTATATATTTTTCAAAAGGAAAGGATTGTACCAATCCATCAAAAGTTTGAGAATACTGTAAGGCTATTTTGAGTAAGTTAGGATTTTTAATAGGTACTTTATAATCATAGAAAGAAACGGCTCCTTCGTTTTTCATATCAAAGAGTTCTGCAAGATGCTCCCCCTTTGCACCAGATGTTAAAGCTCCAATTGGGTAAAGGTTAACAGCATGGTTGACCGCTTCAGATTTTAAGTATTTTATCGTTGACTTGTTATCGGTTACGGGATTTGTATTGGTGTTTATAGCTACGTGGGTAAAACCACTATGTGCAGCAGTTTTTAGACCGTTTTTAATGGTTTCTCTTTCTTCAAAACCCGGTTCCCCAAATGAGACGCTAGTATCAAACCAACCTTGTGAAACATGTAAATTTGGAAGCTTTATTTCTTTTGCATTGGTTGAATTGACAATAGATGATGCTATTTTTTTAATGACACCATTTTCAATGAGAATGTCTCTTTTTTTAAGATGATGTTTACTTGTAACATCAATAACGGTAGTTTCTTTTAATAAAATATTCATTTGTAAAATTTTAAAATAATCATTTCTAAAATAAGAAATAGCAATGCAAAAATAGCAAACCATTTCCAATAACTATGTATAGAATTATCTTGAGCTATCGAGTTAAATAATTCACCAATACTAGTATGAACCGTTGTATTATTCCAATTTTCAGGATTGGAGTACCTTAATAAACTTTCGGATCTATTATAATTATAACTTACTTTTTCAATTGGTTTTTTATCTTTCTCTATGACATAAGTGCCAGCATCTGATGGACTCTCAAAAGTACTAATATTAACTTGATTAGCTTTTGTTTGTTGCAATGGTATATAAGTAAAATTACTATCGGTAATTTTTAAAATTTCATCTTGTGTTAAAGATACCGGAATCGAATATTGATTTTGTGTTCCTATTTCATAATATAATTTTGGCAATGCTAAACTTTGTTTTCCTATATTATAAAGTGTAGGGACTATTAATGGTGAACTTTGAAAGTTTGAATTAATAGTATTGATAGCGGCAGTAAATGTAAAATTAGTTGCATTTTGAATTATAAAGGCTTGGGCATCTTCAAATTTTAATACTGCTGGTTGCTTGGTACTAATCGCATAATAAGAATTAACTTTTGGGTATTGAAAATTAAGGACTCTTTTTTCAAATACATCCTTAAATAATGGATGATCAAATACAATTTGTGTGATCTTTTTCTCTTGATTATTTAATTTAGAAAAAGCACCTAATTGCAGTTTTGATAGTAAATAATTGTACTGTTCAATAGTTCCATTGATGGAAGGAATAATTAAAACCGTTCCTCCATTATCTGAAAAATATTTTATAGCTATAGCTAAGGATTCCGGGACATTATCGAGTTCATTTAAAATAATTAAATTTTGTTTTGAAAAATCGCTATAATTTAAACTTTCTGAATTTTGCTGTACAAAATCAAACTCAATAGTATTGTAAATGCGATTTAAAAAGTTGGAGTTCCCATTATTTATGGATAGTACTTTTATCTTTTTTGCTGTGTTTATGTTGAAAAACAATGTATTGTCGAATAAAAGGTTCGGGTCGTTTATTTCTATTCTTCCTTTATATGCTTCCTTGTTTTTTAGGTCGAAAACGATAGATTTTGAATGAATTCCATCTGATTTATTTGTAAAATCAATCGCTGTTTTTGCAATTAATTTATTTTTGTTATAAAGTGATACAGGAACAGTTTCAGGTATATTTCCTTGTGCAGTTAGTTTTACTGTTAACTTAATAGAAGAACTATTTTTTGTTGAAATGTAAGCGGTATCTATGTTTATGTTTGAAGTTCCTGTATGCTTTAATTGTACTACATCAATAATAAGATCCTTTGGGATTTCTGGAAAAACTTCTTTTGTCTGAAAGTCTGAAATAAAAATTAATCTCTTTTCTGAAGATGGATTATTTTTTGAAAACAATTGATTAGATTTTAATAATACTTCCCTTGGTGTAAGCTGTTTTTGTGAATAATTTACTGATAAGATGTCGTTTTTAAAATCTTGATGACTTGTATTTTTTTTAGAAAAATCATTGGTCATCCAACTAAGATTTTTAGATGCAATACCTTGTGAATATAACTGTTGCAATCCTCTTTTCAGTAAAGCACCCTCCGTTCCCTTTAATTGCATGCTAAAGGAATTATCAATATATATTACCGTTTCTTTATTTTGTTTTAATGCAGATTTGGAAGCAGAAAAGGGCTGTGCGAAAGCAATAATTAAACAAATAAAAATAAGCATTCTGGTTACGAGGGTTATCCATTTTTTTAATTGTGAGCTTTTACGTGTTTTAATAGTCACTTTTTGTAAAAAAGCAACATTGGTAAAAGGGACTTTTTGGAATTTTCGTAATTGAAAAAGATGAATAAAAATAGGAATGAGCAGGAGAAATAGCGCGTAAAGAAGTTCAGGGTGTTTAAACTGCATTCCAATATTTATTTGGCAAATATAAACAATGCGATATAATAAAAGAGATATCTTAACAAGAAAGGTTCTTAATATTAAAAAATATGCAAATTTTATATAAAAAGGTGATAAAATTTAAGACACCTATTCTACGAAATACAATTATTTATTAAAATGATTCAAAAGCTCCTAAACCAAATAAGGCAAAATCATATTTTACAGGATCACTAGGGTCCATTTTTCTTAAAGATTGATCTAATTCTAATAATGCTTTTGCATCATTCTGCTTTCTGGTGATTAATCCTAGTTTTCTGGATACATTACCGGTATGAACATCTAAGGGACACGATAATAGGGAAGGAGAGACGGATTTCCAAAGTCCAAAGTCAACTCCTTTTTGATCGGTTCTAACCATCCACCTTAAAAACATATTAATTCGTTTTGCAGCAGAATTTTTTAAAGGGTCACTCACATGTTTTTCCGTTCGTTGTAAATGAGGTAAACTAAAAAAAGTAATTTTAAACTTATGTATAGCGTATTGTAACGAATCATCTTTAATGCTTCCTGCAAACAAAGACTCCATTCCATGATGGTTTAAATAGATATTTTGCAATGCTGTTATAAAATAATTTAAATCATTTTCATTAAAAGTTCTATGTACAAATCCGGAAAAGTATTTGGTGTCTTTTTCTGTGAAATTTGCAATAAAATCAAACGGAGAGTTCCCCATAATTTTTAATAAACGATTTCCGTTTGTAATGATACTTTTCCGATTTCCCCATGCTATGGTAGCTACTAAAAAACTAATAATTTCAATGTCTTCTTTGCTAGCTCCTAAATCTCTTAATTGATGAGGGATTTGAATGGGGTCACTTTTAATAAACGTTGTAGTGTTGTATAATTCTACTTTGGCATCTAAAAATTCTTTAAGATCTGTTTGATTCATTTTTAAGAAAAAATCTTTCCGTCTTTCATCACTAATTTTCGATCTGCCATAGTTGCCAATTCATTGTTATGAGTTACAATAACAAATGTTTGTCCAAACTCATCTCTAAGCCTAAAAAACAAATTATGAAGACTTTCTGCACTTGCAATGTCTAAGTTACCACTGGGTTCATCAGCCAATATAATTGCGGGATTATTAATTAACGCTCTAGCAACAGCTACTCGTTGTTGTTCTCCTCCAGATAACTCATTTGGTTTATGGTTTTCTCTATGACTAAGATTTAAAAACGCTAATAATTCTTTTGCTCTTTTTTCTGCTTTATCGCTCGGTGTTTTTTTGATAAAAGCGGGAATACAAATATTTTCTAAAGCTGTGAATTCAGGTAATAATTGATGAAACTGAAAAATAAAACCTAAATTTTCATTTCTAAATTTTGCCAATTGATTTCTATTTAAAGAAGCGATGTCATTTCCATTGATAATTAAGGAACTTTCATGATTTTTCTTGGAAAAATCATCTAAAGTACCTAATATTTGAAGTAATGTTGTTTTGCCGGTACCTGAAGCTCCAACAATTGAAATAATTTCACTTTTATCAATTTTTAAATCAACACCTTTTAATACGTGTAGATTTTCATAATATTTATGAATATTTTTAACTTCAATCATACCTTTATATATAAAGTGAAAATACTATTTTAAGTGCGAACAGGCACTATAATTAATTATGAATTATTTTTAAAAACACCTTTGATATTATTATAATCTAGAAAGTAAGTTATCCTAAATGAAACTGTATGTTGAGCTGCTTGCTTAAATAAATTATCTAAACTTTCTCTATAATTTATAAAAGACAAGTCATCTACATTAAAAATTTGATTTCTATACAGCAAAGTTGCTTCACTTCCTGGAGCAAAACGCCATCTAAAACTTAAATCTATGTTCCAAATATTAAAATTTGTATTTGGATTGTTTTCAGAAATGTCATAAGATGTATTAGTTAATGAGCCATTTTTATTAAGTATATAAAATAAATTATCCTTATAATTTGCAGTTCCCCAAAAATTTCTAAAACGCAAGTCAATTGCTTTATATGGATCAAAATTATAACTTGCTTGTAACGAAGTTTCTAAATTAATAATGTCTCTTTGACCGAAGTAAACATCAACTTCGTTATCATCTACATACCCTTTATTATCATTGCTTAAATAGATATTTGATTCCCATATTATAAAAAAATGTTCTGAAAAACGATACCTGGGTTCAAATCCGGCACTGTAATTATGTTGTGGATCATCTACAAAACTATTAAAAGATGCATTTAGATCAATAGCAAATTTCTCTCTAAAATCGGTAGAAATCCATCCACTTAGTTCTAAGTTTGCTGGATAAGTAACAAACCTACCATCTACCCGAGGTTCAAAATAATTTTCTCTTTTGCTACTAAAACGGGTCTCCGTACCAAAAGCAAAACGATTTATAGTTAGAAAAAAGGCTTCTAAATTAATCGTATTTTGAGTTTGTATACTTGGCTTGTAAAGTCTTCTATGTCTTCCAGATAAACTAATTCTATATTTATTAAATATTTTAGTAGGTTCAAATATTTCATAAGCAATGCCCCCACCAAAATTGTTGAAATTATTTCTAAAATTAACTCCTAAGTCATTTATATCAATTGTAGTATTTGCAAAATCATGTCCAATGCGGTACCGAAGATTTCCTTTTGTTCTAAAGATATCTAATTCAGATTGAAAACCTGTTTTAAAGCCTTTTCCGTAATTTACATTACTAAATATAGCACGCCCAGCCGTTCTAAAGGTGTTTTTTCTATCGGCAATACTAAATACTCCAGCAGTAACATTAGCATCTCTAAACTCACTACCGTTTCTTATTACACTGGTATTTATTAATGAAACTGATGAATTGCCATTAAACTCTTGATCTAAAACAAATACATTGTAGTTCGCCAATGGTTCTATAAGTTCTTTGCGTTGATTACCTGTAATCGAATCTTGTATAACTGCATATGTTTTTTCTGTAATTGCATTAAGGAAACCTAGACCTAAACCTTTTTTTGTTCTTCCTGAAACCTTAATCGCATTTAGAATGTTAACATTAGAAGTTTGCTCCACAATATTTTCATTTTCTTCTAGCTCTTCAATTTCGCCAGATGCTGAACCGCCAATACGTCTTGAGAAAAACACCTCTCCTTTATTAAATAGCTCAACACCTTCGGTAAAAAAAGATCTATTTTCATCAAAAGTTTGTTCAAAAGGACCTAAATTTAATCGAACCTCATCAAAAGCAGTTTGTCCAAAATCGGGAACCAAGGTAAGGTCCAAGGTAAAACTATCTGAAATTCCATATTTTAAATCCAATCCTGCAGTGAAATTAGTTGCTGTTTCATCATCAAAAGTAGAAACAACACCTTGAGCAAAAGGATAGAAAGTTAATCGGGTTGGTGGGTCAATATCAGTAATACCGATAACTAAGCCATTATATAATTTTTGATTTCCTATTTTATTGTCTATAAAGTTCCAACTATAGGTTTCGTTTTTGGATTTTATTTGCCTGAAAAAATTAATACTCCAATCTTGTATTTCTATTTCAGGAAATCGCAAGGCATTATAAGGAATGCGGTATTCTGCATACCAACCATTTTCATCTTTAAAAATTTTACAATTAAAAACTACATTATAATTAAAATCATTTCCATTTTGAGAGCTTTTAGAATCACCTATGCTTCCAGCACTTGTTACATAAAATCGGGTTTCGTTAATACCATCATTAAAAGTGTTCAATGCAACATAGAATAAATCTGCTTGTACAAAAACGTCATCTCTTTGGCTTAATTGACTTTGTATTTGATCTGGGTTTGGATCAAACATAGCAGCTGCTATATAAACAGCCTTATCATCGTATGCAATTTTCACTTCTGTTTGATAGTTATCATTAATGATTCCTTCATTTCCAGGTTCAAACATATTGAAATCTGTTGCAATTGCTACTGATTCCCAAATTTTATCATTTAAGATGCCATCAATTTTTGGAGGAGTGTTAATTCTTGATGCTGTAATATTCTTTTTTTCTTGTGCAAAAACTGTAGAAGTGATAATTAATAATAAGGAAATAAAAATAGACTTGTACATGTTTAATTATAATTGAAAAAGAAATTTTTAATAAAGAAAATAATAAGCAAATCTAAACTTATCAGATTAGTAGTTATATTAACAAAAAGTTAAAAGTAATGTAGCTTTAAACTATAGCTTTAAATTGTAATTTTGTATTTAAAAATATAAATTATGTAAAAAGCAATTTTTGCTGGTGGTTGTTTCTGGTGTACAGAAGCAATTTTTCAAAGAATAAAAGGAGTTGAAAGTGCCCAGCCAGGGTATACAGGAGGGACTATTAAAAATCCTGGAAATCGAGAAGTATGTACCGGAAGGACTGGACATGCGGAGGCAATAGAAATTATATATGATCGGGATTTAGTATCTTTTGAAACATTGATAGAAATATTTTTTTGCAACCCATAATCCCACTACATTAAACCGCCAAGGAGCTGATTTAGGAACACCCTATAGAAGTGGTATTTTTTATACTTCTGAAATTCAAAAAAAACAAGCAGAAGACTTTATATTAAAATTAAATAAAAGTAACTTTTACGATGCTCCTATAGTGACCGAAATTACACTTTTTGATATATTTTATAATGCTGAAGAAAATCATCAGAATTATTACAATCAAAATTCTGAACAAAGTTATTGTGATTATACAATCACTCCAAAAATTGAAAAAATTAAAGCTATATTTTCAGATAAATTAAAATAATATATCAAGTAACCTATTGATAATATTTAAATAATAATTAGTTTTGTTTTTAAAGTAAATAAACACATACTAATGAGGTCAAAAAATAAAACAATACACCAACATCTTTTTTTAAAAACAATCTTATTTTGCCTGCTAATTACGGTAGAATTCACATTTGCCCAATCAGCATTAACTGCTTCTGGCGGCGAAGCTGTTGGAGCTGGAGGATCTTTAAGTTATACCATAGGACAGGTAGATTATATACAGGCGAGTGGTAGTGGAGGCACTGCAAGTCAGGGAGTACAACAAGCATTTACAATTACAGTTCTAGGTAACGACGATTTTTCAAGCATTGAGCTAAAAGCTGTTGTTTTTCCAAATCCAACCACCAATTACATCAACTTAATAATTACCAATGTTGTTGCCGAAGATCTTTCGTATCGATTGTTTGATATGAATAGAAGAATTATTTCTAGCCATAAAATAACCAGCCAAGAGACAATCATTCCGATGGAGCGATTGGCATCGGCGACCTATTTATTATATGTTTTAGACCAAA